>Ga0224723_1000227_pt1 | contig 38820 bp, 38 predicted proteins | sample Balambano_FR2_Me_FD_161647 | JGI IMG/M metagenome (GOLD analysis project Ga0224723, IMG submission 161647) | Freshwater sediment microbial communities from Lake Towuti, South Sulawesi, Indonesia - Balambano_FR2_MetaG | ecosystem: Environmental > Aquatic > Freshwater > Lake > Sediment | place... | reverse complement strand
AAATGGCTAGAGGGTGTCATGATTTTCGGCTGTTGTCTGGTAACTCTAGCCTCTCATGTCTCTCTACCCTCTTCGCTAATTCCCTCGTATTTGTTGGGTTTCACCTACTTCTGTCAGGCAGTCAGGGTGTAACCTCAGTTCGTCAAGAATTTGCAGGCGGCTGCTTTACTTCGGAATCCTGAGTACGACTCCTATGACGATTCAGTTTCATCAAGAGACGCTGTAAACTGGGGGATGTCATCGGAGGCACCTACCAGGTTTGGTGAGGGTTTTTTGGAAGTACCCAAAAAACCAACTGATAAATCGGTTAAGGGGTTTGGGCAAGCGAAGTCTACGAAAAAGGGTAAGAAGAAAAAGTAATTCAGCAGGTTTGAAGGCAAAGATCTGCGACTTCTTTAATAAGTCGCAGATCTCAATGGCTGATTTTTAGTTTCGTTGAATTGCTATAGCCCCGAATGGAGGATGTCTAGCCGCAGAAATATTTAGTTAAACAAGGCAATTGCAATTTCATAGAGGAAACATAATGAAAGCCAACAATCCTTTACGGCAAGCATTCACTATTTTTCAAGCATTCCGCTGAATTAGACACAAACGTGAGCCTACAATCTGAATAGGGTTCTGAAAAGCTGTCTGGTTCTCCGAAGGTGCAGGTCATGGTTACTCAAGTCAAATCCCAAGATTGGCAACCGATTGTCAAAGCCTTTGAGCAGGCGATCGGCAAAAGCGGCGTAATTCAAAAGCGCGAAGAACTGCTGGTCTACGAATGTGACGGGCTAACCAGCTATCGCCAGCGCCCCGCTGTTGTCGTTCTGCCCCGCACCACCGAACAAGTCGCCGCCGCCGTAAAAATCTGCAACCAGTACAGCGTCCCCTTCATTGCGCGAGGTGCTGGCACCGGGCTATCTGGCGGCGCATTGCCCATTGAGAACTGCGTCCTCATCGTCACCGCCCTGATGCGCCAAATCCTCGACATCGACCTGGAAAACCAGCGCGTCGTCGTCCAACCTGGCGTAATCAACAACTGGGTGACGCAAGCGGTTAGCGGTTCCGGCTTTTACTATGCCCCCGACCCCTCCAGCCAAATCGTCTGCTCTATCGGCGGTAACGTCGCCGAAAATTCCGGTGGCGTTCACTGCCTCAAATATGGCGTGACAACTAATCACGTCCTGGGGCTAAAAGTTGTCCTCCCCGACGGCTCCATCATCGACACGGGCAGCAAAATTCCTGAAATGCCAGGGTACGACCTGACAGGCTTGTTTGTCGGCTCAGAAGGCACCCTGGGCATCGCTACCGAAATCACTTTGAAAATTCTCAAAGCCCCTGAAGCCATCCACGTCCTGCTAGCTGACTTCACCAGCGTCGAAGCCGCCGGACAAGCCGTTTCTGACATCATCAGTGCTGGAATCATTCCCGCTGGTATGGAAATGATGGACAACTTCAGCATCAATGCGGTGGAAGATGTCGTCGCCACAAACTGCTACCCCCGCGATGCCGAAGCGATTCTGTTAATCGAACTGGATGGGCTAGAAGTCGAAGTTGCCGCCAACAGTGAACGAGTCGAAGCCATCTGTCGCCACAACGGTGCCCGCCACATCCGTACCGCCACTGACCCAGCAGAACGCCTGACACTCTGGAAAGGACGCAAAGCCGCTTTCGCTGCGATGGGCAAAATCAGCCCCGATTATTACGTCCAGGACGGCGTAATTCCGCGCACCAGATTGCAGTATGTGCTAAAGCAAATTGAGGAATTGAGCGAGAAACATGGTTACAAGGTGGCAAACGTGTTTCATGCAGGCGACGGCAATCTGCATCCACTCATTCTCTATAACAATTCCATTCCCGGTCAGCTAGAAACGGTAGAAGAATTGGGCGGTGACATTCTCAAGCTTTGTGTCGAAGTCGGCGGTAGCATCTCCGGAGAACACGGCATCGGAGCCGATAAGCGCTGCTATATGCCAAATATGTTTAGCGAGACAGATTTAGAAACAATGCAGTGGGTGCGCCAGGTATTTAACCCTCAAGGGTTAGCCAATCCTGAGAAAATCTTCCCCACTCCCCGCACCTGTGGTGAAGCGGCAAGAGTACAGGCACAAGCACAGTTCCCTAGTGTAGAAAGGTTTTAGATCAGTCATTGGTAGCAGTTTGAGAGTGATTTGCTAGTATTCAGTGTGAAGTTGCGCCGATATTCTGATAAAAAACTTATGCAATTTGTCTTTTTAAGGGAAAATATGACAGCGTCACTCATTCCTATTCTGACGCTCATTGAACACAAATCAGAGTTAGTAGTTGGATGCGTCTTACTAGGGCAGAACCAAAGAGGAGAAATGCCTCCGGCTTGGTTTACTGATTCAGCACTAGATAAGAATCCAGCAGCAAGGCTATTGAGGCACGTAGACGATGGAGAAGTTTTGGAAAAACTAGATGTTTTTCTAGTTGTAAAGGAGCCAAATTCTCTATTTCAATTCAGTGTGTTTGCTGCCGTTGGTTGTTGCAATCTCAATTACAGTGGTGAAGGAGGTAGTGGTGGGGAAAAGGTTCTAGAGCTTCTAGCCAAACATGGTATCAGAACTTATCCAGCCGAGGTTCTACGCCCTACTCATGATTATGAAAAATCTCTAACTGAATGGCACGAGGAGATAAAGGAATGTTTTAAGTATGGTTTCAATGTGGTAGCTCGTGAATGGCTTCCTGCATCATGGGGAGTAGATGCAGTTCTTTACTAAGGGGCTTGCAACCAACTAATGTCCCAGTTGTAGTAGCACGTCAGGCTTGAGGTGTTGGGTTTCGCGATGCTCCACCCAATCTACGGTTCTGGCACGTTCACCAGAGATGCGATCAAAGAAGCAACCAGAGATGGCGCACCGCCAATTGATTTAATTGATGGCGAGCAGTTAGTTCAGCGTTTGAAAGAGTTAGGGCTTGGAGTCAGGATAGCGATGATTGAATCTGTTGAAGTAGATACAAATTGGTTTAACAAGATTTAAGTGACATATTCTCCTGGGTCAAACGTATGTTTGCCGCTAAAGCTTTAGTTGCAGTGATTTTGATCGGGGTGTATTTAGCAGGCTGTTTGCTCCTTCTTGCAGATAGCTTTCCGCCACTGTGGGTGCTGTTTTTTATCGCTCTTCACATTCTCTATAGCGGAAGTGTTGTTTGGCTATATGCATACCTGAAAGTGAGAAAAGGATGGTGGGCTATCCTGCTGATTCCAGCGCTGACCACAACGTCAACGATAGGCATCGCGGTTTGGCTACTCTTTCAGCCTGAAGAACGAGTCCGAAGACAATACGACCGCTATCACCGTTAATAGCTCAATTGTTTTATACAAATTGCCGCCTTGTTAAAGGTTGATTATCCTGAGAGACTGTTTGTAAATAAATTTGAAGAAGCTGAAACAGGCTTCAAGACTTGATCCTCCCTAACCCTCCTTAAAAAGGAGGGAACAAAACTATGTTTCAGGAAGTTGACTGGGATCAATGCCCTGCGATCGCAAATAATTCTCCAGTCGCTCTTTTGCCTGCCGTTCCTGCTCTGCCCGCTGCCGTTCTGCCTCTTCAGGTAAGGGAATTAAATCACCCGCTGCGGTAAACCAGCGCAACTGCCGCTCATGAATTCCCAGTTCTAACCCTAATTGCTCACTGGGTAGGCGAAGCGAAGCATTGGCTTCTCTGGGGCGATCGCTCTCTGTTGCCGCAATAGGTGAAATATCTGTGTATTTACCACCTACTAACCGAAACCCCGCAAACTCCAGCGTCTCCGGATGAAACCAGTAATACTCCGGTACACGCCATACATCCTGATATAGCGTTTTCTTCACACCCTGATCTACTTTTAAGGTTGAACTGGAGAGCAGTTCAATCACCACATTAGGATACTTTCCTCCTTCTTCCCAAATTGCCCAACTGCGACGATCTCTCTTTTCGGCTCCCAGCACCACAAAAACATCGGGGCCGCGAAAATCCCGTGACTTAAGCTGTTGTTTGTTGTAATAAACAGTTAGATTGCCGGAAATATAAAAGTCCTGTCGGTCTTGCCACCAGTATTTCAATAGGCGAATTAGCAAGTCAATTTGATTGCGATGAAGGTCAGTTTCCAAAGGAGGCTCATCACTGTAGAGGTTGCAAGGAGGTAGCTCAACATCGTCAGTAAGACTGTCATCAAGGTTGTTATCAAGCTCTTCACCAGCGGCGGGTAGATTCTCATCAAGACGAACCATTACAGAACACTCCGGTAAGACGCTTCTCGATATAGCTTTCAGTATAGCCGCACCAGACTATTACTCTGAGGACAAGGCTCAAGCGAATGAGCATCAATGTAGTGCAAAATCGAGTCGATGCAGTCAAAAATTAAATCGACGCAGATTAAAACCGCATCAATGGAGTACAAAATCAAATTGGTCTGCGTCAGGTAGATGAGGGCTAGCTAGCACGGTAGCCAATGCCTCTAAGGGATAGTTTCCAGGAGTTAGCACTACAACACGAGCGCGATCGCACCCTAGCAAGGGCTTTTTGCCCAGAGTTGGAATTAACCCCGCCCGCGCCAATGAGGATTTGCCTGAACCGGATGGGCCATAAATTGGCAATATCCGAATCGTGGAGCGATCGCCCTGTAGCTGCTGAAATCGTTGCAATTCGGGCATCCTCTTTTTCATTCAATTTGGGAGATAGCTTATGCCAAATCTTCTTTGCCGTTTCCCAAGCATTGGTGCCAATTTGGCTGCCCATGCTCTCCGCAGCAGCCGTTCCACCCAATTCGAGCAAAGCCGATAAGCACGGACGAAGCAAAGCGATCAGTGCCAGAATATCCATATCTTGAATGTGAGTGACAAAATTGTGTTTAGCTTTATCCTTGCACATCTTTTCTCGCTTAAGCGATCGCCCTGGAGAAAGAAGAAAACCGACACATCCCTGTAAGTTCTGATACCTCTGCGCCAAGTGAGTTCTGGTAACGTTAACCCATTGTATGCAAATGGGTGATTTGTGGGGCGGGAATTGGTGGGGGCGATCGCGTCACTCTGGCGTTATCCAGTCAAGTCAATGTTAGGGGAGGAAATTGAGACTTCAGCCGTGACTCCTGTTGGATTAGCGGGCGATCGCGCCTATGCCCTACGCGACGTGCAAAGCGGCAAAGTTGCCAGCGCCAAGAATCCTAAGAAATGGGCAAAACTACTAGATTTCCAGGCAGCCCTCACAGACACTCCAAATGGAAATGGATTGCTTCCACCTGTTAAAGTTTCTCTGCCCAATGGCAAATCAATGACCAGCGAAGACCCCGATATCAGCAAAATTCTTTCAACTGCGCTGGGGCGAGATGTGGAATTGCTCTCCTGCCCACCCGAAGCTCCAACCTTAGAGCAGTACTGGCCTGCTGTTGAAGGAACGGCTCACCAAGATGCGATGACTCAACTGCTGATGCCAATGGGAACCTTTTTTGATTCTTGCTCCATTCACGCACTAACGACAGCAACCCTGGCGCGATTACAGCAGCTTTATCCAGATGGGCAATTTGAGCGCTGCCGATTTCGCCCCAACATTGTAATTAAACCCACTTCTCATGAAATTACATTTCTAGAGAATGATTGGGTCGGAGGAATCCTGGCGATCGGTGAAACCGTTCATCTTAGCATCGATACTGCCTGCCCCCGTTGTGTAGTGACAACCCTAGCGCAATCGGGTTTACCTGATGATTTGAATATTCTTCGCACCACTGCCCAATATAACAACGTCATCGCTGGTATTCGGATGTCTGTTTTGCAAGGGGGCACGATTCGTCGCAATGACCCCATCTGGTTAACGTCTACAAGCTCACCCGCCGCCGGAGTGGAAGGAGCGAAGGGATGAACGACCGCAGCGACTGGAACGTAGACGATTAGGTGCAGCACTTTGTTCGGCGGCTTATCTAACGGTAAAGTGGTGATCAATATACAACATCGCGCACAAGCTGCCCTTGCCTTATAGCCATTTTCAGATGGGTAAGCCATAACGCTAGGGGCGGTTCGCGAACCGCCCTTACCAAGATTTGTGGTTTATCTAAGTGAAAATTGCTGTAAGTGTCGTCATCATGAGCATGAGAACTGATCGATCTATACAATCTGCTGCTTGCGTCTGTTCGTTGGGGTTGCTGTTGTTTTTGGGGATGCCTGCTAGTGCCCAGCGAATTTTGGATCCAAGGCAGTCTATGTCTGGGGAAGCCGCCTCAGTGCAACCCCATGATGTGCAGGCGGTTTTGCAAGGTTTGTCTCAGGCAGACGTGGTGTATTTGGGGGAAACGCACGATAGTCTGGCAGACCATCAGGCGCAGTTGCAGATCATTCAAGCGCTGCATGGGCAGAATCCGCAGATGGCGATCGCCCTGGAGATGTTTCAGCGTCCCTATCAGTCGGTGCTAGATCGGTATCTGGCGGGAGAAATTTCGGCGGTGGAGTTGCGGCAGCAGAGCGAGTTTGATCAGCGGTGGGGGTTTTCCTGGGGGTATTATGAGCCGATTCTGGAGTTTGCCAAAGACAACGGGTTGCCTGTGATTGCTTTGAATACGCCAACGGAAATTACCCGTCGCGTAGCAGATAAGGGGTTAGGGGGGCTGTTGGAAAGCGATCGCCAGTGGATTCCGCCTGTGTCAGAGATTCGCACTGACAATGATGCGTATCGGCAGATGCTTCAGGAGGTTTACACGGGCGCTCATCACGGTCATGGGAATGGCGGCAGTTTTGATAACTTCTTTTTGGCGCAGGTCCTTTGGGATGAGACGATGGCGGAGGTGATTGCTGAGTTTGTAGCAGCAAATCGTGACTATCAGGTTGTGGTTTTGGCGGGGCAGGGGCACGTTGTCTATGGCTATGGCATTCCCGATCGGGTAGCGCGGCGGCTTGCAGGAACGGAGTTTAGCCAGCGATCGCTCTTACTCCATCCGTCAGAAGATCTGATGAATGAAAGTGTAAATTCAGAAGTGGCGATCGCCGACTACTTTTGGTTTTTGGAATAGATTTCTCTAAAAATTCCGCACTTTGTTTCGCTGCCAATTACCAGTGCGTCCAAAATTTGAAACTGCCATGGGTAGAGAGAGCTTTCAGCATGAGCGGCAATGTTTCTCAGTTTGTTGATCTGGTCGATGGTGGAGGCAGCGGCGATCGCTCCAGTGTTGAACCATTCTGCTAGGGGGTGTTTCCAGCGGGAGAGAAAGGTTTCTAGCTTCTGGCGATCGCTCTGACTCACCTGACGACCAAAAGACACCATGCAATACAAGTCATCTTCCTCAGATTCGCTGCTGCGCTTGAGCGCATCGTCTCGAAATGAGTACCATTGTGCAGCGACTAGAGGCGGCAGCATCCCTAACGTATATTTCTTGCGATTGCCCAACATGACACCGCCGATTTCATCAGAGCCGCCGTTGGTTAAGAGGAACTGGTGCAAAGATTTGAAGAAGGGATGAATAATTTCTCGTTCAACGGCAAAGCCTAACCGCAGGCCTGCTTCTGAGTAATCCGCAATTTGAGCAGTGAAGCCTTCTGAACGAATAATTTCGTGGTTTTTATAGGCAAAGTAGAGGTCTTTTTGGCTGCGCTGATCGAGAGCAGACCAAACTAATTCTCCAACTTTGGATTTAACCTGACGGCGAATTTGTTCCAGGTCAAGTTGAGTCGAATGGCTGAGTTCCGTTTGCAATCGAGAAATCTGAGATTCATGCGCTTGAATCGCCGCTTCCCTTGCCTGTAAGTCTGTTTGCAAGATTTGAAACTGCTGCTGCTGTTCAGTGGAAAGCTGACTAAGTTCCTGATTGAGCAATTCGACCTGTTGATGAAGCGTTTTGATTTGTCGATTTTTCTCCGTCAAAAGCTGATCTTTCTCTTGAATCAACTGGCTCTTATCAGAGATTTCTAGTGCGCTCAAAGCGGCTCGAATCAGGTTGAAATAGTGTGGCAAAGAAACGTCTACTTCTTTTGCATCTTCGCGTCTTTTGCCTAATAGCCCAATTCTCTGACGTGGCTGAACGGCTAATACCTGACCTTCGGCATTTTTAATTCTTAGTTCTTTGAACTCGCCGCTTTGAGAAATGATGCAGCTATATTTGCGTTTGCTGTAGTAAAACTCAACCTGGTGGGGGACTGCATCCGCTTCGGTTTCTGCGTCTGCGTCTATTTCAACGTCCAAATCAACAGAATTTCCATTTGCGGTTTGAAAAAAACCTGACGGAACCGCCGGATCAATCGGTTCGATGGTGAGTTGAGGTTCCCTTTCAACTTGAGATTCAATGGTGTAGCGAATTAAGGATTCTGAGCTGTTGGAATTGGGCTGGTGCTTGCGGGAAAAGGCTTCCGTCAATTTTTTGGACAGCGCCTGAGCCGGAGAAAGGGTTGGAGTGGCGATCGCCCCGTTTGAGTCATTGCCCTCTACCGCTACATCTATCGCCCTGCTCGCGACCGTTCTATTGGATGGCTTTGGGGACAAGTCAACATCCTCAGGCAGCCTCACTCCAACGACTTCTAGCTCGACGGTCTTTTCGCCATTCCACTCATTTAGCCGCAGTCGGTAAGCGACATCAATTCGCTCTGGCAGTGGATGATATTCGCCCCATCGCCAGGCGATCGCCTTCATTTTTCTCGGATTTTCTCCATCCTGGGTGACGGTTAGCTTCAGGTGTGCCTGTTCTCGACCGATCGTCTGCTGATCGACAACGCGCAAACTGGGTGTCCAGAAGATCGGGTCGGGGTTCTCGATGCCACACGGGTGAAGTACATCAATCTGCTGATATAAACTCAGGGTTAGCTGGCTCAGGTCAGCCTGCACATCGACTGAAACCAGAGGCTTGAGGTATTCGGGCTGAAGCTGCTGGTTTGCATAACGCTGAAGGCGCGATCGCCACTCATCTAACTTTGCCGCCTCCAGCGAAAAGCCACCTGCCGCCCGATGCCCACCAAACTTTTCCAGCACGTCTCCACAAAACTGAAGCGCCTCAAACACGTGAAATTCGGGAATGCTGCGGGCTGATCCCCGGATCTTTTCTTGCGCGTCGTCTTCATAGGTGCCAATGAAGACGGGCACGCCGTAGCGCTCAACCAGCCGTGAGGCGACAATGCCGATTACGCCGTGATGCCAGTTGGGTTGCACAATCACCAGGACGCGATCGCGCTGCGGCTCAAACTGGCTCTGTTCACACCAGGCGATCGCCTCTTGTTCAATTTGTTCACATAGCTTTTGGCGCAGTTGGTTGACCTGTTCACAAGCCATCGCCAGTTCAAGCGATCGCCCCTCGTCATCAGTCGTAAGCAACTCAATCACCACCTGGGGATCAGAGATGCGCCCCACTGCATTAATTCGAGGCCCCAGCCGAAACCCGATTGCTTCTGGCTTCAGCGCCTTTTCATGGCTCAGCCCTGCCACTTGAATGAGCGCTTTTATGCCCACCAGTTTTGACTTGGGCAACAGCTTTAGCCCTCGCCTGACCCAGCGGCGGTTCACTCCAGTTAGCGGAGCCAGGTCAGCGATCGTGCCGAGGGTAAAAAGCTCGATCAGCGGCGTGGTCAAGTCCTGCGTTTTCTTCAGGCATTGAGCTAGACAGACCGCCAGGATGTAAGCCACGCCAACCCCTGCAACGCCTCGATAGGGAGACTCTTCGCGAATCAGCTTGGGGTTGAGAATGGCGTTGGCGGGCGGTAGCTGGTCAGGAATGTCATGATGGTCGGTGACGATGACGATTAGCCCCAGTTCTCTGGCTTTGGCGATCGGTTCATAGGCGGCGATGCCGTTGTCTACAGTCAGAATTAACCTTACGCCTTCTTCGTGAAATTCTTCCACAATCCGCTGGTTGATGCCGTAGCCTTCTTGCATTCGGCTGGGAATGGCGTAGTCTACGTCTGCCCCCAGGAATTTGAGCGATCGCATTAACAGCGCCGTGCTGGTCATTCCGTCTGCGTCGTAGTCGCCGCAGATAGCAATTCTTTGTTGAGTGGCGATCGCCCACATCAGCAGTTCCAGGGCGATCGTCAGGTCAGGAAATTCTTCAATCGGAGAAGGCAGCAGTTGCGCTTCGGGGTTGAGAAACGTCTGAGCCGCTTCTGCTGTCTCAATTCCCCGGTTGATCAAAACCTGTGCCAGCAGTGGTGAAAGCTGTGTCGCCTGAGCTAGCTTTTCTGCCTGCTGCGTCTGTTCAGGGGCAATCTGCCAGCGCTGTTGAGGGATAGGCGATCTCGAAGAGATACCCGCAAGGGGTCGCCGCAGCGACCGGATCGCCTGCGACTGAGGTTGCCTGATACGAGCAGACTGGGCACGAGTCGATGAGGTCAGGTCAGGAAGAGGCAGATCTGGCACGAGGATGACTTTAGAACAAGAACAGGAATACTACTCCAAAGGATTAGATAAACATATTCCAGTGGGTGTTGTCTACTCTTGTATTAGCTTACGCTGACCGAAAGCAACTTGCCGTGAAGCTGGTCGAGATGAGAGAGGTAGAGGTCGCCCAGTTGAGTAGCGACTCCATCCCAGCTAAAGCGAGACTCAACTCGCTGCCGACTGGCTTTGCCTAGCTGATCGCGCCAGGTTGGATCGTCCAAAATGCGGCTGATGGCAGACGCAAATGCATCTTCATCCTGAGCAGGTGCCAGTAACCCGGTTTCTTCTGGAACAACAGTGAACTGTAGCCCGCCCACATCACTTGCGACCACAGGCGTACCGCTTGCCATCGCCTCGATCGCCACTAAGCCAAATGGCTCATAGTGACTCGGCACTACGCAAACATCTGCCGCTGCATAGTACGTGGGAAGTTGAGTATGATCTAGCCGACCGAGAAATTCGGTGCGATCGCCTAACCCTAACTCATCCACAATGCCTTCAATTCGTTCGCGCTCATCTCCATCGCTGTGTCCAGAACGGCTACCTCCAGCGATCATGAGTTTGAGATCAGCGTGCTGCCGAACTTCAGGATGATTTACGGCTCTCACCAGCGTTTCAATCCCTTTGCGCGGATCAAACCGCCCGACGTAAAGTACGACTTTAGTATCTGAGGAAAGTCCTAACTGTTGTCGAGCGGTTGGGCGATCGACAGCACCAAAGCGCTGAATATCTGTTCCACAGGGAATGATTTCAACATTGCCTTTCGTGGAAACGAGCGATCGCATATGATCCCGTTCTTGAGGACTGGTGGCTACTACGCAATCTACTGTCTCTAAACAGGTTTTTTCAACGGCTAAACGAGTGCTGGCAATCAAAGGAATGGTCGTAACTGCCTGATACTTTACCGCCCCCAGAGAGTGATAAGTATGAATCTGCTTAATCGGTTGATGCTTCCTTAGCTCCATTCCAACCCAAGAGGATAGCCAGTAGTTGGTATGAACCAGTGGATAAACCACATCCGCCTGCCGCTGGAAACTCAAAAACGCTTCCACAAACTCCGGCAGGTATTCAAACAGCTTGTTACGACCTACAGATTTTTGCGGGCCAGCCGTAAGGCGAACTGTACGGCAGCCAGGGCTGTGTTCAACAATTGCTTCCTGAGCTGGCTCGGTTCGTCGAGTGAACATATCGACCTGCCAACCCTGCTTAGCTAGTGCCTCTCCAACCTGTCTAACGTAAACGTTTTGTCCACCCGCTTCCTCCTTTCCAATTTTCACAGCGGGATCGCCGTGAACAGAGATGAGCGCGATCTGTCCTTTTTTTGTAGAAGCCATTATTTTGATGGGTTTGAAGACCTTACCAACTTTTTCTCACTCAGCAGAATAGGAGTCTCCCGTAAAATCTGCATCGCTCTCAAGGGATAATTTTTTTATATAATCCTATAGATTTTAAGCAAACTCAATCTATTGGTATTAATAATTAACCTCTTGAACTGAATTAAAACTAATAGATTCGTGAAAGAATTTACCAACGTTGAGTTATGACTTCAGACAGATGATTGTAAGGCGTTTACGCCATAATATCGGAGTAATAAGGTACAAAACTACCTTGACTCTAGTGTCAGACGAAAGTTCGGATCACTTATCTGCATAACCGCAGTTGTTTCCGATTTTGCAGGCAAAAATAGCAAAAGCGAGGAGATGTTATGAGTTTAGAAGATAGAGCAAAAGCTACTGGCAAGAACATTGAGGGTAAAGCTCAAGAAGCAATGGGCAACTTGAGTGGCGATCCTAAAGATAAAGCCGAAGGTAAAGCAAAGCAAACCGAATCTGAAGCTCGTCATTCCGTTGAAGACGTGAAAGATTCCGTTAAGCGTGCAATTGACTAAGCGTAAACTTGAACGACGCTTAGAGTTATGGGTAGGTGGTGTGCCTACCCATGCCTACAAAATTTTGAACTCTTTTCAGCGATACGATGTAGTGTTGAAGTCAGTCTTTAATTAGGAGATGTTGATGAGTTTTCTTCAACATGGTCGGAAAATCCTGACGGCTTTAGTCTTAACTCTAGTACTCACATTTACGGCAGCCTGTAGCACTGCAACTCAAGCTCGTCAAAGCCCGTCCAGTAACCAGCCGAACGTGGCATATTCTCAGCTTGAGAGGGGAAACACAACTGCCGGACAAAGCTTTGGAGATTGGGTCATTCAAACCAGTCGTGGGCTAGTCCGAGATGCTTACGTGCGAGATAACGACAAGCTGGGTGCAGTTATCTCACCAGAGGTTCGCCCTGCTGAGGTTCGTACTTTAGCGCGATCGCTTGTACAGGGCTTCCACAGCAATTTCCCAGACCGCGACTTGACGGTTTTGATGTACGCTCCCGATAAGCAGTTAATTTTAACTGCGAAGTACGACAACCTATCACATCAGATTGAGTATCAGTAGTTCAAAGCCTGATTGGGTTTGAGTGCTGAGGCTTGATAAGAACTTAACTGTTTGAAAGGGCGATCCCTCGGGAAGTCCGAAAGGTTTTGAAAACGAGGTCATTCGCATGACGAGTAGCAATGAATATAAGCGCCAAATTATGGATGATTTGGCGAAGGGTAATGTAGAGTCCTTAGACAGTGACTCTACAAAGGTTGCAGAGAGCTATCAGAGCTTTGATGACTTTGCCCAGCGATCTTCGCGAGATGAGCGACGACAGCTATTTAGCCGTTCGTTCAATTCTGAGCGGATTCCCTCTAGCCAGATGGAGCCTGAGTTGCAAAAGGCGATCGCTCAAATCAAGCCCAATGAGCGGGATGACGTAGCTCACGACTTGCTCAAGCACTTTAAGCGGCGTGGACTGAGCGATCGCGACTTGGAAAGACAATTGGGGCTTTCCACTCACCACGCCAGCAAAATGTCGGCAGATGATGTAAGCCGTCTTATTTCGTTTGCTTATCATAGCCACCCGGACATTTTTCACGAGGTTTTGGCAGACCAGCCCGCGATTGTCAAGTTTCTTAGCAATCCCATCGTTGGGGCTGCGCTGGGAGCGATTGCCGCTAAGTGGATGGGGCACCGCAGGTAAGATCCTGCCGTCAGGTAGAAAACTTGAATCTTTGAACCACAAAGCCCTTGATTTCCTTGAGAAGTCGGGGCTTTAGTATTTCTGCTTCAAGTGCTATGCCTTCGCGGGTAACTGTCTAACTTTCTCCGACTTTTTCATGCTGATTAAGTTGAGGGAGTGATCTAATGTGGAAGCTGTAGACCTCCTAAAATCCGCTCTATGCCATGAAAGCCCTAATCCGCAGGATATTCCTATTTGCACTCAGTTTTATCTTTGCTGTTGGAATCAATAGTTGGTCTTTGACTGCTCAGTCTACAGAATTGGCTGCGTCAGAAATAGGCGATCGCATTGCAGAGGTCGAGCAGCTTTGGCGCGGACAATATGAAACTCACTTTGGCACTCAACTCGTCGGTACTCCCCTGACGGCTGAGCAAATCTCAGCAACGTTAGGACGGCTCACCACTGAGACGGGCAAAAAGTTTGCGTTGATTTATGCTTTTCCTCAGCCTGAAGAGTTAGAACTGTTGCTTGTCATTCCTGACACGTTGCCTGTGCGGGTGAAGCTGCCCGAAGCTCGTCAGCCCCTGCTATTAGAAGCAGCAAATGAGTTTAAGGCAGCGGTTTCTCGACCAGTACGAACGGGAGAAGATTTAACTTCTGCAAAACAACTCTATGACTGGCTGATTGCTCCTTTGGAATCCCGACTGCAAGCCGAAAATATCGATACTTTAATTCTGTGTGGTGGAGCTATCTTGCGATCGCTTCCCTTTGCAGCCCTGCATGATGGGCAACAGTTTTTAGTAGAGAAATATAATCTCGGACTGGTTCCAGCCTTTAATCTGATTAATCAGCAGCACAGCAACTTTAGAAATGAAAAAGTATTGGCAATGGGTGCATCTGAATTTCAAGCCATGCCTGCGCTTTACGCCGTACCTCTAGAACTTTCCACGATCACTCAGAACATTTGGCAGAGTGAAGTGTTCCTAAACCAGGAATTTACATTAACCAATTTAATTGAACAAATTGAATCGGGAGAATTTGGCATTGTTCACCTGGCAACTCATGCTCAGTTTCGACCCGGAACGCCAGAAAATTCATACATCCAGCTTTGGCAGAACGACAAACTCACCTTAGACCAACTGCGGCAACTCAATTGGAGTGAATTGCCCGTTGAGCTACTGGTGTTGAGTGCTTGTCAGACGGCATTGGGCGATCGCCAAGCTGAACTAGGATTTGCTGGACTGGCGTTTCAGGCAGGCGTAAAGTCCTCCATTGCTAGCCTCTGGCAAGTGAGTGACCTGGGTACTTTAGTATTGATGCGAGAGTTTTACTGGCAGTTGGCAAACCCGGAAGTCACTACCAAAACAGAAGCACTCCGAAGAACACAAGTTGCCATGCTAAGCGGGAACGTGAGAATTGAGGATGGACAGATTTACACGTCAGCGGGAGTGCTACCCCTGCCCGAAGACCTGAAGCAGTTTCAAAACCTCAATTTATCCGATCCCTACTACTGGTCAGCCTTTACCCTGGTGGGTAGCCCCTGGTAATGTTTACTTCACAAATTCTGTCAGAGCAATGTGGCACGCTAGACTAATTGCTAGATAGGCGTTGTTTAATTCGGGTATGAATGGGTGCGTGGCGGCCGCGCCGCCACGCACCCATTCATACATAAAACCAGCAATCCTCAGGAATAATAGGGTTGATGCAAGGAGGGCAAATGTCCACTGAAACTACAGCACAGGAATACCTATCCGTTGATATCCCTGACTGGGAACCACCTGAACCGCCAACCGATCTAGTTTTTGATGATGGAGTTCCTTTGGAAAGCAATCGCCATCGCATCGCCATGAACGTGCTGATTGATTCTGCGTTGAATGCCTTGCAGGATAAACCAGATTCTTTTGTCGGTGGCAATATGTTTGTTTACTACAGTCGCAATCAGGCAATGAATCGGGACTTTAGAGGGCCCGATTTTTTTGTTGTTCTTGATGTAGACGGAAATAAAGAACGGCAAGGCTGGGTAATTTGGGAAGAAGAAGGACGCTACCCAGATGTAATTGTTGAACTCATGTCTCCCTCCACTGCTAAGGTTGACCAGGGTGAGAAAAAGCAGCTCTATGCCCGCACATTTCGCACGGCAGAGTACTACGTTTACGATCCATTTAAGCCTGATTCCTTAGAAGGCTGGCGGTTAAACGGTTCTGAATATCAAGCAATTGCCCCAAGCGATCGCGGCTGGCTGTGGTGCGATCGCCTGGGGCTTTGGTTAGGTACCTGGGAAGGTTGTCTGCGTCGAGAACTCCCTACCGAAACCTGTTTCTGGCTGCGCTTCTATAACTCAGAAGGCAACCTAATTTTATTGCCAGAGGAAATTGCTGAGCAAGAACGCCAACGTGCTGAGCAAGAACGCCAACGCGCCGAGCAAGAACGCCAACGCGCCGAGCAAGAACGCCAGCGTGCCGAACGGATAGCGGCCCGTCTGCGGGAGCTAGGAGAAGATCCAGACGGGTTGTAGTGGGAGATGACGGCGAACCAGACTTCAATCATCATTGACTATCGTTAAGTCAATGCGGCAAGGTCAATACTGCCTCAGCCTTCTATGCTCTCTAGTTCAGGATGGAGTGATGTTCGCCTGGAGCTTTTTCAGCAGCCGAAATTTGAGACGGCAGAGCATCAGCATCCGATGCATATCATTGCTTGCGGGCTGGCTAACTCACCGAATGAATATTCCACCGGAGCGGGAGCCAGATGGCTGGACGGCAAGCGTCAGCAAGAACCCCGAAAGGTAGGTGATATTGCAATTATCCCAGCGGGAACAGCACATCGCTGTAGCTGGGATACTCCAGTGCAATTCGTTGTTCTGGCGATCGAACCTGCACTGCTGCAACAGGTAGGGCAGGACTGGATTGATCCAGATCGACTTGAACTGATTCCACGTTTTGCGACAGAACCAGATACTCTAATTCAAAGCATTATTGCTACTCTTAAAGCAGAGGTGGAGACAGGCGGCATGGGCAGCTATTTGCTGGTAGATAGCCTGAAAACAACATTAGTCATTCATCTATTGCGGCATTACTGCACAACGCAGCCAAAACTGGTTCACTATTCTGATGGTTTGGCCCAGGTAAAACTTCGCCAGGTGATAGATTACATCCATGAGCATTTGCATCAAGACCTAAAGCTAGGTGAAATAGCAGCGATCGCTCAGATCAGTCCTTATCACTTTCTGCGGTTATTTAAACAAAGCACAACGCTAACACCCCATCAATACATTTTGCGGCGACGAGTTGAGAGAGCTAAATCTCTATTACAGCACAGTCAACTTAGCATTGCCCAAATTGCGGTTCGGGTTGGTTTTGCCGATCAAAGTCACTTGACTCGCTACTTCAAACGTGTGACGGGTATGACTCCTAAGCAATGGCAGGGGCGATCGCAATAACGTTCAAGAAATCCGCAACTTTTTTCTAGAGTTCTACACCGATGGCTTCCTAAGCTATCAGTAGCATTCTAAAGGGAAAAGCGATGCAAATTGCACAAACAGAGGTTGTGATCTCTACGCCGGATGGACAAATGCCCGCGTTTTTGGCTAAGCCTGCTGAGGGCGATCGCCATTCGTCCATACTCTTACTGATGGAGGCATTTGGACTCACTTCACATATCCGCGAGATTGCAGTTCGGCTTGCGAATGAAGGCTACGTGGTACTCACTCCAGACCTGTATTATCGTGAGTCACCTCACAACAAATTTGGATATGACGAAGTTGAGCCAGCAACGGCAATGATGTGGAATCTCGATTTTGGTCAGCCCATGGAGGAGGACATCAGGGCCGCATTGAATTATCTCAAATCCTGCTCTCAAGGTTATCCAAACCAAATTGGAGTAACGGGTTTCTGCTTAGGAGGAGGACTCACTTTTTTCACTGCCTGTAAGTTTTCAGGGGCGATTACCCCAGAAGGGGAATTGCTTCGTATCGCTGCTGCCGCTCCCTTTTACGGCATGGTGCTAGACGAGTGGATTGACGCAATCCCCAATATCACGGTGCCAATGTACCTGTTTTTTGGAGGGATCGATCCGTTCATTCCGCTGGAACGGATTCAATTTGTTGAATCCCGCTTTCAAGAATTTGGCAAAGAGTACACACTAGAAATTTATCCTGAAGCAGATCATGGATTCTTCTGCCACGAACGCTCTTCCTACAATCGTGCAGCCGCAGAAGATTCCTGGCAAAAGCTCATACAGTTTTTCCGTCAGCACCTATTGTTCAAACCTCCTGGTTAACAGTGCTACAGCCTTGAGGACGTTGAGAAATTCCAACACAACAGGTGAGGATTCTGCCTGTCGTCGCGCCAGAGCCAACTTTAATGCTGGAAAATCACCGAGTAGCGGTCGGTAAACTACACCTTTTGCATTCAAATTCTGCATATCTTTTAGTACAAATGTGATACCTGCCCCAGCCGCCGCTAACCCCAAGCGAGTTTGGGCAAGTTCAGCTTCCTGGACAATATTAGGGACAAACCCGGCTTGCTCACAGCATTTGATGAAGTTAGCGTAGAGAACAGGGGCGAGCGATCGCGGATAAAAAATAAGCGGTTCATTCGCTAGCACCTGGAGTGAAATTTGCTTTTGCTTAGCCAATCGATGAGACGTAGGTACGGCAGCAACATAAATTTCCTCGTATAGGGGGTCTACATAGAGAGTTGGTTCACGAATGGGAAGGTAGACAAATCCGATATCAATTTGGTGAGTACGGAGCGCTTCAACGTGCGCTTCTGTTCCGCCACTGATGAGGATTAGATCAACCTGCGGATAGCGCTCTCGACAAGTTTTTAAGATAGATCCTCCCAGACAAAATAGAGTTGCCTCCGTCAAACCAATTCTCACTTTGCCGATCTGCCCATCGGCGACCTGTCGCGTTATCTGGATGCCTTCCTCAACATCGCGCAACACTCGTCGGGCGGTTTCTAGAAACTTTTGTCCGGCTGCCGTTAATTTAACCCAATGTTTTGTCCGTTCCAACAGTTGAATTCCTAAGCTATCTTCTAATGCCTGGACTTGTTTGCTTAAAGCGGGTTGGCTTAGGTGCAGCGATTCTGCTGCTCGCCCAAAATGTAGCTCTTCGGCAACCGCAATGAAATATTTAAGCTGACGGAATTCCATAAGATCAATTTGTCATAACAGTGAGTTATTGCACCACACGCACCTTCAGAATAGCAACTCTGGATCTGAGACAGCCCATGCTAATAACTGCAAGTTATCAAGCTATTGCTATAAAGAAATAGCGATCGCCATTCTCCTGACTATGATGAAGACACAGCTACTTACGCCTTAGAATCAAGTTGCAATGGTTATAGGAAACCAGAATTGTTATGAGGCATTTTTAAGTGCTGATTTTCCCAACTTTCTGTTGAACTCACCATTTATTGAACGGAGCGATTTCAATGCACCCAGGACATTCTTACTCATCAAAGCCACAGTCCTTTTCCCGCCGTGCCGTGATCAAGGCAATGGGAATCGGTGCTGCCACCGCTGCGTTTACACCCCTTGTTCAAGGAGGGCATCAGATTGCCCAAAGTCAAACTCCTCCCAATCAAATCTCCCAGTCTGGTTCAAATCAAACCTCACAAGTAATTACCAAGCCAATCCCTCGAACGAATGAACAGGTGGCTGCAATCGGTATGGGCACCTTTCTCACGTTTGATGTGTTGTCTGACCAGCCACGTGACAACATTCGAGAAGTGATACGTCGCTTTTCGGATGGCGGTGGGCGATTGATTGATGTTTCACCACTCTATGGGATGTCAGAGGTGAATGTGGGTGAATTTGCAGCAGAACTTGATATTGCTGAAGATCTGTTCATTACTAACAAAATTTGGGCGACGGGTGAGTATTTAGGAGATGACAGTCACGCCTTACGTCAGCTTGAGCAGTCCATGCAGCGGTTGTCGCGCGATCGCATCGACACCATGCAGGTTCACAGCCTGGTCAATGTAGAAATGGTCATCCCATTCTTACGAGAGTGGAAACAGGAAGGTAGAATCCGTTACCTGGGCGTAACTCATCATGATTTGCCGCTGTATGCTGCCCCGATCGCCCGATGGATTGAGAATGGTGAGTTAGATTTCGTACAAGTCCGCTATTCGATCTTTGAGCGCGGGGTGGAAGAGCGTATCCTCCCAGCGGCGGCTGATCAGGGAACCGCAGTGTTAGTCAATATGCCCTTTGAGAAGGCACGTCTGTTTGAGGTTGTTCAGGGGCAGCCGCTTCCCGACTTTGCCCGTGAAATTGACTGTGAAAACTGGGCACAATTTTTCCTCAAATATGTGATCTCCCATCCGGCTGTCACCTGCGCGATTCCTGCAACCACTAACCCGGATCACGTTGCTGAAAACTTAGGAGCAATGAGAGGAGCGCTTCCCGATCAGGAAATGCGGACTCGAATGGTGCAACATATGGAAAGTCTTCCTGGTTTTGATAACCTAACTCAGATGCCCTGGTATCCTGGTAAACAGTTCAGTGGGTTGGTGCGCCTACCCGGTTTGGCTGCGACTCAAAATGCTAGAAATCGTTGAGATGAGATCGGTTCGTCAATTTCCTCTATTGATTGTCTTTGTTGTTTGTCTGGTTGTGAGTGGCTGTATGCCCCAAAACGTGACACACCACAATCCAAGCCCGTCCCCCGTGACCTCTCAGCCTACTGCGTCTGCCCGTCCTCTGGAATCTCCAGCATCACCAGAAACTTCTATCGCGCCAGATGTTGCTCAAGAAGCCGAAGCAGATATTTGGACGCAAATGCGGCAAGGAACGGGATATGTCGTGCTGTTGCGCCATGCCCAGACCGTTGCGGGGACGGGCGATCCGCCTGGGTTTCGGCTTGATGACTGCGCGACTCAACGCAACTTATCAGAGGCAGGCAGAGAGCAGGCTGCTCGGATTGGTCAGATGTTCCGCGATCGCAACATTCCCATTCACCAGATCCTCTCCAGCCAATATTGCCGCTGCCTGGATACCGCCAGACTCCTCAACCTGGGAGAGGTTGAACCTTCTCCCATGCTAAATTCTACATTCACTAATCGTGCTAACGAAGTGGAGCAAACGGCGCAGGTTCGCCAACGAATACTCGACCATCAAGATACGCCTGGAGTGATTGTGATGGTGTCACACTTTGTCAATATTGGTGACATCAGTGGAATAAACCCTCCATCAGGCGGGGCAGTCATCATGAGAACCAGTCAGCAAGGTGAGTTAGAAGCTGTGGAGCAAATTCAAGATTGGTGACATCTAAAAATTGCAAGAAAGTTGAGGCAACCCAATCTCAAGGCTTGTGCAGACGCAATCCATCATTCTCAGCAAAGACTAATTGCCGCCTTTATTTCCCTCATTATCGACTTAATCTAATTGACGAGGTAAACAATGAAACGGATGGCTATCAGGCGATCGCGCCCCAAAAAAGTGACCGTACAACACTTCCTCAAAAAACTGGTCTGGACTAAATTCACTCTGATTTTGTCACTCACAGCTATTATCATTCCCGTTGCTGGGCAGAATTTCGTTTATGCACAGCGTTCCGAATCAGAAATAGTTGATTCTGCGTTTCAATTGCATCACGTGACCCTCTCCGTAAGTGATGCTGAGCAGGTTTCGCAATGGTACGTAGATACACTTGGGTTTACAGTGAGCGATCGCTTTATCCTTACCCGTCCAAATGGCAGTCAGGTTCAAGTGGTTCGTGTGGAAATTCCTGGATTGCAGATAAACATCTCTGAGTTTGATGGTTCCGTTTCCCCAAACCGCACGGTAGACGAGCAGGGTTGGCGACATCTGGCATTTCAGGTGGATAGCGTAGATCAAACCTACCAGCGCTTACAGGCTGAAGGGGTAGAGTTTGTAACTGAGCCGTTTACTTATGACCCGCCAGGGTATAGGATTGCGTTTTTCAGAGATCCTGAAGGAAACATATTAGAACTCTATCAAGACCTGTAGCGCTTTGCTCAGATTGTAGTAGCACAGCCGGTTTGATTGGCTGGATTGACTTGTTGTAAATTTGCCGTGCTACTCCTAAAAACTAGTCCTTGTGCTGAAAGGTTTGCGGAACCCACAATGACCTCATCTCGCTGATGTTTCACCGCTTCCCAAATTGCTTTGGCAAGGTCTTCAGGTTTCTCGATGACAGGAGTTCCTAATATTTGGCTGACCTGGTTTTGGCGCGATCGCAAATCTTCCTCGATCAGCCTGACGAGCTACAAGCGCAACGTTATAGTTGTGCCTAGCAAACAACAGTGCAGTCGCTTTCCTAATTCCTTGAGAAGCTCCTGTGATGAGTACAGTGGGAGCCATAATGATTTAAGTTTCAAACGCTGTCTTACTTTCTCAGCGTGCGAAGCAGCAGTTCAACGTATCGTCCAACTTTTGTTAGATCTTGAAGACTGATTAGATTTTGAATGTATAGCACTTGAAGAGTTGATTAGGACAACGTTGGACTCGCCAAAGCTTTGTATAGTCAAGGTTTCGATTCATCCCTCATCCTTTTTCTATAGTTTAGGATCGTGAATTTAACAAATTCGCAAATTGTATGGGCGGGTTTAGCAGATCAATCGGCACTGTGCCATGAATTTGACGGCAAAACCCGCCTCTACCCAATCTCGATCTCATTTAATTCCCATTCCTAGCTGAGACTGGTAAGAGAAGTGAATTGAACACTGTATCTTCTCACAATCTCATCCTATAGAGTTGCAGCCAGCTTAGACCCATAGACAGACTGCAACAACTTATTAAGTTTCTAGTATAGGAGACACAAACGTAAGCAAATGTTGTTTTGGAGAGTCAATCATGGAAACCAAGCCACGTTCTAATGTAGAAACTCGCCCTTCTACCGATCTGCCTCCTGTTGCACAGGAATATAACGGCGTAGATCGTAATGCCTTCCTGCTCGGCTGGACTCCTCAAGCGGAACTCTGGAATGGACGGCTAGCAATGATCGGATTCCTCGCTTACCTGCTGTGGGATTGGGCTGGGTACAGCGTACTGCGCGATGTTTTGCATCTGCTGCCCCAGTACATCGTTCGCTAGGCCGTAGCTGCTAGCAGTTCTGTTGCACTAGTTACTTAATCAAAGTGGAAAAGGGGAAGAGCTAAGCTCTTCCCCTTTTTGCATATAGCTATGGCGCTACGCGCCTACCTTTAGACATTTGTTCCTAACCTAGCTGTAGTCAGCTAGGTTAAGACATGGACATTTTGGTGGCGCGGCGGAGCCGCGCCACCAAAATGTCCTAATCAATATGGCTACCGCTATAAAACCATAATATGGGGGGTGGGGGGATTGCGATTACAATCAAATTAATTTGATTAGTTCGCTAGATTTGGAACTTTATTTTCCAAATTTGAATCACCATAGGCTAGGTATGTTTCAGGGCGATCGCCACGACACATTGCGACAGGACATTGCTAGGTAGAGTTGAATAAGGGTGCTGAAGTGCGAGAAATTAGTCACTCCAACAAATTGCAAGATTTTTTCTGGGAAGCCCGAAGCCGAATTCTAGCTTGCTACGTTGTTCTCATTCTCATTTTTGTAGTATTCTCTATTCCTGCCTTTCGCCAACTCCTCTTTTCACGAATCAACGAGCGAGTTCAGGAAGATCTGCATGAGCAAATGGACAGATTTCAGGAGTTTGCCGAAGCCCAGCGTATTGGCCTAGCAGAATCGTCCGAGAGTGATTCGGATGAAGTGTTTCAGGAATTTCTGTTTGAAGAATTTCTGTCGCGCCAGTTGCCCGAAGACGATATGTTTTTGATTGCGCTACGGGATGGAGGGCTGTATCAATCCAGCCCAAAGGCACTGCCAGAACCCCTCCTGGCAGACTCGCCTCTGCTCAGCTACTTGGCGAATGCTGAGCAAACGTTGGAAGGCGAACAAGATTTTCCAGATCGTGAGATTGATAGCGTTCTCTATGTCGCTGAACCTGTTGAGATTGATAGCGAGTCAGAGTGGGTTTTTGTCGTCGCTCACACAACTGCTGGAGAACGCGCAGAAGCCGTCGAAGCAACGTTGGTGATCGTCAAAGTGATGCTTGTGGCAGTGCTGCTAGCCTCTATTCTCGCCTGGGTCGTGGCGGGGCGAGTGCTGGCTCCTCTGCGGCGGCTGCTATCAACGGCGCGGACTATCAGCGAGTCTGATTTGAATCAGCGAATTCCGGTTCAAGGCTCTGGGGAGCTTGCCGAATTAGCAACGACGTTTAACTCCATGCTCGATCGGCTCCAAGCTGCTTTTGTCAGCCAGCGCAGCTTTATTGATGATGCAGGTCACGAGCTGCGAACCCCGATTACTATCATTCAGGGGCATCTGGAGTTGATGAGTGATGACCCTGAAGAACAGCAAGAAACGCTATCTCTGGTGAATGATGAGCTAGATCGGATGAGCCGCTTCGTGGAAGATTTGTTGCTGCTAGCCAAAGCGGAGCGCCCCGATTTTCTAATGCCGGAAACGGTAGACGTTTCGGCGCTGACGCAAGCGCCATACACTAAGGCAAAGGGACTGGCCAACCGCGACTGGCGACTGGAAGGTGAGGCAAAGGGGCAGCTAGTCTGCGATCGCCAGCGGATAACTCAGGCCGTTATGAATCTGACCCAAAACGCCGTTCAGCATACCCGTGAAAATGCCATCATTGCCCTCGGATCGTCACGTCACAAAAATAACATCCGATTTTGGGTGCGCGACACGGGAGAAGGCATCACCCTAGATAATCAGGAGAAGATCTTTGAGCGCTTTGCCCGCATTGCTAACCGCAGCCGTCCTTCTGAAGGGGCAGGGTTGGGCTTATCTATTGTACGGGCGATCGCCGAAGCACATGGCGGTCAGGTTGAACTATTTAGCCGACCCGGTATCGGATCTACCTTTACTTTGGTGATCCCACTAGATCCCCCTTCAAATAGATTGTCTTATGAACAAAATTCTAATCTTTGAAGATGAACCCCGCATTGCCTCCTTCATTGAAAAAGGATTGCGGGCAAACGGGTTCATTCCAACTGTCGCTCGTGATGGGGACGAAGCTATATCGGTGGCTTTGGGCAGTAGTTTTGACTTGCTGATCTTAGACTTAGGAATTCCAGGCAAAGACGGCATGACTGTTTTAGAGGAATTGCGGGGGCAGGGAGAACAGTTGCCTGTCATCATTCTCACGGCTAGAGACGATATTAATGACAAAGTGAGCGGTTTAGAGAACGGTGCTGACGACTACGTAACTAAGCCATTCCGGTTTGAGGAACTGTTAGCCCGAGTGCGCGTCCGACTGCGAAACAGCCAGTTGCCCCGCCAGCAAGATGAGATGATCTTGAGTGCAGGCAACATTGTTTTAGATTTACGGACTCGACGGGTGAAGGTGGGCGATCGCCCCGTAGACCTCTCCGCCCGCGAATTTACGCTGATTGAAACGTTGATTCGCCATCCGGGGCAGGTCATGAGCCGAGAGCAACTGCTAGACCACGTTTGGGGATATGACTATGCCCCTGGCTCTAACATCGTCGATGTCTACATTGGCTACTTACGAAAAAAGCTAGGAGATGACTTAATTGAAACGGTTAGAGGCATGGGCTATCGATTGCAGCCTTAGAGGTTTAATCTCCGAATGGTTTGGTGAGAATTTTCTCATCTAATCTTCACGAACAGCTTATTAGCGTTAGCAACGGTAGATAAGGCGCAGTTTAAAGCCGTCAAGGCTGATACATTTTCCAGAGTCTCACCTGAAACTCACCTGAAATAGGCTAACAGTTGGCTGCGTTACTCAATACTTGTTATTGTTGGACTTCCGCTATGGAAGCCGATTTCATGAGTCGGATTTTGATTGCTGAAGATGAACCTCGCATTGCTGCCTTCATTGAAAAAGGGTTGCGCCAAAATGGATTTATGACAACCGTCATTGAAGACGGCAATGAAGTAGTTCCTGCGGCTAGAGACGGCAACTTCGACTTGATGATTTTAGACCTGGGGCTTCCCGGTAAGGATGGTTGGGCAATTCTGGCGGAGCTGCGACGACAAGGCGACCAGATACCTATCATTATTGTTACAGCCCGTGATATTAGTCAAAGGCGATGGCTAGATGTAGACGCAGCCGCAAACGACTACATTACCAAGCCATTTCGGTTTAAAGATTTATTAGATCGAGTTAGAACGCACCTTGACCACAAGGAGTCGTGATAGCAGGGTTTGTCTATAGCGCTGTGTGCATACCTTATCTCAGATCTTAGGAGATTTCTAAGAAAGAATCTACCAATCGGTTCTCGGTAGGGGCGTTTCGCGAAACGCCCTTACAGATGTTTTGTTTTCTGGAAATCTCTTTAATGCAATGCCTCCTGCCACTGGTGCAAAATCTCAGCTATGAGAGAAATCTCATGAACCTTTTCTAATTTTTGCTTCATTTAACCCTCACACAATCATAAGAAAGTTTAAGTATGGCAAAAAGCGCAGCATATGCAATTTTTGCCAGGTTGTGTCTAGCCCTGATGAAAGGTTTGAGAAACTGGTAGGTTTTGGCAATTACTCAGGCAGTTCTGACTTTGGAACGAGGTAGCAAACATCCAAGTTTAAAGAGGTCATCTCATCATGAGGCTGATGGTCTATTCTCACGATACATTTGGGCTTGGCAACATTCGTAGGATGTTGGCAATTTGCAAGCACCTGCTTGATACTGTTCCAGGACTGTCGGTTTTACTCATTTCAGGTTCACCGATGCTGCATAGCTTTCGGTTGCCAAAAGGACTCGATTATATTAAGTTACCGTGTCTAGGACGGAGCGATCGCGGTGAACTCTCCGCTAAGTATCTGGGTACTGAAACCGATGAGGTGCTAAAGCTACGTTCCGATCTGATGTTGAGCGCAGCCACAAACTTTAAGCCAGATTTGCTTCTGGTCGACAAGAAACCCTACGGACTCAAAGGCGAACTAAAAAGTACTTTAGAATACTTGACTGAGGAACAGCCCGAAACCCAGATTGTGCTGCTGCTACGTGATATTCTCGATAGCCCAGAAGTGACGACTCATGAGTGGCAAGAGCAGGGATATTACCAGGCGATCGCCTCTCTCTACAGTCAGGTGCTTGTAGTAGGAATGCCAGAAATTTTTGATATCAGAAGTGAGTACCGTTTGCCGCATAATGTCGCTCAAAAGGTTCGCTTTTGTGGATACATTCGCCGAGAAGTGACGGGAAAGGGGCGCAATGCGCTGCGTCAGGAGTTAAAAGTTGCGCCAGAAGCGCCTCTAGTATTGGTTACGCCAGGAGGTGGTGAGGATGGCTATCGGCTGGTGGAGACTTATCTCAAGGGGTTAGCGCATCTGCCGAGCGATCGCATTCCCAAAACTGTCATCATTTGTGGCCCGGAAATGCCGCCTCTCCAGCGTCGTGCTGTTTACCATGCGGCTACTGCCTATCCACAGATGCAAGTTGAGGAGTTTACCGACAAACAACCTGATTGGTTACATGGATGCGGCAGATCTGGTGATTTCAATGGGAGGATACAACACGATTTGTGAGATTCTCTCTCTGGGCAAGCGGGCGATCGTAGTGCCACGTGTCCATCCCGTACAGGAACAGTGGATTCGGGCAGAACGCATGGCTAAACTAGGCTGTTTTCAAACCATTCACCCCCATTGCCTGACTCCTAATACCTTGATACAGCAGCTTCAAACTCAACTTCAGGCAAGCGTTACTGAGCCAGTCCTGTCTCCTGCCATTGACCTGAATGCGCTGCCCCGAATTACTCAAATGCTTGCGCCAGCGCTCTACTACAAGTTTCGCACTCTTCAGCACAATACTCCGCAGCTTCAGTGTGTTGCTCCGATCGCATAAGTTTTTGCCTACTTCTTGCCTACTTAAATGAGTTATTTCACCTTGCAGAACCGATGCGTCACCTAAATGCGGCCCCAATTGGTTATCTGATGAAGACCTTTCCCAAGGTCTCAGAAACCTTTATCTTAAATGAGATTTTAGAACTGGAGCGACAGGGACTCAAGCTCCATTTGTTTTCGCTGCGCCCGCCTCAAGATGAAAGGTTTCATGCGGCGGTTTCAGAGGTTCGATCGCCGATCACATACATTCCTTCGCTGCTGCCTAAATTTAGTATTGATAGTGCTGTGAAGCTGCTGCGATCGCAAGTTACACTGCACCCTCAAAACCCTCAACGGTTCTGGAAAACCTGGCAGTTTCAGCGATCGCGCCCTGAAACTAAAACTCTAAATGAGTTACTTCAGGCAGGGTATCTGGCACTAGAGCTACAAAAGCTGGGAATCACTCACCTTCATGTCCATTTTGCCAACATTCCTACCGCTGTTGCAGAACTGGTTCAGTCATTGACAGGCATTCCCTACAGTTTTACGGCCCACGCCAAAGACATTTACCTGACAGAGCCAGGGGCGCTCGACCGACGGATGGGCAAGGCTAAATTTGTTCTTACTTGCACTCGCTGCAACCAAAGGTTTCTACAGGGAATTTCAACTCATTTTACCCCCGTTCACCTGTCCTATCACGGACTTGATCTCAACCGTTTTCACCCGAATCAGGCTATGCCAAAGGTGGAGGAAACTCCACTAATTCTGAGTGTGGGTCGCTTCTGTGAGAAGAAAGGATTTCCTGATTTGCTGCAATCCTGTCGGCTACTGCGAGAAAAAGGATGTGTTTTTCGCTGCGCGATCGTGGGCTACGGTCCGATGCAAGCCGAAATCGAGCAACTGATTCAGACATTGCAGTTGGGCGATATTGTGACGCTGGTTGGCAAGGTAACTCAAGATGAGTTGATTGGGCTATATCGTCAGGCAGATATCTTTGTGTTGCCCTGTCGAATTACTGAGAATGGCGATCGCGACGGCATTCCCAATGTGCTGTTAGAAGCGATGGCAATGAAGCTGCCCGTCATCTCAACGGATATATCAGGAATCGCAGAACTGGTTAACCATATGCAAAATGGCTTACTGGTTCCCCAAAAAGATCCGCCCGCCTTAGCCGCTGAACTAGAGTATTTGCTAACCCAACCCGATCTGATGCGGCAGTTAGGGCAGTCCGGGCGAGAGCAGGTCAATCAACAGTTTTCGTTAACTCACAACACCAGTCAAATCAAAGATTTATTGATGAGTGCAATTGGCTACCCATTTGCTGAAGTAGAACCAACTCAAAAAGTCGAGGTAATAGTCTCATGAAAAAAGTGTTGTTTTATTGCCAGCATATTTTAGGAATCGGGCACCTAATCCGCAGCATGGAAATCGTGCGCGGGTTGCTCCAGGATTTTGAAGTGTGTTTTATCAATGGCGGACAGGTGATTGAGGGCCTTCAGGTGCCTGCGGGTGTAGAGGTTGTAAATTTGCCTGCGATCGCCACCGACTCTGAATTTCAGGCACTTCGCACAGTAGACCCAACCCAAGATCTAGAAACTGTTTTAGAGACTCGTAAGGACTTACTGCTTCAGGTTTTCCATCGCTTTCAGCCAGACGTGCTGATGGTTGAGCTATTTCCCTTTGGCAGAAGGCGCTTTTCTAGTGAATTAGTTCCTTTGCTCAATCAAGCAAAGGCCCACAGCACCAAAATAGTTTGTAGCCTGCGAGATATCGTCGTCACCAAGCAAGATCGGGCACGGCACGAAGAGAAAGTATGTAAGCTGATGAATCGCTATTTTGACCTGCTGTTGGTGCATGGCGACCCACAGTTTCAGCCGTTAGAACTGAGCTTCTCACGGGTTAATGACCTGAAGTGCGACGTGCGTTACACAGGCTATGTGGTGCAGTCTTCTGATAGCGCTAGCCTTGATAGCGAAATGCCTGTTGCTCCTGATTTTTACCGCCCGACAATCTTGACTAGCATTGGTGGCGGTAGATTCGGACATGAACTGTTGTTCTGTATGATTGATGCAGCCGCATTTTTGGAGCCTGTGATTCCTCACCAGATTCAGATGTTCACGGGGCCATTTTTCCCAGAAGAAAAGTTTTTGCTGCTTCAGGAGATTGCAACTCATCGCCCCAATGTGACACTTCAGCGGTACACCCCCGACCTGTTGAGCTATATGCGATGGGCTGACTTATCTATCAGCATGGCAGGGTACAACACCACCATGAATGTCCTGACAACGGGTGTGCGGGCAATGCTGCTGCCGTTTAAGGGCAACGATGACCAGGAGCAAACCCTGCGGGCAGAACGCCTAGAGGAGTTAGGCATTGTTCAGGTGATTCGCCCAGAAAGCCTTCAGCCAGAACGGTTTGCTCGTCGAATTCTCGCCTATCTCACCAAATCCTCTAGCTCAATGCGGTTTGACTTTGGAGGAGTTGAGAAGACGGCGGAATGTTTGAGGGCGATCGCCTATCAGCGGACTGCTGTTGCCTAGCTCCAGGGTCTTTAGAAGTTACTTTTTCTGTGTTTCGCGCATGAAAAGATAACCCTCCTGGTGAGCTTTAAAACACACCCTAGCCAAAGCTGAAGGATGTCAGACAAGGACAACAGCTATCAACCCATATCAATTACAAGGAGCTAAACAATGAGCGCAAAGGTTTGTATCACAACCCTGGAATATCCACCCGATATTGGTGGAGTCGGTGAGTCGGTTCAGCGGATTGCTAAAATGCTGCTGCAACTGGGCTATGAAGTACACGTAGCCGTCTTTCACTCAAAGCATCGCAAGTCGATTGAAGAACACAGACGATCAAATTGCAAAACGGCTGAACAGGACGGCATCTATGTCCATCGCATCAAGCCAGCAGTTCGGGCTGGAGAGATTATTGTTCAAGACTATTGGAGCGATGTGTACGCACAGCTAAAACTGCTGCATCAAAAGCACTGCTTCGACTTATTTCACGCCTTTTTTATCAACGAAACAGGGTTTGTGACAACGCTGCTGGCACGGGAAAACGATATCCCCGTGATCAACAGCATCCGGGGAAGTGACCTGCACAAACATATCTTTAGCGCTAAAAACCATGCTCAACTCACCTGGACGTTAGAAAACTCAGACTGGGTGACATTTGTCAGCCAAGATTTGCAAAAGCGGGCTGGCGTGCTGGTGCCCAGCCTCAAGCATAAGTCGTCTGCCTTCTGGAATTCGATCGCCCCCATCGATTTCTCTCAGCTTCCTACTCCTGCTTGTGTTGACGCTCTGCGCGGAGTTGTGATCGGCTCTGTGGGTCGTTTCCGTGAGAAAAAAGGATTAGAACATTTGCTAGATGCCTGTTCCCAAATCAGTGATGACGTAGATCTCACGCTGCTGCTGGTCGGTGATTACGCTGAACGAGAGCGAGACTATTGGGAAGCTGAAGTGAGAAACAGCCAAATCGCTGACCGAATCGTGCTGACAGGCATGGTAGAGCATCAGGAAGCACTGGCTTACCTGCCCTACATTGATATTTTTGCCATTCCCTCACTGCACGATGGCTGTCCCAATGCGCTGCTCGAAGCGATGGTCGCAGGACGAGCCATTGTAGGTACACGGGTAGATGCGATCGGTGAAATCTTGGCAGATAAACAAGACTCACTAGTGGTCAAACCTGCGTCTACTCCAGCACTGGCAAATGCTCTGCGCCAGCTTGCGCTTCAGCCAGAACTGCGTCAGCAGCTTGGGCAAGCCGCTAAACACAAAACCATGACACAGCTTAGCCTTGCTGTCGAGCAGGAGAACTGGAGTCAGGTTTATCGGCAGGTTTTAGTACCGCCTGTGCCTTCTCTCTTAATGGATATGGTAGCGAAGTGGAGTTTAAGGTGAGTTTTTCAAGGGTGGACATTGCTCGCCCTACTTTACCAAAACGAGTTTGAATAAGGAGTTGTTGTGTGATGAATGGACAAACTGATCCAAAAACGCCCACAATTACCATTGTGGTTTCACCCAGAGAGCGATTTAGCTATACCCAGCAATCTCTGGAAAGTATTTATGCACACACAGATTTACCCTTTTCTCTAATTTATGTAGATGGCGGATCGCCCACCCCCGTTCAACAATATCTTCAGCAACAGTCGAGTCAAAAGGGGTTTAAGTTAATTCGCACGGATGAATATCTGGCTCCTAATCGTGCCCGCAATAAAGCACTACGCCGTGTCAAAAGTGACTATGTGGTGTTCATTGACAACGATGTAGAAGTTACTCCAGGTTGGCTGGGGCATCTGGTGCGCTGTGCCGAAGAAACGGGTGCAACGGTGGTCAGTCCGCTAACCTGCATTGGGCAGCCTGTTCACCAAAAGATTCACTTGGCGGGCGGTGAGGCTCATATCAAGATTGAAGTGAGTGGCGACCAGATCACTCGTCGAGTGCATGAAAAGCACTACTTTGTAAATCGTCCGGTGGCAGATGTGAGCGATCGCCTGCATCGTCGCCAGTGTGAGTTTGCCGAATTTCATTGTATGTTGGTGCGAACTGACATCTTCGACAAAATTGGGCCGCTCGACAAAAACCTGCTCAACACCAGAGAACACATTGACTTTTGCATGACGGTGACTCAGGCTGGCGGCACAATTTACTGCGAACCTACCTCCATTGTCACCTATGTGCCTGGGCCACCGTTTGACTGGTCAGATATTCCCTTTTTCATGCTGCGCTGGAGCGATGCCTGGGAAGAATCTAGCCTCAAACACTTCCGCAGAAAGTGGGAACTCACCGTTAAAGATAAGTACTTTAAGAAGCGCTACAGACGGCTAGGACAGCGCAGACATCAGGCTTTTCTGAGACCGCTGGTGCGCCAGTTTACCCTGGGTCGTAAAGCCCCCTGGCTAGAAAACATGGTGATTCCCTTAGAGCGAATGCTAAATCGCTACATCACTGATCGCTATGAGCAGCAGCAAGCGGCAAGAAAAGCGGCAAAGCAGCAGCAAGCGTCATCAGAACCGTCTCTGGCTGCCTCTAGCTCATCTCAAAACACGGCTTTAGACCGTAAGCTTGAGCAAGTCGGTAGAGGGAAATAACATGGCTCGTCGTCGCCGCCAGAGCATTAAGAAAGTCCTGCCCAGTCTTCTACGAATTCTTCGTACCTTTGCCCCCCAGATTCGTCAGCAGAGGTCACTGCTGATTGTCTCCAGTCTGGCGCTGGTGGGTGAGGTTGTGACTCGACTGCTAGAGCCGTGGCCGCTCAAATACATTTTCGACGGCATCATTTTGCCCATGTTTGGCGGACAAACCGCAGAAACACTGCCGCTGCTAGGGGAAATCAACCCCATGCTGCTGCTGACGCTGCTGACGCTGGCAATCGTTGTCATTAGCGGTTTGCGCGGCATGGCGGCCTACTCTGGCATTGTGGGGATGTCGCTGGCGGCAACTCATATCATGACCGATGTACGAGGGCGGCTCTATTCTCATTTGCAAAGCCTATCGCTGTCCTTTCACCACAAGGCAAAGCACGGTGACTTAATCACTCGCGTTACTTATGACATTGAGCGCCTGCGAGAAGTCACCGTTACGGCTGCTCTGCCGCTGATCGTTCATGTGTTGACGCTGGTGGGCATGGTCGGGCTAATGTTCTGGCTCAACTGGCAACTGGCGACGCTGGCGATCGCCGTTCTGCCTCTATTCCTGCTTTCCACCGTAAAGCTAGGACGCAAAATCCAGGGGGTAGCGCGGCGGCAACGCAAGCGAGAAGGGGCAATGGCGGCCACCGCTGCCGAGTCCATTGGCGCGATTAAAGTAGTGCAGGCTCTTTCGCTGCAAGGTATGTTGGAATCGGCATTTTCTAACCACAACCGCAAAAGCTTAAAGGAAGGTGCTCAGGCTCAACGACTCGCTGCCCAGATGGAACGCACAGTGGAGGTCTTGGTGGCGATCGCCACGGCGCTTGTGCTGTGGCGCGGCGTACAGCTAGTGCAGCAGCAGGTTGTGACGGCTGGAGATTTGCTGGTATTTGTCAACTACCTCAAAATGGCCTTCAAGCCAATGCGTCAGCTTGCCAAATACACCGGACAAATCGCCAAAGCAACTGCATCTGGCGAGCGAATCATTGACATTCTGGATATCGTTCCCGAAATTCGAGATACACGCGGCGCAAAGGAAGCGCCTCCATTTCGGGGCGAAGTGCAGTTCCTTCATGTCAAGTTTGCCTACGAATCAGACAAAGGAGTTTTGCGAGACCTTGATTTCAAGGTTCAGCCTGGTCAACGAGTGGCGTTAGTTGGTTCGTCGGGAGGGGGCAAATCGACGCTGGTCAGCCTGATTTTACGGCTGTATGATCCTACGGAGGGGTGGGTGTTAATGACGGTCATGACATTCGCCAGTACAAGCTGGACTCACTGCGGCGACAGATTAGCGTTGTGTTGCAGGATAGCGTACTGTTTGCGGTGAGTGTGCGCGACAACATCGCCTACGGTTCTCTAGGTGTGTCTGATGAAGAAATTGTGCAAGCAGCCAAGTTGGCTAATGCTCACGACTTCATCATGGCGCTGCCGCAGGGCTACAGCACCATCCTGGGCGAACGGGGTGCGACCCTCTCTGGTGGGCAGCGACAGAGAATTGCGATCGCCCGTGCTGCGGTGCGTCAGGCCCCCATTGTCATCCTGGATGAACCCACCGTCGGACTGGACAACGAAAGCGAACACCTGGTACGAGAAGCCCTGGATCGGCTGACCCAGGGACGCACCAGTTTCCTAATTTCCCACGATTTGAGAGCCGTTGAGAATGCTGATCAAATTTTCTTTATCGAAAAAGGCAAGGTCAAAGAGCAGGGAACTCACGCTGAACTGATGCAGATAGATGCTCGTTACGCCAAGCTTTACCGCTTGCAGTCTCAGCAGTCTCGTTCTGGACAGTCAGGGCGAAAGGAGAAAGCTCATGTACTCCCGGTTTAGAACGGTTTCTACGGGCAATACGCGTGTAATTTTGGTGCGTCATGGTCAAAGCACCTACAATGCCGAGAAAAGACATCAAGGGTGTAGCGATCGCTCCACACTCACCGAAAAGGGAGTGCAAATGGCTCACCAGACGGGGCTATTTCTCCATCCATTAAACATTGATGCAGTCTACAGCAGTCCGCTAAAACGGGCATACCAGACGGCTCAGCAGATGTTGATGACCTTACCCAACGGTGACTCACTTCCTTTGCACACTTCCGATCTGCTTCAAGAAATTGACCTACCTGCCTGGGAGGGGTTGCCCTATCAAGTCGTGCGAGAGCGCTTTGCCGATGACTATCGCCATTGGAAAGAGCAGCCTCACACCTTTCAAATGGCTTGTCCGCAGAGATTTAATTTGGTAGAAGCTGACAGAGCGAACCTGCAAACCGCTCGTTCTCGGCGGTCTGGAATGATTGCGCCTGTGATTCAGCGGCGGTTTCCGGTAATCGACCTGTATGAACGGGCAAGCCGTTTTTGGCAAACCGTGATTCCCCGCCATCACGGTCAAACCCTGCTAATCGTTAGTCATGGCGGTGCAATCCGAGCTTTGATTAGCACGGCACTCGATTTACCTCCCAGCCGCTATCATCAGTTGCAACAGTCAAACTGCGGCGTGAGTATACTCAGCTTCTCGGCGGACTGGAACCCATTTGCTTACCTGGTCCAGCTAGAAATGATGAACAGTACGATTCACCTGAATGAAACTTTACCCAAGTTGAAGGAAGGTCGGCAGGGTTTACGATTGCTGCTGTTGCCTTGTGGAGAGAGTAATTCAGACCAGACAACCCAGCAGATCGCCCGTCTGCAATCTGTTCCTATTGATTTCAGCCTAAGTAGTGATCTGTCAATCTGTGAAGCTTTGATGGAGCAGTTTCAACATCATAACGAGTCCATACCCTATCAGGCTGCGGGTCAGGATTTTGCTCAGGCGTGGGAGAGGGCGATCTCAAAGAGATACCCGCAAGGGGTCGCCACTTACCTTCCTTCCACTGCCACAACAGCGTCCACTGCCCATCCCCTTCTAACAACAGGGCTAATTGTCGCCCCCATCGCATTGCTTAGACCTCTTGTAGGGCAAGCTCTAGGACTTAAATCAGGACAGGCAAATCATTTGCAGCTTAGCCAAACCGCGATCAGCATACTACACTATCCTGACATCCATCCCTTACCGATATTGCAAGCCTTGAACTTCTCCAGTTCCCTCAACTAAAGCATCTAGCTGTACAGCTTCTGGCTCATCCCTGGCAGACAAGTCTACCCAAACGCGATATTTCTCCGCTGAAACAGTGATGGCAACGTGATGGTCTTGATTAGAAATCTCACAGCCCAACGTATAGGACTTCAGCCGTTCCTTTGCATCAAAAGACTTGATTAGTTTGTAAAGCTTTCCCTGATAGCTCATGCCCTGGTAGATGCTTCCCTCAAAATAAAAGCTGAATAGACGAATAGAGGGTTCATGGACGACAACAGGAAGCATAATGGTATCTCACTCCGAAACATATGCTTAGTTTCCCCGGTTTCGTCCCAAAACTTCATCCGCCTGATTGCTCAACCTACTCAGCCACATACTCAGCCCGTTTCTCTGTCAAACTTTACAAAATGTCCAGAGTAGATCATGCTTCTGCCCAAAAATCTTCTGGATCAATATCCTGATTGATCCATCGAATAGCATCTCTAGCACTAGTCATTGAGGGCGGCACTCGCACAGTGTGAATGTGATTTGTGCTGGGGCAGGTCATTTTTAGCATCAGATAGGGTTCTTGTGTCGCGTTAAGCTCAACTTTGAGCAGGTGATATTCCCTCCAGACATCCAGTTCTTGCGCGTTGAGAGCTTCACAAAGTTTGGTGTAGCCAATGTTTTGACAGATTAAGCGACGCAGTTCGGCGTTCGGTTCGTCCAGCAACCAGGCAGCATCCCACTCAGATGGAAGTCGCGCACCATATTTTTCTGGCAGTAGAACCCCTCCCTGAGCGTACCGTTTGAATTCGTCTGCAAAGGCGATCGCAGGTTTTCCTACAGCATCAAGCCGCAAATTAGAATTGACAGATACCGTCAAAGGACGACCATACACCACACACAAATGATTTTCTAGATATGCCCAGCCGCACTCTTGCACAAATGCTTTTAACGCATCCCACTGGCGCTGAGGATAGATCCATTGCAACTCAGATGCACATACGTCTAACCAAACCATTGTGGGATAATCTTTCAACGGATCAACCCACACACCTAACATGGGAAATGTTTGTCTTTTCTGCTGGGTAGAACCGCTTGCCCGACGACCCCGAACGGCTCGAAATAGCTCTTCACTAAATTGACTCTTTAAGCCAGTCGTCATTTGACCAAGCTGATCCAACGCTTGCGCCCAGGGTGTATGAGTAGTCCGCTTGAGCCTCGTCCGAACGTGATCAGAAGCGCGATCGCTCAACTGCTGATTCATTGTCGTGAACAGGGTTCCTGCAAGGAGCCGCTCTAATTGGTCAAGCAGAAACCACGTTACAACGCCTGCGATCGCATGAAACAGCACTAATGCACTGATAATGTCAGTTTCTACTCCTCTTTGTTGAAGAAATTGAAGATACTTTGCCAGCACCGCCAACCAACTAAATTGGGCTGGAACATCTTCAAGATTGGGATAACGTAATCCTAAAAAGATGACTAGGAGCAGGTGGATACTGAGGGAAACCAGTAACGTTTTGACAAGTAGGGCTGAGAAGCGGTTGATGAGAACCCGAACAATAACTTTTAGCCACTCAAACCAATCATTTGAAGCTGACCCGATATTCCACAGGTTCCGTTGCAGTAGCCAGCGGTGAGCCGCGATCGGACCGTCTACAAACACAATGGTGGGGGGGTTCTTGCCCAGTGCCAGGTAGAAGGCGTTGATTGCGTCGGTTGCCTTTGTCTGGTCAAGCGGAGCTGTGTTGGTGACAATAGATAGCCACTTCTCACGATAGTTAAGAATGCGATCGGGGAGGTAGGTCAGATCAAGGTTTAATGGGATTTGATTAGTCTGAGACTTCGCGCCAGTATTCCGCTGTGTCATATTCTCGCTGTCTCCTAACTGCCCAGGTGCCTCGCGGTACGTCTATGGAGTGATGTTCTTCGTGAACCAGCGTTGCCACATCTGATGTAACTTGCAAGTATAAACTTGAGTTAGCCCGAAACAAGGTCGCCTTGCCTGAAATTATTTGATGTTTGTGCCCAGTAAGTTCTCCTTCAGCCAACACTTGATGGCTCAGAGGCTGACGAGGTTTGGGTACTAAATCAGGATCAGAGGGAATAAGCAGCACATCACCCTGGCGAATAGGTTTCAGCCCTGTAGGATAGATCCTGCGAAACTCAACAAAGCTGGACATAAAATCCTTGCCTTCACTGAAAGAGATTCGTTAGTAATTGCACAAATCAGCGTAACAGAGTGTTTGAGCAAAGCTACGTGTCGTAAAACCAGATCAATGAACAGATGCTTACTTCTGAAAATATAGCCGATTCTCTTGTAAAATGTTTCGAGTAGAAGGTTTTGCTATTGACAGTGTTCCAAAACTCCCGAAAAAGTGTTGGAGAATGTTTAGGAAGTCGCAGGGCTTACAACCCTCATCCTCACCCCTTTCTCTCCAGGAGGAAGGGAAACTAGCTTTTGGTTCTCTCTTTTGCGGATGAGGGTAGTTCGGAACCTAACTCTATAAACTTCTCAAGCAATGCCTGAGCTAGAAACAATTATGCTTGTGATTACAGTGACTCTCAAACAACCATGACCACAGCTTTACACTTCACTGGATTTATACGAGGAGTTAAATATAGAGCTTGTTTGACAGAAGAACTAAGGAGAGGAACTCTAGAGAAATTTGATGTGAATGAAGTAGGTGCTTATGGAATTATAAAAGCAGATGATACAGAAATTGCTTATTCAAAATGGGTTTCACCCAAGCGTACAAGGAGTTATCCGTTCGCAAGGATTTACAATACTTATAATGCATCGAAGATCATAACAATAATACCTGTTATTAAAGATGAAGGGAGAGATGGAGATCTGGATAAACTTCAATATTCTACAGTTTCATGGATGAATTTACTTAATATCTACATTGTTCTTGCCTATTATGAAGATGCGGAGAGAAATCGAAGCAAAAAGCAAATTTCTAAAAATAAATTAACTTCTCAAAAATTTAATAATTCGTTCGTAAAATCTCAAATTCAAGAGATAGTAAATTATAAGCAAAGTGCCTTGCATTGGAACAAAAATCTGTTTGAAGAACGCTTTACCGAAATTTTTCAACAAGCCCTTAGTGCCTATATCTCTATATCTTATCGAACAGGCATTCAAGTGCATTCTCAGACTGGAATGGAGGTATACCTGAGAAGAATACTTGAGAATTTCGAGGACTTCAAGAACATTTCACTTAGAGGCTCTCAAAATGCAAGTAGACGGGAGGTTGCAACATCTCATGCTCTCGAACACTTAGTTGATGGAATGAAAGCAACTTTTTGTATTGAGAACTAAGTAGCCAACGGTTAGAAGGCTTAAGTATGTAACAGTTCATGAAGGAGCCAATTTCGAGGAAAATCGGAATCGTTCAGCTTGATAACCCTCCGCTTGCGCTCTGGCATCGATACCGTCAATG
>Ga0224723_1000226_pt1 | contig 38823 bp, 38 predicted proteins | sample Balambano_FR2_Me_FD_161647 | JGI IMG/M metagenome (GOLD analysis project Ga0224723, IMG submission 161647) | Freshwater sediment microbial communities from Lake Towuti, South Sulawesi, Indonesia - Balambano_FR2_MetaG | ecosystem: Environmental > Aquatic > Freshwater > Lake > Sediment | place... | reverse complement strand
TTTTAGTTTCGGTAGCGCATCATCCACAAAACAAAAAATATGTAGGATAATATCCTCTGTAGTCATGGGGTCTCCTTTTGGTCTCTTACCCAAGGATACCTCATGACTCAACTAGCACAATTGGTTATTATCTCAAAACGTATACATGCGGGTCTATTAGAACAATTCCATTGAGAGTTTTGTAAAGAACAGCCAACACAGATGATTAGTATAAATGCTAAAACAGTGCTTGCTATGAATCTTTTTTTGTTAGACATTTATACCTACTTTCATTATTTAATCTTTATTCTTCAGAGATTTGAATTCAAACTACGAGTTATCTATTACTTCTCTTCCTCCACATCCACATGGCCTGGTTTCTCCTTCCCCAACTCCAATGACCTTTGATACGCCGCCCAAACCGCGCGTGAAATGGCTGTACGAAATCCTGCTTTTTCTAAATAATATAACGCCTCAGCAGAAGTCCCGCCTGGTGAAGTGACCTGGTTTCTTAATGTTGCAGGATGTCTGCTCGCACCTTGATAATAGGATGCAGAACCTTTAATAGTTTGTAAAACTAACTGCTCCGCAATTCTTCTTGGAAAACCCATGTGAACGCCAGCATCAATCAAGGCTTCGGTGAAAAGAAAAACATAAGCAGGTCCCGAGCCTGATAAAGCAGTTGCCATATCCAAATACGATTCATCTTCAACAAATACTTCTTCACCCAATGCACCAAGAATTGCACGAGTCATTTCCTGTTGTTCATTTGTCACTTCTTTAGATGAAGTCCAAACTGTAATCCCTTCCCCAATTTGGCCTGGCGTATTCGGCATCGAACGAACAACGGCTTTGTGTTTAAGTCCAGTGCTTATTTTTTTGATATTTGCGCCTGCAATAATAGACAAAACCAAAGCATCTGAACGAATGCCTTTAAGACCTTTCATCACTTCGGTGAGTCTTTGTGGCTTCACAGATAAAACAACAACATCCGCTTCATGAATCGCAGACAGATTATCTGTTGTAGTCTTGATTCCATATTTTTTATTTAAATCATTTCCTCGTTCTTCACGCGGACCTGATGCAATGATATTTTTCGAGTCCGCAAGTTTTTTGCGAAGTAAACCTGCAATCATGGCTTCTGCCATCACGCCATATCCGATAAATGCAATTTTTTTCTTCAACATGATTCCTCCGATTCATATAAAAAAGAAGCAACCTGTTGAGATTGCTTCTTTTGCTTTATCCAATTCTTTATTGGAAATATGCTAACGTCAGTCGCAATCTCTCTTCTACATCGGTTGGTGCATCTTTCGGCAAAGATTGTATCGCCGCTTGTGCTTCCACAACCGAATAACCCAATGCAGTCAATGCCGCCAAAACTTCACTATCATAATCTGCAAGTGCAGCGACTTTTGCCAAAGCATCAGTCGGCTTGAGTTTATCTTTCAAGTGCAGAGCCATTTTTTGGGCGGTCTTTTTTCCCACGCCTGGCACTTTGCTTAATAACTCACCTTCATCTGCAAAAATGGCGCGTTGAATTGCATCTAACGTCATGGATGATAAAACGGATAACGCTACTTTTGGACCAACTCCATCCACACCGAGTAATGTGTTGAATAAATCTTTATCAGCCTGTGACTCGAATCCATACAACGTCAACGCATCTTCTCTGACCTGTAAATGAGTGAACAAAAATAACATTTCCCCAGCCTTAGACTTTGTCCGCAGTGGCGCAGGCACGAAAACTCTTAGTCCTACACCACCTACTTCAATGATGAGGGCATTGTCTTCGATATGAGAAATTTGTCCTTGTAATGTAGCAATCATATTCGTAATTATATGTCATTGCGAGCGTTATTTGCGAAGCAATCTCAAAATTAAAATAGGATTGCTTCTTTGCTGGTCTCGATACGCCTTTGGCTACTCGACCAACACTCCTCGCAATGACATCAGTATCTTTTTGTATTCAAATGTGTAATTGCGATTGCGAGTGCATCGGCGGCATCATCAGGTTTTGGAATTTTATCTAACTGCAATAAAGTTCGCACCATTTCTTGCACTTGTTTTTTATCTGCCCCGCCATAACCTGCAACTGCTTGTTTCACTTCAAGAGGTGTGTATTCAAATGAGTCAATGCCTGCTTTTTGTAATGCTAATAAAACTACACCTCTTGCTTGTCCTACTGCAATGCCTGTTGTTACATTCCGTGCAAAAAATAATTTTTCTACGGCGGCGGTTTCAGGCTTATATTTTTTAATTAGTTTATTTAATTCATTAAATATTTTTTCAAGGCGGGCGGATGCTGTGTCATCTTTTGAGGTGGAGATAATGCCAAAGGAAACAGCCACCAACTCTCCATCAGGCATGAGGCGCACGAATCCGTATCCAGTAGTTGCAGTGCCGGGGTCAATTCCTAATGCAAGAGTCATAGTTGATAAGGGGTGCGTCGCGCTTTGTAATTGAAATGAATCTTTAAAAAATTAACCCGACGCACTCTCGATTAATTTAATCCGTAAACAGAGGCAAGTGACCGAGTGAATAAATATTTTCCCATTGGGCTCTATCGCCTTCGGTGAGGATTGCGGCTTCGGCGGCAACTGTGGCTTTGGCTTTATCTAAAATCAGGCGCATACCTTGAAGCGTGGAGCCTGTGCTGATGACATCGTCCACAATTAAAACTTTTTTATTTTGAATTAATTCTTTGTCTTTTTCATCCAAAATCAAAACTTGTGACTGACCGGTTGTGATGGAAAGTGTTTCGGCTTTGATAGCGTCGCCCATGTACGGCTTATACGTTTTTCGAAAAATAATATAAGGCTTTTTTGTTTCAACTGATAGCGCGTGTGCCAACGGAATTGATTTTGCTTCGGCTGTGACGATGACATCGAAAGAAACATCTTTTACTTTTTTGGCTAATTCTTTGGCACTGGCTTGCACAAGTTCAGTATCGCCCAAAATATTTAGGATGGCGATTCGCAACCCAGGTTTGATTTCAAAAAGGGGGAGTTCTCGTTGGATGCCTGCAATTTCAATTGAATATGTTTCGCGTTTGGTCATTTTGTGCCTCCAGAAAAATTTCATCGAAAGTTTATCACACTCATTTTATGTTTTGTTAAGGCGTAGCCAATGTCTCAAGGAGCAGAACCAAGCATCGGTTAAGAATGAGGCGTTTTCAGTATCCTCTTGAAATTATAAGTATTCGCTTTCATAGAGTCTACGTTAATAACAAATTCACAATTGTGATATAACTTTATACATATCGTATAAAAGGAAATTGTTTATTAGAGTGAGAGGAGAGTTGTATGAAACAAAAACGATTAAGCCGTGTTTTTGGGGTTATTGCTATCATTATAGCAACGCTAGCGTGCAACGTTTCTGGGAATGCCAACGAAACACCCAACTTACAACCACCCGCTGAATTAGTGACAATTGTAGATACTCCAAATACACCTAATTACACCCAAGTTCCCATCCAGCATCAAGACATGCCTGTCAACTTGCCGCAATTGCAAAGTGGTCAGGCTAGTGACCAAAACTCGTCAGTAACAGCAGACGAGAATAAATCCAATGGTGGTGATAGATTTACCTACGAGCAATTTGAGCGTCCATTCAGCGCAAATACAATGGACACATATTTTCCTAATCTGGACATTATTGATACATACGTCTTTCAAGATGATACATGGATTTATGGCGCCATTAAAGTGGTAGACCGTTCATCTGTAACAATAGGTCCGTATCGCTTTGCTATGCAATTGGATGTGCAATTGGACGGCAAAGGTGATTGGTTAATCCTTGTTTTGAATCCATCCTCTACCGATTGGACAACGTATGGCGTTCAGGTTTACTTTGACCAAAACGGTGATGTGGGCAACCTGAATCCAATGTTATCTGATAGCGGTGGTGGCGGAGATGGCTTTGAACAAAAAGTGTTTGACCAAGGAATAGGTGATGACCCAGATGGTGCATGGGTAAGAGTTTCTCCAAATGACACGAACACGATTGAAATTGCTGTAAAGCGTTCCTTGATTGGAAACCCATTCGCATTTATGGTGAATATGTGGACTGGTCATAACACACTTGACCCATCCATGTTTGATTATAGCGACCATTACACCCACGAACAGGCTGGTGCAGCAGACCCAGTATTTCCTAATTTCTATCCAATTAAGTCTGTTTATGAACTTGATAATTCGTGTCGCATTGCTGTTGGCTTTCAGCCTACAGGTAATGAACCAGGTTTATGTTTTGTTCCTGTTATTACTGACCAACCCGGACCAACAGGCCCAACTTGTGCGGCCTATGGCGCGGCTTGTAACTCTGCCCCAAATGGATGTTGCGATAACATTCCATGTAGTGGCGGATTATGTAGATATCCATAATACCCTGTTCATTGAACGTGTAAACCTTTCCGCAAAGGCAATGGGTGTTGAGGTAGTGAAAATAGTAAGGTAATATTTTTTAATGATACAAAATCCGTGAGATGAAGGTCTCGCGGATTTTTATTTCCTTTATCTTCCAGCGATTCTGTTATCGCTTCAGCCAAAGTAACACCTGCTCAAGTTTCTGAATTAAGTTTTTTGATTTCAGCCCTTGTTAAAGAAGTTAATGTAAATGAAGGTGACTTTGTTCAAGCAGGTGATGTATTAATGACATTAAACACGCCCGAACTTGAATATGCCGTTATTGCCGCCCAACAAGCCGTGAATGCCGCTATCTTAAATGCTGAATTACAAAATGCAGATGAAGTGAAATATGTAAACCCGAACACTGGGCGCATTTCGTTTTATCCACTGCCTAAAGAAGTACATTTGATTGCACTTTCCAAAGCAGACCAAGCCCAAGCATGGTTAGATTTAACACAAGCAAATTTTGCAGAAAGTTTTTTAATGGCACCTTTCAATGGGACAGTTGCTTCAGTTACTGTCGAAACTGGAGAATTGGTGCAAACCAATCAAGTCGTTTTGACTTTAGCAACCTTAGACAATTTACAAATCGTCACCACTGACTTAAGCGAACGAGATATTTCTCAAGTAAAAATTGGTCAAGCAGTGAATGTTTATATCGAAGCCTTAGATGTGAATATCACTGGCAAAGTGATTCGCATTTCACCCATGGCTGAAACAACAGGTGGTGATGTGGTTTTTCCTGTGACTATTGAACTAGACGAACAGCCACAAGGTTTGTTATGGGGCATGAGTGCCGAAGTGGAGATACAAACAGAATAACAAGAAAATTTTATAAGATGTAAAATAAGCACGCTGAATTTCAGTGTGCTTATTTTTATAGGAGAATTTATGACCACCATCACCGTCATTGGCGCAGGAAGCGCATCGTTTGGAGAAAATACATTATCCGCATTGCTTCGTTCAAAAAAGTTGAAAGGCTCAACTTTACGTCTAGTGGATAGAAATGCTCAAAGTTTAGATATCGTTCACAGGTTAGCAAACAGGTTGAACCGAGAATGGGAAGCGCAGTTTAACATCACAGCCCATACACATCATAAAGATGCATTGCAAGATTCAAATTTTGTTGTCTCTGCTATTGAAGTGGGTCCGCGTGAAGAGTTATGGAAATCTGATTTTGAAATTCCAATCAAATATGGTGTTCGTCAACCGTATGCAGAAAATGGCGGACCAGGTGGCTTTGCCCATGCCGCGCGAAATGTTAAACCTGTTTTAGAAATTGCACATGATATGGAACTTGCTTGCCCGAATGCGTGGTTTATTAATTTTACAAATCCGATGGTACGAATATGTGATTTGGTGAATCGTTATAGCAAAATAAAAGTGGTTGGCTTGTGTCATCAAATTTATCAAGGATATATGATGGCAGGTGTTGCATTAACAAAAGATTTAAATTTGCAAGTGCCCGATGGACTTGAAAGCACACATGCAAACATATTACAACATCCATTACAACAAATGATGATTCATCAAACACTTCCATTGATTGATATTCAAGCCGCAGGTACGAATCATTTTACATGGATACTTTCAATACATCATAAACAAACAGGTGAAGATTTATATCCATTGTTACGAAAAAGATTTTTTGAATTAGATGAAAAGTTTGAACGATTAACTCGTCGCATCTTTCTTGACTTCAATCTGTTTCCTGTTCCCGGAGATTCTCATTTGTGTGAATATCTGCCATGGATGAGTGACCCAATTACAAAACCTTATGAATCATTTAATATTCAATTATATGATTGGGAAGTGATGGCAAGCGTGCGCGATTTTAGTTTGGATAGATTAAATGACATGGCAAACGGCAATGCTACTATTGATGGCTTGCTTGAAACTGATTCAGAAGGTGCTTTAGAGATGATTGAAAATATTGCTTATGCTGGGAATCATTATCATCTTGCCGCAAATCTTCCGAATGCTGGTCAAATTGAAAACTTGCCCAAAAATGCCATTGTCGAAACTCCCGTACATATAGGCGGGGCAGGGATTCAACCCGTACATGTAGGCAAACTTCCAGAACCCATTGCAGAGTTATGTCGCCGTGAAATTACGGTTGCTCAACTATGCGTAGATGCGGCTGTGGAAGGGGATTATCAAAAAGCATTGCAATGTTTGTTGTTTGACCCTGTGATTACAGATATGAATACTGCCAAAAATATTTTAGATGATTATTTAAAAACATATAAAGAACATCTGCCACAGTTTTGGAAATGAATCATGTCATTGCGAGCATGCTCTTGTTCTTCATGGTGAAGCAATAACAAAACAAATTTATAGAACATCATAACAACAATAGCAACTTTATAAAAACATCTTCAAAAAATATCTATAAATTAAAAGAATAGACTTTAAGAGTCTATTCTTTGTTTCTTAAAGACATTAAAAACCTTAATAACCTTAAAGAAAATTTATATTCAAACACAAAAAACATATCAAATAGTACTTTTATACTTATAAAATTTTAAGATATTTGTATGCTCAAAAACCTTTACATAATTCAATAAATATGTATAAAATAAACATGGTTACATAATTATTGGATGAATTATGATAACTATATTGATGATAAACATAAAATAACAAACTTTTGAGTGGTATTCGTCATCAATATTGATTGGAAACGAAAAGGAAAATAAAAATGTATATTTGTGTATTGACAAGCACACCAGATGCAGATGATATTCCGTATGACCCATCACCATACATGAAGGGTTATAAATGGAAACAATATCTTGTGGCGCCAACCAACGTAGAAAAACAAATCAAAGCATTGATGGACGAAGGCGTAGATGTTTTCGTCAACTTATGTGATGGCACACCAGATGATGCTGTATCTGGTATTGCTTTAGTTCACGCACTTGAAAAATATAACGCCGCATTCACCGGCGCTGATTCAAAATTCTTTGACCCCACACGTGACGAAATGAAAAATGCCGCACGTCGCGTTAAAGTGCCAACCCCAAATTGGACATTTGTAAATCGCGTTGAAGATGCAGATAAAGTTATCAAGAAATTAAAATTCCCAATGTTGGTCAAACCGCCACATGGTTATGCGAGTGTTGGTATTCGTCGTAACTCTCGTGTTGAAACACCAGAACAATTACATGAACAATTAAAACTTGCTATCGAAGAATTTGGCCGAGTCTTAATTGAAGAATTTATTGAAGGACGTGAATTCACTTGCCTAGTTGCTGAAAACCCAGATGATATTGATAACCCTGTTTCAGTCAAACCTGTTGAATTTATTTTCCCTGATGGCGAATCATTCAAGCATTATGATATGAAATGGGTAGATTACGAAAAGATGTCTGTTGCCCCAGTCAAAGATGCAAAGATTGAAAAAGTTTTGCGCGAACAAACCATTCGTGTTTTCAAAGAACTAGGTGGCAATGGTTATGCCCGTTGCGATTATCGTATGGGTGCAAATGGAGATATTTACATGCTCGAAATCAATCCTAACTGCGGTATCTTCTATCCGCCACATGAACCGGGCTCAGCAGATTTTTCATTGATGAATGATAAACACCTTAACCACACAAAGTTTATGAAATTAATCATTCGCTCTGCGCAACGCCGCCAAACCCGCATTGCCGCCGAAAGAATTATTCGTCGTCAACGCCGCAAACAACGCGAGCTCGAAAAACAATTGGCATTTAGTTAAAACAAAAATGGACATGGCAACATGTCCATTTTTTATTTTGATTTACCGGAGTGCGTCGCGCTTATCTTTTCAAAATTAGTTAAGTGCAAACGGCGCGACGCACACCCCATGTTTACAATACTTGATTCGCCCCCGCACTCGATTTACACACATATACACTCGCCTCAAGCCCTGACCTCAACCTGTATGCCGCAGTGACGTTTTTTACAAACACCTCAACATTTTCTTCATCTACCAAAGCCACAGCACAACCCCCAAACCCAGCACCTGTCATCCTCGCGCCATAACACCCAACTTGTTCTCTTGCACATTCCACTATGATGTTTAATGCATCATTGGTTACTTCAAAATCATTCTTCAAACTTTCGTGGCTTTCATTAAACAATTGGCCTAAGCGTTTTGCATTTCCTTTTCTCATTACTTCAACGGCTTCTAACACGCGCTCATTTTCAGAAATCACATGCCTTGCCCGCTTAAAAACTAATTCTCTTTCTACTTTCATCTTTCCGCTTTCTGCTTTCCACTTTTCACTATCTAACCTCACATCACGTAATGCCTTCACCCCAAACCACCTCGCCGCCTCCTCACACTGACTTCGCCTTTCATTATATGCAGACTCTACCAACCCACGCCTTGTAGAAGTATCTAACACAACAATGGATAAACCTTTTGGCAAAGGAACATGTTGAAATTCAAGTGAACGACAATCTAAAAACAATGCATACCCTTCTTTACAAACTGCACTTGCCATTTGGTCCATAATTCCACTATTGACCCCGACCCATTCATTCTCTGCTTGCTGACTTAACTTTGCCATTTGTACAGCGTTCCACTCAAAACCAGAGACAACTGAAAATGCTTTTGCAGTTGCTAACTCCACTGCGGCAGAGGATGATAAACCTGCGCCACGTGGCACATCGCCTGTGATGATTCCATCAAAGCCTTTGATTTCAAAACCTGCTTTGATTAATTCATTCGCCACACCTTGCGGATATGCGTCCCAGCTGTTGCTTGGGTTAAGAGAATGTAGGTTGAAAACAGATTCAGTTTGAATGTCTAAAGAAAAGAGGCGGATGGTTTCATCATCACGCGGGTTTAATGCAATGCACACTTCACGGTCAATCGCCATCGGTAAAACGAAGCCATCGTTGTAATCGGTATGCTCACCGATTAAATTAACTCGCCCAGGTGCGCGTACAATAAATTTTGGTTTGGTATTAAAATAGGATTCGAAAGATTGAGCAAGAGATTTGTAATTCATATTTTGTTTATACCATAGAGGCTTCGTGAACGATTTAGATTTGCTACAAAAATATGAACCTGTTTTGCGTTTTGCAAAAAGTGAGCGGTTTTTTCCGATGGCGGTGGAACCTTATTTAGAGTGGTGTTACTTTTTTGCAAGCGGAGCGCAAGGCGCGGCGGAATTATTTTCTCATTTGAACGAACCGTTGATTTATAAAATTGGACGCTTAAACAGCGCGCAATTTTTTTTACGTTTTGTCAACAAACCACTGTATGATTTTGATGCTTGGATTTGGTGGGGCGGTCTTTCACTTGTAAGCGCAGTGGCGGGCTGGTTTTTCGGTGGTTTGATTTGGTTAGAAATTGCTATCGCCGTTTCTTTAATTACAGCCCTTGTGATTTTTATGCTGGCTTCACCCATTCGTTTACGAATCATCCCACCGTTTTTGGCAGTCATATTTTTTTCTGTTTTGGCATTTGTTCCCATCCGATTCTTTTTAGGCGAAATTCCTTATATTAGTTTGGCAGTGGAATATTTTGTGTTGTTGCCAATTTACTTGTTGATTCTGTTTTATCTCTTAATGCGTATTTTGAAATTTTATATTGAAAAAGTTTTACCAGAAGGACCAGGCTTGGCAATGGATATGCTTTCGCAAGCCACTGAAAAAATTGCACAAGAATCGTATAAGCAATATCGCCAGATTTTAGAAAAACATGAACAACCTGTGTATTATGGGCGTGTTGTTCGTGAAACAGATAAAGAAGAAAATGAGTGGACGATTTTGCAATATCATTTTTTCTATGCATTCAATGATTGGCGTTTGGCGGCAAATGGCATGAATCATCACGAAGGGGATTGGGAAATGGTGGCAGTGTATTTGAAGAACGACAAGCCCTATGCACTTTTGCTTTCGCAACATGGCGCAGGAAATATTGAGCCGTGGGAAACAGTCATCAAAGCGGTTGATAAAGAAGGCAAAGAAACGACTCATCCTGTGGTGTATGCCGCATTAGGCTCACATGCGAATTACAGCAAACCAGATGTGATTCGCTCGCCGAGTATGTATAAACCTGGAAGATTACAACGCTTCTTATTCTGGTTTGACGGCTTGGTTCATTACCTCTTCCTTTTATTTAACCCGAATCAAAAAGCAAGACAGATTGCCTTGAAAGAATTACAAGCCAAACATGCTCACGTACTTGCAGAAGATGCGTTTGTTTCCTTAAAAGATGAAGCAGACCATTACATCGTCAGCCTGCCATTGGAGATTGCCTCAGGAGATGGGTTTCGGGTGGGTTTTCAGGGTGACAATTTGAAGGAACGGGTGTTAAAGTCTAGTAGTTACTTGAAGCGAGTCATGTCTGACCGCGAGGTGACCAGACCAAAAGTCAAAGAATGGAAGCGGATGCTCTTGAATCCTGAACCTGATTGGGTACAATATAAAGGATTATGGGGCGTGAAAAGTTTATTGAATGATGAGTCGGGCCCACCTGGACCGAAATGGGACCGAACGAAAAAAAATCATAGTGTTAGGCAACGCGTGCGTTGGAGTAAACCGTTAAGTTGGCTGGCTGAATTGGAAAAACTAAAACATTAAAGCAGAACGAGGAGAACATTATGTCTTTTTCACAAGCGCTGGAAGTGGTCATTGGTTTAATTTTTGTATTTTATGTGTTGGGTTCGATTGTTTCGTTAATTACACAGTGGATTAACGAAGCCTTGGAAACACGTGGTAAATCTTTGGAGCGCCACCTCAAGAAAATTGTAGGTGATAATCATGTCGGTGATTTTGTAAAACTCCCGCAGATACAAGCCTTACGCCCAATTCGTTATAAGAATTGGTATAGTTTTATTTCATCTGCCACAGAACCGAAGATGGTTGAAAAGATTCCTGTGGCAACCTTAGTTGATTCGTATTTTGACTTTGTGGGGTTAACTGCCTCGAAAGAAATTACAGGCGAAGGGTTGAAAGAATTAATCAGTGCATTTCCAGATTCGGAAGGCAAACGTGCTGTTGCAAAGTGGGTGGGGCAAGGTGTGACTGATTTAGAAGAATTGCGAAAACGCACGGCGGCATATTTTGCTGGTGTAACTGACCAAGCCGCGGCGACATTCCGTGCTAATTCGCGCAGTTTTGTGATTGTTTTATCTATATTGCTGACTTTGTTCTTAGGAACGGATAGCATTCAATTGGCACAAACATTGTGGGCAAATGCTGGTGTGCGTGCCATAGTGGTGGAACAAGCCCAAATGGAAGTGCAAATGCAAGCCGCAGAGGGTACTGTATCTGAAGATAGAATTGATGACTTAATTCAACAACTGATTGATTTAGACATTGTCAAAATTGGTTGGTGGCAAACAGATATTCCACCCGCAGGTTCAGACATCAATACCTGGGCTACGTTTATCGTATTGAAAATCATTGGTTTGGGTTTGACTGCGATGGCAGTTTCTCAAGGTTCATCCTTCTGGTATGACTTGCTCAAGAAGTTGGTTTCAAAAGGCGGGAGTAGTAGTAGCGATAGCGAAGCGAAAGGATAATGCAAAACTCCGAGGTCACAAAGACCTCGGAGTTTTTTGTTGCAGGTATAATGGAGTTATGAAAAAAGTAGAAACAAAATTAATTCTTGGTGATTGCAGAAAAGAATTAAAAAAACTCAAAGATAATTCTATTGATCTTATTTTCACTTCACCACCTTATGCAGATAGTCGTGTAAATACTTATGGTGGAGTATCACCTGATAAATATGTTCAATGGTTTCTTCCGATTGCAGAAGAACTGTTACGAGTGTTGAAACCGACTGGTACTTTTGTATTAAATATTAAAGAGAAAGTTGTTAATGCAGAGAGACATACTTATGTGATTGAATTGATCTTAGAAATGAGAAAACAAGGCTGGTTATGGACAGAAGAATTTATTTGGCACAAAAAAAATTCTTATCCAGGCAAGTGGCCCAACCGTTTTCGTGATTCATGGGAGAGATTGATTCAATTCAATAAAACCAAAAAATTTTACATGTATCAAGATGAAGTAATGGTTCCGATGGGTGATTGGGCGGGAAGAAGATTGAAAAACCTTAGTGATACCGACAAAGTCCGTGACCCTTCAAAGGTTGGCAGTGGATTTGGTAAAAGAATTGCTAATTGGGTTGGCAGAGAAAAAGCTTATCCTACAAATGTTTTACACATGGCGACTGAAACAAAAAACCGAAATCATAGTGCAGTGTTTCCGACTGACTTGCCAGAATGGTTTATAAAGTTGTTTACGAAAAAAGGAGATTGGGTATTAGACCCATTTATGGGTTCTGGTACAACAGTTTCAGTGGCTAATGAAATGCAAAGAAACGCAATTGGGATTGAAATTTTGCCTGAATATTTCAAATTGGCTAAAACAGAAATTGCACCTAAATTAGAATCTAAACCTGCTCAAATGGCTTTGCTCGACTCAAAGGGAAAATATGTCACAGCTAAATCTAAATGATGTTGTTGAATTTATACAAGCAAATATTGGCGAGTTTCATTTTAGACGTGGAGCTAGCCTACAAAGTTTGAAGTTAACTGATGTTTTGAAAAAGAAGAATCCTTATCTTTTCAAGGCAAAAAATATTAATAATGCGAATGATTTAGTCAAATTATTTCTGAATGCTCATTTATCCTCACAGGAGGAAACGATTTTCGGTGAATTTCTTGAAAAATTGGCTATTTTTGTTTGCGGTCAAATATATGGAGGCAGAAAATCATCTGCTGAAGGAATTGACTTAGAATTTCAAAAAGATAATGTTGTATATATTGTTTCAGTGAAATCAGGTCCAAATTGGGGAAATAGCAATCAAGTTAAGCGCATGGTAGAAAACTTTAAGCAAGCCAAACGCATTTTACGAACAGGCAATAGCAATATCAATGTGCAAGCAATCAATGGATGTTGTTATGGCAAAGCCAATGTAGATAAAGGGGATTATTTGAAAATATGTGGTCAAGAATTTTGGACGTTTATTTCTGGTAATGAAAGATTATTTATAGATATTATTGAGCCGTTTGGTTATCAGTCAAAAATCCGTAATGAAGAACTTGCGGCTGAATATGATAGGGCCTTAAATCTTTTTACACAACAATTTATGAGTGATTTTTGTGTAGATGGTGTAATTGATTGGGAAAAATTAGTACGTTTCAATTCTGGCAAGCCAATATCTAAAAACAAAAAATAATTTACTTACTTGACCACCTCGCATACACTGCTTGTGACAATAAACGATTTGCACTTTTTTCACGCGTGACTAACTCGCCACTTTCAATATCCCCTTTATATTTTTTCATCATCTCGTCCACTGCTTGGGCAACGTGAATCGCAGAAGCACGCACGGCATACACGGTCACAATCACAAATAGGGGATTATCACTCAAACATTGTCGGCACATTTCTAACAAACTAGGCAAAGACTTATACACTTCCCACACTTCGCCTTTTGGTCCACGCCCAAACTTTGGCGGGTCTAAAATGATGCCATCATATTTGACTCCGCGTTTTATTTCGCGTTGCACATACTTCACAGCATCTTCAACAATCCAACGAATTGGTTTATCACTCAAGCCTGATAGTTCTTGATTTTCTCGCGCCCATGCCACAGATTTTTTTGAGGCATCCACATGAGTCACAGACGCGCCAGCAGAAGCGGCGGCTAAACTTGCCAAGCCAGTGTAGCCAAACAGATTAAGAATGTTAGGGCTAGTCGTCTGTTGACGAATTGAATCAGCCATAAAGTCCCAATGTGAAGCGACTTCGGGGAAAACGCCGAGGTGACGACCAGGCGTCGTCATCACCCAGAATTTTAAATCCCCATAATTCATTGACCATTTTTCTTCGACTTTCTTTTTGAAATCCCAATGACCGCCGCTTTCTTCGCCCGAAGGCTGAAACAGCGCGTGAGCATTTTGCCACTCGGACGGATTTAATGCCTTGCTCCACATGGCTTGTGATTCGGGACGTGAAAAAATGTATTTGCCAAAGCGTTCTAGTTTTTGACCATCACCAGAATCGAGCAATTCATAATCTTTCCAGTGAGTGGCTTCGAGTAAGTTAAAAGAATGATTCAAGTTGATTCACCAAATTGCAAATTTCTAATTTGTTTTTCTATGAGAGTTACAAATTTTGCATGAGCACGAATTCTTTGCGAAATGTCTAACCCCAACCACCATATTCCCTTTTCTATCGGCTCGTTGAAATATTAAGTCAAATAATTCACTTTCATTGTTTTCAAGATATCGTCTTAAGGCGTAAGCACATAAATCTGCCATTTGAACCATACTGGTTAGTTCACTATCTACAAACATCGGAGTTTCAATAAGATTTTTTAGATTTGTCCAAAGTGTTCCCTCTTGATGAAATTTCTTCATCATTAGTGTATGTTTTTTTGCAACAGTCTCATTATTATCATGAATTAAGACCCCGAAATTTTTCTGTGTGATACTAGAGCCTGTTACTTGTAAATATTGTTCAAACCTTGAAACAATTTGCTCAAAGGCTTGTTCATCTACGGTTTTGGGGGTTCTGGAAGGGTCGAAATGAAGTTTATCAATACATTCTGCAAATAGCCTAGCAAATCCCCAATTGGATAAAGTGTTAGCAATATCATAGACTAATTTTTTTCGTTCACTATGGGTGAGATGAATATAGTCATCAGTCTTTTGATAATTTTTTCGAGTTTGTTTGTAGAGAGAGGGATTTCCCGCACGTTGTAATCTTAATAATTCAGTATTCCGAAGAGCGTTTACTTGATAACGCCTTTGTTGATGATTGAGGTTGCTAAACCCATGAATTCTATTTTGTTCAAGATAACTTCTTAGTAACCATGCTACATGAATTTCTTTATCTAAAAGACCATACCGTTGTTTTATGATTTCAATATCGTTATCACAATGTTTCCAATATTGTACAGGAATAGAAACACCTGCCAAAATGTAATGTGATGTATTGCCAGGGATGTCTGGTGTACCCGATTCATCTACATAACAAAAATACATAGATTTTCCTTTTAATTGGGAATAAAAAAGCGACTGGGGATTAGGGCTAAAAGCCCTTCGATGAGACGCTTGGCGACTCATCCCAGACGCAAGATAAATTTACACCCGAATTATTTTCATGTCAAGCAATTTTATTAGATTGAACTAAGTTAAGTAAGTATCGAAAAGTTCTTTAACTTCCCGTCTTTGCGAGGGCGGCGTTTGGTTTGTCCGCCCGAAGCAATCCCCTGACTAGCTCATAAGATTGCTTCGTCGCAAGGGCAAAATTCTATTTTTAGTGACTTTCTGACAATTACTTAAATGAAGGAGTTTTCATAGTCATAACAAAGATTAGAAAAAGGTACTACACCACTTGCTTTTTCAGTCAAAAAGCGTATAATGTGGTAAGAAGTGGTAGAAAGTGGTAAACGCCACAGAGGAACGCCGAATGATTCGGCGTTCGTGCATTAAAAGGATAAGTAGCACAAATGTTCTTAGGTCACTTCCAACACAACCTCGATGATAAGGGTCGCCTGATGATACCAGCGCGCTTCCGCGAGTTGTTGGAAGGTGGCGCATATATCACACAAGGCTTTGATAAATGTCTCATGGTAATGACCGAGACATATTTCAAACAAGTGTATGAGCGCATTGAGTCGATGAACCTTGCTGACCCAACTGCTCGCTTACTCCGCCGTTTGATTCTTTCCAATGCCTATCCAATCGAAGCAGACAAAGTCGGGCGCATTTTAGTTCCACAGAACTTACGCGCTTTTCTTGGCATTGAAAACGGCGAACTGATTGTAGCAGGGCAGGGCGAATATTTTGAAGTTTGGACTCCTGCCACATGGAACGAACAAATGGCACTTCTTCAAGATACTGATGCTAACAATGCTCGTTTTTCAACTTTAGATTTATCGAAAAAAGATAATTAGAGAATAGATGAATAGAGAGTAGAAGCTACTCAACTAATTATCTAATTATCTAATCTCTACCATGCACAAACCTGTACTTTACCAAGAAATTATACACGCTCTGCAACCCCGAAACGGCGGTCGTTATGTGGACGGAACTTTAGGCGCGGGCGGTCACGCTCGCGGAATTTTGGAGGCTTGCGCGCCAGATGGGCATTTGCTCGGTCTTGATGTTGACTCAAATGCTTTGGCGATTGCTCGTGAGACCTTGGCTCCTTACGAAAATCGCATTCATCTCGTGCAAGCCTCCCACATCACTTTGAGTGAGCAATTGCAAAAATTGCAGTGGAATTCAATTGATGGAATGGTTTTGGATTTAGGTGCTTCGTCTATGCAGTTTGATAACCCTGAACGTGGTTTTTCATTCATGCAAGATGGTCCACTCGATATGCGATTTGGAATCAATGCAAACATGACGGCAGAAGAAATCATCAACTCGTTTGATGAAAAAGAATTAGCCGACATCATTTTCAAATACGGTGAAGATAGAGATGCAAAAAAGATTGCCAAAGCCATCGTGATGAACAGACCGCTTCACACTACGGGACAGTTGGTTGCTGTGATTGAAAAAGCATCTCCCCGAAGAGGCGACAAGACTCATCCCGCCACGCAAACATTTCAGGCTTTGAGAATCGTCGTCAATGATGAATTAGCAACAGTGGAGAAGACGCTTCCGCAGGCAATCAGCAGTTTGAAGTCTGGTGGAAGATGCGCAGTCATTTCGTTTCATTCACTCGAAGACCGCATCGTCAAAGATTATTTTCGAGAGCAGAGCAAAGAGTTAGTTAATCCGCCTTATGAAAAGATTTATGAGCAAGAACGTAAGGCAGTTGTGAAATTGATAAACAAAAAACCGATTACGCCGACAGAAGAAGAGATGAAAGAAAATCCGCGAGCCAGAAGTGCAAAACTAAGGATTGTTGAAAAAGTCTGACGTCATTGCGAGCCTGCTGGTTGGAAACCAGAGGCGAAGCAATCTCCAACAAATGATGAGATTGCTTCGTCGGATTGAAATCCTCCTCGCAATGACATAGGAAAAATTATGAACATACCAAATATCAATCTTATTCATGCTTATCGAATTGCCCCATGGAGAATTCAACGCCAATGGATTGGGAATGCTTTGTTGCTGGTTGTTATTTTAGCAATGGTAGCGGCGTTGTATTTGAATGTGACCTCACGCACTGCCATTGCCGGGCGTGAAATTCAAGATTTAATGAATACAATTGCTATCAGTCAACAAGCCAGCAGTGATTTGCAAACACAACTCGCTTCACTTACTTCATCAGTTGCATTTGAAACCCGTGCGCGTGAATTAGGCTTTCGTCCGATTGAATCTGAAGATTTGGAATATTTAGTTGTGCCGGGTTATGTAGCACCAGAGCCTCTTAATCTTTCGTCTAGTACAGTGCCTCAATTAAGTGCATTGACGATTCCGCCAGAATACAACCAATCATTATTAGATTGGTTAGATGAACGTATTTCTTCACGGAGAATGCAATAGTGAGAGGACAATATGCGCGTCGCGTACAAGTATTGGCTGGGGCAATGTTAATCATTGCTTTGGCTATCGTTGTGCAATTGACGCGCATTCAAAATAGCCCAGAGGCGGCAGTCTTTCGTCAACAAGCAGAAAATTATGCTTACGAATGGAAGACGTTTTATCCAAATCGTGGTGAAATTTATGATCGTAATGGTCGTTTGTTAGCGGGACAAAAAACAGTCTATGAAATCGGTGTAGATTTGAACACAATCACAGACCCACATGCCATTGCTTTTGCCGTCAGCCGTGAATTGGGTTTGAACTATGACAATTTAATGAACGTCATTCAAAACCCGCCGGACGGAATTTCATATCTCGTTTTAGCAGGTTTTGTTGATGCACAAAAAGCGTTGAATTTACAAGAATTAAAACGTGCTTTGCAAGAACAAGCCGCAGAAGGTACCTTGGGCGGTTTAACAGGTTTGCAATTTAAGGCATACCCGCAACGCAGTTACCCCGAAAATGCTTTGGCTTCCAACATTCTTGGCTTTGTCAACCGTGAAGGCAAAGGCTATTTTGGCATTGAAGAAAATTATGATAATTTGTTAGCAGGCAATCCAGTCACTGTATTAATTCCTACCGACCCGAATAAGGCGTATGAAATTCCGCACGTCCCAGATGGCACGACCATGATTCTCACCATCAATCGTGATTTGCAATCTGCCGCAGAAGATATTTTAGATAATGCTTTGTTTGAATATGGCGCACAAGACGGCACAATTGTGATTATGAATCCGCAAAATGGCGAAATATTAGCCATGGCAGTTTCTCGTCGCATGGATTTGAATAACTTTTGGAATTACGGCACCGTGTATAGCAATGCCACTGAATTTAACCCAGCCATTTCAAAAACGTATGAACCCGGTTCTGTTTCTAAAATTTTAACAATGGCGGCGGCGTTAGATACAAATACCGTCACACCGAATACCACTTATTTAGATACTGGTAATGTTTTGATTGGGGGAGTCACCATTCAAAATTGGGATAGAAACCCATGGGGCATTCAAAATATGATTGGTTGTTTACAACATTCATTGAATGTTTGTATGGTGAACTTATCCACTCAAATGGGTGCGAGTAATTTTTATAACTACATGGACGCATTCGGTTTCGGTCATCTCACAGGCGTAGATTTGGCTGGGGAATCAGCCGGCAGGTTGAAAGTCCCGGGTGATGCGGATTGGTATCCTGTGGACTTAGGTACAAATTCATTTGGTCAAGGTGTGGCAGTTACACCTATTCAAATGATGGCGGCAGTTTCAGCCGTTGCAAATGATGGACGCATGGTTACACCACATGTTTTATATGCAATGGTACGTGAAGGCAGGCAATACAATGTACCTGCTCAATTTTCAGGCTCACCAATTTCAACTCAAACCGCCAATACATTAACTGAAATGCTGGCGGTTTCACTTGAATCAGAATCATCATTAGCACTTGTGCCGGGTTATCGCGTGGCTGGTAAAACAGGTACGGCTCAAATTCCAGTCAACGGTTTTTATGATGGTTCACAAACCAATCATTCATTCATCGGTTGGGGACCTGTGGATGACCCACAATTTATGATTTATGTTTGGCTTGAAAGACCAACCACATCGCCTTGGGGTTCTGAAACAGCGGCTCCCGTTTTTTCAGAGATGGCACAAAAGACAGTTATCTTGTTAGATATTCCGCCAGATTTTATTCGTCAACAAGTTGCCTCACAATAACATGCTTACACTAGCAGATGTTCTCGAAGCCTTAACCACAATTCGCCCTGCGAATGCAAACGCTGTGATTACCGAAGCGGCAATTGATTCACGCCAAGTGATTCCGGGTTCGTTATTTGTGGCAATGCCCGGCGAAAAAGTAGATGGACATGACTTCATCCAAGATGCATTTAAGCGGGGGGCATCTTTTGCTTTAATTCAAAAAGAGGTTAACGCTTCTTATCGGACCCTCGACCTGCGTGGTGATTTTCAAATTGATTCTAACTTTCAATTTGATTCTGCTCTATGCCTGCGCGTAGACAATACATCATCTGCTTTACAACAAATCGCCCGCTTTTGGCGCAGAAAATTAGATTTGAAAGTTATCGGCATCACTGGCAGTGTTGGAAAATCCACCACCAAAGAAATGATTGCCGAAGTACTTGGCATGAAATATCGCACACTCAAAAGCCCTGGCAATTTGAATAATGAAATCGGTTTGCCATTAACCATTTTGAAACTTGGCGCTGGTTATGAACGTGCTGTACTAGAAATGGGATTTTATGTGCCGGGCGAGATTCAATTTTTATGTGATATTGCATTGCCACATATTGGTGTTGTTTCTAATGTTGGAACAGTCCATGCTGAACGTGCTGGCTCACAAGAAGCCATCTTTAGAGGAAAAAGTGAATTACCACAATCACTTCCAGAAAACGGTGTTGCGATTCTAAATTTTGATGACCCCTGGGTTCGTAAAATGGAAGAGAAAACCAAAGCCAAAATTTTCTTTTATGGTTTATCTCCCGAAGCCGATTTATGGGCAGACCAAATTGAAGGCTTAGGCTTAGACGGAATCCGTTTTCGTTTTCATTATAAAAAAGAAGTGTTGCATACGCGCGTACCGATGATTGGTCGTCATTCAGTACATACGGCTTTAAGAGCCGCATCCGTTGGGTTGAATGATGGACTCACGTGGCAAGAAATTTTAGAAGGCTTGTCACATGGACATGCTCAATTAAGACTCGTAGCAGTCCGCAGTAACATCGGCGCATTGATTTTGGATGACACGTATAATGCTTCCCCTGAGTCTATGTTAGCCGCATTAAATTTATTAGATGAATTAGATGGTAGAAAAATTGCAGTGCTTGGCGATATGCTTGAACTCGGTCAATACGAAAAGCAAGGGCATGAATTAGTTGGCATGCGAACTGCTCAGGTTGCAAAAATCCTGCTGACGCTGGGCACGCGGGCAAAAATCATAGCAGAAGCGGCGCGTAAAGCAGGGATGAAATCCAGCAATGTGTTGGAGTTTGAATCATCTGAATCAATAATCGATTGGTTAAATAAAAATCTCACAGCGAACGATGCTGTATTAATCAAAGGTTCGCATGGATTACGCATGGACCGCATCACCGCTACATTGGAGGTTCGCTCGTGAGAGACATTGCCCTTTCACTTAGTTTGGCAGGTTTGGCATTTGTGATGACTGCCATTTGGGGCGGACCGTTGTTACGCATTTTGCGCCATTATAAAGTTGGCAAAATTATCCGCGTGGAAGAACCAGATGCACATCGTGTCAAAATGGGCACACCGACGATGGGTGGCATTATGTTTATTTTGCCGGTCATTTTGTTTAGTGGTTTGCTTAACTCAGTTGGCATTATCGGCTTGACTGTTGCTAGTGTAGTGGGTCCATCTATTCTTTTGCCAATGGCAGTGATGTTTGCGTTTGCCATTCTCGGCGCAGTGGATGATTGGGAAGGTATTCACGGCAGGCGCAAAGGCGATGGAATGCGCGCGCGTACAAAATTTATGGTGCAAGTTGTTTTGGCATTAGCCACTGCCTATGTATTGAAATATGTCATTGACGCACCAGATTTATATTTGCCCGGCTTTTTCTTTGAAATTGAAATTGGTTGGCTTTATGTGCCGATTGCCGCTTTCATCATTATTGCCGAATCAAATGCAGTTAATTTTACAGACGGGCTTGATGGTCTGGCAGGTTTAATTTCTGCAACAGCCATTGCGGCATTTGGTGGCATTGCCTTAATGCAAGAACAAGTTTACTTAGCAAGATTTTGTTTTATTCTCGTCGGCGCGTTATTTGGTTTTCTTTGGTTCAATGTGCATCCCGCGCAATTAATTATGGGCGATACAGGTGCGTTATCTTTAGGTGCTGTCTTAGCAGTGATTGGATTGATGACTGGTCAATGGCCCCTTTTATTAATCATCGGCATTATTCCATTAGCAGAAATGTTAAGCGTCGTGATTCAAATTGCATATTTCCGTTGGACAGGTGGAAAACGTTTTTTCAAAATGACGCCAATCCATTTACATTTTGAATTACTCGGTTGGAGTGAAACACAAATCGTACAACGCTTTTGGCTTATCGGTTTGATGGCGGCGTTGATTGGTATAGGACTTTCGCAAGTTTAAGAATTACGAAAACAATTATGACGAATTTTTTTGGAAAACGCATTCTTATTCTCGGAGCCGCACGACAAGGTCTTGCCCTTGCACGTTGGCTCTCTACACGCGCCTCATCTGTGACGTTGAATGATGCTCGCCCTGCGGAGGCATTAGATTCCGCCCAAGCCTCTTTGAAAGATACAAAGGTCAAATGGGTGACAGGTTCTCATCCCATTGAATTATTAGATGAAACTGATTTGCTTTGTATTTCTGGTGGCGTGCCATTAGATTTGCCAATAGTTCAAGAAGCGATTCAAAGAGCCATTCAAATTTCAAATGACTCGCAAATTTTTATGGAAGTCGTTCCATGCCAAACGATTGGAATCACTGGCTCTGCCGGAAAGACAACAACCACAACTTTAGTTGGTGAGATGGCAAAGTCTGCTATTAAAGTACAGCCTAGTAAAAAAACATCGTGGGCTACGGTACGCCGTCCGCGAGCGTATGTTGGCGGAAACATCGGCGACCCATTGATTAATTATGTGGATGAAATGCAAGAAGATGACCTAGCCATTTTGGAATTATCTTCTTTTCAACTAGAACAAATGACAACTTCACCACATATCGCCGCGATTTTGAACATCACACCGAATCATTTAGACCGTCACGGCACAATGGAAGCATACACAAATGCCAAAGCCCGTATTTTAGATTTTCAATCCAAAGAAAATATTGCCATTCTTGGTTTTGATAATGCAGGCGCGTGGAATTTACGAAATAAAGTCAAAGGTACATTGTTTACGTTTAGTTTATTGGAATTACAAAAAGATTTAAATGGCGCGTATTTGAAAGATAAATTTTTGTATATTCGTGATGGCAAAAAAAATATCGAAATCATGCCCAAAGAAAAAATACAATTGCGTGGTGAGCATAATGTCAGCAACGTGCTTGCCGCTTTCACCATCGGGTACGCCGCAGGCTTTGACATGGATTCAATGCTTCAGGCTGTTCAAGAATTTCGTGGTGTTGCGCATCGTTTGGAATTTGTGCGCGAGTTGAATGGCGTGCGTTGGTATAACGATTCGATTGCAACTGCTCCAGAACGAAGCATGGCGGCGATTAATGCTTTCACGGAACCTATCGTTTTGTTGCTCGGTGGCAGAGATAAGAATCTGCCGTGGAATGATTTAGCCAAATTGATTCATCAACGTGTAGAGCATGTGGTTGCGTTTGGTGAGGCGAGAGAAATGATTGAGGATGTCCTAGCAAGCATCACCGTAGGTAGAGGCGTGGATGTGCATCTTGCTAAAAATTTAAGCGAAGCAATCTCAAAAGCGAATCAAGTTGCGAAATCGGGTGATGTAGTTTTGTTGTCGCCGGGTTGCACAAGTTTTGATGAGTTCAAAGATTTTGTAGAGAGAGGAGAATCTTTTAGAAAATGGGTGCAGGAACTTTCATAAAAGAAAATTCATTTCCAAACGCGGCGCGATTTGTGCGCGGGTTTGATATGCCATTGCTGGTGGTATTGGTGGCATTGGTTGTGTTTGGTTTGGTGATGTTGTATTCAGCCTCGTGGGATTTTTCATTCGCGGCATACGATGGCGATGCGATGTATATGTTTAATCGTCAGTTGATGTGGCTTGGACTTGGCTCTGTGGTTGCTTTGTTTTTAGCATTCTTTGATTATCATCATTGGCGCAGATTGATTGTGCCTGCTATGGCATTTACGATTTTGATGTTAATCACAGTATTGGTGATGAGTGAGATTCGCTTCAATGCCAGACGTGCTATTTTTGCTGGCTCAGTGCAACCTTCTGAATTAGCAAAATTAATTTCTATTATTTATCTGGCTGTGTGGTTATATGCCAAACGCGATTTGTTACAAGATATTTCGTTGGGATTAATTCCATTGGGTGTGATTTTAGGAATTGTCGGTGGTTTGATTTATCAACAACCAGATTTGAGTGCGGCAGGTACAGTGTTGATGCTGGGTGGTTTGTTGTTCTTCTTAGCAGGTGGCGACTTAAAACAAATCGGCGTTTTGTTATTGATTGCAAGTGTTGCGGCATGGATTGTGGCTTCGATAAGCCTGACAGGTCAAGAACGTATTTCAGATTTTGTGGCTGGGATTAAAGACCCGTTGCAGGCTTCGTATCATGTCCGCCGTTCGTTTGAAGCGATTGTGAATGGAGGCTGGTTTGGAGTAGGCATCGGCAATTCATTATCAAAGGTGACTGGGTTACCAGTTCCACCAACCGATAGTATCTTTGCAGTTGTGGTTGAAGAATTAGGTTGGTTTGGCGCAGTGGCTTTAATTACGTTATACGGTTTGCTAGTTTGGCGCGGATTTGTGATTGCACGTCGCGCGCCAGATATGCTTGGTACATTGTTAGCATCTGGTTTGGTGTTATGGGTTGGCATGGAAGCATTAATCAACATGACAGTCATGGTTGGTTTATTACCGTTTGCTGGAAATGCACTTCCATTTATTAGTTCTGGTGGTTCAAGTTTAGTCACAACACTTGCGGCAATTGGAATTTTATTTAACATTTCACGCCAAGCAAGTGTAGCAACAAATACATCTGATGACGAATGGAGAACATACAGTGCGGTTACTCATTTGCGCTGGTGGAACGGGCGGAGGGGTGTACCCCGCGCTGTCCGTTTACGAAACGCTAAAAAGTAGAAAGGCAAATATGCAAACACTGTGGGTCGGTGGTGAAGGCGGTATGGAAGAAGCACTTGTGAATCGTGCTGGTATTTCATATCGCTCTATCTCTGCCGCTGGTGTGCATGGTGTTGGTTTGCGTGCCTTACCGCAAAATATGTTTAAGTTAGCGCGAGGTGTTGTTGAATCGAAAAAAATATTAAACGAGTTCAAACCTGATGTTTTATTTTTCACTGGTGGTTATGTCGCCGCTCCGATGGCATTTGCTGGTAGGCATATTCCAATCCTTTTATATGTGCCAGATATTGAGCCTGGACTCGCACTCAAATTTTTAGCAAACTTTGCAGATGTGATTACCATAACTGCTGACGACTCAAGAAAATATTTTTCACCTTCAAAGAAGATGATTGTTACAGGCTACCCGCTTCGTTCTGGACTTTCAACTTGGTCTCGCAGTGACGCATTCTCTCACTTCAATCTTGATTCTACAAAACCCGTCTTGCTCGTCACTGGCGGAAGCAAAGGCGCACGTTCCATTAATACAGCAGTTGTTAAACATTTGAGTCATATCCTTGAAATCGCCCAAGTGATTCACATCACTGGTGAAACTGATTATGATGTAATAGAAAAAACAGTGCAAACCTCTTTACCCGTCGAATTGACCAAGCATTATCACATCATGCCTTATTTACATGAAATGGGTGCGGCATTAGCCTCCGCGGATGTAGTCTTATCACGCGCGGGTGCATCTTCTTTGGGTGAATATCCGTATTTTGAATTGCCTGCTATTCTTGTGCCATATCCGTATGCGTGGCGTTATCAAAAAGTAAATGCTGATTATTTAACCAATCACAACGCCGCGGTGATATTAAAAGATGAATTATTGCAAGAAGAACTTTTTCTCGTAATCAAAGATATACTTTTGCATGAAGATAAACGTCAAACCATGAAAGCCGCTATGAAAAAATTATCAAATCCCAACGCGGCAGATTTAATCGCCAGCCAGTTGGTTAAATTGGCAGGAGAAGGCACTCTATGATGAGTATTATTTATATCTTTTGGATGTATGTGCTACTTTTTGCTTTTATCGGCGCCATGCGCGGATGGGCAAAAGAGTTATTGGTTATCTTTAGTGTGGTTACTGCCTTAGCGGTTAATTTGCTTTTAGAAAGATACATTCCGCTTGTACGCGATTTAGATAAAGCCAGCGCATCCGTTTTTTGGACACGTGTGATTATTTTAGGTGCGTTGGTTTACTTTGGTTATCAAACGGTAAACTTTTCGCGTTTTCAAGCAGGCTCTAGGCGTGAAAAACTGCAAGACAATCTGTTTGGTGCGGTGTTAGGTGCCGTGAATGGATATTTAATTGCAGGCAGTGTTTTATATTACATTCATTTCGCTAATTATCCGCATCCAACCGTGCTTAGTCGTGCAACCGACCCTGCCATTGCAGAAGCAGTTGAAAGAATGATGGCTGTCATGCCCCCACGCTTTTTAGGTGAACCCGGCATTTACTTTGCTGTGATTATTATCTTGATATTTATTATTGTGGTTTACATATAAAGGATTCATGTCGTTGCGAGGAATGCTTTAGCACGACGAAGCAATCTCCAACTAATCAGGAGATTGCTTCGCCACACAGAGCAAGAGCGTGGCTCGCAATGACATAACAATTACTATGACACGAGTTCATTTCATCGGCATCGGAGGTTCAGGGCTTTCTGCCATCGCGCGTCTATTAAAAGAAAGCGGCTATGAAGTGACAGGCTCAGACCAAACCCCGAGTCAATTTGCATTGGATTTACAAAATCAAGGCGTGACTGTTTACATCGGACATCATCCACGCAATATTGGGGATGCTGAAATGGTAATCATGTCATCCGCAGTAAAAGCAGATAACCCCGAAGTTGAAGCGGCGAAGAAGGCTGGCATCCCTGTCTATAAACGGTCAGATTTTCTTGGTCAACTGATGGAGAAAAAGACTGGCATCGCAGTGGCTGGCACGCATGGAAAAACAACAACGACTGCCATGATTGCTTGGATGTTGTATTCAATGAAACGCGACCCATCGTTTATTGTGGGTAGCACGTTGAATAATTTGAAAGTCAATGCTCATGCTGGTGAAGGCGATGTGTTTGTGATTGAAGCCGATGAATATGACAGAATGTTTTTAGGTTTGAAACCACAGATTGCAGTGGTCACAAATCTTGAACATGACCACCCTGATTATTTCCCGAAGTTTGAAGATATGTATTCAGCCTTTCAAAGTTTTGTAGATGTATTGCCCGAAGATGGCACATTGATTGCATGTGCAGAAGATGAAGGCGCTGTTTCTTTATTAAGCCATGCCCGCCGCAAAGGATTAAATGTTTTATCTTATAGTGTACAAGGTGAAATGACAATTAATAGTCCGCAATGGTTGCAAGCACGAACCATAAAACCCAATCAACGCGGCGGTTATGATTTTTCTGCATCAACAAATTTAGATTTATCTACAACCATGAATGTTTCTTTGCAAGTACCGGGTGAGCATAATGTTCGCAATGCGCTCGCGGCTTTATCTGTTGCCGCAATGCTTGGTCTTCCACTTGATGAAGCCGCCAATGCATTAAGTGAATTTACTGGTACAGGTCGCAGGTTTGAAATTCGCGGCGAGAAAAACGGCATCATCATCATTGATGATTATGCACATCATCCGACTGAAATCCGTGCCACGTTGGCAGGTGCAAAGGCGCGTTATCCAAACTCACGCATTTGGGCTATTTGGCAACCGCATACTTATTCACGCACAAAAACTTTGATGATGGATTTTGCTAAAGCCTTTTCAGATGCAGATGAAGTGTTGGTGACAGAAATCTACGCTTCACGCGAGCCTCAACAGGATTTTTCATCCGCAGAAGTTGTTTCCATTATGCCCCATGCTTCGGCTCGTTATAGCGGTTCTTTGAATGAAACAAAAGATTATTTGTTGAAACATTTGCGTTCAAATGATGTCCTGCTTGTCTTATCTGCTGGTGATGCGGATAAGTTGAGTGGAGAGTTGTTGAAGGAAATATAAATTTGAAACGTGTCACCCTGAGCGGTTGGTCGAGTAGGACAAAGTCCGTATCGAGACCAAGCGAAGGGTCTCTGAGATTATCGTAGAGATTCTTCGCCGCCAAGAGCAAGAGCGCGGCTCAGAATGGCATAATAAAAATTATGTTTATGACTAAAACTATTTCTGCTTTTGAAATATTATCCCCACAGTTTGGGAAAGCCGTGCAAGAAAATGTTTTGCTTGCGCCTTATACCTCTGCACGTATTGGCGGACCTGCTGATGTGTTAATAACAGTCAAATCAAAAGATGAACTTGCAAATGTCATTAAATTGATTTGGGATAACAATATTCCTTACACAATTCTTGGTGGTGGGTCAAATGTCTTAGTCAGTGATGATGGTTTTCGCGGCGTGGTGATTTTGAATCGTGCAAAGGAAGTGAAATTTGAATTAGGTAACCAGCCTCAAGTGTGGTGTGAAGCGGGTGTAATTATCAGCAATTTATCAAGAAGATGTATTGATAAAGCCTTATCAGGTTTGGAATGGGCATGTACTGTCCCCGGTACAGTCGGTGGCGCAGTGTATGGAAATGCTGGCGCGTATGACGGTGACATTTCACATAATTTAATTTGGGCTGAAGTAATTACTGAAAATGGAATTGAAAAATATTCTGTTGAACAAATGAAATATCACTATCGTAGCAGTGTGATGAAACGCAATGAAATTAAAATGGTTGTCCTTTCAGCTTTGTTGGGATTAAAAAATTCAACGAAAGAAGAAGTGTCTGTTAAAATTAATGAATTCAGTGAACGCCGAAAGTCCACACAGCCGCCGGGTGCGAGTATGGGTTCCATGTTTAAGAATCCGCAAGGTGATTATGCTGGACGATTAATCGAAGCCGCAGGTTTAAAAGGTAAACGCATCGGTAATGCTGAAATCAGCACGGTACATGGAAATTTTTTTGTCAATCACGGTGAGACGAAAGCAAGTGACGTTCTCGCTTTGATTCAGTTGGCTCAAAAAACTGTAAAAGAAAAATTTAATGTTGAGTTGGAATTGGAAGTTGAACTAATAGGTAATTGGTAAATAGTAAATCGCTGGTCGAGTAGAGTTGAGCGAAGCGAAACTCGTATCGAGACCAGAAGTTAGAGACTAGAGATTAGATGACTGAAAAACTTCGTATTGCAGTGTTATTCGGCGGTCGTTCAGGTGAACATGATGTTTCACTCATGTCTGCGCGTTCTGTGCTTTCTGTTTTAGATAAAGAAAGATATGAAGTTTTTCAAATTGGAATCACATTAGATGGCAATTGGTTAACTGGAGAGAATGTTTTAGAAGCCTTTGAAAAAAAGGATTACTCAAAATTAAACCCCGTCATCCCACCCACACAACCATCACACAACGCTCTTTACGAATTACGCATTACGAATTACGTTTCTACATTAAACAAACTCGCCGATATTAATGTTTTCTTCCCCGTCTTACACGGACCATTCGGTGAAGATGGCACCATTCAAGGTTTACTCGAATTAGCAGACTGCGCTTATGTTGGAGCAGGCGTGGCTGGTTCATCGGTTGGCATGGACAAAGCCATTTTCAAAGATGTGATGCGTGCTAACAATATTCCGATTGTGGATTCGATTTTGGTGTTACGAAACGAAATTGAAAACAATATGAACGACGTGATTGCAAAAGCAGAAGCGATGGGCGAATACCCATTTTTTACCAAGCCAGCCAATTTAGGCTCATCGGTTGGAATTAGTAAATGCAATTCACGTTCTGATTTAGCCGAAGGTTTGATGGATGCCGCGCGTTATGACCGCCGTGTATTAATTGAAAAAGGTGTTGGCAACGTGCGTGAAGTGGAAGTAAGTGTGCTAGGCAATGAAGATGTGCAAGCCTCGGTGAGCGGTGAAGTATTGCCAAGCCGTGAATTTTATTCTTATGAATCAAAATACATAGATGGCACTTCTGGATTAATCATTCCGTCACAATTGTCGAATGAAATCACAGAAAAGGTTCGTGAGTATGCCATTCGCGCATACAAAGCCATTGATTGTGCAGGCATGGCACGCGCAGATTTTTTTGTTGAAGTTGGCACAGGCAAAATTTATTTGAACGAATTAAATACTTTGCCAGGTTTTACTTCAATCAGTATGTATCCAAAATTATGGCAAGCCAGCGGATTAACTTACGCTCAATTGGTAGATAAATTAATCGAACTTGCATTAGAGAGAAAATCACAAAGAGATAGAACGGAACGTCGGAGAACTGCATGAGTAACAAACGTGAATTAACCCGTGCCGAAATTGTGCGCCAACGCCGCAATGAACGCGCCACAAAAGAAATGACTCAAATTGCCCAACAAGCCACCAAGCCGATGGTGAAGGTCACTTCACGCACACCTACCATTCCGATGAATATCTATTCACCAACCAAGCAAAAACAAAAACGCCGTTTTAATTTGTCACTTGGTTTGCCCGAAATGCACTTTCCAAAACCAAAAATTGCATTGCCAAATTTCCGCATCAATGCAAATTGGCGCATTACATCCTTTGTGATTGCTTTAATTTTAGGCTCAGCACTTTATTTCTTGCTTACGCTTCCATATTTTTATGTGCCACAAGCAACTGTGTTAGGCAACAATCGCATCACGCGTGAAGAAATCAATGCCGTAAGTGGCGTTGTCGGTTCATCTATTTTCACAGTGCAAAGTGATGAAGTGCAAAAAAATATCTTAATGAATTATCCAGAATTGCTTTCGGCGGAAGTAAATGTATACTTGCCGAATCATGTCTACGTCACAGTAACCGAGCGTGTGCCTGTCATCTTGTGGCAACAAAATGGCGGTTACACTTGGATTGATTCAACAGGCGTGGCATTTCGTCCGCGTGGTATTGCAGAAAACTTAATGTTTGTCAATGCTATTGATACCCCGCCTACAGGAATTGCAGTTGATAATCAACCGACTCCATACATGCAAAAAGATTTAGTGGATGCGATTACGCTTCTTTCTTCGGTGAAACCTGTGGATGCGACTTTGACATTTTCCTTAACTGATGGCTTACACTGGCAAGACTCACGCGGTTGGACAGCCGCCTTCGGCACATCAGCCCATGATATGCCACTAAAGATTCGTGTTTATCAATCTTTAGTTGACTCATTAATTGCAAGCAGAAAGACTCCGATTTATATCAATGTCATTCATCCAGATGCGCCGTTTTATCGCATGGCTGAAACAACAGAAACGGAAGAATAAGAACTATGGAATGCAGAAGCTTGCTTCTGCAAATTCAAACGGCAAGCCGTTTGAGTCCAAAGGTGAAATGAAATTATGGAAGAAATTGTAGTAGGCATAGACGTAGGCACAACCAAAGTCTGTACACTCGTTGGACGAGTGGAAGATGATGGCAATGTTCGCATTCTTGGTGTGGGCATTGAACCTTCTGCTGGAATCCGCAAAGGCATTGTTGTGGATTTAGCCGCCGCGTCTCAAGCCATTAAACGTTCTGTTGAAAAAGCAGAAAGCACATCGAGTTTAGAAATTACAACAGCATTGGTCAGTTTGGCTGGTGCACATGTTTCATCAGTGAATAGTCGCGGGGCGGCTGGAATCCCAAGCGGAATCATTGATATGCACGATTTAGCGCGTGCTTTAGACCAAGCCCAAGCCATCGCCATTCCACATGACCGTGAAATTGTGCATGTCATTCAGCGTGGTATTTCGGTGGATGGTCAAGAAGGGATCAAAACTCCTGTTGGTATGCACGGCTTCAAATTAGAAGTTGAAACGCATATCATCACTGCCGCCAGTGCAACGGTTGATAATATTCGTCAAAGCGTGAGTGCGGCTGGTGTAGAGATTCAACAATTTGTTTTGAATCCGTTAGCATCTGCCGAAGTTGTGTTAACTGAACAAGAACGTCAAGCAGGTGTAGCGGTTTGTGATATTGGTGGCGGTACAACTGATTTAGCCATTTATGTAGATGGTGACGTGTGGCATACGATGGTTTTAGCAGTCGGTGGTAATCACATTACGCAAGATATTGCACATGGATTACGTTTGAATTTATCTCAGGCTGAAGAAGTGAAGAAGCAACAAGGTCATGCTGTACGGTCAGAGATTGGAAGCGAAGAGTATTTCTTAATCCGCCCGTTTGGTGAAGATAAAGATGTACGCATCAATCGTCAAGATTTAGCACACATCATTGAAGCACGAGTAGAAGAAACATTCGGATTAATTTTGCAAGAAATTAAACGTTCTGGTTATGATGGTTTATTACCTGCTGGAATGGTTTTGACCGGTGGAACATCCGCATTGCCGGGCATTAGCAAAGTTGCCAGTGAAATTTTAGGAATGCCAGTGCGAACTGCACAACCACAAAATTTGAAAGGTCTGGTTGATAAATTAAATTCACCTATGTATTCAACATCAATTGGTTTATTGAAATGGGCAATCGCCATGCACGACCATCAAGTGGCTATTTCAAGTGGAAATAAAAGACGAAGAAACAGAAACGAGTCGAACGTCAATTTTGATGCGATAAAGAATTGGATGAAGAGGTTGTTACCATGAATCAAAGTCGAAGAGTCGAAAGTCAAAGAGTCAAAAGTCAAAAATGTCAAGTAAATTTGTGACCTGTGACCTGCAACTTGTGACCCTTCCACCCTGTTAAAAAATCAAGTTTTCGTTTAAGATTAGGCATATTCTTTGCCAGGAGAATAAAATGGACTCAAACAAAAGAAACTTACAAACAGAAGCATTTGCGAGAATCAAAGTCATTGGTGTAGGCGGCGGCGGACAAAACGCAGTTAACCGCATGATGGAAGAAGGTATTCAAGGCGTTGAATTTATCGTCGCCAATACCGATGCGCAAGCATTGACACTTTCACGCGCGCAAACACGTGTTCGCCTCGGCGATAAAATTACACGCGGACTTGGCGCAGGTGGCGACCCTGAAATTGGTCGCAAAGCCGCAGAAGAATCATCTGATGAGTTATATAACGTGCTCAAAGGTGCAGATATGGTTTTCGTCACTGCTGGTATGGGTGGCGGAACTGGAACAGGCGCGGCACCTGTGGTTGCACAAGTTGCAAAAGAATGTGGCGCGTTGACGATTGGTGTGGTCACACGTCCATTTACATTTGAAGGTAACAAACGTGGTCAGTCTGCTGAAGTAGGTGTTGCAAAAATGAAAGAACATGCACACACACTCATTTCAATTCCGAACGATCGCTTGCTTCAACTGGCTGATAAAAAATCTTCATTGCAAGATGCCTTCCGCATGGCAGATGAAGTGTTACATCAAGGTATTCAAGGTATTTCAGAATTAATTACAATCCCAGGCTTAATCAATTTGGATTTTGCAGATGTGCGTGCCATTATGTCTGAAGGTGGTGCCGCATTAATGGCGGTTGGTCGTGGTGCTGGTGATGAACGTGCCAAACAAGCCGCCGAGCAAGCTATTTCAAGTCAATTGCTTGATATTACGATTGATGGCGCACGTGGTGTGTTATTCAATGTCACTGGTGGTCCAAACATGACTCTCTTTGAAGTCAATGCCGCCGCCGCAATCATCCGCGAAACTGCACATCCAGATGTCAACATGATATTTGGTGCTGTAATTGACCCTGAAATGGGTGATGAGATTCGTGTGACGGTTATCGCAACAGGATTTGAACGCAGTGGGGTTCCACGCCGCGCTTTAGAACGCCTCCCTCGCTCTAACGAGAAACCTGTTTCTGTTTCCAACACGCCTTTTGCTCGCCCCAACGAATCAGTCAGCGTCAGTGCAGAAACACGTTCATCCAGTGATGTCAAATCACAACCCGCACCAAATCTTGGTTCTGATGATTTAGATGTGCCGACGTTTTTGAGAAATAGAAGATAAGATAATTTGTAAAACGTAAAACGTAATTCGTAATACGAAAAGAGACAGTTACCTTCAAGGTGGCTGTCTCTTTTAATTTATGTCATTGCGAGCCACCGAATTTGTTCTTTGGTGGCGAAGCAATCTTAAGGATTTTAATAGCGACTATTCAATACTCTCTCTGTGATATATTAAATATAAGAGTCAAGAATAATTGATAGGAGAATATAAAATGACAGACATTATCTTAAAAGTAAGGCTTGTAATAAAAGATACAAGAAAAAACAAGAAAATGATTTCAGAGTTTTCTGAATGGTTAAATAATAAATATCTTGAATATGGGAATCAATTTATAGAAAATGTACTAAAAGGTGCTCAAATTCCTTTTGAAGGTGATATTTATACTAGAATAAGCCATAGCGAAAGTTATGACCCGTATCTTGATTTACGTCATCCTAAATTAGGAAAAGATAAAAAATGGTTTTTAGACGAATCAAAAATGCGAAACAAAGCAGAAATTTGGATAAAGTTAGAAAATCAATGGATAAAAGGAAAGGTTTTTATTAAAGGGAAAGACAGTAATATTATTATTGAACCTGAAAATGTTGCTATTCCAATAACGACAAATTTGTTTTTACGTTGGTGAATTTATAGCATCAATAAATAACAGTAAACATGTTAAAGCAGACAAAGATAGAGTATGGTGATTTTCAAACTCCTTTTGAATTAGCAAAGCGAGTCTGTGAGAAACTGAATCAATTGGGTGTTTCTCCTGATTTGATAATTGAACCAACTTGTGGAGTGGGTGCTTTTGTTGAAGCGTCCGCTTTAAGTTTTCCTTCTGCAAAAAAGATTATTGGGGTTGAAGTAAATCACGGTTATCTTGATTTACTAGAAAACCGAAAAAGCCAATTTAACCAAAGTGAAAAAATTGATTTGTTACAAGGCGATTTTTTTACTTTCAACTGGAAAAATTTACTAAATGTTGAAGGTTCAGTATTGATTCTGGGTAACTTTCCATGGGTCACAAATTCGCAACAAGGGGCAATCGGCGGGGAGAATCTCCCAGCCAAAATAAATTTTCAGAACCGAAATGGTTTTGATGCCATGACTGGCAAAAGTAATTTTGATATTTCAGAATGGATGCTAATTCAAGTTGCAAATTGGTTCAGGAATCGACATGGCTATCTTGCTATGTTGGTTAAAACTTCAGTTGCTAGAAAATTTCTAAATCACTTACACAAGGAAAAAATTGGGCTTTTACGTTCTGCAATCTATACAATTGATGCAAAAAAACATTTCGATGTTTCAGTTGAGGCTGGTTTATTATTTTGTGAATTTGAACCTCAGTCTCATCATTACGATTATGACATTTATGAAAGCCTCGATAGTGAAAAAAGTCAGAGAGTGGGGCATCGAAATGGAATCACGGTTCGAGATTTAGATACATTTGAAAGATTAAGTCAGTATTATGGAAACAGCAAAATAAAGTGGCGTTCTGGCATCAAACATGATTGTTCCGATGTGATGGAATTTCAAAAAGTAGAGGATGGTTACATAAATGGATTAGGTGAAATTGCAGATATTGAATCTACCTACATTTATCCATTATTAAAAGGTTCTGATGTTGCTAACAATCGTATTAGCAAGACAAACCGCTATGTGCTTGTGACTCAAAAAGTTGTTGGAGAACCAACTCATCCAATCAAAACACTTGCTCCCAAAACTTGGGCATATTTAGAAAGTCACGCCAAATATTTGGATGAAAGAAAAAGCAGAATTTATCAGGATAATCCACGTTTTTCTATTTTTGGGGTTGGGTCATATACATTTGCACCTTATAAAATAGCAATTTGTGGACTTTATAAGAAATTAGATTTCCGTTTAATTAGCTCATTAGAGGGAAAACCTGTCCTCTTTGATGATACCGTTTACTTTTTAAGTTTTGATACAAAAGATGAAGCAGAAAAAATCCTTAATATCTTAACTTCAACATTGGCCAAGGATTTTTATTCCTCATTAATTTTTTGGGATGAAAAACGCCCGATAAAAAGCAGTGTATTAAATAGTTTTGATTTAAGTCAATTTGAAGAAAAACAACCACTCAGATTGTTTTAGATTTCAGTTTATGTCATTGCGAGCCACTGCATTTGTTCTTTAGTGGCGAAGCAATCTCTTACATAATAATGAGATTGCTTCGTCGGGAAGTGCACCCTCCTCGCAATGACATACTATTTCATGCTAAAATATCCTCAATGACCGAAAAAGCGAAAGTACCGCAACGCCCTGAGCATTATTCATATTTACTACACCGCAAACAGCGTGTGACCAAGATTATCATGCCTGTGGTTATTAGTGCATTAGTATTTGTGGGATTCATCGTCTGGGTCAGTTTTGCTACTTTCAACCAAGGCGGTGACGTGGGACGTTGGGCGGCGATTTCTACCATTTGGATTGTGATTCCTATTATGCTCGGTGGAATCATAGTGCTGGCATTGTTAATTGGTTTGATTTATCTCATGGCTCGCGCTATTGGTGGTTTACCATATTACACAGGCATTGCACAACAATATGTATTTCTTGCCGAAGGTTATATTAAACGCGGAGCTAATATGGCGGCAAAACCAATCATCGCTATCAATGGCTGGCTGGAAGCAATCAAAGCATTTTTTGAAAAGGTGACTCCATGAACAGAAGTAGAACAATTTTTGGTGGTGTGATTATTGGCGCAGTGGTGGGTCTGATTGCGGCAATGCTTTTGAATCGTCGTGCTGAACGAAATGATAGAGAAACTGCTATCACAACAGGTGAGGGATTAAAGTTGGGTGTGTTGTTGTTTGGTTTGTTGCGTGCCATTGCGGCATTGAATGATGATTGATGTTAGAGAATAGAGAAATAGAGAATAGAGAAATAGAGAATAGAGAAATAGAGAATAGAGAAATAGAGAATAGAGAAATAGAGAAATAGAGAAATAGAGAATAGACCGAGATGTGATGTCTTGGTCTATTTTTATTAACGTTTATTCGTACCGCGAAATTTATTTCGCCTGTGAGGTGCGAGATAAATCTCGCGGTACTGCGTAAGGTGAATTATTAAGTACCGTGACATTTATGTCGCGTTTTGTTTGCAAGATAAATCTTGCAGTACTTAAAATAATAATCTTTCATTAATAGAACATATATACTATAATCGAATCATGGAAACTATTTCAAAACTTACTCATCGCCGATTTTTACTTGGGTCACAGGGTTTGTGGCCAGGTCGAAGATATGAAAATATCAAAGGTGTAGAAACCGCTTTACGTCAGATTGAAGCGTTGCAACTTGACCCATTGACGATGGTGGCGCGAAGTCAAGATATTGCCATGTATGGTCGCGTGTTAAATTACAAACCTGAGATGTTATATCAAATGGCGTACGAAAAACGTCAGGCATTTGATTATGGTGGTTGGTTGGCGATGTATCCAATGCGTGAGTTTCCTTATTGGCAATTGCCTATGAAAAATTTTCAAGCTCGTGGTATGCGATATGAATCGTTTAAACATCCACCTAAAGATTTAGTCAAATTTATTTTGCAAACATTAAAAGATAATGGTGCGATGGGCAATCGTGATTTTGAAGGCAATGCTTTTAAACAATGGAGTTATCGCGGGCGCAAAGATACATCGGTCGGTTTATATTATTTGTGGATGACTGGTGAGGTGATGATTACCACACGCAAAGGCTTTGACAGAATTTATGATTTGCGTGAACGTGTGCTGCCGAAAAAATATGATTATGTTGCCAGTATAAAAGATTCTGAAAATTATTTTGCTACCAAACAAGTTAAGATGATGAACATGATACGCGAAAAGCGTTTTCATTTTGCATGGGCGGATGGGCTGGATAGAAAAGTAACGAAGCAAGAATCGCAAAAAAAGTTAAATGACCTGTACGAGAAAAAAATAATTTCAAATTTGCAATTGGAAGGTTCAAAAGATGTTTGGATTACGTTGAATGAAAATATAAAACATCTTGAAGATTTGGAAGCGGGACGAATTCCAAAAAGTTGGAAAGCATTGGATACAACTACAGATGAAGAAGCCACGCTTCTTGCCCCGCTGGAAATGGTCTCTGCTCGCGGACGCGCCAAACTTGTCTTCGACTTTGAGTATGTGTGGGAAGTGTATAAGCCTGAACATCAACGCAAGTGGGGATATTATGTTTTGCCAATTTTATATGGTGATGATTTGGTCGCTCGCCTCGACCCGAAATTTGACCGTACTACAAATACGCTTCATATCCTTGGCTTTTGGCTGGAAGATGATACGGTTGTTGATTCTAAATTTGCAGATGCGTTAGCAAAAGGTTTAACTCGTTTTGCGAGAATGATTGATGCCAAGAAAATTGATTTGAGCGGGATTAAGATGGCGAAGTTGCGAAGTCACTTGAAGGGGAAGATAAAGTTGTAGTGTGTCATTCTGAGCCGCGCTCTTGCTCTTTGCGGCGAAGAATCTCTACGACAATGGTAGAGACCCTTCGCTATCGCTCAGGGTGACAACCTTAACAATCACTCTCCCTTTGACTCCAGCCTGTTAACTTTGCCCATTCTTCTGCACCGCCGATGATGATGTCACACACTGGGTCTTTGATATCGTAATACGCTTCGATATCTTCGGGGTGATGTTTAGCGAGTTCCTGTTTTACTTTTTCATACGCTTTTGCAACCATCGGCAATGCTCGTAGATAATCTCGAAATAAAATTGGGTATCTTTGATTTGCTCGATTTTGTATGCGTACATGTAAATTAATTTTGCGTTTTGATGATGCAGGCTTGAAAATCCACTTTTCCCATTCTTTCGGGTCAGGATTAAATTCAGGTGGGATGTGGTCACTTGTGATTCTTGTCACTCGCTCAAAGCCTGCTAGATTCATAGCTCTTTCTAATTCAGAGGTTAATGCTTCTACTGTCACTTGGATATCAATAATATCTTTGGCATCTAAATTCGGTACGGATGTTGAACCGATATGGTCAATGCGAATAGCCAAATCACCAAGAAATTTTCTAAGCAACGTTCCAATGTTTTGAAATTCTTGCTTCCATTCAGGTTTATAGGGTGTTATGGTTATCATGGGTTCTCCAAATAAGAAAGAAGTAAATTTTTATCAGGCAAGAGAGTCTATCATAGCGTGATAATAACCAATTGTGCTAGTTGAGTCATGAGGTATCCTTGGGTAAGAGACCAAAAGGAGACCCCATGACTACAGAGGATATTATCCTACATATTTTTTGTTTTGTGGATGA
>Ga0224723_1000225_pt1 | contig 39009 bp, 34 predicted proteins | sample Balambano_FR2_Me_FD_161647 | JGI IMG/M metagenome (GOLD analysis project Ga0224723, IMG submission 161647) | Freshwater sediment microbial communities from Lake Towuti, South Sulawesi, Indonesia - Balambano_FR2_MetaG | ecosystem: Environmental > Aquatic > Freshwater > Lake > Sediment | place... | reverse complement strand
GCTTCGGTGATCTCGCCGATCTCGACCTCGCCGCTCGCGATCCCCTCCCAGCTGTCGCCCTGTGTCCAGGTGCCGTCGATCACCTGGCCGACCCGCTTGATGTAGTAGGGCGCCCAGTTGTCGATGATCGAGGACACGCGCGGGCTCGGCTTGTACTCCGCCATGTCCGAGGCCTGGCCGAAGCCGATCACGCCGGGGGTCTTGGCGGCCTCGGCCAGCGGCGCGGTGCTGTCGGTGTGCGAGGCGATCACGTCCACGCCCTGCTCGATCAGCGCCTTGGCCGCATCCGCCTCCTTCGCCGGGTCGAACCAAGTATAGGCCCAGACGATGCTGAGCTGGACCTCCGGGTTCACCTTCCTCGCGTGCAGGAAGTAGCTGTTGATCCCCATGATGACCTCGGGGATCGGGTAGGAGGCGATGTAGCCGATCTTGTTGGACTGCGTCATCTTGCCGGCGATATGGCCCTGGATCGCCCGGCCCTCGTAGAACCGCGCGTTGTAGGTCGAAACGTTCGGGTGCCCGCGCTTGTAGCCGGTCGCGTGCTCGAACTTCACGTTCGGGAACTTGGCGGCGACGGCGTTGGTCGCGTCCATGTAGCCGAACGAGGTGGTGAAGATGATGTCGCAGCCCGACAGCGCCATCTGCGTCAGCACCCGCTCGGCATCGGCGCCCTCCGGCACGTTCTCCTGATAGGCAGTCTCGACCTTATCGCCGTACTCCGCCTCGACCGCCAGCAGGCCCTGATGGTGCTGGTAGGTCCAGCCGCCATCGCCGATCGGGCCGACATAGACGAAACAGGCCTTGGTCTTGTCCTGCGCCGCGGCGGCGCCCGCCAGCGACAGGCCGAGGGCGACGGTGGCCAGAAGGGTTCTGCGGTTCATTCTTGGTCTCCCAGTTGGTGCCGGCCAGTCCGGCTTGCAGGCAGGGCCTCAGCGCGAGGCATGGAAGTTCCGGCCAAGGGCGGCCGGGGCGCGCAGCGCTGCCCGCCCGCGATCGGCCGACATGACGACCAGCACGAGGATGGTTATCAGGTAGGGGGACATCGACAAGTACTCGACCGGAATGCGGGCCCCCGCCGCCTGCAGGTTCAGCTGCAGGACGGTGATGCCGCCGAAAAGGTAGGCGCCGACCAGCACCCGCCACGGCTTCCAGCTGGCGAAGACCACGATCGCGAGCGCGATCCAGCCGGCGCCGGCGGTGATCCCGTCGGTCCATTGCGGCACGCGGATCAGGCTGATGGTGGCGCCGCCGAGACCCGCCATCGCGCCGCCGAACAGGATCGCCAGCAGCCGCACGCGCTGCACCGGGTAGCCGAGCGCGTGGGCGGCATCGTGGTTCTCGCCCACCGCCCGCAAGATCAGCCCGGCGCGGGTGAAGCGCAGCACCGCCCAGACCGCCGCCACCATCAGGACCGAGACATAGACCAGCGGGTCGTGGTCGAACAGGATGGTGCCGAGGACAGGGATCCCCGCCAGCGGCCCGAACGGCACGTCGCCGGTCGGCGGCGGCTTGATGCCGACGTAGCCCTGCCCGATCAGCGACGACAGGCCGAGGCCGAACAGCGTCAGCGCGAGGCCGGTCGCCACCTGGTTGGCGAGCAGAAGCTGCGTCAGGCCGGCGAAGATCAGCGACAGCCCCGCCCCGGCCGCCGCGCCGGCGACGAAGCCCGCCAGCGGGCTGCCGGTCTCGACCGCGCCGACGAAGCCGCAGACCGCGCCGATGATCATCATCCCCTCGACCCCGAGGTTCAGGACGCCCGCCTTCTCCGCCACCAGCTCGCCGATGGCCGCGAGCATGATCGGCACCGCCGCCACCATCAGCGAGGCGACGAGCACCACCGGATCGATGCCGCCCAGCAGCCCGGTCATGCCGGCCTCCGCGGGCCGACGAAGCGCGGGCGGTAGTTCGACAGCAGGTCGACGGCGAGGAGAAAGAACAGCAGCATCCCCTGGAAGGCCTGGATGGCGGCCGACGGCAGGCCCAGCATGAACTGCGCGAGTTCGCCGCCGATGTAGGTGAGCGCCATCAGAAGGCCGGCGAGCAGGATGCCGATCGGGTTCAGCCGGCCAAGGAACGCGACGATGATCGCGGTGAAGCCGTAGCCCGAGCCGAAGTCGATGCTGATCTGGCCGGCGGGTCCCGCCACCTCGAACAATCCGGCCAGCCCGGCGAGCGTGCCGGAAATGCCGAAGCAGAGCACGACCAGCCGGTCCGGTGCCACGCCGGCGAAGCGGGCGGCCTTCGGCGCCTCGCCGGCCAGCCGGATCTGGAAGCCGAGGATGTGGCGCTGCAGCAGGACGAAGGCCGCGATGACGGCGATGCAGGCGGCGGCCACGCCCCAGTGCAGGCCGGTGCCCGCGACCAGTTCGGGGTTGGCGCCCGACGGGTAGCTCGCGAAATTGCGCGAGCCGGGAAAGCCGCCGCCCTCGGGGTTGCGCAGCGCCCCGAGCGCCATCGACGACAGGATCGACTGCGCGACATAGACGAGCAGCAGCGACACGAGGATCTCGCTGGAATTGAACCGCGTGCGCAGCAGCGCCGGGATCATCGCCCAGAGCCAGCCACCGAGCCCGCCCGCCAGCACCATCAGTGGGAACACGTACCAGGCCTCGGTGGGGTAGAACCCGAGCCCGACCGCGGCGCCGCAGATCGCGCCGAGGATGTACTGCCCCTCGGCCCCGATGTTCCAGATGCCGGCCCGGAAGCCGAGCGACAGGCCGATCGCGATCAGGATCAGCGGCGCCGCCTTGACCAGAAGCTGCGGCCGCGAATAGGCGGCGAAGTCGGGGTGGAACAGCGGGTCCCAGAAGATCGTGCGGATAGCGACCACCGGGTCCTTGCCGAGGATCGCGAACATCGCCCCGCCCGCGACCATCGTCAGCACCACCGCCAGGAGCGGCGTCACCGCCGTCCAGAACCGCGACGGGCCGGGGCGCCGTTCAAGCGTGATCAAGATGCGCGGCCTCCATCCCGTGCGCCCCGCCCATCATCAGACCGATCTCGTCCACGCTCAGCCCGCGGGTCGGGCGCGACGCGCTCAGCCGCCCGCCGTTCAGCGCGGCGAAGCGGTCGGCGATCTCGATCAGCTCGTCGAGGTCCTGGCTGATCACCACCACCGCCGCGCCGGCCGCTGCCCGGTCGATCAGCGCCTGGCGGATCGCGGCGGCGGCGCTCGCGTCCACCCCCCAGGTCGGCTGGTTCACCACCACGACGCCGGGATCCTGGCTCAGCTCGCGCCCGACGACGAACTTCTGCAGGTTCCCGCCCGAAAGCGCCCGTGCCGCAACGCCGACGCCAGGCGTGCGCACGTCGTAGTCGCGCACGATGCCTTCGGCGAAAGCGCGCGTGGCGCGCCAGTCGATGAAGCCGCGGCGCACCAGCGCCTGGCGGACCGCGCCCGACAGCAGGGCATTCTCGGTCAGGCTCATGTCCGGTGCGGCGGCGTGGCCGAGCCGCTCTTCCGGCGCCGCGACCAGGCCCGCCCGGCGCCGCGCGTTCGGCCCCCGGTCGCCCATCCCGGCGCCGTCGATCCGGACCGCGTCCCTGGCCGACCGCAGTTCCCCCGACAGCGCCAGAAGAAGTTCGTCCTGCCCGTTGCCGGCAACGCCGGCGATCCCGAGAATCTCGCCCTTCCGCACCGCAAGGCTCACGCCCTTCAGCGCGGTGCCGAAGGCGCCGGGCGAGCGCAGCGACAGGTTCGCGACCTCGAGCGCCACCGCGCCCTTCGGCGCCTCGCTGCGGGCGGGCGCGTTCAGCACTTTGCCGACCATCAGTTCCGCCAGTTCGCGCGCCGATTTCTGCCGTGGCGTGCAGCTGGCCACCACCTTCCCCCGCCGCAGGATCGTCGCGGTGTCGCAGAGGCTCCGGATCTCTTCCAGCTTGTGGCTGATGTAGAGGATCGCCGTTCCCTTCCGCGCCAGTTGCCGGAGCGTCTGGAACAGGATGTCCACCTCCTGCGGGGTCAGGACCGAGGTCGGCTCGTCCATGATCAGAAGCTTCGGATCCTGCAGCAGGCAGCGGATGATCTCCACCCGCTGGCGCTCGCCCGCCGACAGATCACCGACCAGCCGGTCGGGGTCGAGCGGCAGGCCATAGTCGCGGCTGACGGTCCGGATGCGCCCGGCCAGTTCGCCCATCCGGGGTGGCTTCTCCATCCCGAGCGCCACGTTCTCGGCCACGTTCAGCGCCTCGAACAGGCTGAAGTGCTGGAACACCATCGCCACGCCCCGGGCCCTTGCGGCGCTCGGCTTCGACGGCGCAAAGGGAGCGCCGCGGAGCGTCATGGCGCCGGCATCGGGCTTGACAAGGCCATAGATCATCTTGACCAGCGTGGACTTGCCAGCGCCGTTCTCGCCCAAGAGCGCATGCACCTCGCCCTCGGCGATGGCGAAGGACACGTCGCTGTTGGCGACGACGCCGGGATAGGCCTTGGTCAGCCCTTCGGCGGTCAGAAGCGCCGGCCTGGTCATCCGGCATGCTCCTGTCGCGCGACGATGCCCGCGCCCCGGCGCAAGAGCGCCGCCGCCACGCCGACGGCGATCGCCTGCGGATGCTTGCCAAGGCCGGGCTCGCCGATCGGGCAGTCGATTCGGGCGATCTGCGCCGGTCCGTGGCCGAGCGCGGCGAGGCGGCTGCGGAACCGCGCCCGCTTGGTCGCCGAGCCGATCAGGCCAAGCGCGGCGAAGCCATGCCCCAGCAGCCGGTGGCACAGTTCAAGATCCAGCGCATGCGAGTAGGTCAGGACCAGATGCTCGGCGCAGGGAGGCGCAAGGGCGACCAGCCGCGCGGGTTCGGCGGCGGGCAGGACGGTGACGCCGGGCGGCACCTCGGGCGGAAAGCGGTCCGGGCAGGTGTCGATCCAGGTGATCGATAGCTCTGGCAGCGGCGCCAGCACCGCGACCAGCGCGCGCCCGACATGGCCCGCGCCCCAGATCCACAGGGCCCGGCCGGTTACCGCCGCGGGCTCCACCATCCAACCCTGCACCAGCGCCGGCGAGGGCAGTGCCCCTTGCCCCCGCGCTGCCGAAAGGAGGCGCGTCACGGCGAGCGGCATCGGCCGGCCGTCCACCGGCCGGGCGATGACCGGCGCCTGGGCGGGCAGGGTCGCCCTGTCGAAGACCTCGGTCAGCAGCGTCACCGCCCCGCCGCAGCACTGGCCGAGCGCCGGGCCGAGCGCGACGCGGTCGAGCCGCGCCCCGCCGGCCGGCAGCAGTGCCCGCGCCGCGCCGGTCGCGGCCCATTCCAGCGCCCCGCCGCCGATCGTGCCGCGGCTTCCCCCATCCCAGACGAGCATGGCGGCGCCGACCTCGCGCGGGGCGGAACCGGAAACCTCGGCGATCACCACGCGGGCAACGCGGCCATGCGCGGCGACGGCAGAGGTCAGGGCGGCAAGGTCATACATCGCCGCGCTGCCGCCTGACCGCCATCAGCACCCGCTCCGCTGTCGCCGGCGCGTCGAGCGCCGGATAGACCGACCCGTCGCCGCAGGCCGCGACCGCATCGGACATGGCCATCAGGACCGAGATCCCCAGCATCAGCGGCGGCTCGCCCACCGCCTTGGACTTGCCGACCGTCGCCTCGGCGTTCGGCTTGTCCCAGAGCGCCACGTTGAACACGGGCGGGCGGTCGGAACAGGCGGGGATCTTGTAGGTCGAGGGCGCGTGCGTCGTCAGCCGGCCCGCGCCGTCCCAGACCAGTTCCTCGGTCGTCAGCCACCCCGCGCCCTGCACGTAGCCGCCCTCGATCTGGCCGATGTCGATCGCCGGGTTCAGGCTGGTGCCGGTGTCGTGCAGGATGTCGGCCCGCAGGATGCGGTTCTCGCCGGTCAGGGTGTCGATCGCCACTTCGGTCACCGCCGCGCCGTAGGCGAAGTAGAGGAACGGCCGGCCGGTGCCGCGGATCCGGTCCCAGACGATCTTGGGCGTGCTGTAGAAGCCGGTCGCGGACAGGGATACGCGCGCCTGATAGGTCGCGGCCGCCGCCTCGGCAAAGCTCATCTCGGCGCCGCCGACCCGCACCCGGCCGCCGGCGAACACGACGTCTTCGGGCCGCGCCTGATGCCGCTCCGCCAGCAGGGCGGCGATCCGGTCGCGGATCGTAAGGCAGGCCGCGCGCGCCGCCATGCCGTTCAGGTCCGCCCCCGAGGAGGCGGCGGTGGCGGATGTGTTCGGCACCTTGCCCGTGTCGGTCGCGGTGATCCGCACCGCCCCGGGCTCCAGCCCGAACACCCCGGCCGCCACCTGCGCCACCTTCTGGAACAGGCCCTGCCCCATCTCGGTCCCGCCGTGGTTCAGATGCACCGATCCGTCCTGATAGACATGCACAAGCGCTCCAGCCTGGTTCAGCCAGGTCAGCGTGAAGGAAATGCCGAACTTCACCGGCGTCAGCGCGATGCCCTTCTTCAGCACCGGACTCGCCGTGTTCCAGTCCGCGATCGCCGCCCGCCGCGCCCGGTAGTCTGACGAGGCCTCCAGCGCCGCCACTAGGTCATGCCCGATGAAATCCTCGACCGGCATGTGGTAATGCGTGGTCTGAACCCCGTCCCTATCCTTCATCGCCCCCGGGGTCGCCGCCGCGCGATAGAAGTTCGCGCGCCTCACCTCCAGCGGATCGCGGCGCAGGGCATGGGCGATGTGGTCCATCACCCGCTCGATCCCGAGCATCCCCTGCGGCCCGCCGAAGCCGCGGAAGGCGGTCGCGCTTTGCGTGTTGGTGCGCAGCCGGTGGCTCTCGATCCGGACCGCGGGCAGGAAATAGGCGTTGTCGGCATGCAGCATCGCCCGGTCGGCGACCGGCAGCGACAGGTCCTGGCTCCAGCCGCAGCGCACCAGATGGGTGAACTCCACACCCGCAAGCCGCCCCTCGGCGTCGCACCCGGCGCGGTAGAGGATCGCCATGTCGTGCCGCTTGCCGGTGATCATGAAGTCGTCGTCGCGGTCGTAGCGCATCCGGCAGGGCCGTCCGGTCGCGCGCGCGGCCAGGGCGCAGGCGATCGCCAGCGCATTGCCCTGGCTTTCCTTGCCGCCGAAGCCGCCGCCCAGCCGCCGCACCTCGACCCGCACCGCGCTCATCGGCAGGTGCAGCGCATGGGCGACCTTGTGCTGCACCTCGGTCGGATGCTGGGTGGAGGAGAGCACCACCATGTCGCCGCCCTCCTGCGGCAGGGCCATCGCTACCTGCCCTTCGAGGTAGAAATGCTCTTGCCCTCCGATCTCGATCCGCCCCTCGACCCGATGCCGTGCGGCGGCGATGGCGGCGGCGGCATCGCCCCGCGTCCAGATGATCGGCCCCGACTCGAACCGGCTGTCGGCGGCCAGCGCCTGATCGACCGTCAGGATCGCCGGACGCTCGGCGTAGGTCACCCGACCCAGACGCGCCGCGCGGCGCGCCGCCAGATGGCTGTCGGCCACGACCAGAAACACCGGCTGGCCGAGGTAATGCACCTCGCCCGTGGCCAGCAGCGGCTCATCGTGGGCCGAGGGCGAGCAATCCGGCATTTCGGGCAGATCGGCCGCGGCGAGGACGGCCACGACCCCGGGCGCGGCGCGCACGCCGGCGAGGTCGATCGCGGTGATCGCGCCATGCGCAACGCCGGACAGGCCGAAGGCCAGGTGCAGCGCCGCGCCGGGCGCGGGCAGGTCGTCGATGTAGCGCGCCTGCCCGGTGACGTGGAGCGGCCCCGAGTCATGCGCCAGGGGCCGGCCGAGGCTCATGCCCGGACCCCGCCCAGATCGACCGGCGCGCCGGCAAGGTCATGGGCGTAGCGCACCAGCAGGTTCGCCGCGGTCTCCAGTCGGTAGGCGGCCGAGGCGCGCATGTCCGAGATCGGCGCGAAGTCGTCCGCGAAGGCGGATCTCGCCGCCGCCGCCGTGCCGGCTGTCAGCGGCCGGCCGACCAGCGCCGCCTCGACCGCCGCCGCGCGCTTGGGAATGCCCGCCATGCCGCCGAAGGCGATCCGCGCCGCGGTCACCACGCCGTCGGTCAGGGTGACGTTGAAGCAGCCGCAGACGGCCGAGATGTCCTGATCGAAGCGCTTGGACAGCTTGTAGCAGCGCAGAAGGGGCGCGTGCGCCGGCATGGTGACGGCCTCGACGAACTCGCCCGGGCGGCGGTCCTGCCGGCGGTAGTCGAGGAAGAAGCCTTCGAGCGGCATTTCGCGCCACGCATCGCCCTGTCTCAGGTGCAGCACGGCGCCAAGCGCGATCAGCGCCGGCGGGCCGTCGCCGATCGGCGATCCGTTGGCGATGTTGCCGCCGATGGTGGCGGCATTGCGCACCTGATCGCTGCCGTAGCGGCGCAGAAGCTCGGCGAGGGACGGGTGCAGCGGCCGCACCGCGGCAAGAAGGTCAGCGATGGTGACGCAGGCGCCCACCCGCAGCATGTCGCCCTGCCGCTCGATCCGCCGCATCTCGGCGATGCCGCCCAGAAAGGCGACGGGGGACAGATCGCGCAGGCCCTTGGTGACCCAGAGGCCGACATCGGTCGCGCCGGCGATCAGCGTCGCCTCGGGATGCGCGACGAACCAGTCGGCCAGCGCCTGTATGGTAGTCGGCCGCAGCGCCGTCGAAGGGCTTTCCGGCCCGGCGGGGACGGCAACCGCGTCCCGGTCGGCGGTCATCCAGCCGGGGACCGGCGCCGCCTCGGCGGCGCGGGCGGCGCGGACGATCGGGGCATAGCCGGTGCAGCGGCAGAGGTTGCCGGCGAGCGCATCGTCGTGGTCGGTGCGGCGGTTCAGATGCGCCACCGCCAGGGCGACGACGAACCCGGGCGTGCAGAAGCCGCATTGCGAGCCGTGCTGGTCGATCATCGCCCGTTGCACCGGATGCAGCGCGCCGCCCGGTCCCGCGATCCCCTCGACGGTGCGCACCGCCTTGCCGTGAAGCTGCGGCAGGAACAGGATGCAGGCGTTGAGCGCGCGCGCGCCGTCCGCATCCGTCACCATCACCGTGCAGGCGCCGCAGTCACCCTCGTTGCAGCCCTCCTTGGTGCCGGTCAGGCCGCGCGTCTCGCGCAGCCAGTCGAGCAGGGTGCGCGTGGACGGCTCTTCCGCAATACGGACCGGCGTTCCGTTCAGCAGAAACCCGACCTCGGCCATGTGCAACCCTGCACCCCTTTCCCCGGACCGGATCATCCCGCGCAAGCCGCTGCGGCGCAAGGCGGAGCAAGACCCCCCGGGCCATCCAGGCCGCCTTGCCGACGCATATCAAGCGCGCCCGGACGCCGCAGCGCAAGTCCCCCCTTTTGCCTCCGGGCGGAAGGTGTTTCGCGATTTGCCGAAAGGATCGGCGGCGTCGGGTGCAACCGACTGGCGGATGGGCGCTTTTGTGGCCGACGGCGGCGGACCGCCCCGGCTATGGCCGGCCGGAACCGGTGACGCGCGGCCTTGCGAAGACCGCGGGCATCGCATAGGAGCCCGGCCGGGCGCGTTCGTATCGCGCCGCATTCAGGCCGCGGCATTCCCGCGGCAACAAGGGATATAGAAATGGACGGATATCTGATCGTGAAATTCCTGCACGTCTCGGCGGCCGTGCTGTGGCTCGGCGGCGGCATTGCCCTCCTCGTTCTCGCCATTCTCGCCGACCGCGCGCGGCAGCGCGAGGCCTTCATGGCGGTGATCGCCGATGTGGGGAAGTTGGCGCCGGTGGTGTTCATGCCGGGCTCGGTTGTCGTGCTCCTGAGCGGGCTGGCGATGATCTGGCTCGGCGGTATCGCCTGGGATGCCTGGCTGGTGATCGGCATCGCCGGCATCGCCGTGACCGCGGGTCTCGGCGCGTTGGTTCTGGGGCCTTCGGCGGAGCGGATCACCCGGCTTGTCCAAGAGCCGGGGCTCGAGAGCGAGGCGCTTGCCGAGGGGCGGCACCTGCTGCGCATCGCCAAGCTGGACTACGTGCTGCAGTTCACCATCGTTTTCGCGATGGTGGTCAAGCCCGGCTGGACGGATGCGGCGATCCTTGCCGGCATGGCGGCGCTGGTCGGGCTGGCGGCGGCGATGGTGCTGGCATGGCCGGGCCGGGCCGAAGCCGCCTGATCGCGGTGGCACCCCGGACATGGCGCCGCTAGGGTGGCGCCATGTCCCCGCCGCGATTCATCCACCTGCGCGTCCACACCGAGCATTCGCTGCTCGAAGGCGCTGTGCCGGTCGGCAAGCTGGCCGAACTCGTCAGCGCACAGGGCATGCCCGCCGTCGCCGTGACCGACACGAACAACATGTTCGCGGCGCTGGAGTTTTCGGTGACGGCGCTCGGCGCCGGCATCCAGCCGATCATCGGCTGCCAGATCTCGGTCGATTTCGACCCGGCCGGACCGGGAGAGAAGTCGCGCGGCAGCGCGCCGGTGGTGCTTCTGGCACAGGATGCGGCCGGCTACGGCAACCTGATGAAACTCAACTCCTGTCTCTACCTCGACAAGGGCGGGGCGCCGCCGCGGGTGACGCTGGCCGAGCTCGAACGCCACGGCGCCGGGCTGATCTGCCTGACGGGCGGGGCCGAGGGGCCGGTCGGGCGCCACATCGCCGCCGGCCAGGACGCGATGGCGCGCGCGATTCTGGACCGGCTGGCGCGCGCCTATCCCGGCAGGCTCTATGTCGAAGTGCAGCGCCATCCCGGCGATGGCGGCCTCGCCACCGCGGCCGAGCGCGCGACCGAGCGCGGGCTGGTCGCCCTGGCCTATGGCCTGGACCTGCCGCTGGTGGCCACCAATGACGTGCATTTCCCCAAGCCCGACATGTACGAGGCGCATGACGCGCTCCTGTGCATCGCCGAGGGGGCCTATGTCGATCAGCAGGAGCCGCGCCGTCGGCTGACGCCCGAGCATTACCTCAAGTCCGAAGCCGAGATGTGCGCCCTGTTCGCCGATCTGCCCGAGGCGCTGGAGACCACGGTGGAGATCGCCCGGCGCTGCGCCTTTGCGGTGCGCAAGCGCAAGCCGATCCTGCCCCGCTTCGCCGACGACGAGGTGGAGGAATTGCGCCGCCAGTCCCGCGCAGGCCTTGCGGCGCGGCTCGCCGTCATCCCCCACGCGGTCGGCATCGCCGCCTACGAGGCGCGGCTCGAGTTCGAGCTCGGCGTGATCGAGAAGATGGGGTTTCCGGGCTATTTCCTGATCGTCGCCGATTTCATCAAGTGGGCCAAGGACCGCGGCATCCCGGTCGGTCCCGGCCGCGGCTCCGGCGCGGGCTCGCTGGTCGCCTATGCGCTGACCATCACCGACCTCGACCCCTTGCGCTATGGCCTCCTGTTCGAGCGCTTCCTGAACCCGGAACGGGTGTCGATGCCCGATTTCGACATCGACTTCTGCATGGACCGGCGCGAGGAGGTGATCGCCTATGTGCAAAGCCGCTACGGCCGCGACCGGGTGGGGCAGATCATCACCTTCGGCGCGCTTCTGTCCAAGGCGGCGGTGCGCGATGTCGGCCGGGTCTTGCAGATGCCCTACGGGCAGGTCGACCGGCTGTCGAAGCTGATCCCGTCGGAAGGCGTGAAGCCGGTCAGCATCGAGAAGGCGCTGGCCGACGAGCCGCGGCTGCGCGAGGCCGCACGCGAGGAGGTGGTCGGCCGGCTGCTCGACTATGCCCGCCAGATCGAGGGGCTGCTGCGCAATGCCTCGACCCATGCCGCCGGCGTGGTGATCGCCGACCGGCCGCTCGATGAACTGGTGCCGCTCTACCAGGATCCGCGGTCAGACATGCCGGCGACCCAATTCAACATGAAATGGGTCGAGGCGGCGGGACTGGTGAAGTTCGACTTCCTCGGGCTGAAGACGCTGACGGTGATCCAGAACGCGCTGGAGCTGCTGGCCGAACGCGGCGTGGTGCTCGACATCGCGATGATCCCGCTCGACGACCCCAAGACCTACGAACTCTATGCCGGCGCCCGCACCGCGGCCGTGTTCCAGGTGGAATCGACCGGCATGATGGATGCGCTTCGCCGGATGAGGCCGACCTGCATCGAGGACATCGTGGCGCTCGTGGCGCTCTACCGCCCCGGTCCAATGGAGAACATCCCGGCCTATTGCGAGGTCAAGAACGGCCTCAGGCCGCGGGGATCGATCCATCCCAGCATCGACCACATCCTTGCGGAAACCCAAGGGATCATCGTCTACCAGGAACAGGTGATGGAGATCGCGCAGGTGATGGCGGGCTATTCGCTCGGCCAGGCCGACCTCTTGCGCCGCGCCATGGGCAAGAAGATCCCCGAGGAGATGGCGCGGGAGCGGCCGAAGTTCATCGACGGCGCGCTGGCGAACGGCGTCGCCCGCGAGAAGGCGGGCGAGGTCTTCGACCTGTTGGAGAAGTTCGCCAACTACGGCTTCAACAAGAGCCACGCCGCGGCCTATGCGGTGGTGAGCTACCAGACCGCCTGGCTGAAGGCGAACCATCCGGTCGAGTTCATGGCGGCGGTGATGAACTGCGACATCCACCTGACCGACAAGCTCGGCCTCTACAAGCGCGAGGCGGACAAGCTGGGCATCCGGACCGTGCCGCCCTGCGTCAACACCTCGCGCGCCGGCTTCGCGGTGCAGGACGGGGCAGTGGTCTACGGCCTCGGCGCGCTGAAGAACGTGGGCGTGGAGGCGATGCGCGCCATCGTCGCGCTGCGCGGCGACCGGCCCTTCGCGAGCCTGAGCGACTTCGCCCGGCGGGTGGACCTGAAGCGGATCGGCCGGCGCCCGCTCGAGATGATGGCCCGCGCCGGCGCCTTCGACGGGCTGGACCCCAACCGGGCGCGGGTGTTCGACGGGCTGGACGCGCTGATCGCCTGGTCGGCGGCGGCGCACGAGGCGCAGGCCAGCGCGCAGGTGTCGCTGTTCGGCGAGGCGGGGGCCGACCTGCCGGAGCCGCGCCTGCCCGCCCGCGACGACTGGCTGCCGGTGGAGCGGCTGGCGCAGGAGCATCTCGCGATCGGTTACTACCTGTCCGGCCACCCGCTCGACGACTACATGGGACCGCTCCGGCGGATGAAGGTGCAGACGCTGGCCGAGGTCAGCGCGGCGGCCGAACGCGGCCCGGTACTCGCGAAGCTGGCCGGATCGGTATCGGACCGGAAGGAGCGAAAGTCGGCGCGCGGCACGCGCTTCGCCTTCGTCGGCCTGTCCGACCCGACCGGGCTCTACGAGGTCACGGTGTTCGCCGACGTCCTCGATCGCGCCCGCGCGCTTCTGGAGCCCGGGAGCAACGTCGTGCTGACGGTCGAGGCAACGATCGAGGGCGAGACGCTGAAGCTTCTGGCCCGCGCGGTGCAGCCGATCGAGGCGGCGGTGGTCGGGGCGGGGCCGGCGGGCCTGCGGATCCACCTGGAGCGGCCCGAGGCGGCGGGGTCGGTCGCGGCGCTGTTCGGGCGCCTCGGCGGCGATGCCGGACGTCAGCGCGGACCGGTGACGGTCTGCGTCCTCGATCCCGCCACAGGCGACGAAATCGACATCGAACTCCCACAGCCGCTGCCGGTGTCGCCGCAGATCAGGGGCGCGCTCCGGGCGGTGCCCGGCGTGGCGATGGTGGAAGAGCTTTAGCCGGCTCCGGTCATGCTGCCGCGATGGCGCCGTGCTGCGGCTCGAACACGTCGTGGCGGATGCCCGCGAAGTCGCGGATGCGTGCCACCCGCTCTTCCGAACAGTCCATCAGCGCGGCCATGGCCACCACCTTGCCCATGTCCTTCGGCGAGCCTAGATAGTCGTAGGGCGCATTGCCCGACCGGCGCATCACCCGGTTCATCACCGGATCGATCACTGCCACCGCATCGGTCACGCCGGCCGCCATTGCGTATTCGAACGCGCCGATCATCACCTCGGAGGTGACATAGGAGATGCTGTTGCGGCCCCGGCCGGCGGTCAGGCGCTGCGTGTCGACGCAGAACCGCGTCGCCTCCCAGACGCGCGACGACCGAAGCGGCGCTTCGCCGTCGAGGATCGACGAGAACACGTCGGCCAGCATGTGCGGCCCGGTGGTCTGCAAAAGCCGCATGCAGCCGACCACCCGGCCGGCGTCGTCGACGCTGACGACATGCGCCGGATCGAGCTCGTCGAACAGGTCGGTTTCCTTGCCGTCGCGGACGACGACATCCCAGCCGAGGCGGTCATGGAACACCCGCTTGCGCAGGCGATACATGTCCTCGAGCAGCGTCGCGTGGTCGTCCTTGTTCAAGGAATCAACGATGTAGATCACTTCAGGCCCCCAGTTTGCCGTTCATTGGCGACAAGGGTGAGGCAAGCGACCCGTGAGTTCCATAAGGGGAAACCCGTAGCAATGCGGCAAGTTTTTCGGAAACGCAGGGGGATAGCGGGCGTTCGGTCGGCGGCGCCTAGCGCGGGTAGATCATCCGCAGGCCGATCGCGCGGCCGACCGCCTGGGCGGTGCTGAGCGCCCCCAGCTTCTCGCGCGCCGACCGCAAATGCACCTCGACCGTGCGCGCCGAAATGCCGAGAATGTCGCCGATGTCCTGCTGCGACTTGCCCGCGGCCACCCATTGCAGGACCTCGCGCTCGCGCGACGACAGCGACGGGCGCGACAGGGGTGGCACCAGCAGCCCGGCCCGCATCACCGCGTCGTGCAGGTGGACCGCGGCAATCTGCAACTCGCCGACGATCTGGCGCGACAGCCGTTTCCAGTCGAACTCGGGCATCGCCGCGGTGACGCTCAACAGCCCTCGGTCGCCGTAGGGACCGCGGATCGGCACCGTGATGCCCTGTGCGGAAATGCCGAAATCGTCGGCCGAGCGGAACACCGCGTGGAACTTCGCGTCGCGCACGAACCGGCTCCAGTCCACCGGTGCGAGGCTCAGCGCGGCACGGTGGATGGTCGGGTCGACGAGGTGCAGCTTGTGGGCCATGTAGTGCTGTTTCCAGCTCTGCCCGTAGGTGGCATAGCCCTGCACCGCGCCGGTCATCGGGTTCATGGTCGCGTAGGAGCCGTATTCGACGCCGAGCCGGCGGCACATCTGGTCGATGAACTCTTCGAAGTTGTCGGGGTTGCCCGGCACCGTCGACAGGTCGATGATATCCATGGCCGCTACTTCAACCAGCCCTTCTCTGCTGCCAGAGAGGCCGCCTGCGCCGGGGTCCGGGCATCCATCCGCGCGACCGCGCTTTTCAGACGGGCCTTCACCGCACTTTCCGATATTCCAAGCGCGAAAGCGATCTGTTTCATCCGCATGCCGCGCGACAGAAGCCGCAAGGCCTCGGCCTGGGCACGGGTCAGACCCTGTGCCTCGTCGGCCTCGCCAAGGTGAAGCGCGCGCAGCGTGGCCTCCAGATCCGCGATCTCGGAATCGGTCAGTTCGCGGTCGCTGCGGGCGAAGTAGCCGAAGGTCCGGCTCGGCCGGGCGTCGTCGGCGGTCACCGACACCACCGCGCCGTGCGACATCCCGAAGCTGCCGTAGGCGGCGAGGACGCGCATCGGGTCGGGAAGGTCGAGCTCGCTCCAGCGCCGCGCGCCCGACCCGGAATAGACCCAACGCATCAGCGGGTCATGCAGCGCCAGACCGTTGACGGTATAGTGGTGCACCCATTCCGGTGCGAAGGTGTTCAGTTCTTCCTCGGGCGAAAAGAACCCGAGCCGCACCGCGGCGTAATGGCCGGCGGGTGCGATCCTGGCAAAGACGTCCGTGAAATCAGCGAGGCGCATGGTGGACAATCAGCCCCTACCCCAGTAACGTCCGAGATTGCAAGTTTGAGTTCGGTTTGCCTGGTTGCCGGTTTCCATCATCCTCGCGCAATCCCTGTGCCAGACCTTCATGCCACAACGCATCAGGATCAGTGAGCAATTACAACGCCTGGTTGTGTCGGCGGATTGGAAATTCGCCGTTGGGTTGCGCATCAGGTTCAACCATCCGACGCTCCTTTACCAGACCTATCCCGAGGCCTGGGTTGCCCATTATGCCCAGAATGGGCTGCTCTTTGCCGATCCGACGGTGATGTGGGGCATGACCAACACCGGCGTCTGCGACTGGGCCGATCTTGAACACCTCGACGTTTCCGGGGTCCTGCGGCAGGCCCGCGGCTTCGGCCTCGTTCACGGGATCGTGGTCTCGGTGGGCGATGTGGCACAGCGCTCGATCGGCTTTTTCGCAACGGACGACCTGCCGATCGCGGGCGCGCTGCGCGAGACGGCGCAGCAGGTGATGGCCGAACTGCACGACGCGACCGAAGGCGTCACCGACATGTCGGCCGCGGACGTCGCGGCACTCGCGGCGCTCAACGACACTCTCCGCGGGGTCCGCGCCTGACCGGGCATCAGCGCGCGATCCGGCCGGACAGGAGCTGCGCGATCAGCACCGACAGGACGATGCGCAGGATGTGATGCGCGGTGACATAGACCACGCTCATCTGCAGGCTGAGCGCGATCAGCCCCATCTCGGCCACCCCGCCCGGCGCGAAGGCCAGGAACACGGCCGCCACCGGCTCGCCCACCGCCGGGCTCAGGACCAGCGCGAAGCCCATCGCCAGCGCGAGGAGCGCGACCGTGTTCAGCGCGGCGACCCGCAGCGCCAGCGCCAGGGTGCGCCGCGGCAGCCCGGCGAAGCGGGCGCCGAGGCTGGTGCCGACCACCAGCTGCGTCAGCGTCACCGCCCAGGCCGGCGGCACCGTCTGGGTCAGCCCGACCAGATGCGCGAGCGCCGACAGCAGGATCGGCCCGGTCATCACCGCGGCGGGAAGGTGCAAGAGCCGGCCGAGCGCCCAGCCGCCGACGCCGGCCAGCACCAGCACCGCCACGTCGCGGGCGCCGAGCGGCACCGCGGCGCCGGTCATCTCGACCCCCGAGGCGCTGCCGACGGCATGGCCCGAGGCCCAGGTGAAGGCGATCGGCACCAGCACGATGCACAGGATCAGCCGCAGGAACTGCAAGAGAGTCAGCATCTGCGGGTCGGCGCCGGCCTGCTCGCCGAGCGCGACGGATTCGATCAGCCCGCCCGGCACCGCGCCGAAGAACGCCGTGACGCGGGAAACCCGGCCGATCCGGGTGTAGATCAGATAGCCGATCCCCTGCGCCAGCGGCAGGAACAGGCAGAGCGCCAGCACGCTCGGCCACCAGCCGGCCATGTCGCGCAGGATCTCGGGCGTGAAGGCGCCGCCGACCGCGACCCCGATCACCGGCACGAAGAAGAACCGCAGCTGCGCCGGCACGGCGACCGCCGTCCCGAACAGCCGGAGCCCGAAGGCGGCGGCGCTCCCCACCGCCAGGAGCGAGCCGAGCAGCATCCCGAGCGGCAGGTGCAGCCACATCGCGACGGTGCCGCCGACCGCGCCGATCGCCAGCGACAGCCCGAGCGCGGGCAGGTTCACCTCTGTCGAGCCGATACGCACGCGCGGCCGGTCCCTTGTCCGCCGGGCACAACAGCACCGGCCCCGGGGAATGGCAAGGCCCGCCCTACCAGTGCGGCGCCCGCTCCTGCATGGTCGAGAGGTTACCGGCCTCGCGCTCGGCCTCGCGCGCGGCCAGCGCCGCCACCTGCACGATCAGCCGGTCGATCTCGCGCGCCTGCCGGGCCACGACGTCGGACAGGTCATCGACCGCGCGGGTCAGATGCGCGATGCGCTCTTCGAGCGCAAGGGTCATGCCGCTGCCGCCTCTTCCGCCAGCCGCGCCATTCCCCAGTCCGCCATCGCCGAGAGAATCGGCATCAGTGAGCGGCCGAGATCGGTCTGGGCATATTCGACATGCGGCGGCACGACTTCGAACACCCGGCGCGAGACGATGCCGTCGGCCTCAAGCTCGCGCAGATGCTGGGTCAGCATCCGCTGTGTGACCGCCGGGATCAGCCGGCGCAGCTCGTTGAACCGGCGCGGGCCGTGCCGCAGATGATAGAGGATCAGCGGTTTCCAGCGGCCGCTTATCACCCGCATGGTACGGTCCACCGGGCAGGCGGACAGTCCGGCGCAGGAGCCCGGGTCCAGCATCGTCACGGTATCCATTTGCACCCTACCTTACAAAATGCTGCGTACTTACGCTCAGGGCCGCAAGCTGCCAGATTGCCCCGGTCCCTGCAACAGACGGAGCCTGCAGTCATGACAACAGCGGTGATCACCGGCATCAGCGGCCAGCAGCAGACGGCCATCGCCGAGGCCTTCCGCGATGCAGGCTGGACGGTACGCGGAACCAGCCGCCGGCCGGGCCCGAACGTCGCCGCCGCCGCGCTCGAGACCGGAGACGGGCTGGCCGAGGTGTTTCGCGGCGCCTCGGTCGTGGTCTTCACGCTGCCGCAGGACCACCGGCAGGGGGTGGTGCCGCGCATGGCGGCCAATGTCGCCCGTGCGGCGGCCGACGCCGGTGCAGGACGGATCGTCTTGAACACCGCCGGCCGGATCGAGCGGGGCTCGCCGCTTGCGGTCTATGCCGCGCTGGCCGCGGCGGCCGACACGGTGCTTGCCGGCCCGGTGCCGGCAGTGGTGCTGGAGCCGACGGTCTTCATGGACAACCTGCTCGCGCCCTGGTCGCTGCCGGGCATCCTGTCCGGGACGCTCGCCTATCCGGCAGCCCGCGACACCCGCATCGCCTGGCTGTCGCACCGGTCGCTGGCGGCCGCGGCGGTCGCCGCCGCCACCGCCGACGTCGCCGGCCGGTCGATCGCCATCGGCGGGCCGGAGGCGCTGTCGGGCACCGAGCTTGCCGAAGCGGTCGGCGCGCATCTGGGCCGTCCTGTCGGTTACGCGGAAGTCCCGCTGGCGGGCTTCGCGGCCGGCCTCAATGCCGCCTTCGGCCCGCCCGCCGGAGACCGCATCGCCGAGCTTTACGCCCATCTGGCCGCGCATCCCGACGCGCTGGCCGATGGTGCCGCGGGCATGGCGGATCTCGGGGTCGCGCCCGAGAGTTTCGCCGCCTTCGTGGCCCGCAACGCCTGGTCCGCCGCCTCCTGAGCCGCATTGCCGGCGGCGAGGGGCCCGTCCTTGCCCCCCGCCACCCCTTCGGCTAAGGCACCGCCCACAGCGCGAGGGGTGCGGACGATGGCGGACGACAGGACCGGACGGCGGCCGCGGGCCGAGACGCCGAAGGGTTTCCGCGACTGCTTCGGTGCCGAGCTGGCCGAGCGCCGCGCCATGCTCGACGCGATCGCCCGGGTCTACGAGCGGCACGGCTTCGATCCGCTCGAGACGAGCGCGGTCGAGACGGTCGAGGCTCTGGGCAAGTTCCTGCCCGATGTGGATCGCCCGAATGAAGGCGTCTTCGCCTGGCAGGACGAGGATCGGGACTGGCTGGCGCTGCGCTATGACCTGACGGCGCCGCTCGCCCGCGTCGCCGCGCAATACCGCAACGACCTGCCCACGCCCTACCGGCGCTATGCGATGGGGCCGGTCTGGCGGAACGAGAAGCCGGGGCCGGGCCGGTTCCGCCAGTTCACGCAATGCGACGCCGACACCGTGGGCAGCGCCAGTCCTGCTGCCGACGCCGAAATCTGCGCGATGCTGGCCGAGGCGCTCGAGGCCGCGGGAATTCCGCGCGGCGACTATCTTGTGAAGCTCAACAGCCGCAAGGTGCTGAACGGGGTGATGGAGGTCGCAGGGATCCTCGACCCCGCCGACCTCGGCCGGTTCGCCGCCGAACGCGGCATCGTGCTCCGCGCCATCGACAAGCTCGACCGACTGGGCCTTGACGGCGTGCGCGCGCTGCTGGGCGAGGGGCGCAAGGACGAGAGCGGCGATTTCACTCGGGGCGCCGGGCTTTCGCCTGGTCAAGCAGAAGTGGTGATGAACTACGTCTGCGCCGGCGACATCGTCGGACCTGAGCCAGAAGACATCGCCCGACTGTTGGAGGGTCAGGATGCGAGAGCGGGCGACTTCGATCGCGCGCGCTGGATACGAGGTCCGGCCACGATTTCCATGCTGCAAAGCTCAGGCGGCAGCGTTAGAGCCGACAGGACATCGCCGGCGTCCTACACCACAAGCCTCCTTGGATTCCTTGGCGGACTGGTCGCTGGTTCCGAACAGGGCGAGGCTGGTGTCGCCGAGCTAGGTCAGATTGCGGCGCTTCTCGACGCGCAGGGCTACGGCCCTGACCGCGTCGTGATCGACCCCGCGGTTGTCCGTGGCCTCGGCTATTACACCGGCCCCGTGTTCGAAGCCGAACTGACGTTCACGATCCCCGACGACAAGGGCCGCCCGCGCCAGTTCGGCTCGGTCGCCGGCGGCGGGCGGTATGACGATCTGGTGAAACGCTTCACCGGCCAGTCGGTGCCGGCCACCGGCGTCTCGGTCGGCGTGGACCGGCTGCTCGCAGCGCTCCGTGTCTGGGGCCGCGCGGGGGCGGCTCTGCCGGGGCCGGTGGTCGTGACGGTGATGGACCGCGAGCGGATGGCCGATTACATGGCGATGGCGGCCGAGCTGCGGCGCGCCGGGATCCGGGCCGAGGTCTATCTCGGCAACCCCAAGAGCTTCGGCAACCAGCTGAAATACGCCGACAAGCGGGCGTCGCCGGTCGCCGTCATCCAGGGGTCCAGCGAGGCCGCGCGGGACAGCGTGATCCTGAAGGACCTGATCCTCGGTGCCGAGGTCGCCGCGCGTGCCACGCTGGAGGAATGGAAGGACCGCCCCGCGCAGGTCGAGGTGCCGCGCGACGAACTGGTCGCGGGCGTGCGACGGATGCTCGGCGCATGACCGGCGCGCCGGACCGCGCCGCGATCCGGACCGCGGCCGACCGGCTTGTCGGCGCGCTGATCGAGGCCGGGGCGGCGCCGGTCGAGGCTGACATCCTGCAGCCCGCCGGGACGCTCCTCGACCTGTACGGCGAGGACATCCGGGCGCGCGCCTATGTCACCCAGGATCCGGCGATGGGCGAAATGATGCTGCGCCCGGATTTCACCGTGCCGGTTGCGCTGATGCACATGGCGGGCGGCGGCGATCCGGCGCGCTACTGCTACTGCGGCGAGGTGTTCCGCCGGCAGGACGACCTGTCGGACCGGCCGCGCGAGTATCTTCAGGTGGGCTACGAGTTGTTTGGCGGTAGCGTCCCGGCCGCGGCCGATGCCGAGGTCTTCGCGCTGTTCCACCGGCTGCTGGCGCCGCTCGGCCTGCGTCCGGCCACCGGCGATCTCGGCATCCTGATCGCGGCGGTCGGCGGGCTCGACACCACCGACCGGCGCAAGGCGGCGCTCCTTCGCCATGTCTGGCGGCCGGAGCGGTTCCGCCGGCTGCTCGACCGCTTCGCCGCCCGCACGCCCCTGCCGCCCGGCCGCGCCGAACTGATCGCCCGCCTCCGCGCCGGCCCGCCCGAGGCGCTCGTGGCGGCGGCGGGCCCGGTGATCGGCTTGAGGGATGCGGCAGAGATTACCGGGCGCGCCCGCGCGCTGCTGGACGATGACGCGGCGCCGCCGGTGCCGGCGCGCGAGGCGGCGCTGCTCGACGGCCTGCTGCGGCTGGAGGGCACCGCAACGGAGGCGCTCGACCGGCTCCGGCAACTGGCGCCGGCGCTGCCCGCCATCGCGCCGGCGGTGGAGCGGCTGGCCGAACGGCTGGCGGCGATGGCCGCGCGCGGCATCGACACCGCCCGCCTGCCGTTCGACGCCAGCCACAGCCGCAGCACGCTCGAATACTACGACGGGTTCGTGTTCGGCTTCCACGCGCCCGATCCGGCCTGGCCGGCGGTGGCCACGGGCGGGCGCTACGATGCGCTGACCGCGGTGCTGGGGCAGGGCCGCGCCGTCCCGGCAGTGGGCGGCGTGATCCGCCCGGCGCTGGTGGCGCGGCTCGGGTGGCGGCCATGACGCTGCGGATCGCGGTGCCGTCCAAGGGGCGGCTGATGGAACAGGCCTTCGACTGGTTCGGTGCGCGCGGGCTGGCGATGCGCCCCTCAGGGACGGACCGCGAATATGCCGGCGCCGTGGAGGGCCTCGAGGGGGTGGACCTGATGCTGCTGGCGGCGGGCGAGATCCCGCGCGACCTGGCGGCGGGTCGGGTGCATCTGGGCATCACCGGATCCGATCTGGTCCGCGACCGGCTGGCGGGCTGGCCCGCCCGCGTCGCCGAGCTTGCCGCCCTGGGCTTCGGCCGGGCCGATCTGGTCATCGCGGTGCCGGCGGCCTGGATCGATGTGGACACGCTCGACGATCTGGACGCGGCCGCCGCCGCCTTCCGCGCCGTGCACGGCCACCGGCTGCGGATCGCCACCAAGTATCACCGGCTCGCGCGCGAGTTCCTGACCACGGCGGGGGTGGCGGATTACCAGCTGGTTGACAGCCAGGGCGCGACCGAGGGCACGGTGAAGCAGGGGATGGCCGAGGCGATCGCCGACATCACCTCGACCGGCGAGACGCTGCGGGCGAACCACCTGAAAAGCCTGTCGGACGGGCTGATCCTGCGCAGCGAGGCGACGCTCTATGCCGCGCGGACGGCCGACTGGTCGCCCGCCGCCCGCGCCAGGCTGGCCGATATCGCGGCGCTGACCGGCCTGACCCTGCCGGCTGATCTTTGAGTGGATAACGACGCAACCGGAGCGGGGCGGCGGATCAGCGCAGCCCGATCTCGGCCAGCGCCTGCGCCAGCGCAGGCGGCAGCGCCTCCTCGCGGGCGCGCGGGCCGGCAAGGTCCGGCGGCGCCTCGCCGGGCGGCAGGTAGCGCCAGCCCTGGAACGGCCGCCGCCCCGCCGCCTGGGTGCGCACCACCGCGGGGTCGAGCACAACCGCGCAGCGCAGGATGCCGTCGCCGCCGCGGCGTTCCTCCAGCGCGCGAATCCGCTGGCGGCACAGGATCAGACCCTTGATCACCCAGTAGAGCGAGCCGCCGTCCAGCACCTCGGCGGCACGGCGCGGCCACATCCGGGTGACATGCACCGGAAGGCCGCCCGCCCAGTCGTGGCGGTGGCTGTCCTGCCAGTCGATCAGGTCCTCGACGCTGTCGGCGCCGACGCAGAGTTTCAGGATGTGCAACGGCCCGGCCATGCGACTCGCCCCCTCCCGAGGGCAGCATAGACCGGCCAGCGCCGGCGGCAATGCGTTGACCCGACCGTCCGCAATCTTTATCTTGTAGGGTCTGCGGGCCTTATCCACAACCCGAAGGGTTCTTCGATGTCGCGATTCGCCGCCCCGATCGCCGAGCAGATCTGGGACATGAAGTACCGGCTGAAGGCGGCCGACGGCGCGCCGGTGGATCGGACGGTCGAGGACACCTGGCGGCGCGTCGCCCGGGCGCTCGCGGCGGCCGAGGCAGACCCCGCCCCGTGGGAGGGCCGCTTCTACGCGGCGCTCGAGGATTTCCGCTTCCTGCCGGCGGGGCGGATCATCGCCGGGGCGGGCACGGGGCGGGCGGTCACGCTGTTCAACTGCTTCGTCATGGGCACGATCCCCGACAGACTGGACGGCATCTTCCAGATGCTGAAGGAGGCCGCGCTGACCATGCAGCAGGGCGGTGGCATCGGCTACGACTTCTCGACCATCCGGCCGCGCGGCGCGGCGGTGCACGGGGTGGCGGCGGATGCCTCGGGCCCTTTGTCGTTCATGGACGTTTGGGACGCGATGTGCCGCACCATCATGTCGGCCGGCAGCCGGCGCGGCGCGATGATGGCCACGATGCGCTGCGACCACCCCGACATCGAGGCCTTCATCGACGCCAAGAAGGACCCGGCGCGCCTGCGCATGTTCAACCTGTCGGTGCTGGTGACCGACCCGTTCATGGCGGCGGTCAAGGCCGACGGCCCCTGGGACCTGCAGTTCGGCGGCACCGTCTGGCGGACGCTGCCGGCGCGCGATCTGTGGAACCGGATCATGCGGTCCACCTTTGACGTGGCCGAGCCCGGCGTGATCTTCATCGACCGGATCAACGCGCTGAACAATCTGAGCTACGTCGAGACCATCGCCGCGACCAACCCCTGCGGCGAGCAGCCGCTGCCGCCTTATGGCGCCTGCCTGCTCGGCTCGGTCAACCTCGCCCGGCTGGTCGAACGGCCGTTCGAGGCCGATGCAGCGCTGGACGGGGCCGCGCTGGACGATCTAGTGCGCGTGGCGGTGCGGATGATGGACAATGTGGTCGATGCCTCGCGCTTTCCGCTGCCCGAACAGGCGGCCGAGGCCGCGGCCAAGCGGCGGATCGGGCTCGGCGTGACCGGGCTTGCGGACGCGCTCTTGATGCTTGGGCTGCGCTACGGGTCGGAAGCGGCGGCGGCGCAGACCGAGGCCTGGATGCACGCGATCGCCCGCGCCGCCTATCTTGCCTCGGTCGATCTGGCGCGCAAAAAGGGGCCGTTCCCGCTGTTCGATGCCGAGAGGTTCCTCGCCTCCGGCTCGCTCGTCCACATGGACGCGGATGTGCGCGCGGCGATCCGGGCGCATGGCATCCGCAATGCGCTGCTGACCTCGGTCGCGCCGACGGGCACGATCAGCCTCTATGCTGGCAACGTCTCCTCCGGCATCGAGCCGGTGTTCGCCTATGCCTATACCCGCAAGGTGCTGCAGAAGGACGGCAGCCGGACCGAGGAGGAGGTGGTGGACTACGCCGTGCGGCTCTGGCGCGAGAAGTTCGGCGACGCGCCGCTGCCCGATCATTTCGTCAACGCCCAAACCCTGCCGCCGCTCGACCACGTGCGGATGCAGGCGGCGGCGCAGCGGTGGGTGGACAGCTCGATCTCCAAGACCATCAATTGCCCCGAAGACATCGGCTTCGACGCGTTCAAAGAGGTCTACATGGCCGCCTGGGACCAGGGCTGCAAGGGCTGCACGACCTATCGGCCGAATGCGGTGACGGGGTCGGTGCTGACGGTGGCGGATCAATCCACCTCTTCACTTAGCGAGGTCGGAAGCAGGATTAAGCAAGCTTTGACGAGGTCGCGCATCGAGACGCAGCGCGAACTTGCAAAGCTGTCCGGCCTTTCAACCGGCTATGTGAGCCAGTTGCTTGGAGGCACCCGGGCAATGAGCGTTGAAACAGCGAGGCAGCTTGGGGCCGTTCTGAATGTTTCCGCAGGCTGGCTAATGTTTGGCGACGATCAACGTTTGGATGATGCCAACCCTCAAGCGGAAGAGACTCCAGCGAACCCGTCTGGGGAAGTCGTCTACCTCTCCGACCCGCTCGACCGGCCGGCGGCGCTGGAGGGGCAGACCTACAAGCTGAAATGGCCCGGCAGCGAGCATGCGCTCTACATCACCATCAACGACGTGGTGATCGCCGGGCGCCGCCGGCCGTTCGAGGTGTTCATCAACTCCAAGAACATGGAGCATTTCGCCTGGACGGTGGCGCTGACCCGGATGATCTCGGCGGTGTTCCGGCGCGGCGGCGACGTGTCCTTCGTGGTCGAGGAACTGAAGGCCGTGTTCGACCCGCGCGGCGGCGCCTGGATCGAGGGGCGCTACATCCCCTCGATCCTCGCCGCGATCGGCGGGGTGATCGAGAACCACCTGATTGCCATCGGCTTCATCGGCGGCGAGGGAATGGGGCTGAAGGCCGACCCCAAGGCGGCCGCCGCGGGCACTCCGGCCCGCGCCTGCTCGAGCTGCGGCAGCTTCGAGCTGCGTATGGTCGAGGGCTGCCTCACCTGCGCCTCCTGCGGATTTTCGAGGTGCGGGTGAAGGGCGGGACAACAATTCGCCCGCGCCAGCGTCGCCGGAGCAGACCCATGGGATGGGCGACGATGCTGTGGCGGACCCGGAGCGATTCGAACGCCCGGCCCTCAGATTCGTAGTCTGATGCTCTATCCAGCTGAGCTACGGGTCCGCGTGCGGCCTTCCTCTAGTCGGGCCGGCGGAACAGCGCAAGGGCGAAATCGCCGGGGCCGGGGCCGCCGTCCCTAGCCGGACCCGATCAGCTTCGGCAGGCGGATCAGGAATTCCGTCCCCTCGGCGTCGCTCCTGACCAGGTCCAGCCGGCCGCCGTGGCCGCGCACCAGTTCGGCCGATATCGCGAGGCCGAGCCCCGAGCCGCCCTTGCGCGCGCCGCCCTGGAAGGCGGTGAACAGGTGCTCGCGCGCCTTTGGCGGCAGGCCCGGCCCGGTGTCGCCGACCCTGACCCACCAGTCGGCCTCGTCCTCGCCGCCGCCGATCTCGATCGTGCCGGGCCGGCCGGTGGCCTCGAGCGCCTGCCGCGCGTTGCGCACGAGGTTCGACAGCACCCGGTAAAGCTGCTCCCGGTCGGCGCGGATCACCAGCCCCGGCGGCACGTCGATCAGGCAGGCGACAGGCCCATCGCCCTCCAGCCCCTCGCCCTCGGCCACTTCCTCGGCGAGCGGCCGCAGCGAGAACCGCGCCAGCTGCGGCGGCGGCTCCTCGGCGCGCCCGAAGGTCAGCGTCGCTTCGCAGAGCGCCACCGCGCGGCGGATCGAGGCTTCGAGCTTCGGCGCCGCGCGGGCCACCACCGGGTCGGCGCTGCCCTCCATCCGGTCGGCGAAGAGTTGCGCCGTGGTCAGCATGTTGCGCAGGTCGTGGCTGATCTTGGCCACGGCGCCGCCCAGCATCGCCAGCCGGTCCTTCTGTTTCAGCGCGGCGGTCAACTGGGTCTGCATGGTGTGCAGCGCCTCCTCGGCCTCGCGCAGTTCGCGCACGCCGGCGGTCGGCGCGATGATCCGCCGCCCGTCCTCCGGCGCCTGAGCGTAGGAGGTCATATGGGTGACCACGCGGCGGATCGGCACCACCAGGAGCCGCCGCACCGCAAGGAACAAGAGCGCCGCCGTCACCGCCGAGATCAAGGCCGACAGGACGAGGATCCGGAGGCCGTAATCGATCAGCGCGGCGCGCAAGGGAGCCGTCGCCATGGTGATCTCGATCAGCAGCCCGGCCTCCTGCACCGGATGCCCGATCACCCGGATCACCCGGTTCTGCGGGTCGGCGAGTTGCGCCATCGCATCGCGGATCAGCTGCCAGGGGCTGTTGTCGCGCAGGTCATAGGTGGCCGAGATCGGGGCCGGCAGGTCCGACTGCAGCATCAGTTCGCGGACCTCGTTGCGCCGGAGCACGACGTTGAACACCCCGGCATTGGCCAGAAGCTCCCGCTGCACCTCGTCGCTCAGCACCTCTTCGGTTCCAAGCTGCGCCAGCGAGGCGATCTGCGCCTTGTCGAGTCGCATGCGCAGGTATTCCTCGCGGAACCGCGCCACCGAGGGCACGAAGATCAGCACCTCGGCCAGCATCACGAAGGCGACGGTCAGAAGCAGGAACCGCCCGGAGAGGGTGTCGACCACCGACGTCCGACCTTCCGCCACCCCTTCCGCCCTCTCCCTTCCCGCGCGCGCCCGCAGCCGATCCGGACATGCCGGCCGACCGTTCAGGGCAGGACCCGCTGCACCAGCCGCACTGCCCGCTTGACGCCAGCACTAGCAAAGAGTCTGGGCGAGAAATAGGCCCCTGCCGCGCGTTTGGAGACCTCGCCGAGGGTCGGATAGGGAAGGACCACGCCCGCCAGCGCCGACAGCTTCAGCCGGGCCGACAGCGCCAGCGACCAGAGCCCGATCAGTTCGCCCGCCTGCGCGCCGACGATGCCCGCGCCGACGGGGCGGCCTTTCACCACCACCAGCTTGACCAGCCCGGCCGTCCGGCCCTCGGCCCGGGCACGGTCGTTGTCGTGATAGGGCCAGCGCACGACCGACACCGCCGCGCCGTGGGCGGCGCGCGCCTCGGCCTCGGTCAGACCGACCTGCGCCAGTTCGGGGTCGGTGTAGGTGGCACGCGGGATCGGCGCCACGGCGCGCGCGGGCAGGGCGAACAGGGCCTGGCGCAGGACGATGCCGGCATGGTAGCCGGCAAGATGGGTGAACTGCGCGCCGCCGGCCGCGTCGCCCACCGCGAAGACGCGCGGGTTGGACGAGCGGAGCCGCGCGTCCACCGTCACGCCGCGCGCGTCATGGACGACGCCTGCGGCCCCGAGGTTCAGCCGCTCGAGCGCCACCTTGCGCCCGGCGGCCAGCAGCAGGTGCGAGCCGGTGATGCCGCTGCCATCGGCCAGCGTGACCGTCACTCCTCCGTCCCCCGAGACGCGCGCGACCGTCGCGCCTTCGCGGATCGTCACGCCTTCCGCGCGCAACCGGTCCAGGACGACCGCCGCCAGCTCCGGATCCTCGCGCGACAGCGCCTTCGCGCTTTCGATCACCGTCACCGCACTGCCGAGGCGGCGATGCGCCTGCGCCATCTCGACCCCGATCGGACCGCCGCCGACCACGACCAGATGCGACGGCCGCTCGCGCAGCGGAAAGATCGTCTCGTTGGTCAGATAGGGCACCGTTTCCAGCCCCGGGATCGGGGGCACCGCCGGGCGCGAGCCGGTGGCGATGACGAACCGGCGGGCGGCGACGACCTGCCCGCCCGCCTCGACCTCCGTTCGCGAGACGAACCGGGCCCAGGCGCGGATCACGCGGACGCCGAGGCCCTCGAACCGCTCCTGGCTGTCGATCGGCGCGATGGCGGCAATCACGCCGGCGACATGGTCCTTGACCGCGCCGAAATCGACCTGCGGCAGCGCCGGCGCGATGCCGAACGGGGCGACGGCGGTCATCGACTGGGCAGCCCGCGCCGCCGCCAGCAGCGCCTTCGACGGCACACAGCCGTGGTTCAGGCAGTCGCCGCCCATCTCGGCACCCTCGATCAGGACCACCCGCGCGCCCATCTGCGCCGCACCGGCAGCGACCGACAGCCCGCCCGAACCGGCCCCGATCACGCAGAGGTCAGTGTCGATCCGCGCCACCTCAGCGCCCCCGGCGGCCGAATGCCCTGACCGCAATCGGCAGCGCCGCGAGCGCCGCCAGTGCCAGGATCGGCCCGAGGATCTGCGGCTCGAACAGCAGCCCGAGGTCAGGCTTGCCGCCGGCCGCGAACACCTCGCCGAGACCGGCGCCGACCCAGGTGTAGACAAGCCCCCCCGGCATGATGCCGAAGAAGGTCGTGATCACGAACCGGCCGAGCGAGACCCCGAGCATCGCCGGGATCAGGTTGGCGACGAAGAAGGGCACAACCGGCAGGAGGCGCATCAGGAACAGCACCGACAGCTCGTTCTCGCGCAGCGCGGCGCTCAGCCGGGCCGGCGCGCCGCCGCCGGTCGCGAGCCGCCGCGCGAGCGCCGCCCCGAACCCCGCCCGCACCGCCAGGAACACGACCACGGCGCCGAGGGTGGCGCCGGTTACGCTGAAGAGCGCGCCGGGAAAGAGGCCGAACAGGAAGCCGCCCGCCAGCGTCGCGATCAGCGCCCCGGGCAGGCTCAGGGCCACCAGCGCCGCATAGATCGCGATGAAGCCCGCCGCCGCCGCCGGATAGTTGGCGTCGCGTAGGGCGATCAGCATCTCGCGATGCTCCGACAGCGCCTGAAAGCTCAGCCGGTCCCCGAGCAGGACAGCGGCGGCCAGCGCCGCGGCGATCAGCAGCAGAAGCGGCACGGCCGGCCAGCGGCCCGGGCGGCGGGCGGGGTCGGCCAGCGACCGCGGGTCAGGCTCTGCCATGTCGCTCACGTTCCGATCCCTCGCCGGCGTCCGCCATCCTCCGGTGCCGCCTGAACATGCGCGGTCGCCACGACGGGCGACAGCCCCCTCACGCCGCCTTGATCGGCGGTGACGAGCCGCGCGCTCTGACCGCGGGAACTGAAACATCCGGCCGCCTTCGGGGCGCGGATCCCGGCCCGATTGTTGCAGCGACCGGCCCGGCGCGAGTTGACACGCGCCCATGCCTTCCTTACACGACGGGGCTTGATTGACGGCGAGGCCGCGAATCCCGGTCGGCCGGCGACGCTATGGAGACCCGCGATGAAGCGCACGTTTCAACCCTCGAACCTGGTTCGTGCCCGTCGCCACGGGTTCCGCGCCCGCATGGCCACCAAGGGCGGGCGCCTGGTGCTGGCTGCCCGCCGCGCCAAGGGCCGCAAGAAGCTGTCGGCCTGAGGCGCGGGCGGCCCCCCGCCGGGGGAGGCGATGATGACGGCGGTGACCGAAGTCGGGGCGTCCGATCGGGCGACGGCGGCAACCGACCGCCCCGTACATGTGCTGCGTCTCAGATCCGATTTCGTTCGGGCCGCACAGGCGCGGCGCCTCGGCGTGCCGGGATTTCTGTTGCAGGCGCGGCCGCGCGGCGACGGCGATCTCCTGATCCGGGTCGGCTTCACCTGTTCGCGCAAGATCGGCAATGCCGTCACCCGCAACCGCGCCAAGCGCCGCCTGCGCGCGGCCGCGCGCGAGATCCTGCCGGGCGCCGCGCTGCCCGGCTGGGACTATGTGCTGGTCGGCCGGCCCGGCGCCACGGTGGAGCGTCCCTACGCGCTGCTGCTGTCGGATCTGCGGACGGCCCTCGGGCAGGTGCATGCCGGCGGGCGCCGGCGGTGACGCCGCTCGCCCGTCTTGTCGCGTTGCCGGTGCGGGCGTACCGGCTCGTGCTGAGCCCTTGGGTCGGGCAGGGCTGCCGGTTCCAGCCGACCTGCTCGGCCTATGCGCTGGAGGCGCTGGACCAGCACGGCGCCCTGCGCGGCTCCTGGCTCGCCGCCCGCCGGCTGTGCCGATGCCACCCCTGGGGCGGATCGGGCTACGATCCGGTCCCGCCGCGCCGCTGAAAGCCGGGCGCCGCGGAAAATTCTTGCAAGAATTTTCCGGCCGCTCCCGGACCTACCGTTTCTCGAAGAAGATCACCACCTGTCCGATGGCCACGCCCGCCCGGCGCACGTAGGCGATGTTCAGGAGCCGGTCGTCAGACAGGAGCCACATCCAGTCGTCGAAATCGACCCTGAGCGTGCCGTCCGGCACCGGCAGGTCGATCCGGTAGCGCCAGTTGAAGGTGTCGCCGCGCTCGCGACCCGCGGCGATGCCGATCACGCCCGGCGCCGTCCCTTCCCAGGACCCGGGCCCGGTCTTCGCGAGGGTCCATCTGCGGTTCTCGGTCGTGCCGTCCTCGTAGACGAAGTTCTCGTCCAGCGTCAGGATGCGGCCGTCCCAGTCGCCGTCGATCGTCACCACGAAGCGGCGGCGCACCGTACCGAACAGGTCCTGGAACTGGCCATGCGCGACCGTGCGCCCGTCGAAGAACGCCTCGAGGTTCAGGACCTCGTCGCTCAGCAGCGGGTCGTCCGGACCGGGCCGGCCGGCGCAGCCGGCCAGCGCCACCATCGCCGAGAGCACCCACCAGCGCATCGCCGCCCTTTCCCGGATCGCCCCTGTGCCCTATACGCGCCGTCACGGGCGCTGGATGCGCCCCTGCCGCCCGCGAGACCGCCCGATGTTCGACGAGACCGACGACCTGCCGCCGATCCTGCGCGGCGCGCCCGACGGCACCGAGTTCCGCAAGCTGCGCAAGCGGCTGGTGCGCGAAGTGCGCGACGCGATCGAGACCTACGGCATGGCCGAACGCGGCGCCCGCTGGCTGGTCTGCCTGTCGGGTGGCAAGGACAGCTACACGCTTCTGGCCGTGCTGCAGGACCTGCAGTGGCGCGGCCTGCTGCCGGTGGACATTCTAGCCTGCAACCTCGACCAGGGCCAGCCCGGCTTTCCGGCCACCGTGCTGCCGGAGTTCCTGACGCGGATGAAGGTGCCGCACCGCATCGACTATGCCGACACCTATTCGGTGGTGATCGACAAGATCCCGGCGGGGCGCACCTTCTGTTCGCTCTGCTCGCGCCTGCGCCGCGGCCATCTCTACCGCATCGCGCGCGAGGAGGGCTGCTCGACGGTCGTCCTCGGCCATCACCGCGACGACATCCTCGAGACCTTCTTTCTGAACCTGTTCCATGGCGGCCGGCTCGCCACCATGCCGCCGAAGCTGGTGAACGAGGAGGGCGACCTGTTCGTCTGCCGCCCGCTCGCCTTCGTCGCCGAGGCCGATTGCGACCGCTTCGCCCGCGGCATGGGGTTCCCGATCATCCCCTGCGACCTCTGCGGCAGCCAGGAGGGTCTCCAGCGCCGCCAGGTCAAGAACCTGCTCGACGGCTGGGAGGCGCGCAGCCCCGGCCGGCGGCAGGTGATGTTCCGCGCGCTGATGAATGCGCGGCCGTCGCACCTGCCCGACCCCGGCCTGTTCGACTTCGCCGGCCTCGCGCTCGGCCGGTCGGGGCCCGGCGCCGGCACGGATGCATGAAGACATCCGGATTTGACGAAAATGTGCCGCAACACCGGCACGAGAATTAACGAACCGATCAGCAGGCGCCCGTAGTCTCCCCCCCGTGCCGCGTTCAGGCAATGTGTCAGGGGGTTGGTCATGTCGCGCGTGTCGTCACTGATCTTGCGCAGTCTCGCGCGGCTGTCCGACGGGGTGCGCCGGCCCGAACTGATGCTGTTCGTCCCTGCGCTGACGCTCGGCGCCTTCTGGATCGGCGGCGAACGGGCACTGCTCCTGACCGCGCTCGGCCTGCCGCTGGCGCTGGCACTGTCCGGCGCCTTCCGCGAGACCGAGACGGCGGAGGCGGGCGGGCCGGGCACCGCGCTCCGCCCGCAGATCGTCGAGGCGCTGGACGCCGCGCTCCGCGAGGGGCAGGGCCGCGGGCTGACGACCGCCTGCCTGGTCCTGCAGTTCGACGACCCCGACCGGCTGCTCGACCGGCACGGCCGCGCGGCCCAGTCCGAGGTCCTGTCGCAAAGCGCCGACCGCGTGGTTGCAGCGCTGCGCCAGGGCGACACCGTGGCGCGGCTCGAGGGCGGGGGCCTTGCCGTCGCGCTCGGCGCGGTGCGCCGGCTCGATCTGGAGACGCTGGTGCAGGTCGCGGCCCGGCTGCAGGCCGCGGTGGCGCCGCCGCTCCTGATCGGGGCGGCGCATGTCTATGTCACCTGTTCGGTCGGCTTCTGCCTCGCCTCGCGCGCGCCCGAGCGGACCGGCAAGGCGATGCTCGACGCCGCCCAGATCGCCGCCGACGAGGCGCTGCGCCACGGCCCCGGCGGGGTGCGCGCCTTCGCGCCCGACATGGCGCGCACCCGCGCCGACCGCGACGCGCAGCGCGACCTGCTTGAGGCCGCACTCGACGAGGGTCAAATCCGGGCCTATTTCCAGCCGCAGGTCTCGACCGACACCGGCGCGATCAGCGGCTTCGAGGCGCTGGCGCGCTGGCACCATCCCGAACGCGGCCTGGTGTCGCCGGCGGAGTTCCTGCCGGCGCTGGAAGATGCGGGCCTCTGCGAGCGGCTGGGCGAGGTGATCCTGTTCAACGCCTTGTCCGCGCTGGTCCGCTGGGACAAGGCGGGGCTCCACGTGCCAAGCGTCGCGGTCAACTTCTCGGCCGCCGAACTGCGCAACCCGCGCCTGGCCGAGAAGCTGAAATGGGAGCTCGACCGGTTCGACCTCGCGCCCGAACGGCTGACGGTCGAGGTGCTGGAGACCGTCGTCGCCCAGACCGACAACGATGTGATCGTCGCCAACATCGCCGCCCTCGCCCAGATGGGCTGCGGCATCGATCTTGACGATTTCGGCACCGGCCACGCCTCGATCACCAGCATTCGCCGCTTTGCGGTGCGCCGGATCAAGGTCGACCGCAGCTTCGTGAGCCATGTGGACGAGGATCGCGAGCAGCAGCGGATGGTCGCGGCGATCCTGTCGATGGCCGAGCAACTGGGGCTCGACACGCTCGCCGAGGGGGTGGAGACGCCGGGCGAGCATGCGATGCTGGCGCAGCTCGGCTGCGCCCATGTGCAGGGCTTCGGCATCGGCCGGCCGATGCCCTTCGAGGACACCGCCGACTGGATGCTGCGCGCGCGCGCCAAACTCGCCGCCACCCCGCGGATCAGCCACCGCGCCGGCTGACCCGGCCGGGCGCACCGCGCCGGTCGGCGCGGGTCGCCCGCCCGCCAGATGCGGAACGCCAGCAGCGGTTCTGGCGGCGTCCGGGCCGCTCCCCCCTCCCCGGCCGCCGCCGAATTGCGCCCTGCCACGGCAGAGCCGGAGGGCCGCCGGACCCGGCGAACGGTCCCGCCTCACGCCACGATCGGCGGGGTTATGGCCGCGGCCGGGGCGCGGCAGCCCGGCCTCCCGCCGCCCGGGGAAAACCGCTTGACCTTTCGCGCCCCCTTCTGTTGAAGCACCGCGTGACCCTTGGCAGGAACCGCGGTGGTCCAGATGGACGATCAGAACAAGAATCTCATCCTGGCGACCGTGCTCAGCTTCGTCGTGATCCTGGTGTGGTTCCTGCTGTTCCCCCCGCCCGAGACGACTCAGCCGCCGCTGACGCCCGCGGCGGTCACGACCGACGCCGCCGCCGGCGCGGCCGTGGACACCGCCGGCTCCGAGGCCTCCGCGCCCGAGGCGGCGCCCGAGGCGGCCCGCGTCGCCATCGAGACGCCGCGCGTGACCGGCTCGATCTCGCTGACCGGCGGGCGCATCGACGACCTGCTCCTGAAGGACTACCGCGTCACCATCGACCCCGCCGCGCCGCTCGTGCGCCTGCTCACGCCGGTGGGCCAGCCCGAGGCCTATTACGCGCTCTACGGCTGGGGCGCCGACGGCAGCATCCCCGCCGCCGATCTGCCGGGCCCGAACACGCTCTGGACCCTCGCCGAGGGCGACACGCTGTCGCCCGGCAACCCCGTCACCCTCCGCTGGGACAACGGCCGGGGCCTCGTCTTCTACCGCACCTTGGCGATCGACGACGACTACATGCTGACGGTGACCCAGCGGGTCGAGAACCAGGGCGCAGCGCCGGTCACCCTCTATCCTTTCGGTGTGGTCGAGCGCCACGGCATCCCCTCTGACATCCAGAACTTCTTCATCCTGCACGAGGGCGTGGTGCGGATGATCGATGGCACGCTCGACGAGACAGGCTATCGCGGCGTCGTCGAGTTCGAGCCGCTGCCGGCCGAGGGCGGCCCGGCCGAGGTGGTCGAGGCGACGGCGGGCGGCTGGATCGGCTTCACCGGCCACTACTGGCAGACCATCCTGATCCCCGAACAGGGCAAGCCCTTCACCGCCGTCACCAAGCACCTGCCCGAGAGCGACATCTTCCGCACCACCGTCCGCGGCGGCGCGCTGACCGTGCCGCCCGGCGAGACGGGAACGGCGGAGTCGCGCCTGTTCGCGGGCGCCAAGGAATGGGAGACGCTGCGCCGCTACCAGAACCAGGAGGGCGTCGATGGTTTCATCGACTCGATCGACTGGGGCTGGTTCTACTTCTTGACCAAGCCGATCTTCGCCGTCCTGCATTACCTGAACGCGCTGATCGGCAACATGGGCCTCGCCATCATCGGCCTGACCATCGTTCTGAAGATCATCGTGCTGCCGCTCGCCTACAAGTCCTATGTCTCGATGGCGCGGATGAAGGAGCTTCAGCCCGAGATGGAGGCGCTGAAGGAGCGGGCGGGCGACGACCGCCAGAAGCTGCAGAAGGAGATCATGGAGCTTTACCGCAGCCGGAAGGTGAACCCGGCCGCGGGCTGCCTGCCGATCCTGATCCAGATTCCCATCTTCTTCTCGCTCTACAAGGTGATCTTCGTCACGCTGGAGTTGCGCCACGCGCCCTTCTTCGGCTGGCTGCGCGACCTTTCGGCGCCCGATCCCTCCTCGATCCTCAACCTCTTCGGCCTGCTGCCTTTCGCCGCACCCGCGCCCGGCTCGATCCTCGCGCTGATCTTCATCGGCGTGCTGCCGATCCTCCTTGGCGTCACCATGTGGCTGCAGGCCAAGCTGAACCCCGCCCCGACCGATCCGACGCAGGCGATGGTGTTTGCCTGGATGCCCTGGATCTTCATGTTCATGCTCGGCGGCTTCGCCAGCGGGCTGGTGCTCTACTGGATCGCCAACAACACCATCACCTTCATCCAGCAATACCTGATCATGCTCAGCCACGGATCGAAGCCCGACCTTTTCGGCAACATCCGCTCGGGCATGAAGAAGCCCGCGACGCCCGCGCCGGCGGACCCTGCCAAGCCAGCGGCGCCGAAGCTCCCGGCCGCACCTGCGACGCCCGCGCCGGGGGCGACGGCGCCGGGGGCGACGGCGGCCGCCGCGCCGAAGCCGCCGCCACGGCCGCGGGCCGCCAAGCGGCGCGAGCCGAAGCCGCCCGTCCAAAAGCCGCCGGTCAAGAAATGACCGCCCGGCTTTCGCGGATCTTCCGCCATCCGATCAAGAGCCACGGCCGCGAGGAACTGCCGGTGGTCGAGCTGGTGGCCGGCGCCTGCCTGCCCTGGGACCGGCACTGGGCTGTCGCACATGCCGCGGCCCGGCTGAGCGACGGCTGGAATCCTTGCGTGAACTTCGCGCGCGGCGCCAAGGCCCCGGCGCTGATGGCAATGGAGGCGCGGCTCGATCCGGGCACGGCGCGCCTCACCCTGACCCATCCCGAGCGGCCAACGTTCACCTTCCGGCCGGACGATCCCGCCGACCTGCCGCGCTTCCTCGCCTGGGTCGCGCCCCTGAACCCGCCCGACCGCGCCCAGCCCGAGCGCATCGTCACCGCCGGGCGCGGCATGACGGACAGCGACTTTCCCTCGGTCTCGATCCTGTCGCTGGCCTCGCTGGCCGACCTGTCGGCCCGCATCGGGCAGGATCTGTCGGTGCATCGCTGGCGCGGCAATCTCTGGATCGAGGGCCTAGAGCCCTGGGCCGAATGGGGCTGGATCGGCCGGGAACTCGGCATCGGCCCGGCGGTCCTGCGCATCGAGGAGCGGATCACCCGCTGCAAGGCGACCTCGACCTCGCCCGAGACCGGCCGGATCGACGCCGATACGCTCGGCGCGCTGCAGTCGGGCTACGGGCATCAGGATTTCGGCGTCTATGCTGTCGTCGTCGCGGGCGGCCGCATCGCCGCCGGAGACTCGGTCGAGATCCGGGCGTGACGCCCCTGCCCTTTCCGATCGCGCCAGAGCCCGACGCACCGGCGCGCGAGGCCGGGCGGCTTCTGTTCGCGGGGCCGGTCGGCTTCGTGAAGGGGGTGGTCGCGATGGCCGACCTGCCGCCGGCCGACCGGCTGGAAGTCTGCTTCGCGGGCCGCTCCAACGTCGGAAAGTCCAGCCTGATCAACGCACTGACCGGACGCAAGGCGCTGGCCCGCGCCTCCAACACGCCGGGACGGACGCAGGAGATCAACTATTTCGCGCTCGGCGACCGCCGCTATCTGGTCGACCTGCCCGGCTACGGCTATGCCGAGGCGCCGGTGGCGGTGGTCGAGACCTGGCAGCGGCTGCAGCGCGCCTACCTTGTCGGCCGGCCGACCCTGCGCCGGGCGTTCGTGCTGATTGACGCGCGCCATGGGGTGAAGGCGGCGGACGAGGAGGTCCTTTCCCTCTTAGACCGCGCCGCAGTCACCTTCCAGGCGGTGCTGACCAAGTCCGACAAGGTCGGCCGGTCCGGGCGCGAAACGGTGCTGGCGCAGGTGCGCGGGGCTCTGGCCCGCCATCCCGCCGCCTATCCCGAGATCGTCGTGACCTCGTCCGAGACGGGCGACGGCACCGAGACGCTACGCGCCGTGATCGCGGCGCTGGAGTGAGGCGATGCAAAATCCTTTGAAGGATTTTGCCAAGACTTTTCGGAAAAGTCTTGGCGCAGGTCACACATGCTGCGCGCCGTTCACCTCGATCTCCGCGCCGGAGATGTAGCTCGACTGGTCCGAGCACAGGAACCAGATCACGTCGGCCACTTCCGTCGGCTGGCCGAGCCGCTGCAGCGGCAGCTTCTCGACGATCTTGTCGGTTCCCGGCGACAGGATCGCGGTGTCCACCTCGCCCGGTGCGATCGCGTTGACGCGCACCCCGAGCGGGCCGAAGTCATGCGCCATCTCGCGCGTCAGCGCCGCCAGCGCCGCCTTCGACGTAGCATAGGCCGCGCCGGCGAAGGGATGCACGCGCGAGCCGGCGATCGACGTCACGTTGACCACCGAACCCCGGGCAGCGGCCAGTTCCTCCTGCAAGCCGCGCGCCAGCACCACGCTGGAAAAGAAGTTCACGTGAAACACATGGCCCCAGGTGCGCAGGTCGGTGTCGAGCGTGTTCAGCCGCTTGCCGCCTTCGCCCTTGGGGCTGATGCCGGCGTTGTTCACCAGCGCATCCAGCCGCCCGCCGATCTTGGACTTGATGATCTCGAGGCCCGCGATGGTCTTGGTCGGGTCGGCCAGGTCGATCTCGATGTGGTTGTCCTCGCCGCCAGGCCAGGGGCAGCGCGGGTCGAAGGCGTGGCGCGAGCAGGTCAGGACCCGCCATCCCTCCGAAGAGAACCGCTTGACCGTCGCATGGCCGATGCCCCGGCTCGCCCCGGTCAACACTAGGGTCTTCGTCTGCGCCATCCCCGGACTCCGGCCGCCTGCGGCGAAACCCTACGCCTTTGGTCAGGAATGGCAAGGCGGCCGCCGAGACGCGCCCTTGGCAGCGGCGCGCAAAGACGCTACCAACGCGCCGATCGGCCAGAGGCGACCGATGAAGCCGCAGATCGACATGACCCGCGAACCCGCCGCCACGGCCCGCACGCTCGCCGAAGCGCTGCCCTATCTGCAGCGCTACGCCGGCGCCGTGGTGGTGGTGAAGTTCGGCGGCAACGCGATGGGCGACGAGGCGGCGATGGCCGAATTCGCCCGCGACATCGTGCTGATGCGGCAGGTCGGCGTGAACCCGGTGGTGGTGCACGGCGGCGGCCCGATGATCAACGAGATGCTGACGAAGCTCGGCATCCGGTCGGACTTCGTGCGCGGCAAGCGGGTCACCGACAAGGCCACCGTCGAGGTGGTGGAGATGATCCTGTCGGGCCTTGTCAACAAGCGGATCGTGCAGGCGATCAACGACCAGGGCGGCCGGGCGGTCGGCATCTCGGGCAAGGACGACGACCTGATGGTCTGTGTCGCGGACGATCCGGAGCTCGGCTTCGTCGGCCGGCCGGTGGAGATGAACGTGCAGGTGCTGCGCGATCTTTACAACGCCGGCATCATCCCGGTGGTGGCGCCGGTCGCGACCGGCATGGCCGACAACGAGACCTTCAACGTCAATGGCGACACCGCCGCCGGCGCCATCGCCGGGGCGCTGCAGGCCGATCGGCTCCTGCTTCTGACCGATGTCGCGGGGGTCAAGGATGCCGAAGGCCAGGTGATGACCCAGCTCAGCCCCGACGATATCCGCCGGATGATCGCCGAAGGGGTGATCGCGGGCGGCATGATTCCCAAGACCGAAACGGCGCTCGCGGCGATCGGACAGGGCGTACGCGCGGTGACGATCCTCGACGGGCGCATCCCGAACGCCTGCATCCTCGA
>Ga0224723_1000224_pt1 | contig 39016 bp, 71 predicted proteins | sample Balambano_FR2_Me_FD_161647 | JGI IMG/M metagenome (GOLD analysis project Ga0224723, IMG submission 161647) | Freshwater sediment microbial communities from Lake Towuti, South Sulawesi, Indonesia - Balambano_FR2_MetaG | ecosystem: Environmental > Aquatic > Freshwater > Lake > Sediment | place... | reverse complement strand
GCAGTTGGCCGGCCGCGGTCTCCTTCGTGCTGACGCCGGCAACGACAGGTGCCGCCGTCACCGGAGCAGTCGCCATGCGCTGTGGCGGGATCAGCGCGGGCTGCGCGCTTGGCGGAGGTTGCGCGGTGCTCGCGCCTTGCCCCGGCAGGCCACTTTGCGATGGCTGAGCAGCGGGCGCCTGCGGCTGCCTGATGGACGCGCCGCTCGTGTCCTCGCGCGAGAACGGTATGCTCGTCGCCGACGGCGTGATGGGTTGGATCGTGTCCGACGGTCCCGGCATCGGGATCAGTTGCGAACCGCTGTCGTAAATCTTCGTCGGCGGCGGCGGGCCCAACCGACGCTGATCCGTGGCCGGTTCGTTACTTGCCGAGACGGCCATCGACTCGCGACTTTTCACGTGCGGGGACCGACGCGGCCGCGCGCGAGTTCATCGACCACGCCAACATCGCGCGATTGATCTCGCGGATCTCGTCGGCTTCGTCGCGCGCCTTTCTCGACGCTGAACGGCCGGCGGGGTTGGTCACACGCACGAATTCGCTCCGGTGAGGGGCGTCTGCATGTGCCTCATGTATACGAGGGAACTGTCAGCGCAAGGGGGGACCGTGAATCCAGTTCACCAGGGCGTAGCGGGTGCCGCGGCTGATCGCAGACACCTGGTGCGGGGTCCAGCACGGGAACGCGATCGCATCGCCAGCATTTCGGTAGGGCATCTTTTCCTGCTGGTGCGACATCAGCGTCAAGTCACAGCCGTCGTAGTCGCTCGGCGCCGACATCTGCGCGAGGAACGTGAGCTTGCGCCGCCCCATCTGCCCGGCGCCGAAGTCCTGATGCCAGTCGTAGTGACCGGGAATCGCGTCCGGCTCCTTCGGCGCTTCGTATCTCAGGACTTGGAAGGGTTCGAGCAGGCCCGTGAGGTCGAAGCGCCAGTACGCGCAGTTGGCCCAATGGATTCGCGATGTGACGCGCTCGTACAACCACGCCACTTCGGCGGTGTACGGGATACTCGCAATGCTCACGCAGCGGTAGGCCGGGTCGATTCGCATGCGATCACCTGAGCCGACGGCTGCCGGCGACCACCCGATGCGGTTGGCGATCTCTATGAGTGCCGCGCAGTCCGGCGGCGAGAGGATCGCGTTCTCCGCCGTCCACTGCACATGCGAGGGGTAGTCGGCTGCGAGCGCAGGCGGCTCGAAGAAGTATCCGGTCCGGTGATACATGGCAGTCCTGTCGTTTTATGCGGTGATCTGGCGGAAGCGCACCCAACTGCCGATTTTCGCGACGATCGCGCTCGAGGCGACTTCCGACGCGAATCGCGCGATGACCGTGCCATCGGCGCTCGGTTGGATGACGCCGTTGATGTACGCCCGGTTGTTGCCGGTCGCGGCGCTCGTGGCGTTGCTTGCGGCAGGCGAGTCATACGCCTGCACCAGCGCGTTGCGTGTCGTCGTCGTCGTCGTCAGCGAGTATTCGCTGGTGTAGTCGAGGTACGTGGGCGACGCCGGCCCGCTGATCGACCAGCGCGAGCCGGTCGTGGTCGCCGCCGCGGTGTAGACGATGTTGAACTCGAAGTCGTACATCTTCCCGGCCAATACCGAGAACGAAAGCCCGGTCACGTCCTGAATCGTGTTCGCGGTGCCGTTGTTGTTCGTTACGTCCGACGAAAGCGTCGTAATCGTGTCGGAGCCCGCGACCGGCGTGCCGACGTTCGTAAAGTTCACGACCGCAGCCCGCCCCTGCGTGTCCGTCACCCACCAGCCCGCGGCTTCGTGGTACTGGAGCGAAGTATCGGGCGCGAGGATGGCTTCGATGACTTCGACGACCGTCGTGCCGTCGGTGTGCAGGATAGTGACCGTCTGCGTGCCCGCGCCCTTGTTGCGGATCGAGAGCGTTTTCAGCGAGCGGATGACGTTCGACGCCGGGCTTTCGACCACCGTCGTCGTCGTGGCCGTGGTGATTGCCGTGTTCTTGCGATAGCCGGTCGGGCGATCGGTGTTCGTCGGGTTCATGTCCATCGCAGTCGCTTGGACATCGAGCGCCGACGTGCCGGAGCTCACTACGCGGATCAGGTCGGACGTGCTGGTGAGCAGGATCATGGCTGCCTCAATTCAGGAACATGTAGAGCAGGGTGTCGCCGGAGCCGGATGGCCCTGTTGGGCCCGTCGGTCCTGTGGGGCCCGGTGGGCCATTGGGACCTGTCGGCCCCGTGGGGCCCGTCGGACCAGCGCCGCCAGCGGGTCCGGTGGGTCCCGCGGGCCCGGTGATGTTTCCCTGCGACGTCCACGTGCCGCTGATCTTTTCGAGGATTTCCCCGTTCGTGGTGTTGAGCGCGTGATCGCCGTTGACGCCCGTCGGCGCTGGCGGCGCGCCGGCTTGGCTGAACCAGACCGAGCCAGCCGTCCCCGCTGGCCCCGTCGGTCCATTCGGACCAGCGGGGCCCGTGGGACCGGGGGGCCCATTCGGACCTGTTGGCCCGGTTGGACCTGTCGGTCCTGCAGGGCCAGATGGCCCTGGGGGTCCGGCAGGGCCTGGGGGACCATCTGCCCCCGTTGGACCTGTCGGTCCCGGAGGCCCGCCGGGCGGACCCGCTGGACCCGGAGGTCCGCTCGGTCCCGTGGGGCCACTTGCCCCGCTTGGTCCCGCGGGTCCCGCCGGCCCGCTCGGGCCAGTAGGACCAGGCGGTCCAGTTGGCCCGGTACCGGATGGGCCTGGCGGTCCAGGCGGCCCGCCGCCAGGTCCCGTCGGACCTGTGGGTCCAGGAGGCCCCGACCGCAGGTCGCCGGGGGTGGATACGAGACTGACGGTGATGAGCGTGTTCGCGGGCGGACTCGAGGGCACGAACTCCAGGTGCTCGAACATGCCCTGAATGACGAACGTCTGATTGCCGGCGTTGAGCGCGATCGACTCCAGCGCCGCGCTGATGATGACTGGCGCCATCTTCGAGCCGCTCGGCACGCCGCGCACGCGCAGCGTTCCCGAGCCTGCGGCCGGCGTGATCGCGATCGACAACTGGTGCGCGACGCAATCGCGGTGGCGCGCGATTTCAACCGACTTCGCCCCGCCGTCGAGGTTGTAGCCGTTCAGGAGCACGCTGGTAATAACAACGTTCGCCACGGCCTAAGTCCCGTCCTCGATAGTCAGGCTCGCTATGGCGTCTTGCGTAGCGGCGTTACTGAGGGGGTCTGTGACGGTCACCCGCACGCCCTGTGTTGGATTTCCTGCGCCGAGCGGGCCTGGGAAACCTACAATCTGGCTCGACGCTCCAGCCGGGTTTTGGAACGACGCGCCTGGGAAGTTCGGCGCAATTAAGGCCCACCCGTAGGTCGGCGTACCGGGCGCGCCACCGGTGTACGACGCTGGCATCGTCGGTGCATTTCTTGGGCCAACGGTTCCGCCGGGCTCCGGAATAATCACCAGTCTGTCGACAGGACTGAGCCCCGCGTTGATGCCTGTAGGCCCTGTTGGACCCGTAGGTCCGGTGGGGCCGGTTGGCCCAGGAGGTCCGGTTGGGCCTGGAGGACCAGCCGGAGACGGGCCGGGCGGTCCGAGCGGTGAAGGCCCGGTAGGGCCGGTTGGCCCCGCGGGCCCCGTTGGCGATGGCCCGGTCGGTCCGGTTGGGCCAGTCGGTCCTGAGGGTCCGGTTGGCGATGGCCCGGTTGGACCTGTTGGGCCTGTCGCGCCAGTCGGCCCAGGAGGCCCCGGCGGCGAAGGACCGGGAGGTCCAGTCGGGCCGACAGGGCCCGTGAATTCAGGAAGCGACGGGCCAGTGGGGCCAGGCGGGCCGTTTGGACCTGTTGGCCCGGTCGGCGACGGGCCAGTGGGACCGGGCGGACCTGATGGGCCAGCGGGACCACTGCCGCCGGTGGGGCCGGGTGTGCCGGGCACGCCGATCGGGCCACTCGGCCCCGGCCCGCCTTCGCGCATGACCACGAACTGCCGATACGTGCTCACGCATCCTCGCGGTGCACGACGACGTTGCAGCGGTAGTCGGGCTCGCGCTCGACGATCGGCTCGCACGCGCAGCACAGGCCATCTGGATCGAGCAGATGGCGGGCGTTGTCGGGCACGACGAAAATCGCGTCCGGCGTGTCGATGGTGAGCCAGTGCACGGGCTCGCCCTTACCCCGGCGGGCCAACGGGCCCCGTCGGTCCAGTGGGTCCAGTGGGCCCGGTGGGCCCGGCTGGCCCGGTCGGTCCGGGTCCGCCCGTTGCGCCCGCTGGTCCTGTGGGGCCAGTGGGTCCGGCGGGCCCCGTGGGCCCCGTGGGACCTGTGGGTCCGGTAGGACCTGTCGGGCCGGTCGGTCCGGGTGGGCCATTGGGTCCGGTAGGACCTGTAGGTCCGGTCGGTCCAGTCGGACCTGTCGAGCCCGCAGGCCCAGGAGGACCGGCGCCGCCCGGCGAACCCGACGGACCCGGAGGCCCTGCGGGACCTGTCGGCCCCAATCCAGCGGGACCCGTCGGACCAGTTGGACCTGTGGGACCTGCGGGTCCGGTGGGTCCCGCGGGTCCATTCGGTCCGTTCGGCCCCGTCGGTCCAGGAGGTCCGGTTGGGCCTGGACTTGACGGGCCGGTCGGTCCGTTGGGGCCAACGGGCCCCGGCGGACCCAACACACGCAGCAGGCGGTAGGTGCTCATGTTCCGCGAACGAGGCGCCACCCTCGAGACGCATCGGAGTACGCGAGCTCGAAGGCGGCGTTCGTGTCGTTCACGACCATGTTCTCGGCGAGCGCCATGATGAGATTGCCGTTGCGCGCGACGGTGATGTTGTTCGTGCCGATGTTCCCGTCGATGTGGGTGATGCTGATGGCTTGATCGTTGATCGACGGCGACGCCGGCAACGTGATCGTGACCGCGCCGCCGGCGACGTCGACAAGCAGGTCGTCGCCCGCGGTCGCGACAAACGGCGACATCGCATTCGTGACTATTTGCTGTTTGCGAATAGCACGTGACACCTCAGTGAGGTCGATGACCTTCGTCCACTTTGACGCGGCCAAGTCCGTTGCGAACGTGCCTGAGGTGTGCGCCACGCGGCACACGTACAGCGATTTCTCCGCGCCTTGCGACACGACATCGTTCACGGCGTACGCGGTCGACGTAAGCCAGGCGTCTCGCCAGTTCCACAGCACACTGACGATGGCGGCCTTTCCAGCGGAGTCGAAGCCGAGCGCCTTGCTCGCGCGCTGCGCGGGCGACTCAGCGATCTGGAAGTACGACTCTGCCGGATTGGAATCGTTGGTGAACCGGATCGAGCGGTTCATTTCGAGCTCGACCGCATCGAGACCGGCGTCGATCGCGCTGAAGTTGTCGTTCACTTCCTGCGAGCGCGCGATCTCGCCCGGCGACAGATTGGATGTCCAGTTCCAGTATCGGCTCATCCCACACCCCGCTCGAGCCGTCGGTAGGTGAGCAGCAAGCGCACGCCGTCGACGGCATGGCTCGCGTTCGCCGCGCTGTTGCTCGCGATGAGAAAAGAGAGGTTCTGGCCGCTCGCTTCCAACTTGACGTTGGCGCGGGCCGAGAAACCGGCGTTCCAGCGGAACTGATCCCACAAACTCACGTCCCAGAATCCGCCGCCGCCCAGGAGTTCAATGACGCGAGTCGGATCGCCGCGCACGTCGGCCCGCGCGTATGTGTAGTCGACACCGATCGACACCGAGCACTTGCCTTCGAGCACGATGTCGAACTCGGCGGCGCGATAGCGCTTCACGCGGCTCGGCGCGCGCGAGTGATGGAACGGCAGGCGCATGAACGTAACGATGGCAGCCCCATCGAAACTCGTGCCCGAGTCGGCGACGTACACGAATCCGTCGTCCGAACCGAATACGATGCGCTCGTCGCCAACGCTGTCCTCGCCGCTCCACACGCAGCGCACCACTTTCGGGTACTCGCAGCGCATGTGCGCGATCGGCTTTCTGTCGCGGAACGTGATCGAGAAGAACTGCCCGTCGTCGAGAAAGCAGCGGTAGCGGTCGTAGTTGCGGGATATGCAGCTTGCGATCGCGCGCGTCTTGATAGGTTTGATGAGCGGCGCGATCTTCTCGCTGATCGAATTGCCGGCGTAGTTGCCGAATCGGTCGGTCGTTGCGAGCGTGGCGAAGCCGCGATCGTCGAGATACGTGCCTTGGCCGATGCGCTGGATCGTGTGCTCGAAGGCCCCCACTTCAGGGTTGAAGGTGCGCAGCGCGTAACCGTCCGCGGGGTTTCCTTCGATGTAACTCGTGCGGTCGCGCGAGAAAATGAACATGACCGTGCCGACTTCTTCAAGCAGCCCCGTCGGCTCATCGCCGATTGCGAGCTCGGCGGCGCCCGACAGCACGGTGAAGAGCGCCGGGTCGTTCACGCCGGACTTCTGAATGCTGCCGCCGGGGAACGTCAGCCACAGTTGGCCCTGCCACACGGCAAGGTGATTCGGCTTGTCCTGCGACATGCCCGTGTCGATGAGGCAGAAGAACTCGCCCGTTCCGTCTTGGTACTCGAACGCCTTGTTCACGCCGTCGACGCCGTACAGGCGAGTGGTCCGCGTGTGGCCGTAGAAGTTGTGGACGCGGAACTCGAACCGGCCATTCGGCGAGAGCGTCTGCGCAGCGCTCGCGCCGTCTGCTGTCGCCCGGTTCGTGCCGCCGACCCGCAGGCTTTCGCCGTTCGAGTACGTGCCGCTGACTCCGGTCAGGATGAAGTAGCCCACGGCGTTGTTGCCCGCGAACGTGCCCGCCGTGACCACGATCTTTCGCACGATGCCAGTCGCGGTCGACGTGTTGCCGGTGAGCGTGTCGCCTTCCGCGACTGCAGCCGCCTGCCCGGCAGTAAACTTCAGCTTCCACCCCAGGCTTACCGCCGTCCAGCCGGTTGTCGTGGACTTGTGCAGCACCGCGGCTGTGTTGCCGACGTTGTTGCGCAGCGCGTAGGTCACGCCGCGATAGATCACGACGCCAAGCACCTTGCCTTCGCCCGGCACAGCGGCTATCTGCGCGCGCTGATCCGCGATCGCGAGCGCGCGGAATTCTTCGTCCTCTTCATCGGTTGCGGCCGTGTTCTGCTGTGGCGCGCCGTTCAACAGCGCCGAGTACGAGCCGCTGGTGAGAGAGGTGTTGTCGGTGAAACTGCCGACGAGTCGGCCAACGATCAGCCGGCCGATACCATCATTGTTCGGGTCGTCGAACTTGAGCACGACCGCGGTTCCGCCGGAACCGGCGGTCACCGTCGAGCCGACGGAGGCGTCGTTCGCGACGTTCGCCTGACCGTCGAAGTTCAGCACCCAATAGGGCGCGAGCGAAGGGAGCAACCGGCCGTCGTAGCGTTCGAAGCCACGCAGTGACTCATAGCCCGAGCGCGCCTTCGCTTCGTAGTTCAGGGAGCCGAGCAACTCTCCGGGCTTCACCTTGAGCGAGGCGTCGACGACGTTCAGCCCGCCCTCGAGCGCGAAGTAGTCGCTGTCGACGACTCGCGTCGCCCCCGTACGCCGCGCGACCGCTCGCGTTTCCGCGAGGTTCACAGCCAGCGCTCCGTGTTGGCGGACACGTGCTCATCGGGCGTCGTCGACCGCCGTCGGTTCAACTGGCCCTCAAGTTGCGAGGCTTCCAGTTTTTCCAGCAGGTCTGGGTACTCGGCGGTCGCGCCATTCACGAGCTCTGGCGCGTCCTCGCGGTCGGCGTACATGATGCAGGCGCGGACGAGGATCAGCCGGTGGTACTCGGCTGGCATGAGCGGTAAGTGCTCGTTCTCCGTCATCGGCTCCGGCGAGCGGAAGTACGAGCCCTTCACGTCGTAGATAACGTCGGCGCTCTTGTCGAACTGGATGGTGTTGTCCGGCATCACCGTGAACGCTTCCGGGCGCCCCGGTGTCGACACGTCGGGGTCGTACAGTCGCTCGAACTGCGAACGCGGGAGGAAAGCGAGCGTCGACCAAGAGGGTTCGAGTGGTGACGCTACGCGAATCTTCAGCTTGTGCGTTTCCCACAGCCGCACGCGCACGCCCGGTTGCGTGACCGCGCTCGGCACGGATGCGGCCGCGGCGATCGTCCCCGTGTACGGCAGCCACAGGAACCGCCAGTCGACCCACAGGTTGTTGAGGTAGAGTTCGGCGTCGCGAATCCAGCGAACGACATTCGCGAGTTCGCCGGTCTGGTTGACGACAGTGGTCGGCCCCGTGCCGCCGGCAAGTCCGAACTGGCTGACGAAATCCTGACAGAGCGAAAGGTAGTTCACGACCGCGCGGGCGCGGTCATTCGACCGCGAACTTCAGCAGCCAGGCTGTGTAGAGCGCGAGCGCATTGTCGCCGCCGAACTGCGGGCCGCCGTGCTCTTTCGTAATCGCCGCAAGCTCATCGAGGCTCGACGACATGAGTTTCGCCGCGCGCGGGTCTTTCAGCAGTTCGGTCGCCTCTTCCGGCTCGACGAAGCGCTCGTTGCGATTGACCTCGCGAACTGGCGCCGCGCTCACGGCAACGGTGGACGCGGACTCGTCACTCCCGACGTACTCCTGATTCGCGGCGTAGTAGTGGCCGCGCTGCACGTAGCGCACGCCCGCCATGTCGCTCTCATCGCCGCTGCCGTACAGCGTGCCGTGCGGCTCGGCGGGGTTGAAGGCTGGCGCGCCAGCCCGCTTTTTGAAGGCCATGTCAGTACCCGCAGGTTCGGCGGTTGAAGGGCATGCGCGACGAGAACCCGTCCTCATTGCGAGCGCCGCGCTCACGCTCGCCCGCGTTCTTCTCGAGTTCGGCGCGGGTCACGGTGTTGCCCGTTTCGTCGCGATCGAAGTTCGAGTCGTAGCGATGCGGCGTTCCGTGCGTCACACGCGCGCGGTCACGCCCGCTCGGATCACGACCGGAGTGCGTGTCCGGCGGCTTCTCCACCACGGTCGCGTAGTACAGCGGGCCCTTCATGTGGGCCTGCTCACGCGAACTTGTGCTTGCCGCCAGCGCCCTTCACGCGCTTGCCCGCGGACAGGCGCGCGCTGGAGTCGTTCTGGTAGTCGCTGGTCTTGGACGGGTTGCGCTCCGCCTTGCCCTTCGCCGAGTCCTTCGTGTACACGCCGGCTTCCAGGCCAGAACCCAACTGACAGTCTCGCTTGCCGCTCATCGTGGCTCCTTTGTCGAAAAGTGGCGGGGTCAAGGCCCCGCCCTGTCACACGTTGCCGCTGGTACTACGACCAGGCGATCTCGATGTCGAAGTCACCCGTGCCCGTCGGCGAGCCGCCGGTCGGCGCCACGATCGCGTACTGGATCGCGGTCACGTTGTCACGGGTCATGTCGATGTCGGACTTGATCGCGGCGGGGAAGTCGCGCGAGTTGTAGGCGGTGTTGGCCGCCGCCGTGCCCATGCCGAGACTCGCGTACTTCGTGGTATCGCCAGCCGTACCGACGTTGATGAACCCCTGCGTGGTCACCGCCGTGAACACGACCGTCACCGACACGTGAATGTCGGTGATGCGGCCGCGGTTGCACTTCGGCGGCGGCTTGATCGCGCGCGTGATCGCCGAGGTGAAGGCGTGACCCTTGAGCCCGTAGGAGCGCTGGATCGGATTGCTGTAGCCCATGTCTGCTGTCCTTCCTGTAGGTGCGCCGGCTCAGGCGTTCGACTGCCAGTTCATGATGCGGGTGTTCTTGTTGCCCGCACCGGCGTGGACGATGCCGAAGCCTCCGAGGTAGTACCAGGCGATGCCCTTGTCGCGACCGAAGTCGCCGGGGATCTTGCCGCGCATCTCCTCCGGCACGACGATGGCCTCGGCCACCGTGTCCTCGCCGAAGAAGAACGCCCAGTCGCTCTTGGCGTTGTTCCAGGGGTCGGTCGTGCGGAAGTTGTACGAGGTGCTGTCCTCGGCGCCGCCCTTCGCCACGTGCGTCTGCTCGATGAAGCGGATGCCTTCGTAGCGGCCGATCTCGCCGTTCATGATCTGGCGGAAGCCCTGATCCACGTACTGATTCAGCGCCTCCAAGTCGTTCTTGAACGTGCGGAAGGTCGTGGGCCAGCCCACGCAGAAGTAGTCGCTCCCCTGATACGCGGGGATGTTGCGCTCCTTCATCACGTCCGAGATCGCCTTGACGTGGTTCTTGTTCATGGCGATGTTGTTCGTGACGCCGATCGAGCCGGTGTCGACGACTACTACGTCGGTCGTCGATGTGCCAGACGCCGCGTTGACCTTGAGGTTCGTCACCCGGAACTGGTTGTACGCGGCGCCATCGAGCGTCTTTGCGACGTCGTTGCCGAGCACGCGGTTGATGACCTCCTGCACCGGATGCAGCGACAGGTTGTCGAGCTTCGCCGTGTAGGGCACGGAGTTGCCGTACTCGGTGATCGTCAGCGAGCCCTGCGTGATCCGGAAATTGGTTTCCGGGATCGGTGCGTTCTCGACCAACTGATCGCCGCCGTCCTGCGCGTCGGAGTACACGTTCCACGTGAACTTGTCGCCGGCGCCGTAGGTCTTGCCGGTGCCTGCCTCCGTCGCGTCCTTCGCGTCGCAATACTGACGGAAGCGCATCGCCGGCTGCACGACGGTTCGCAGGTACACCGACAGCTCGTCGGAGTACATGTAGCCGCCCTCAGACGCGACCTGCCAAACTTGTCCGCTCATTGAAAGTTCTCCTTAACGGGCACCGCGCTCGGCGATGGCACTGTTGGAACCGCTGCGCGAACGCAGGGTTTTGATGTAATCGGAGATCCCCTGGGCGCGGCTCTTGGGCGGATTGGGGGTGCTCGATGCCGCCGTGGTCGAAGCAGCGGCCGGCAGTCGTGCTTTCACCGTGCGCCGCACTTCCAGCCTCGATGCCACGTCAGCACGCGGGCGTGCGGGCGTATCGGCCTTGGCTGGCGCAGATTCAAGCGGAGCGCCGGTGAGTTTCATGACGCGCGCGCCGACGTCGCGAGCGAGCATGTCGAGCGGCACGGAGGCGAACTCCGGCGACGACATCCTCGCGCGCATCAGTTCCTGCGCGGCCTGAAACACTTCCGGGCGCTTCGCCAGGTGGGAAAATTCCTGCGCGAACACGTCGTTCGCGGCAGCAATTTCCTCGGCACTTCGCGAAGTCGTGGCCGGTGCTTCGGCTGTCGTAGCCGCCGGTTTCGCCTCGCGCAGCCGTTCCTGCACGGTTCCCTCAATCGCCTTTCCGAGCGCGGTCGAGAATCGATCCGCATCGGACTCCAACAGCGCCTCCAGCGCCTCGCGGGCGGCTTCCTTGCCTCCCACCGCTGCCTGCTCGCCCGAAGGTGGAGAGGCTGCGGCCGTAGTGGTTGCGGGCGCCGCGGAGGTCGCGTTCTGCCCGGAATTCAGTTGCTCCTCGAGCTTCTTCGTGAGGATCGAGGCGCGGCGAAGCTGATCGTCGACCGCGAGTTGTTTCTGGTACGCGGCAATGCCGCCGGCAGCCTCGACCGTCGACATCGGCACCTCGAGCGTGGTCCCGTAGACCTTCACGGTCACAGTGCGCAGCGCCGGAGCGGCTGTCTCCGACTCCGGCGCTGCGGCTTTCTCGACGGGGGTCGACGAGGTATCTGGGGGTGAGGCGTCGGCTGCCTGTGAGCCATTTCCGGCTGACGCGGCGCGAGCAGAAACACCGTCGCTGCCTTCCTGCATCGCGGCTTCGGACGCGCCGCGCGCTGCGTTCAGCGACGAATCCTGGGCAGCGCGATTCGATTCCGTGTAGCGCTGGATGATCGCCGCGCGCTCGTGATCCGACGTGCGAATCGTGGCCTGCGGCGTGTCGCCGGCTGGTTCCGCCGCGGCGACGCCATCGGCCGGCAGCCCCGCGGGCTGGCCCGTGTCGACGACTTCGCTCGGATTCTCGGCCGGCATTACTGGTCATCCTCGGCGAGCAGCGGCGCCTCGGCATCGCGCTGCCGAATCATCTGTTCAGCCTGCTTGCCGATGGTCACGGTCGTCGCCATGCGCCGGAGAATGCCGATGTTGAGTCTCAGCGCAAGTAGTGCCGTGCGTTCGTCGTTTGCCGACGGCGGCTCTTCGGCCGTTAGGATGCGCAAATACTCGGTCGCGACCCGCGTGCACTCGGCGATCAGCGCCTTGCCCGCGGGGAGGTCGAGCAGCGCCACCAGGTCGATTCCGTCTTGCAGGCGATCGACGAGGCCGGCTTCCGGCCCCAACCCGGCGCGGATGCGCCGGTCCATCGCGTCGAAGTCGGCTTGCGTCGGTTCCGGCACAGCCTACCCCTCTGCAAACGGTATGTTGCCGAACTTGCCGCGCGCGATCGTACCGGCTTTGTCATCGCCAGGCAGGTCCATCGGTCCCTCGTCAGCGCCCTCCGCTTTCGCGCTGCCGCGCAGCATCATCAGAAACTCGCGGTTGTCCTGCTGGATCTCGTGCGACAGCGCCTCGCGTTGCAGGATGAGTTCGCGCCGCTTCACCTCGTTCACCTCGGTCACGAGCACGCGGTCGACTTCTTCCAGTTGCAGGCGCTTGGCTTCGAGTTGCAGTTCGAGGATGGCGATGCGCTCGCGCGACTCGCCGTCCATCGCCGCCTGCTGGAGCCGCGCGTTGGCGGTTATATTCGCCACCTCGATCCGCGACTGCGCCTCGATCTGTCGGCCCTGCAGCATCGCCGTGAGTTGCGCGACTTCCTGCTTCAGCGCCTCTTTCTCGGGGTCATCGCTCTCGGACAGCGCGTAGAACCGCTCGCCGTTCTTGTAGCCGAGCGCGCCGAACACTTCCTTGATGACTTCGGCGGCGTTGATCTGCTGCTGCTTCTCGGGCGCGAGCTCCGCCACCGCCTTGATACCTGTGGTAATACGCTGGATGCGCCGCTCGGGACTCGTGGAGTTGAAGCCGACGTTCACCCGCACTTTCACCTTCAACGCGAGCAGGTCCAGCACGCGCTCGACGCTCATGTCCGTGTGCTCGCAGATGTCGCGCAGCAACGCTTCGTCGGTCTCGTACACCTGCTCCATCGCATACAACTGATTCAGCAGCGGCTCGACGAAGGTCTCGACGAACGTCCGAATCTCGTACTCCTTCACCTGGGCGGCGTCGCCACTGAGCAAATTCATGCCGCCAACTGTCTCTTGCAACTTGCGATTCGGGGCGATGCTTGCGAGCGAGAAGTTGCCGGCGACGTCATCGAAGTCGACGTTCAGCCGATCGGCCTCGTTGAAGGCGGACGCGGGCACGTCCTGCTGCTTCAGTTCTTTCACGTCGTTGCTGATGTTCTCGGTCGACACCACCGAATTCGCGACGCCGTACTTCAGCGTCTCCACGTCGACCTGCGCGCCGCGGCGAATGAGCCAGCGGCCGAGAATCGCGTGGCGCGTGCCATCAACCCGCAGGTTCGCGAGCTCGTTGATCTCGCCCTGTGTCTCCGCGACCATGCCAACGGGCGCTGTCGGTATCGGCTTGTGAGCCTCGACAGCCGCCGTGCCACTCACGTACGGCCGCTGGCCGTAGTCGCAGTGCGGATAGACTTCGCGTACGGGCCGCGGCCGCGACAGCATCGAGCGCGTGTCGATCATGTCGAAGGTGTAGTCGGTGCCGTTGATCCGCATGAAGTAGCGGTGCACCCAGACGACTTCAAAGTCCGGCAGGCCCTTGCGCTCTTCGTAAGGATCGACTTGGCCGCTTGCGCGTGCTTGGCGGATGCTGTCGCTGTCGCGCTTCGTGAAACTCCACCACTTCGCATCGGGCACGTCGAAGTACCAGCGGCCTCGATACTCGGCGTTCGACTGCTCGATCATCTGCTTCACGTCACCGACGTACATCGGCATCATCTCGATCCAGAACGGCGACGTGCCGACCGGATCTCGCCAGTCGCAGGCAGGGTCAAAGCGCACGTTTTCAATCGGCACCAGGTCAATCCACGGCCGATCCTCCAGCACTTCGTCTCTACTTTCGCGGCGGACCTGCCCGTCCTCGTCAGCCACCATCGACTCCACCTGCTCCGTGCGGTAGCGCCATGACAGCCGCGCGATGACACGACCGGCGATCGCCGCGTCCTGCGTCGCGCCGACCGCCGTCTGAAACCACGGCAGCGTGTTTTCGAGCCGGTATTGCAGGATCGCTTTGGCGACCTCAGCGGCGTCCCGCTGATCCTTGTCCACGTCGTTCCACGTCGACACATCGAGCAGGTCTGACGTCGAGAACAGAGCGACGGCAACAGCGGCCTCCGACCGGCGTGTCATCGCCCTTGTTTTCGGGCGAAAGAACTGCGCGCGCAGCCGATAGAGCTCGTTGAAATACTTGCTGCCGGGCGCGTGCTTTGAGTGGAAATGATTGTAGTTGCGCTGGAGCGTGGCGCGGACGCTGCCGTCGAACCAGTTCGTGCTGGAGAAGTGGGCGCGCTGCGCCGCCTGCGTCCATTGCTCGGTGGTCATGCCCTCGGCAAGTACCTCTGGCGCAGACACGTCCTCGCTGTCGCCGCGTTCGGCAGCCGACGCCGCCTCCATCGCTTCCGCCGCGAGTTTCGCCGGCGATCCGCTGACCGGCGGCTCAGTCGCCTGGTACATGGCGGGCTTTGGCGATGTCAGCGTCCATGAGGATTCGCGCGTGGCCGGTTGCGACCGCGTTCTGCAGCATGTTCGTGTTGTACTCGCGCTGCGTGCGCGCGGGCAGGTCGGAGACGTCCGCCCTCATCTGCCCCAAGTGCCGCAGCGTCGCGCGGTATATGTCGGCGTCGTACGGGCCAGGGCGAAAGCCGAAGCGCTCCAGTAACTCACCGCCCGCTTTCAGCACCGCGGCATTGCGCGCATCTTCCTGCACGCGGGAGGTCTTGAGCGTGTAGCCCCACTGACCGGACAGGCGCATCGAGAAGATGTTGATGACGCCGCCAAGCTCGTCAGGTTGGATCGCCCACAGCCAGCCCGGATACTCGCGCTCGAGCGCGTCAGCAGCCCCTTTCACGAGCAGCACGAGCGAGGCGTTGCAGTTCAGCGCGCCGGGATCGAATACCGTGCCTTCGGGCTCGCCGACGGGATCGAGCGGGTTACCGCTCACCGCTCGCGCCCCAGGTAGAACTTGGCCACGAGCTCGACCTGATCGACGGTGTTCGCGTCGTCAAGGTCCGGGCAACTGGAGTGATGCGTGTAGGAGACGATGAGCCCTCCCGGCGGGATCGGCCCGAAGTGCACGGGCGCACGCACGCGCACGATGCACGCGGGATTGCTGCCTACGGTGTCTTTGAAGTCGTAGGCCATGCCCGCCTCGATCCACGGGCGGCGCTCGGCGCTGACGGCACAGCCGGCGAGCACGAGCGTGAGCAGCGCGAGAGCGACCTTCATGCGGCGGCGACGAACAGCACCGCGCCAACGATCACGATCACGCCAGCAATCAACATCGCGCCTTTCGTGTCCTTGTTCCACATGCCGAAGGCGACGAGCACCGCGCCGAAGGCGATGAACACGGTCGCCGCCCATTGAGCGTTGGAGAGCATCAGCGCGTGCCGTCCGTGTTGCCCCAGAACTTGCGCGGCTTGCCACGACCGCCGCCGAACTCGTACTCGACGTAGCGCTTGCGACGCGCGTACGCCATCGGCCCCTCAGCCCGGCGCACGACGTCAGTCAGCGTGGTCTGTCTGAACGTGGGCTTCGGCGCGGGCTTGACCGTGGGCATGGCGCCCGAACGTATCCGAGGGAACTGTCAGCGCAAGGGCCTAGCGCAGCGCGATCCAGCCGTTGTCGGTGTGCATCGAAAACCACGACGCGGATTTGCCGTCGATCAGCCCGACTTCCGCCTTCATCACCTGCTCTGTGCACGTGAAGCAGATCGCTGGCGAACCGACCTCGCGCGTCTGCCCAGGCTCGAACCGAAACCAGCGCGGGTCCATGCCCGGCGCTCCCCTCAACACGTCGTAGCGGAACGTGGCGACGTGCGCCCGGCACAGCGGATTGGGACACACGAGGCGCGTGCCCGCACGTACGAGCGTGCGTGCGTGCGTCGCTCGGCCGTTACGCACCCTTGCGCTCCGGGATGACCTGCCCGTCGATGATCTTGAAATCGGTGACGTTCGGCGGCAGCGGCAGCTTCTTCGCGCCCGCAGCTTGCAGTTCCTTGGCGCGCGTCAGCCGGGTGCGCAGCACCTTCGACAGGCTCCCGTCTTTGCCCTTCTGCCCGGCGCGGATTTGCTCGAGGCGGGTCACGATGTCGACGAACTGCTTGCGCGCGGCATTCGGGTCCGCGAGCTGGATGTGGGTCACCTGCCCGTCCTGCACGCGGATCGAGCGCACGGCACGTCGGCGCAGCGCATTCGACTCCGAGGGGTCGATCTTGTAGCGGATGCCGGTGACGTACTCCACCCTATCCTGCAACTTCACCGGCACACTGCCCTCTTCGATGAACTCGAAGATGTCGGCGTCCATCTCCGCTTCAAGCTGCGCGAGGATCTTGTCGTACGTGCGTGCCGCGCGCTGCATGGCCGGCTCGACCAGGCGGATCACCGCCTCACGCACGCGGCGGTCGAGCACCCATCGCGCGCCGCGCGTCTTCTTCTGCGCGGTCGTGAGTTCGATGTCGGGGCGCATGCGCTCGTACGCGCCGCTAGAACTGAATCCGCTCTCGACGTAGAAAGCGGCGAACTGGTGCGCAGCCGCCGCTCTTCCGAACCGCGCCGCCTGCCAATTGCGCCGTCGCTCGATGGACTCGTTCGGATCGTTCGGCGCGCTCAGGTCCTGCCGCAACAGCGCGCGCACCGACTCCGGGTTACTGGCGGATCTGCTCATCGACTCTCGAATCGTTGGCGCCGGCGAGGTACCGACCGGGGAACAGTTTGCGGTGAGCGTCGTGGATGTTGCCGCCGTGCATTTCGATCACGGTGATGCCGATGGCGCCGTGCAGGTCGTCGACGTGCGTGAGTTTCACGAGGTTGCGCTGCGGCTCGTTGGGCGCGCGCGCGTACACGGCCACAGAATACTTCGGTGTGGGCTCACCGCCGACGATACTCGGGTACAGGCGCGAATATATGATCGACCACTCCAGCCCCTGGGCGTGACACGCGGTCCCGAGCAGCGTGAGCAGCGTCGGCAGGGCCTCTTTCGTGCCCATTGTGTTCGGCGGCGCATCCACCCAGGGCGACGCCGGCGCGTCCTTCGGCCGCCACAGCCACGTGCCGAGGTCGGACAGGCGTCGCTCGAAACCGAGAAACCGCTCCGCGAGCTCGGATTCGATGACGAGGCGGATCTCGTCAGCAGGAATCGCGACGGTCGTGTCTACCTGGGCGGCCATAACAACACCTCGAGCCCGTTGTAGAGCGCGCGGACCTGCTTGCGCTTGTTGCGGCTCACCTGCCGATCGAGGCCCTTGGCGTCCTCGACCGTCGTCGTGCCGTCCTTCCAGTGGATCACGAAGTCGGCCTTGTACACGACGCCGCCAGTCAGCAGGAACACGGCCTGCAGCGCGAACCAGCGCACGTCGCCAGCCTGCATAAGCAGTTTCAACTCGCCGTAGCGGCGCGCTTCGAGTGTGGAGTCGAACACGAAGCCGTCGACACGCACTTTCTTCGCATTGAACTTGCTGTTGCGCCGGGTGAGGTCCCAGGGGGCGAAGGGCGGGGTCTCGCGGCGCGGGCCTGACGCCGAGCGCTCGATGCGGTCGCGCAGCTCCGGCGAGCATTGGGCCAGTGAGCCGATGCGCAGGGTCATACCTTCGCCCCTGCGTCTCGCCACGCCTGCAACACTGCGGCATTGACCGGCGGAAGCGTGCGCGGCTCTCGGTCGCCCCACCACGCCTCCAGCTTCAAGCACAGGTCATCGAGCGTGTTGAACACGAGCGTGTCGGCGCGAAGCATCGGGGCATTGCGCTCGAACCCCTCCGGGATCACGACGAAGCCGTTGGCGACGCGCTCGATGCGTATGCCTGCGGGCGGCGTCTGGTTCGTCGTGCTCATCGCTGCTGCTCTTGGGGCAGCGTGCCGTTCGACAACGACAAGCGTGGATCGGCCCTGAACTCGCGGTTCTCGGCGAGCAACCGTTCGACGTGCGTCGCGAGGCGGCGGCAGTGCTCGTGCACGCTCTGTAGCGCAGCGACATGCGCGTCAGTCAGCGCGGTTCGGCGACGGGCCTCCTTGTTCGCGAGTTGCAAGCGCCGCTCTAATCGAGCCATGCGCCGCGTGAGCGTGAGTTTCGTGCGCTTCACAGGTCCTCCCCGTACAGGCATTTGAACACATCAGCAAAGGTCTCCGGCGATCCGCGCTTCGCGCCGCCGGCGATGGCGTGCTCGAGGTTGCCTTCGCGAATCGCCTCGCGAATTCGCTGCTTGCGGATCTCGCGGTCGGTGACGCCGGCAAACACGTGTCCGAAACTGCCCAGGCGATTGACGAGCCATGCTTCGTTCGCGAAGTCGTGCGCGACCGTGTTCACGACAGCAACTCAATCGCGAAGTGCCCGAGCAGCACGAGGCACGCGACGCCGAGCACGATCAGCGCGCACGCGCCCAGGACCTCGACGAGGGGGCTGTGCTCGGGTGGCCTGAATGGCGGGCCGCCGTACTCGTCGCCGAAGCGATGGCGCTGCGCCATGTTGAACTCGTCGTCGTCACGCATGCTTCGCCCTCCACGTGCATTTCGGGCTGCCGTTCGAGCTCCGCGCCGGCGCATAGCCGGCCTTCGCGAGCCAGCCGCGTTTCGCCGCGCGCTGCACCGCCGCGCCCCAGGCTTTGTCGTTCGACGGCCTCACCACGCGCCCGTAACTCGCATCGCGCGCGTCCTCAAGCAGAAATGGCTGACCGTGAGCAACGCGCGTCGAGTAGTCGCGCAGGTACTCGGCGGCAAGGTCTGTCCATCCCTCGTGCTCGCGCTCTGCGCGCTGTTGAGCTCGCGCGATACCGAGGTCGCGCCGATTCACCCAATCGAACTGCTCGCCGCTGTCGGGACTCCACGCGCTCACGCGACCGACCTCGGTTGATCCTGCCGCCACAGGCGCACGCGCGTCGCATACGTCTCCGCGCAGTCGGCGGGATCGGGTTGCAGCGGGCAACCGATGGCGCGCGCCGCCGCGACCTCACGCTCAAGCGCGCTCGCCTTCGCTGCCTGGGCACGCCCCGCCTCGCTCGCCTTCGGATCAATCGGCAGCGGAAAGGGCCCGCGCCACGCCCCGGTGCCGTTGAAGAACTTCGCCGGCGACATCACGAACTGCGTGCCGGTGTTCCCGAGAGCGTCCTGCTGCAGGGCGTACTCAGCGGCGGCTGCCACGAGCTCGGCGGCGCTCGCGCCCTCGTCGATCCGGCGGTAGAACTCGCGCTCTGCCATCAGCCATGCCGACCCCGTATACAGCCCCTTCGGGTACGTCGATCGGCAACGTTCGAAACTCAGTCGGGATTCGCTCTTTGCTCCATGTGGAACGGACGCTGCTATTACATCTGGTCTTGGTATGGTCTGGTCTGGTCTAGCATCGTTACTGGCGTTACGTGACGCGTTACGCCTCGTTACGTCACTGCGTAGTGACGCATCCTTGCTACGATGCCGATAGCGGGCTTGGCGCTCGGCACCAAGTTTTCGCATGCGGGCGGACGTGCCGTTATGAGCAAGGAAATCCGGGAGTTCGACGTGATTCGCGTCGACGACCTTAAGCCAGTCGACGGGCAGTGCTTGGGCGAATCCCTCAATGCCGGCGATCTCGTCTACCTCGTCGAGCGAGGCTTCAAGAATGTTGTTCTCGGCGATGTGAGTGTCGGCGTACATCCACAGTCGCGCGAGACCTCCGATGGCGACTGTTTCGTCACTGATGGCGCCATGCGTTACGTGACGCGTTACGCTGCGTGACAGGGCTTTCGCGAATCGCTTGAAGCGCAGCGATTCCACCAGCGACTTTTCAAACTTGATCCAGCCGCTCATGGGGCGGCTTTCGTCGCCGCTGGCGGGGCCTCGAGCCGCAGGCGGCGGAGGCGCGCCATGCGTTGAGCTCGGAGCACGCGGATGTCCATGTCCGGCGCCGTGACCAACAGCCACCACGCGCGATCAATTTCGAGGTCGAGCGATGAACGAGGCGGGAGCATGGTCCTGCCCTCGCTCATGGCCCGCTGTCGATGGTGAGGTCGGCGGCGCTTTCCACCCTAGCGAGGTGGGCCTTGGCGAACAGTAGCAGCGCCTCGATCTTGTCCTTCGCGACGACGTGAGCGTCGGCGGGCACGAGTTTGAGCCCCGCGTACGCGAGCACGCTGCACAGGGTCTCTAGGTGCTCATTTTTCAGGCGAGAAACTGTCGATTCAGAGACTCCGAGCGCGGTTGCAATCGCCACCGCGCGCCCCGGCTCTTGCAGCACCTGCAATACCGTGGAGACCATCTTCCGTGCGCTTGCATCGACCGTCGGCGATGATTGGGTCATGAGAGATCCCCAGGGAAAACAGGCGCAAGCGACGGCGTTTTCACGTCAGGCGGCATCGCTTGCCGGGGGATTGGCGTCGAGGTACCGCGCCAGTGCCGCGAGTTTCGGGTAGCCGGGGCTCACGACGTACCCGTTCGCGATGCGAACGAGCGTGTGATAGGTGACCCCAGACTCCCTCGCGATCACCGTCCACTGCCCGCGGCGCGCGGCGAGCAACGTCCGCACCTTCGCGTAGAGCGGGTTTTCCAGGCCGTCTGTAAGGGGGCCTGGACCCAGCGACTCGCCGTCGAATTCTGTCATGGGTATCTCTTCGGAGCGCCGATCATAGCCTTTTATGCATACACTGCAAGTCTCTCGTGCCTGACATCGCATTGCAAGATGCTCAGATGGCTAGAAGGAAGCAGCCGCCGCGGGAGATCGTGGCTCAGCGGTTGATCGCGGCGATGGACGCGCACGTGGAGTTGCGCACGCAAGCAGCGCTCGCGAAGCGCGCGGGGCTGGCACAAACCACCATCGGGCGGATCCGTAGGGCAGAAGTTGACACGAGCGCTGACAATTTGCGGCGCATTGCCGACGCGCTCGGTCTCGAGGTCGGCCACTTTTACGACGAGCCGCCTAGGGGGTTGTCGCAAAACGGTAACAGTGTGCCGCAGTTCACGTCGCCTTCGCGCCGCGTTCCCCTAGTGTCGTGGGCCGCAATCGAAGTACAGGCGCTCGATGACATGGATTCCCTGAAGAGGAACGTCGAACGGTGGCTCGCGTGCCCGGATTCCTGCGGCCCGCACACGTTTGCGCTGAAGGTGTCGGGCGGCTCCATGCAGCCGCGCTTCGTCGATGGCGACGTGATCTTCTGCGACCCGGATGCGCGCGCCACGAGCGGTAGGCTTGTGATCGCTCGCGGCGGTGTTGGCGGCGAAGCGTTGTTCCGCGAGCTCGTCGTCGAGGGTCGGCACCGCTACCTGCGCCGACTGAATCCGGCGTGGCCAGGGCCGGAAGTCATTGCGCTGGACCACGACAGCGAGATCATTGGCGTCGTGATCGGGAAGTGGGTCCCCGTGTGATCGGTATCGCCGCCTGGGGCGCGATAACATGCGCAGGCGCCTGGATGGCCCTGCATACCTCGCGCGGCGCCCTGCCCGCTCGTCTCGTCTGGATCTTGGAGCTGCTGCGCGCGGTCGGCGCGCTCGCCGTAGCGGCTGTCGTGGTGCACTACACCGCGTACGGCGATGACAGTCTTGGCGCGACTGTTCAGGCGCTCGCCGTGTTGGGCCTCATCATCGCTGCTGGCGCGCTCCTCGAACTCTTCACCCGCCGCCCGTCTCGATAGTTTCGAAGCCCTGTTGCAGCCCGGCTGAGCAGGTCAAGCCATTTATGCATTGACATTGCTCGCGTGAAGCCTAGAATGGCTATGCATAAACGCATAGAAGGGCACTCTATGAACACCACAGCATCTGTTGAACCGGGGCTCTACGCCCCGAATTACGGCGCGCCGATCGAGCACGCCATCACAAGAGCACTGGTCCACGAGCTCGACAAGGCCGGCTTCGTAGCCGTCGCTGTGTGGGATAGCGAGGAATACCAGCTCGCCGACAACGCGACCATCAAGGCTGACGCCGTACCGTCGATGCCGGCGCCCAAGCCGATGTCGCTGACGGAAGTGCTGGACTCTGTGTTCAGCGTCGAAGAATGCACCCTGCACTTCGCCAAGCGCGACCGACTGGACGCCTGGGGCAGCCTCGGCGTGCTGCTGATCGGCGGCAACAAAGAGGACCTCATCAGCGACTGGCACTGCGGCGACGAGGCGTTCAACGCCGCGGTCGAGCGCGTGTGCTACCTCGCCAACAAAGGCGCGCTCGTCCTGACGCAGGCGGTGCGGTCGTGAGCGCGGCGAAGCGAATCGCGGTGGTGCTCGAAGGGCCTGGCGGCGAGTTGGACCGCGAGGAACTCACGCTCGATGCCGCCGCCTACGAGAACGATCCCGATCAGGCCGTAAATGATGCGGTCGGCCGGGTCATCGAGGGATGGCTTCTCAGCATCGGCGACACGATTCGGATCGTCGAGGTGGCGTCGTGACGCCGCGCATCGAGTTCTACCGCTACAACTACTACCTCAAAGGCCATCGGCGGGAATGGCGCTGGCGCGTGCGCGCGCGGAACGGAAAGATCATCGGAGCCTCGTCAGAGGGCTACGTCCGTAAGCGCGGCGCGATGGCGAACGCACAGCAGCTCGGGCGGGTCCTCGCGCAGGTGCAGCCATGAGCGCCAGCGACGAGCCTCGCCGCAGCACCAAGGACTGCGATTCCTGCAGCGCGACCGGCATCACGCTTAATCGCCACTGCGGCGCCTACGTGTGCTTCGAGTGCGAGGCGCACGTCGGTCTCGACCTCTGCTACTGCGGCTGGTCGCGCTACGGCGGCGACGGCAGGCAGCAGTTGGAGGACGTGGGCGAAGTCATCGAGGAGGACTACTAGTGAGCACCGAACCGATGATTGCCGGCGATGTCGCCGCGCTCGCGTTCATCGCCATGCTGATCGCGGTCGGTGTCTGCGGCGCTGTCGCGATCGCGCGCGAGTGGTGGCGGTCGTGAGCGCTGCGACACGCAACGTGTTGCATGAACGGCGCGACGCCTACGGCAACGTGACCGTACGCGGCGAGTTCGACACGCTTGCGCAGGCGGAGGCAGCGCGATCGAAGTACCTCGACGACTACCACCCGATGGGCTACGGCACGGCGCTGCAAACGACAGCGAGCGTCGACGGGTTCGTGATCGAGGGCCACCGCTGGCGGAGCTGCGAATGAGCGCCGCGTTCACGCCGGGGCCGTGGCAGTTCGCTGACCTGCACGTTGATCTTCCAGACGGTTACATAGTTGCCAAAGGCGCGAATGCGAAAGCCAACGCCCGCCTGATCTCCACCGCGCCAGACATGCACGCGCTGCTCGTCACGGCTTTGGACCTTGTGCCGCACATGAACGCGGACGATCCGCTGGTGCCTGCACTGCTTGACTGGTGCAGGGACGCCAGCGCTGTACTCATGAAGGCGAAGCCATGAGCGCCGACGCTCTCACGAATCTCGACGCACTCGGCCAGCCGAACGTGGCGTATCTCACCGAACTGCACCGCGAGTACACCGTGGGCCCGGACGACTTGGCCCTGCGCACGCGCGAGGCCGTGCTGCGATTCGCGCAGACCGTGGCGGCGGCACTGAGGGAGGGATCGCGTGTCGACACCGCTTTGGTGGCTCACGAAGGACGGCGACCGTGATTGCCTCGCACTCTACGAGCGTCACTACAGCGCCTACCGCTACGCCGACGGACGCGCGCGAAAACTGTTCGCCGGCCCCGGCGAGAAAGTCGTCCTGCGCACCGAGCACGGTAACGCCTTCTGGGTTTGGCGTCGATTCGTCGACGACTGCATCGACACGCGCACCGGAGAGCGGCAGGCAGGCATCAACTGCGCGGCGTTCCGCAACGAGTCAGCACATCGCAGCTCGGAACTTATACGACAGGCGGATCAGATTGCTGATTGTCTCTGGTCTGATCGCCGGCATTACACCTACGTCGATCCGGCGCGGATCGCCTCAAGGAATCCTGGCTTTTGCTTTATCGCCGCCGGTTGGGGCAGATGCGGACGCACGAAAGGCGGGCTGATAGTGATGGAGAGAAACACATGACCCGCCCCGTCACCGAACCCTGCGGCTGCAAGTACCGTGACCACGAATGGCTGCACCTGTGCCCTGAGCACGAACGCGAGACCCGCGAAATACATGAGCGGTGGGCGAAAGAGCATCGTGAGCAGGTCGAGCGCGCGCTGGCCGAGGAGCGCGCGACGTGATCTCCCTTGCCGACGCGTACGTGCACGCCATCGTGGTCGCCATAGTCGCGTTCGTCGCCGGGTTGTGGCTCGGCTGGTACGCGCGGGAGTCGCGCTATCGCAAGCAATTGGGCGCGCCTGATCCCGCCACACTTCGTACGCCGCCTGGTGCGGCGGGGAAGGTCTGACATGAAATCCACGGAAGTGATCGGCGAAATCCCGTTGCTCGTCGCGCTCGGCTCGATTCATCAGTTGGAGTCGCTGTCCACGAGCAAACCGGACGCCGCGCAGGCAATGCTTGCCGGCGCATTCAGCGTATTGGCCCATCGGCTTGTTTCGACGCAACTCAACGTCAACGAGGCGGCGGCGCTGCGAGTCGTGAGCGAATACTTCCAGCACCGCGGCGACTGGTCCGCCATGCGCCGATGCAGCGGAGAAACCGCTGCGCGCGTCATCGGTATCCCTATCGAGCAGTTGCGCGATTACGTCCAAGTGGCTGTGGCTCGTGTGGGCGCGCATGTGGAAAGACTTTTTACCCCCTGAACAGGAAGACGGACATGAGCACACGCATTTATCGAGTCGACATCACCACGGGCACGACGCGGTTCGCCGGCCCGATCCTCGTGCGCGCCAAGAACCGCGCCCAGGCGATCAACCTCATCACAGGCGCATTGGTGAAGGTGGAGATCGCGAGCCAAGACGACCTGTTCACGCTCGGCAAGAGCGGCGGCACCATCTTCTCCGATGCTTCGAGCTTTCCGGAGCAACTGGTCGAGCCGCCGGGAAGCGTGGCGAACGAAGCGGAGGCCGCATGAACGCTAAAGCCACGGACGTCGAGCGCGAAGTCGAGGCCACCGAAGTCAAAGCCGGCGTCCTGGCTCTCATATCGAAGGCCGAACTCGACCAGCAGATCGCCACCGCGCGCGCCTTCCCGCGCAGTTTGAAGGCGTTCGTCAATGAGTGCATGGAAATGGCGACGCTCAATGAGAAGGTCGCCAGCGAGTGCTTCTACGCGCTGCCACGCTCCGGCAAGACCATCGAGGGCCCGAGCGCGCGCCTCGCCGAAATCGTGGCGAGCGCGTGGGGCAACTGCCGCGCCGGAGCTCGCATCGTCGACGAGGGCGCGGACTTCATCACCGCCCAGGGCGTGTTCCACGACCTGCAGCGCAACGTCTCGATCACGTACGAGGTCCGCCGGCGCATCACCGACAGCAAGGGCAAGCGGTACAACGCCGACATGATCGGCGTGACAGGCAACGCCGCGTGCTCCATCGCGCTTCGCAATGCCGTATTCAAGGGCGTGCCGAAGGCATTCTGGAATGACATCTACGAGTCCGCGCGCCGCGCTGCGGTTGGCGATGTCAAAACGCTCGCGAACAAGCGAACCGATGCGCTCGCGTACCTGCAGAAAATGGGCGCGACAGCCGACATGGTGTTTGCCACGCTCGGCGTGAAGGGCGCGGAGGACATCGGACTCGACGAGCTCGCGACGCTCAAGGGCCTTATCACGGCGGTGAAGGACGGCGAGACGACCATCGAGCTTGCCTTCGCGCCGAAAGAGACGGAAGCACCGAAGGCGAAGCCAGCGACTGATGCCCCGGCTGCCGTTCAGAAAGGCGAGGCACCGGCACAGGCCGCACCAAAAACGGCCCCGCCTCCAAACGTCGTTCCAGTCGGCGAGATCCAGAAACTGATCGACGCGAGCGGCGTGCTGGAGACCGACTTCCTGCACAAGTTCAGGATCGACAGCATCGAGTCGCTGCCGCTGAACCGTGTGAACGACGCACTCGCGTACCTGCGCAGCATCAATGCACGCTGAACTGTCGTTCGAGCCGAGTACGCATTCGTACACGCTCGGCGACAAGAAGTTGCCAAGCGTGACGCAAGTGCTGCGCTTTCTGGAGGACTTCGAGCATGTGCCCCAACACCTGCTCGAGGCCGCGGCGCAGTTCGGGCGGCATGTGCACGAGGCTTGCCACCTGCACAACCTAGGCGTCCTCGATTGGGACCGGCTGGACGGCCAACTGGAGCCCTACGTGCGCGCGTACGACAAGTTCCTCGTCGAGTCCGGCTTCGTCGTGACCGCGAGCGAAGAGCGGGTGGCGAACGCGGTCTACGGCTACGCGGGCACGCTCGACGTGCGCGGCCTGCTGAACAAGCGCCCCACGCTGATCGACATCAAGTCGACTGCCACGCTGTCGCGCACCGTCGGTCCCCAGACAGCGGCCTACGAGAAGTGCATGGCGGTTCGCCACGCGCGCGCAGCACTGCACCTGCGCCCGGATGGCACATACCGATTCACGAAGTTCACGGAGCCGACCGACTGGCCGATGTTTCAAAGTTGTTTGAACCTCAACAATTGGAAGAACCGCCATGCAACCTGATTTCGCCGCCGCGCCGGAAGTGCGCGAAGCCACGAGCCTCGTGAACGAGGTCGCGGCGCACGTGTCAGACGACTACGCGATCGTCACGGCCGAGGACTTCACCGCCGGCGCCGAGCACCTGAAACTGGTGAAGGGCGCGCAGAAGAAGATCGAATCCTTGCGCGTGTCGATCACGAAGCCGATCAACGATGGCCTGAAAGCGGTCAACGACATGTTTCGACGGCCAGCGGAACAGTTGGTCGAAGTCGAAATGCGCTTGAAGCGCGCGCTCACGAGCTACGAGGACGAGCAGCGGCGCATCCGGCTTGAAGAGCAGCGCCGCGCCGACGAAGCCGCACGCAAGGAGCGCGAGCGCATCGAAGCGCAGGCGCGCCGTGCGGCCGAAGCCGGCAAGCCAGAAAAGGCCGCACAACTGGAGGAGCGTGCCGCGACTGTGGTCGCCCCCGTGATCCAGCGCGAGCCGCCGAAGGTGTCGGGGTTGTCCTCGCGCGAGGTCTGGCGGTTCGAGATCGCCGACGAGAAGCTCGTGCCTCGCGAGTACATGGTCGTCGACCCGACGAAAGTGCGTGCGGTCGTCAACGCGCTCAAGGGCGCCGCCAACATCCCCGGCGTGCGCGTGTGGTCGGAGAAGAGTATCGCGGCTGGCGCGGCCTGAACTGAATCGCCCGTGCCGTCGCCGCGAATCCTCCCCGTCATGCCGTGCCCTGGTGTGACACGTGTGCAGCGGCGGCGGCGCGGGCTCCTTATGGAGATCGCATGAGCACGTCAATTCGTGCAGCGGTGCGCTGTGAATACTGCCGCGGCCATGCCGAACTGGTAGGCGGCAGCGCCATCTACCCGCACCGGCCGGACCTCGATCGCCTGAGATTCTGGCGCTGCGCACCCTGCGACGCTTACGTCGGTTGCCATCCCGGCACCGAGAATCCACTCGGGCGCCTTGCGAATGCCGAACTGCGGGCGGCAAAAATCCGCGCGCACGATGCGTTCGATCCGCTGTGGAAGTCTCGCAAGATCCGCCGCAGCGAAGCGTACCGTCGGCTGGCGAAGCACCTCGGGATCGACGACCGAGACTGCCACATCGGCATGTTCGATGTGGAAACCTGCGCGCGCGTCGTCGCGTTTGCGAGGAGCGGCCAGTGACGACGATAGTCGTACGAGCGGAAGTCGACCTTGGCGATGTCGATACCTCAGACTTAGTGCGCGAGCTCGACGCACGCGCCAAGAAGCCCGTCGATTCTCCGAGTGAATTGGACCTTCGCGCCTCTGCGGATCTCGTGTTCAACCACTTCTACGTGCACGGCGGCGCGCCAGATGTACTGCGCGACTACCTGTACGGCGTGCTCGGGAGAACGCTGCCTTGACGAGCGCCGAAGTGACGCGCCGATGCCCCATGTGCCACGCGCACGAGAAGCAGCGCATGACCTGCGTTGCGTGCGGCCATGTATGGCAGGACTGCCCCGGCGAGTTCGGCGAGCGCTATCGCAACGGATGCGATCAATGCGGGTCGCTGTATTGGACGGCGGAGGCCCTTTTCCAATGAGCACCTTTGTGAAGAGGTACGCGCTGTTCAGCCATTGCAAGCAGTACCGCTACGAGCTCCATCGTCGGTGGGAAGCCGAAGGACCTCGGATGCTGTTCGTGATGCTGAACCCAAGTACGGCTGACGGCACGCGCGACGACAACACCATCCGCGCATGCGTGAGAATTGCGAAGGCCAACGGTTGCGGCTCGATTTCGGTCGGCAATGTCTACGCATATCGGTCGACGTATCCCGCCGCACTGTGGGATGCCCCGTATCCGGTCGGGCCTCACAACCGCGAGCACCTGTTCGAGTTGGCGGCCGATGCGCAGATCATCGTCGCCGCCTGGGGACGACATGCCAAGCAAGAGGATGCGCAGCCGGTGATGAAACTTCTCGCGAATTACGGCGACGTCCAATGCCTCGGATTTAACAAGGGCGGCAGCCCGAAGCATCCGCTGTTCATTCGGTCGGATACGCCGTTGACCCTGTTTGCGCCGATGAGCGTCACATGAGTTCCCCAGAACTGGCGCTTGAGGACGAGCCGAAGCTGACGACCGCGCAGCTTGAGGACCTGCTTCGCGCCAAGTACGACCGCGTTCGCTACGCCCTGTTCTTCGACGTGCCCGATGCCGTGAGTCTCGACGCGCGCCGACGTATCGACGCCGTTGCCATCGGGATTTGGAAGTCCGTGGGGCGAAACGTCTCCGCGTTCGAGCTCAAAGTGTCTCGCTCGGACTGGCTGCGCGAGTTGAAGCACGTCAACAAAGCCGATCCGTTCGTCGCCATCTGCGACTACTTTTGGCTGGTCACAGGCGATCCGTCGGTCGCGAAGGTCGATGAGATCCCGGCGTGTTGGGGCTGGATGACGGCGACGAAACACGGGCTGCGCGTGCAGCGCCCGGCGCAAAAGTTGCCCAATGACCGCGACAACATGCCCTGGGGATTCACGGTTGGGCTGCTGCGGAAGTTGCAGGACGATCTCATATCGAGCCCCGATGTGCGCTCGGCCATAGAAGAACGGACGCGCGAACAAGAGCGCATGTACAGGGCTCAGTTAGAGCGCGCCGGCGGCATTGCCGCGCGAGAGCTCCGAGACCTGCGCGACGCCGTGGCCGAGTTCGAGAAGGCATCGGGCATCACGCTCAAATCGTACAACGCTGGAGCAATCGGCGGCATCGTCAAGTCTCTGGAAGAACTTAACTGGCGCGGAGGTCTGCACGCCGCGCCCACGATGTTACGACAGCACGCGGCGGCGATGACCGAACTACTGGCGAAGATTGAGAACGCGGCCGCAGAAATGGAAGCGACACATCAGGAGCAGGCGTGAACACAGAATCGCCTGACAATCCGTGGCAACGATTCGACTTCTTCGACAAGCTGGGCCAACGAAAACCCGTTTGGCTTCTGAAGGTTCCCTGCGACCCCGCTGGACTCGGTGCGGCGCGCTTCAACAGAGGCGGGCACTCTGACTTCAGCTTCGACGCGAAGGGCCGAGCCATACTTGAAAGTCAGCGAACCATCATCGGCACAGAGACGATTCGACTGCGTTTGCTCGAAGAGCACGACGGCACGCTGTTCCCGCAGGCGAATCCTGGGGTGCCATGAGCACACTCGTCGATCAGCTTCGCGCCCTCGCGCGCTTCGAGCACTCGGACGCAAGTATCGCCGCTGATGCTGCCGACGAGATCGAGCGCCTCGCAGCGCTAGTCGTTATGCCGGAGGAGCCGAGTGGGGCTGTGTACGCCGCTATGGATGCTTATCGCCAACGAGTTCAACCGCACCTGCGAACTGAAACCGATCTTTACCTCGCCATCCGCGCAGCCCTCGCGAAGGAGCAGGAGGCAAAGACATGAGCATGGATTCCGGTCATGCAAATCTCGTGATTGACCCGTTCCGAGGATTCTCGGTCGTGTTCATCGACTCATTTTACAACGTCACGTTCAGGACGGACGTGTATCGGCAATTGGACGATGCGCTGATGGAGGCGGCTCAACACTTCGGCGCGCCTCTCACCATCGAACTGCAACAACTGAAGGCTGGCGGGTGAACGAGCGTCCTATAATTTTCAGCGCCTCCTCGATCCGCGCTCTGTTGTATGGCAGGAAGTCGCAGACGCGCCGAGTGGTGAAGCCGCAGCCGATTGCGCCGTTCCACAGTTCAAGCGGCGCGTGGGTGGACATGAACGAAGTGCGGGGCATCACGTCGATGCGCTGCCCCTACGGCGAACCCGGCGATATCGTCAATTCAAGGCATCGTGTCGGTGGGACGACGCTCTGGGTAAGGGAGACGTGGCACTCGTCCCCGCACTTTGACTGCCTATACCGCGCGGACTTCGACGCCGCGCAGTTGAAACGCCTGCCAAAGGTCGCTGCACATGGCGGGTGGCGTTCACCTATCCACATGCCTCGTGCGATGTCCCGCATCACGCTCAGGGTCACCGACGTACGTGTGCAGCGGTTGCAGGACATAACCGAGGCGGATGCAGTCGCTGAGGGCGTGTTCGCGTGCGGGACAGTATTGAGCGGCACGACGGCGCGGGAGTGCTACCGGCGAATGTGGGAGTCCATTAGCGGCCCCGGCTCGTGGGACGAGAACCCGTGGGTGTGGGTGATTGAGTTCCTAAGACTCAGCCAGTGAGCGCCGTCACTCTCGACGACTTGATCGACTGCAGCAAACGGCCGCTGTTGTGAGACGCCGTTTCGCAGACTCGACCGTTCGCACGATCCGCCACCAATATCGGCTTGGCTGCGGGCTCAAGAAGTTGGCGGACTTTCACGTCGTCAACCGCAAAGTCATCTACGACATCGTGCACGGGCTGACGTACAAGGATGTCGGCGGGCCGATAACCAGCGGAGTGCGGCGCTGCCGTAACTGCGGGCAGAGAATCGTGGGCGCGCAACACGAGACCAAGGCGTGACCTGGCTCAACCGCGTACACGTCGGCGACTGTAGAGACCTCATGCGGAAGATGATTGCAGACGGCGTGAAGGTGCAGATATGCGTGACCAGCCCCCCCTACTTCGGGCTCCGCGACTACCAAGCCGCCGGGCAGATCGGCCTCGAGCCGAGCCTGCACGAGTGGGTGGACACGATGGTCGAAGTGTTCGACCTCGTGCGCGACCTGCTCGTTGACGACGGCACGCTCTGGCTGAACCTGGGCGACAGTTACGCGCAGAACGGCGGCGCCGGCTGGCAGGGGAAGAATGGCGAGCGCTCTGACCGGCGCTTCACCGCAACACGCAACAGCGTGGCCATGCGCGAGGCCAATCGGAGGCCTCCGGCCGGGCTCAAAGCGAAGGACCTGATGGGACAGCCGTGGCGCGTTGCCTTCGCGCTGCAGGACGCGGGTTGGTACTTGCGAAGCGACATCGTGTGGTGCCTTTCCGGGGGCGCCTGGGTTTACGCGCGCACACAGAAAGGTGACATGCCCGTGATGGTGAAAGACCTGGTGCGCCTTAACCCAAAGACAGTGCGTCTGTGGAACGGCGAGAAGTGGACGGGCGTGCTCGGATGGGGGCCGAGCAACAACGACAAAAAGCGCATCGAACTCGTGCTGCGATCCGGAGAGCGCATCGGTTGTACGGGCGGACATCTCTGGCCCACGCAGCGTGGCAATGTAATGGCACGCGACCTGCGTGTTGGCGACATCATACGGTCATGCAAGTTGCCAGAGCCGGATGATTGCGAGCGTCCAACATACATCACCAACGACGCGCTGTGGCTGATCGGATTGTATCTTGCTGAGGGAAGTCGCAGCGGGAACGCGAACGCGCGTCAATTGTCGCTGTCTGCTGACGAGCAAGATTGGCTTCCTCGCATCGAGGCGATTGCGAAGCACTACGGCGGATCTTGCAGCCACACCATTACAGGAAGATCGCTTGCGGTAAGAATCTACGGGGCGGTCCTGCACTCGCTAATTGACGCATACATCGGCGGATCGGTCGCCATCGACAAGCACTTGAAGGTCGCCGCATGGCGTCTACCAAACGACGCTCTGATGCGCGTAGTGCAAGGCTATCTCGATGGAGACGGTCACGACGACACAGCAAACGCCCGTTGGCGCCTCGGCTTCTGCCGAAACTATTCGCTTGAACGCGACCTGCGTACAGCCGCTGCGCGGCTCGGCGCGACGCTGGCGCTCTGGCCCGAAACGGCGAGTTATCAGAACGGCGATGCACCAACCTTCCGAGGTGAATGGCGATGGAAGCGCAGCGGACACTGGAACGAGGCGGACCGCGGCGAGATTTCAGAGATTCGCCTCAGTCGAGCCCGCGGATTTTGGGACATCGCAGTCGAGGATAATCCGCACTTATTTGCGCTGGCATCCGGAGTCCTTACGCACAACTGCAAGCCGAATCCGATGCCAGAGTCGATCAAGGATCGACCGACGAAATCCCACGAGTACATCTTCCTGTTGGCGAAGTCTGAGACTTACCACTACGACGCTGCCGCGATCGCAGAGCCGGTGAGCGGCACCGCCAATGCGCGCGGCCGAGGCGTGAACCCGAAGGCCGCGGGATGGGCACGTGGCGATGGGCCGCACACGCCCGCAGCGCATGCAAAGTCGAAGTCAACGGGCGATGGGACGAAGTTCGGCCGCCCGCGTCAGAACGAGAGTTTCAGCGGCGCTGTCGCCGGGCTGGTGACTCAGCGCAATGCTCGCTCGGTGTGGACGATGCCGTCCGAACCGTTCGGTGGGGGGCACTTCGCCACGTTCCCGCGCAATCTTCCGCGGCGCTGCATACTCGCTGGCTCTCGCCCAGGCGATGTCATTCTCGATCCATTCATGGGCAGCGGCACGACCGCACAGGTCGCGCTCGAACTCGGCCGTCAATTCATCGGTTGCGAGATCAACGGCGAGTACGCGGCGATGCTTGCGACGCATCGCGGTCAACAGCACGGGCTCGCGTTGTCGCACGAAGAGCCGCTTTCGGCTGCCGGCGGCGAGCCATAAATGCCTGAAAAGAAGCGGCACACTCATCAAGTCACGATGTTGCCGTCGGTCGGCGCGCCCGATCCGCTCGTCGTGCTGCCACTCGTGTTGGAACTGATGGAGAAGCGCCCTACCGATGAGCCACAACGCAGCCACGTACCTGCGCAGCAGCAAGGACCGCAGTGATGTCTCGATCAGCGCGCAGCGGCGCGAGCTCGCGGCACTTGCGAAGGCACGCGGGCTGCGGATCGCTCGCGAGTTCGAGGACGCGGTAGAGTCAGGCTCTTCGGATCGTCGTCCCGGTTTCGTCGACCTACTCGCAGCGCTGAAAGACCCACAGCGCGGGTGGGACACACTGCTCATCTATGACACATCGCGCCTCGCGCGCCGCCGCTACATCGCCCAGGCGTTCAAGCATCAGGCCCGGCGGCGGGGCGTCGCCATCGTGTACGCGCGTATGCCCGCCGACGTCGACCCCATTGCCGAAGTAATCCTTGAGAGCTCGTTCGAGGCGATGGACGAAGTGCTGTCGCTGATGAGTCGCGACAAGGGGCTCATGGGCATGCGGGAAAACGTCGCGCGCGGCTTTCGGGCTGGCGGGCGCGCGCCGATGGGCTACCGGCTGAAACACACGGCGACCGGCGCCATGCGCGACGGAAAGCCGGTGATGAAGTCGACGCTCGTGCGCGGGGCGGACGCCGAGCGCATGCGGCGCTATCTCAAGGCGCGAGCCAGCGGACAACCGCGCAATGTCACGATGAAGTCCCTGGGCCTCACCTGCAATCCGTCCTCGTTGATCGGTGTGGAGTGGAACGCGCTGACGTACGCCGGCCACACGGTGTGGAACGTGCACAAGGAGCCTGGCCACGGCACGAAGCGGCGATCGCGTGAGGAATGGGTCGTGCATCGAGACACGCACGAGGCGCTGATAACGGACGCCGATGCCGAGAGCATTCTCGCTCGCCTGATGACCAGCCCCGTTGGCGCTGCGGTGTCGAGAGCGAAGGCCGCGGCGTCGTCGTACCTGCTCACGGGGTTGCTCGTCACGCCGGACGGCGCGGCGTGGACGGGCAAGGGCGGGCGGTACTACAAACTGCGCCGATCGGCGAACGGCCCCGGCAAGCTGGTCCCGTGCGAGGTCGTCGACCGCGCGGTGCTGACGAAGGTAACGGAGGACATCCGGTCCGACGAGTTCCTCGCCGGACTGATCGCGGCCGCGCGATCGACGGGGCTCGCCGCAGACCCCGGCAAGCCGCTGCGCGAGCGGCTCATTCAACTCGACAAAGAGAAGAGCCGCGCGGCTGCGTTCGCACTGACTGTCGACGACGGCGGCACGTTCTCAAGGCTTGTCGAAGAGCGCTCGAGCCAGATCGCGGCACTGCGCGCCGAGCTCGCGGAAATGGAGGCGGAGTCGGCCCTGCATAAGCAGGCGAAGGCGATGACGCCAACGAAACTGCGGGCCCTGCTACTGGAACTTGGGGGGCCGCGGAAGGCCCTGCCGTCGCTCGTCGACCGCGTGGTCCTCGATAAGGACCTCGGCTGCCGCCTGTACTACCGGACCGCCGTGGGCCTATCTATGGCGTCCCCAAGGGGATTCGATGGATGGGCCCCGACTTTCGAGGTCACGGTGAAGGTGGCCTAGCCGCAGCGCACGCTTTCACCTGCTCTTCGTATTCGAGAATCAACCGCTGCTGCGCCTCGATCACGTCCTGCGCGCTGTACCCTGACGGCAGGAGCAGCGCCCGTATCCGCGCGCATGCGGCGGGCGGTGGGACAACTACCGGGACCTCAAGGATTCGCGGCGGCGCTGCCGGCTGCCCGGCGCAGGCCGTCAAGGTAAGGCTCAGGCAGAGGCAGGCGCAGGCAATCAAAGCGCGTGTCATTGACGGATTCCCTCAATTTCGCGAACTGCGGGGCAACGAGCCGGGCGACTTCCGCCGGGATAGCGTCCACGCTCGCGGTGATGAATTGATCGCGCTCGCGCAGTTCATCTGCGGCTGCTTTCTGTCTGGCCGCGGCCTCGCGCTCGATCTCGGCCGACTGGGTGGCGAGCTCGGCGCGGAAGTTGGCGAGCGCGTTTTCCGCCGTGAGCGCGCGGGACTCCGTGATCTTGTAGGCAGCCCAACCTCCGGCGCCTGTCCCCGCGAGGAACGCGATACCGGCAAGGATGAGGCACGGGCCCTGGAAGGCTTTGAGCCATGTCAGCGATGTCGCAATCCATCCAAACATGTCAGGCCGCCTTCTGCCCGGCGAGGTCGATGAACAGTTTGCCGTCGAGGTGGTCGACTTCGTGCTGCACGCAGGCCGCACTCAACCCGGACAACTTCGCCACGCGCGGCGCGCCGGTGAGGTCCTGATACGCCACCTTGATCCGCTTCGCGCGCGTCGTGTAGGCGAACGTGCGCCCGAAGTTCACCGACAGGCACCCGTCGCGGACCATCTGCGTGTCCTCGGCCTTGAGGATGACCGGGTTCACCATGACCACCGGGTCGACACGCGACGGGCTCACGTCGAGCACGATCAGCCGCGAGAGCACGCCGACCTGGTTGGCGGCGAGCCCGACGCCGTGCGCGCCGTACATGAGCCGCAGCATTTCCGCGGCAAGGTCGGCGAGCGCTGCGTCGAAGGTCTCGACCTGAGCCGCGACCATGCGCAGCGCCGGATGCGGGTGCTGCAGAATGACCAGTTCCGTCATACGCCAGCCTCATCGCTGTCGTCGAGCCGGTCCGTACTCGCCTTGTCCGCGAGCCACGGCCAGAAGCGGGCAAGGACCCGCACGCTGCCCGTGTACACGAGCGGCGTCATAAAGCCGGTGAACAGCCCCCACACTACGGCCCACTTGCCGCCCTCGGGCCACGTGATCCACGTTCCGAAGAAACCGACGGTCGCCGCGGTCGTGCGCACCAAGAACTTGAACGCGCGCATCGGGTAGTTGCGCGCATCGGCAAACAGGCGCAGCGGGAACTTGGCCCACTGCGTGAAGCCGATAGAGATCGTCAGGCCGAGTAACAAGGAGACGACGTGCACATGTTTCAGCATCGACTCGACGAACGCGAAGATGTTGGCTACGGTCTCCATCGGTTCGCCCCTTTCAGGCCGGGTACGCGCTCCAGTTGAGTTGGAAGTGCGGCATGTCCCACCCCCATAGGTCGTAACCCCAATCCATGTCGATGCCGGCGGCGAGCGCGCACTGTTTCATTGCCTTGGCGACTCGGCGATACGCGGCGAGCGCGTCTGGCGCCTCCAAGTCCTGAAAGCCGCCGGCGCGCCACGGCGTCAGGTCGACGGCGTGGCCAGTGAGGTGGCGGGATGTCATCGTGCGGGACTTGCCCTTCGTGAAGTACTCGCGCTGCTTTGCGAGCGTGCGTACGCCTTCGGTGACGGAGAAGTCCTGGGCGGTGACGAGAATCGCGCTTTTCACGACCTTCACGAGCGCCGGGTGAACGCCATCGAGCCGTCGCAGTGAGCGGGCACCGAGTACGTAGGTCACCGCAGTCTTTCGATCGACGTCTCGATGTTGTTCAATCGACGCAGCACTTCCGTGTACTGCGCGACGGTGACGGCGATCTGCGCATCCTGTTGGCTGTCCTTCTCGAGGTGCAGAGCCGATCGAGAAGCGGTCGCGGATACGGTGGTCTCGACATTCGTGACTCGCTGCTCGAGCCGGCCGGACCAGTAGAACCACATGCCCGTCTGCACGAGCAGGCCGGCAACAGCAATCGTGATCGCCAAGGGGTCGCGATTTCTGTTGTCCACGTTCACCCCTTGGGTAATCAGTGCTTGTTCGGGCGATCGAACGGGCCGCTGCCGCCGCCACCGCCTGATCCGGCGCCTTCCGTGCGTTGCTTCCTCTTCGAGTAGATGCGCCAGCCGAAGTAGCCGAGCACGCTTACGGCGGCCAGCACTCCGATGGATTCCACTGCGCCCATAAAGCCTCCACGTTCAACCTGTTGGACTTGCCAGCGCGAACCTATCTACGTGCACTGTCAGCGCAAGCCCTGCCCTACACGACCTCCGGCAAGCCTTTCTGGCCCGAGAATCCCGGCATGCGAACGGGGGCGACCGATTGCGCGAAGGTCAGCGCGAGCGCATCGCCCGTGTCGGGTGACGGCAGATTCAGTTCGCGCATGTCCTCTTTCGACATCAGTTGGAGGCGGCGCGCGGTGTCGTAGTGAACGGGCTGCGCCACGAGTTCGTCGCGCAGGTCGTTGTCCGGCGGGATCTTCGACTCCGTGAGCCAGCGCGCGAGGCGGCTCCACCACTCCGCGCGCGGGTTGTAGTACAGCAGCTTTTCGATGACCGCCGAGCGATCGCCGGCGTAGCAGGGGATGACGTTCGTGTAGCCGAGTTGGATCAGCCGGTCATAAACGCCCTTGCCAGCGCCATGCGCGTCGATAAAGGCGGCGTCCGGCCGTTCCGTCGAGAGCAGCGTCGCGATCCGGTCCGCGAGGTGCATGTGATTCGACTCCGAGAACCGGATTATGTCGCGCGCGGTCACAATGGGGCCGCGACGGAACACGAGCGCTGTGCGAGCGGTGCCGCCATACGCCACGTCAATCCCGCACACGCGCGGGATCGTGTCGGGGATGAAGTCCTCTTCGATGTCGCGGTCGACCGCCTGCTGCACGAGCGACGCCGAGATCAGCCCTGTCTCCGACGACTTCGGCGGGAGGCCGCGAACGCGGACGCGCACGAAGTCGCTGTCCTCGCCGTAGTCGTCGACCCACTCCTGCAACTTCGCGTGATCCGCGGCCTTCGCATTCCGCGCGTCGATCGTGTACGTCAGCCAGCGATGCTTGAAGCGCCCGAAGCACTCAGAGAATCGGCCGGTCTCGCTCGTCGGGTTGCCGAACGCGATCCACAGGCCGCCGCGGGTGGTGAACGCGCCCTCGGACGCCTCCCATATCTCGTCGGCAATGGCGCTCGCCTCGTCGTAAACAATGAGCACGTCCTGCTCGTGCGTGCCCTGGAACGCGGCGGCGTTATCGCGTGACCACGGGATCGCATTCGCCGCCCATTGCTTGCCCTCGCCTTTCAGCGAGAAGGACGTCGCCTGCCAGTCGAACCAGTGCGCGTTCAGCGTGTAGCGGTAGTTCTTGTTGAGTTCGCGCCAGAGCTTCGTTTCGAGCTGCGTCTTGGTGCCCGCGGTGACGACGACCTGCGGGGTGACGCGCGTCGACAGGAACCACTGCACTAGCGTCTGTATAAGCCAGGACTTACCTATGCCGTGGCCGCTGCGCACAGCGATCTGCGTCGTGGGCTCCGGAGCCCGGTGGGTCGCCACCGCGTACATGTGCGCGCCGATGTCGCGCAGCACCGTCGACTGCCACACGTCCGGCCCATCCGGCCACTTTTCGTACGGCGTCCCCGCCTGCCCCCACGGGTACATGGCGAGCGCGTAGCCCCAGGGATCGTAGAGGTACTGCGCGGCGATTTCGGCGATCTCGTCATCGCCAGCGTGCAGTTCAGCGGAGGCGGCTTGCATCGTACCGATGCTCGCCGAGTGATCCGTCAGCGCAAGTTAGAACAGTGGGGCGTACGGCTCGACCATGCGAGCCAGTTCATTGCGGCGCGCGTAAATCTTCTCCAGCGCCGCCCGCTTCTGCTCGGCGGTCATCGACGAGGACTGGACCATGCGCGCCCGCGCACTCAGTTTCCGGATCTCCTGAGCGATGTCGTTCAAGCGTGGGCGCACGAGCAACTGTTCCTTGCGCTCTGTCGCCAGCCGGCGCGCCGCCTCCATCTGCCCCTCGGCGCCGAGCTTCTTGATCGTGCGCGCGGTGTCATCTGCGACATCAAGCATCCGGTACAGTTCGTCGTGCCACTTCGTCGTCCGCGGCTCGCCCACTCGCACGAACCGCCGCAACACGTGCTCGTGGAACGCCTTCGCCGGCGCATCGGGATACCCGCCGGCCGAGCGCGTCACCGTGTCCGACACTTCCAGCCCCAACATCGCCATCCCACCGAGGTATCCCCGCAGCAGGTGTTCCAGTTGCACGGGCGAGCGTAGAAACTCCGGCGCGCCGTCCGGCATCGCCTTCGCGAGCTCGATCAGCGTCGGCGACGTCCACGGCCGGTAGCGGGCCTCCGGCAGCACGTTCTTGTCCTGCATCGACAAAATCGGCGC
>Ga0224723_1000223_pt1 | contig 39080 bp, 31 predicted proteins | sample Balambano_FR2_Me_FD_161647 | JGI IMG/M metagenome (GOLD analysis project Ga0224723, IMG submission 161647) | Freshwater sediment microbial communities from Lake Towuti, South Sulawesi, Indonesia - Balambano_FR2_MetaG | ecosystem: Environmental > Aquatic > Freshwater > Lake > Sediment | place... | reverse complement strand
CACCTGGACCGCGCAAACCGACGCCGCCATTGCCGCCACGCCCGCCGCCGCCACCCGCCTGTCGCGACAGGTGAGTCCAGGCGCGGGTGAGGCGTGGCAAGCGGTATTCGTACTGCGCCAGTTCGACCTGAAGCGCGCCTTCGCGCGTGCGGGCGTGCTGGGCGAAAATGTCGAGAATGACGGCAGAGCGATCCAGCACCTTCGTATCAATGCCGAAGCGCTCTTCTAACTCACGTTGGTGCCGCGGCGACAACTCATCGTCGAAAACGACGGCTTTCGCCTCCGTCGCGACGAGCAGGTCTTTTACTTCTTCCACTTTGCCGCTACCGATGAACGTTGCTGGATCGATGCGCTGGACATTTTGTGTCGCCTGCCCGACGATGGTCATGCCCGCCGTACTGACGAGCAATTCCAGTTCTTGCAGTGACTCTGCCAGCGGCATTAGCGGGCGGCTGCCTTTTTCTGTGACGCCGACGATGATGGCGCGTTCTGGTAGTGGGGTGGTGGGTGTGATTTCGTGCATAAGCTCAAGTGTAGATGTGAATGTGCCAACGAGAAAGGGCTACTTTACCCACGACGATACCACTCCTTGAGGCGTTCGATCGCTTCCTCGAAATGTGCGTCGTCCATGCCGATGCTGATACGCACATAATTCGCCCCGCCGGGTCCGTAGGCATCACCGCCCACCAGCGCAACATGGGCATGTTCGAGCGCCGCTGTGCAGTATTCCGCGCCGCTTCTGCCGTCGGTCACACGCCCCCAGACGTAGAGCGAGCCGCGTGGACATTCTCCTTCCAGCCCGATTTCAGGCAGGGCAGCGACAAGTAAATCGCGACGGCGCTGGTAGATCCTATTGCGTTCGTCAATCCATTGCTGCGGCGTTTGCTCTAGTGCCAGCGTCGCGGCTGCATAAATAGGCAGAAAGTGACCGCTATCAACATTACTCTTGACTTGAAGCAGCATTTTGATCGCCATTGCATTGCCGACTGCCGCGCCGACGCGCCAGCCTGCCATGTTCATCGTCTTGCTCAGCGAGTTGAATTCGACCGTGCAGTCCGTTGCACCTGGTACTTGCAAGACGCTTGGCGCGCGATAGCCATCGAACGTGACATCGCAGTATGGATTGTCGGACGCCAGCAACAGATTGTGCTGGCGACAAAACTCGACAGTGTGCGTATACCAATCGAGATCAACGGTTGCACCTGTCGGGTTATTGGGGTAGTTGATCCAAAGTAGTTTGGCGCGTTGCAGCACGTCTGTTGGGATGGCATCAAGGTTTGGCAGCCAGCCGCTTTCGGCGCTGACGGGAAGCCAGTGGACATCTGCGCCCGCCAGCAGCGCGCCCATCGAATATGAGGGATAGCCGACGTTTGGCACAAGCGCGATGTCGCCGCGATCAAGATATGCCAAACACAAGTTGACAATACCCTCTTTGCTGCCGAGCAACGGCAGCACTTCCCGTTCCGGGTCAAGCGTTACGCCGAAGCGCTGGCGGTAATAGTTTGCAGTGGCGCGGCGGAAAGCAGGTGTGCCTCGATACCCGGCGTAGCCGTGCATGTCGTCAGCGCGTGCCTCGTCCACCAGCATTTCAACGACAGCGTGCTGTGGTGGCATGTCTGGGCTGCCAACATCGAGGCGGATGATCGGCGCGCCTTGTGCCAGTAGTTGCTGAACCCGCGCGCCCAGTATTGCCAGTGGATAAGCGTCGAGGCGTGAAAGACGTGCAGCGGGAGATGGAATAGACATCACTGTTTAACCAGATGAACCAAACTCAATATGTTGTATGTTGATTGTAGTCCATTTTGGGGCTGTGGGGATAGAATGGTCTACAACAGGGTTTGAAGTTGAGGGCTGGTCTTGATGAATATGCGTTCAAGCGATCAAGTATTTAGGCTGTACGAGGTGGGTCCGTTTCCAAACCGGGTTGATCCCTGGTCAGAAGATGCCACCTATTTCCACGCGCTTCATGAAAGCATGATCGATGAGATGCTGCGCAGGCTGCGGGAGCCGTTGTTCCGGTTGGGTTATCGCGCTGGACGAGAACGCAGCTTGCAAATCGCCGAAGGGCGCAAACCCGATCTGTTTGTCAATTTCGCGGATGTTCGTAGGCAAGAGAAGCCACGCCTGAATTACGAATTGGCAGCCTCGGAAGTACTTGCTCCTGTTGGAGAAGTGTTGTACGAGGAACCCTGGCTGGACGCGATACATATTCACGCAAATGATGGTGAACTGGTGACGATTGTCGAGATCATCTCACCCCAAAACAAAGATCGTTTGCAGGATATGAGCGAATACAAGGAGCGGCGGTCTCGTTTGTATCTTGAGCGTGATGTGCGCGTAGTAGAAATTGACCTGACTCGCTCGGTCAAGCGGCTGGTTGAGCGCATGTCAAGTCAAGCGACACCATACTTTGTGGCTGTTTTTATACCCGGCGAGGCAGTGCGGGTGGTTGCGCTGCCGTTTGAAGCAAAATTGGAGCGTATCGCAATTCCGCTGACCTCAGAGGTCGTTGCCGTGGATTTGCAGCAGGTCTATACAGCTTCCTATCAAACGAATATGACGGCACAACATATCGAGGACGAGTGCCGCTATGCTGAGGAGCAGATACCGTTTCCATCGCTCCTCTCGAACGAGCAACGTACAGACGCCCTGGAGGCGGTGCGCGTCTGGCACGAACAGTTGAAGGCAGCGCAAAGCGGCTAGAGTGCTGGTGTGGCTTCTGGCGCAGAAATTGCCTTTTCCAAATCACCCAACGCGCGTTTGACATACGCCTGGTAGCGCAGGCGTTTATCTTTGATGTGCGGTTCGATCTCGGGCAGGATGCCGAAGTTTGCCTTCATCGGCTGGAAATCCTTTGCCTCAGCATGGGTGACATAATGGCAAAGCGCGCCGAGCATGGTCGTGCGCGGCAGAGTGAGCAGCGGTTCGCCCGCCAGATGGCGCGCCATGTTGACTCCTGCGAGCAAGCCTGTCGCCACATTGCCCATGTAGCCTTCGACACCGGTGATTTGCCCGGCGAAGTACAGATCGTCACGGGTGCGAAACTGCATCGTGGGCTGTAGGAGTGTCGGTGAGTTGATGAACGTGTTGCGGTGCATCATGCCATAGCGCACGAAGTCGCCGTTTGCGAGTCCCGGAATCATTTGCAACACGCGCTTCTGGTCGCCCCACTTGAGATTGGTCTGGAAACCGACGATGTTGTAGAGCGTGCCAATCAGGTTATCACGGCGCAATTGTACGACTGCATAAGGGCGCGTGCCTGTGCGCGGGTCGCGCAGTCCGATAGGGCGCATCGGTCCGAACGCCAGCGAGTCGCGACCGCGCGCGGCAATCTGCTCAATGGGCAGGCAGCCTTCAAAAAAATGCGGGTCTTCGCGCTCGAACTGCTTGAGTTCAATCGTTTCCGCTTCCAGCAGAGCGGTGACAAACGCCTGGTATTCGTCGCGATTCATCGGGCAATTGATGTAATCGCCTTCTGCTTCGTCGCCGCGTTCGTAGCGGCTGGCGCGGAATGCGATGTCAAAATCAATACTTTCGAGTGTCACAATCGGCGAGATAGCATCGTAGAAATAAAGGTATTCCTGTCCGCTGAGTTTCGCGATTTCGGCAGACAGGGCATCTGATGTCAGAGGTCCTGACGCGATAATGGTGGGCGTCGTCGGGATATTCGGCATTTCCTCGCGGATCAGCTCGATATTGGGATGCTGCTGAATGGCAGTTGTCACAAGTTCAGCGAAAGCATCGCGATCTACTGCTAATGCGCCACCTGCCGGGACTGCGGAATGTTCGGCTAAATCGAGCAGTAGGGAACCGAGCTGATGCAGTTCCGTCTTGAGCAAGCCCGATGCGCGATCAGGGAGTTTGCTGCCGAACGAATTGCTGCATACCAGTTCTGCCAGTTTATCGCTGATATGCGCCCCTGTTTGCCGCACAGGACGCATCTCGTAGAGGCGGACGCGATGACCGCGCCGCGCCAGTTGCCAGGCGGCTTCCGTACCGGCGAGTCCGCCGCCAATCACAATGACGGGAGTGTTCATGCGAAAATCTCGCTCAAATTGACTGTCTTTTCAAGGACATGAGACTCAAACGAGTCGGAAGCACTGAAGGTGCCGAGCACTGCAAATTCGCTTTCTCCGCGTTGCCAGACTTCCAGCGACTGCCGTTTGAGATTGAGCAGCCAGTATTCACGCACGCCATATTTCTCATACAAGAGATCCTTTACGGTCTTGTCGTAGCGGGCAGTTGAAGGGGAAAGAACCTCAATCACGAGGTCAGGCGCGCCTTCCAATCGTTTGGGTGTCACTATACATTTGCTATCCGGGGTAAGCCATAGGACATCAGGTTCAACGACGTTCTCGTCGTCCAGATAGACAGGGACAGGTGCTGTGAATACCTGCCCATCTGGACGGAGGCGATCCAGCAAGAGGATGAGTTTGATGACATTACGCTGGTGGGCAGGGGAAGGGGGTGGCATTTTGATCAGTTCTCCAGCGATCAGCTCAATTGGATGACGTGAGTCTGGCAAGGCGTCAAAATCCGCAACTGTCAGGTGCTTTGTTGTTTGTATAGACACAGGTTAACCTCCCAACTCTGCCGCGAAGGTGCGATAGCGGATGATCTTCTCGCGATCGTCTTCTGACGGGGTGAGCGCAAGCGCCTGATCGAATGCCTGTCGTGCTGCCTGATAACGTTTGAGCGCAAAGTGGGCACTCCCCAGCACATCATACACACGATAATCGGTAATGGGTTGGTTGTCGAGATGCGCTGTTTTAAGCAAGGTATCCATCGCGCTGACCGCCTTGTCGTACTCGGCACACTGATACCAGGCACGCGCCATCTGGTATTGGAGCGAAAGTTCCCAAGGGTGGTAAGGATTATGTTGGAGGGCGTGCTGGTAGGCATCTCCGGCGGCGGCGTACTGCCCGCTGTTGAAATAGGCATTGCCGAGCATTTCATAGGCCCGCGACCAGGTGACATCAATGCCGAGTGGCTTGCGTGCCGTCTGGAGATATTGTTGCAGACGGCTGATGACATCGCGCTCGCGTCCATCGACACGGGACAGCAATTCGCCCGCAGTCAACAAGGCGTCGGCAAGCGCGATGCGCGTTTCGTCGGTTTGGTAGGCAATATCGATTGCCCTGTCGATGGCAGCCAGGGCAGTATCGGTGCTGCCGAGTTCGCGCAGGACACGCGCGCGCAGCGTTTCGAGACGCGCTATCCAAATGGGCGCTTCATTGGCGGGGTAGGTGTGCAGCGCTTTATCGAGGAAGCCCAACGCGCGGCGGGCGTCACGCTTCTCGTAGAAGTAAATAAAACCCAGACGTTCAAAGCAGTAAGCAGTCAGGGCGGGTAACGTGCTGGGCGCAAGCAGGGCATTGGTCAGGCAGGTAATCGCATCCTGTATGCGTCCGTCCGTCAGCAGAATGCGCGCCTGTTGGTAATGCAGCCAGCCGAGGTTCGGGTAGGAGGGGTGGTCGGTGATAAGTGCGTGATACGTTTCATCGGCGCGTTGGACATGTGCGCGTTCAGCAAAGCCAACGCTGGCAAGTTCGTAGCGCGCAAACCAGGCATCGCCCTGTAATTCGCGGATTTCGAGACGGAGCGCCGGGTCGTCCGTGCGCTGTTCGGCGGTTGCGAGGTCGTCAAGGGCTTCTTCGGCGCGTGCTGCCAGCAGGCGAGCGCGGGCGCGCAAAGTTAACAGTTGGGCGCTGTCGGGATTTGAAAGTGTGCTGCGCAGCAGTTTGGCTATTTGCACCTCTGCTTTCTTCAGGTCGCGCATGGCGAGGAGTTCACGGATTGATGCAAGATCGTGCATGAAGGGGTTCCCATTCAGACTGTCATGAGCCTTCGTTGCATTATATCGCTGGTCGGCAGGTGCGGTATAATTTATTGTAGGTGGGGGTAATGACTCAGGTTAGTGTCACTTTTGTGCGTCAACCGACAACATGCAGGTGAATTGATTTGCGCACTGGCCCAGCGGAGCCATAGTGTGCTGGTTGGATGTGCCGCAACGGGTATATATGCGGCGCTCTGTGCATTTGGGCTTCAAGGCAAGTTAGTTGGTATCCCTGCCAACACCTGTTACATTGTACTCTGGGCAGTGCTGCGCGCGGGCTGTCATCCGGTGCTGCTGGACATCGATCCTCTTACGGGCAATCTTCCACTCACCCCACAAACAAACGGCGAAAGGCTGTCAGCCATCATCCCATGCCATATGTATGGGCTAGCTGCACCCATTGCCGCACTCTGCAAGTGGGCGAAGGCACAGGTTGTGATTGTCATCGAAGATGCGGCGCTGGCGTATGGCGCAATTGCTGACGGTAAGCCAGCGGGCGCGTGGGGCGATGTGTCGGTCTACAGCTTTGGCACAGGCAAGATTGTCGATCACGGCGTGGGCGGCGCAATACTGGCGGATGATATACGTTTGGCGCTTGAGATTGAGCGGATCATCACAACGTTGCCGGAATGGGATAATCTCATCTTATCGATCTCACCAATCAGTGGAATGCTGTGTACTGGGCGCTGCATCAATACGAAGACAAGAATCCGAAGCTGGCTGCGTTGTATCCTGCGCTCTATGAGGCATATCGCGAGTTAGTTGCGTATCGACTGGCAGCGGATGACCTAGAGGGTTTGACTGCTCGGCTCGCTGCTGTGGCGACTGACCGGGTGCGGCGTTTAGACGCCGCTGCTTACTATGATGCGATGCTTGCAACTTTGCCTGTCGGGACTCTGCGTCGGCGGTCAGGCGACACTTTGTGGAAGTATCCGCTGCTGGTTGATGAACGTGAGCGCGATATGCTGCTAGCATCGCTTTGGGAGCATGGCGTTCGCGAGGCGACGCGCTGGTATCCCACGCTGCGTCATATGACGGCGGCGTTGTGTCCTGATATTGTGATTCAGCCAACACCCAATGCAGACAGGTTTGCAGCGCAAATCATCAATTTACCATTGCACAGCGGGGAGGTTGAGCAGGTGTGCGAAGTGCTGTCAGGCTGGTTTACCTGAGTTTTCGATACACCAGTCAACCAGTTTCTGGATGGCATTATCGTAAAACTCTGGTTTGAGACTGATCGCATTCATATGCGCCAGGTCTTGCAGAAGGACGGGTAGCTTCATCTCAGAACTGCTTAAATCATCGCACAGGAGCGGGATAATCTTTTTGTTAAGCACGAGCGCGCGTGCAATTTCATTTTGCACCCATTCAGACTCTAGCGTGCCAGGTGCCAGAATTGGAATGAAGTATTCCCGCGTGCTGATTTGCTGTTCAATGACATCCTTAAAGCGTCCGATATTAATTTCATCGAGGTCAAGAAAAACATCAATGCCATGTTCGCGCAGGCTATTGGCAATCGCGCGAGCTGCTCCCCAACTGAAACGACGGTTGTAACTGATGAAGACGGATGTACGTGGTGTAGCACCAACCGCTGTGCCGTACTTGTGCGCTTCGTAGTCACCGCGCATCAAGGCGTTACGCTCGATTGCGCGTTGAATCGCGTTCGAGAGACGGTCGAGATCGAGGCGGTCCTTGTGCAGGAAATACTCAAGACCATACTTGTCACGTAAGTCCAACACTTCATCCGGGGTAACGCCGGAGCCACTAACCATGATACACGCGATTTGCGGATGGTTCTGTTTGATGTACTGAAGCATTTGCTGACCGAGCGGCATTCCAATTTTTTGCAGACCCATGACGAAGCGCATGTCAATAGTTGCCACCTGAAACGGCACATTGCGCCGCGCCGCGTCTTCGAGTCGCTGCTCGCCGTCGGTAATGCTGTTGCTAATTTCAGTCTCGCAGCCCAGACTTTGCAGACTCACGCGCATGATTTCACAGAAATCGGGTTCATCATCAATGATAATCACTCTGGTTGGAGGCAGACTCATGCCAATATCCCTTCGGGTTCTATAGTCGTTTTACAGGGCAGACTGATTGTAACGCGCGTACCTGTAGATGCTTGATTGTCAATTTCAATGCTGCCGCCTAAACCAGCGATAAAGTCGCGCAGCCAGATTGCGCCGTAGCGGGTACGGTCAATTTGCAATCCCCATTGTGTTTGTAACAAACTGTAAATGTCGTCGCTTTCGAGCAGGGTGTGGTCATGATGAATGGTAATTTCGACTATGGGGAATGCGGAGTGTGGGTGGAGCAGTTTCGAGTCGATGACCAGCAAATGTACTTCACTGTCATTACGCAGGATCGACTCGACAGATTGCTCAATCACAATGCGCAGTGCTTCGGTTAGCATGGCAGCGGTCGTGTTGACAATGGGGGCAGGTGTGCAATACTGCGTATCAATAGTAATTTTGTAGCGGGCTGTCTCGACTTTATCGATGGCGAGGCTAATGCAAACATTTGCGTCTATGCCCTCAGATTTCTGAATTCGCCAGGGCTCTCTGAAACGCGCAACCAGTTCCGACATTTCGCTCAGGCGATTCATTACTGCTGGAATAATAGCAATAAGATTTTCACGGGCTCCTGGACTAAGCGTTTCAAACTGCTGCATGACATTCAACTGTAACCTTACCGCTCCTAAATGTCCTCTCAAATCATGGACGGCAGCTGCGGCAGTGAATGCCATTTGCGCCAATACCTGCGCGGCTTTGCGACGCTCCTCAGATGCACGATACAGCCGCGCGTTCAAGATGCCTACCGCCGCTTGCTGGGAGAAACTGCTTAAGAGTTCGATCTCGCCCTTGCTGAATTCGCGCGAGCGGGTCATGGCGAACAAATTGCCCGCCAGAGAGAGTTTGGGGTTGCCGCTTTCATGCCGCTCGGACGAGATATAGAACGGGATGGCGATCAATTTCTGGATACCCATTTCTTCCTGGATGCTGCGCAGAAGTCGTCGGTTGTCAGGGGTATCCGCGATGGAGGTTTGAAACAAACTATACAGGTCGTCAAGTTCTGTTCTGGCATTCAGGCGCAGCAGGTTCGTTTGCGTCTGACTCCGCTGAAGGGTTTCGCTGCTACTCTGTACCGCTTTTGAGAAAGTAATGCGTTTCTCCGCCGCATTGGAAAGCATGTCTTCCCAACGCGCGATATCCGCAGGCTTGGCGATTGCTGTGTCGATATAGAACGATTGCGTTGGCGATTGACCCTTATTTTCAATCGTTGCAAAGAGCGCTCCTGCATAGCCCAGCTCTTCCACCACACCTCGCGCGATGCGCTGCAAGATATGATGCTCATTGTCCAGGTTTGCCTGGATGTCGTAGATGAGATTGCGGGCAAACTCTGCCTGCACGCGCCGCCGTTCGCTTTCGATGGCGAGTGCCGCCTGTCTGCCGAAGGCTGCCAGAATGCGCTTATCTTGCTCTGTGAAAGGGGTGGTTTTTGCTGCGAACAGATTGCCGACAACCTCTTTGTGTCGTTCGACGAAGAATGGTACCGCGATAACCTCGACGATGCCCAGAACATTCTGGATGCTCTCGGTCAGTGGCTTGGCAGCAAGCGGGGCAATAGGTGTAAACAGGTCGTACAAATCACGACTGACCACCGGATCGCGCGTTTCGACCGCCTTGATACTGAGGTTGCCTCGATATGCCTCTTGATAGCGATACACGCGCGCAATGTCCGGATCAGACAGGCTTATTCGTTTGCCTGCCAATTCAGACAGTTTCCGTTCGTAATTTGCTATCTGATCGCGGGTGGCTATGGCAGGGTCAACGTAGACAGCGCGCACGGGCAGGATATCGCCTTGCTCGTAAGTCGCGACCATCGCCCCAACATAACCAAATGCCGTTGTCACGTCATACGCGATGGCGTTCAATGTGGAATTAAGATCGACCGCCGATGGCGGAACAATCGCTTCGCGTGGGGTAGTGCCGCTGCGCGCCAGTTCACGCTGTATGAGGGGACGGGAAGCACGCCTAATCAGGTTTCGTATTCCGGGCAGATTGGCAAGGACACCCAGTACAGGGGAGTCCAGTATCTGCCCCAACACGGTGTGCCGGGATGTTGAAGTATTACTGTCTGGTCGTGGGACGCGAGCCATGACACACCCAACCTAACTTCTTCTATCGTTTGTGTTACAGATAGTATAGGTTAGATTTTAGTTTTTGCGAGTAGTCCGTAATATGAGAGAAGAAACGGGGGACTTGCATACCCCCGTTTTCGTTCGTCACACTTTGCCCAGCACGATCGTTGCGTTCTGACCGCCCAAACCGAAGCTATTCGAGAGGATATAGCGCAGGTTCTTGACCTCACGCGCGACATTCGGCACGTAATCGAGGTCGCAGTCGGGATCGGGGGTTTCGTAGTTGATCGTCGGGTGGATGACCTGATCGACCAGCGTCTTCACGCAGGCGATGATTTCCAGCGTGCCAGCCGCGCCGAGCGCATGACCGATCATGCTCTTGGTCGAACTGACCATCAGGTTGTATGCCTGCTCGCCGAACACTTTCTTGATCGCCAGTGTTTCCATTGCGTCGTTGGTTTGTGTCGAAGTGCCATGCGCATTGATATAGCCGATGTCGTCAATGCTGACATGTGCGTCTTCGAGCGCCCAACGCATACAACGGCTTGAGCCTTTTGCTTCCGGTTGCAGCGCCGCAATGTGATAGGCATCAGATGACGAAGCATGACCGAGGACTTCGGCGTAAATGCGTGCGCCGCGCTTGAGGGCATGCGCCAAAGACTCGATGATGACGATGCCGCAGCCTTCCGAGAAGACGAAACCGCTGCGATTCTTGTCAAACGGGCGGCTGGCTTTGTCCGGTGTCGCTTCGTAACCTGTCGCCAACGTATCCATCGCCTCAAATCCTGCAATGGCGTAGTCTTGCAGGACGGCTTCGACACCGCCCGTAATCACCATATCTGAGCGCCCGTTCTTGATCAATTCACTCGCTTCGCCCACCGCCTGTGTGCCAGTTGCGCAAGCGGTCGAGGGTGCCATCAGCGGTCCAAATGACTGGAAGAATTTACTCACCTGATGACCGGGCATGTTGGGCAGCGAGTTGATCAAGCCAAGCGGGTTGGGTTTGCGCCCATCCTGGCGATACTTGGTTGTCGTTTGTTCGCTCAGTTCCTGCGAGCCGAGTGACGAGCCAATGACCGTGCCAACACGCTCGCCTTCTGCCTCAATTGCTTTGTGAGACAAACCTGCATCCTCAACCGCCATCGATGCCGCAGCAATGGCGAACTGGCAGGCGCGCCCCATCCGGCGTGCTTCCTTGCGGTCAATGCCATACTCCGTCGGCTCGAAGTCGCGCACCTCACCGCCGATCTGTACAGCGACGTGTTCAATCGGCACCGTTTCGATGCGCCGAATACCGGAGCGCCCGTTCTTGAGGGACTCCCAGAAATCCTTGACGGGTCCGAGCGCGCTTACCGCACCCAACCCGGTGATGACTACACGGGGACGACCATTTCGCAGCAGTTCCATAGTGTCTAGCTCTCAGCTTTCAGGTATCAGGGTTCAGCCATGAGAAGTTGTCATTACATCAACGACATTGCAGATGATCGAAACCTTACTTTCATATGCTTTGTCACATATCGTCACCTGCGATGTTTGCCATACCTGCGCGGATCGTCTCGATGACTTTGCCCTGCACGGCGGCGCGTGCCTGACGAACCCCGTTGCGGATGGCAACCGCATTGGAACGACCATGACCGATAATAACAACACCATCAATCCCCAGAAGAGGCGCACCGCCAATCTCGAATGGGTCGATCTTCTTGCGGACGCTGGTGAAAGCAGGTTTCGAGAGCAGCGCACCGACCTTCGTCAGCGCAGATTTCATCAATTCTTCGCGGATGACACGCGTGAGCGTGCTGGTTCCTGCTTCAAGCGTTTTGATGAAGATGTTACCGACAAATCCATCCATTACAACGACATCAGCTGCGCCCTTGAGGACATCCTTTGGCTCTATATTTCCGACGTAATGCAGCGGGAGCGCTTTCATCAACTGTGCGGTTTCCTGGATGAGCATGTTGCCCTTGGTGTCTTCCTCGCCGTTGCTCAGCAGTGCAACATCAGGTTGCTTGACACCCATAACTGTTCTGGCATAGATGTCGCCCATCAGCGCGAACTGGATTAACCATTCCGGTTTACAATCGGCATTTGCCCCTACATCGGTCATGATGATCTGCTTGCTGGCAAACGGCAGGATGCCCGTTAGAGCAGGGCGCTTGACACCACGAATGCGGCGCAGTGTGTGCAGAAGGGCGATACTGAGCGCCGCGCCTGTATTGCCCATCGAGACGAAGGCGTCTGCCTGTCCTTGTTTGACGAGGTTCATACCGATATGCATGGAAGAGTTTGGCTTTGCTTTGCCAACAGTGCCGGGCTTGTCGTCCATCGTAATGACTTCGCTGGCGTGAACGACCTCAATTGGCAGCCCGGCAGTAGGGTGTTTGGCGAGTTCGCGCCTGATAGCGCTTTCATCGCCGACGAGGATAATGGGGTCGCCAAAATCGCGAGCGGCAAGGACTGCGCCTTCTACGTCTGGCGCGGGAAAGCTGTCTGTGCCCATTGCGTCAACTACGATGCGCATGAGGGGTGTCTCGTTTCTTCAATCGCCACAAAAGTAAGTACATGGGTAGGCGCAATATAGTACATCAGAGCTGGTGGCACGAAAAGAGAGACCAGCGCTGATGCTTGACACCACTCCGTTTCCCCTCTTATAATTTTACCAACGCTTGTGAACCCTTGTGAGCTTAAAATGACCCTAGTAATAAATCCTGACTATATCGTGCGTCCGGCGCGGCGCGAGGATGCGGAAGCGATCATCGGGCTGTATCATGCAGTGTCGCTCAAGATGGTGGGCGAAATCGAGGAGACGCTCGAAGACTTGCTCGTAGAATGGCAGGAGCTCGATCTCGAACGCGACACGCGGCTGGTGTTGAAACCCGACGGGCAAATCGCGGGCTATGCGGTGGTGGAAGATGGTTACAGCCCCGAAGTGTCGTATATGGATGCCTATCTTCATCCTGACGACTGGGGGCGAGATGATGTGACTGAAGCTTGGCTGCTGAACTGGGTCATCGAACGCACGCGCGAAAAGATCACAATCGTGCCGCCGGACGTGCGGGTGGCGCTGCGGGCATTCACCCATGCGCATGATGAGCGTTACAAGGCTGGCTTGGAAGCAGCCGGACTGACAAACATCCGCCAATCTTACCGAATGCGGATCGATTTTGATGCTCCGCCGCCCCCCGCGCAATTGCCAGAGGGCTTCAGGCTGCATATTTCAGCGGACGGCGATGCGTGGCGACCGATTCTGGAGTGTATCCGTGATGCCTGGCGCGATCATTTCGGCTATACCGAACGTCCGTTTGAGGAGCATTATAAGGAGTGGAGTGCTTACTGGCAGGCGTATCTGCACAAGCGCTCATGGCTGCTGGCGCTGGATGGTGAAAAGATCGTTGGAACCTGTTTGTGCGAAACGCACCTGAATGATGATCCAGCTTTTGGGTGGATTAATAATCTGTCGGTGCGTCGCGCCTATCGACGTCGCGGGCTGGGCGATGCTTTGCTGCGGCTGGCGTTTGCACATTTGTATAAACTGGGCAGTCGGCGGGTCGGGCTGGGCGTGGACGCCAGTAGTTTGACCGGAGCCGTCGGGCTGTATGAGCGAGCGGGGATGCGTGTCGAAACGCGCTTTGATCTTTACGAGATTGAACTGCGTCCGGGGCGTGATACGACAACGCAGCGGGCGGGATAATGGCATTGACAGTGCGCCGCGAGCGCACTACAATGCGTGACAGTTGCGTTGGTGGCGGAATGGCAGACGCGCATGGTTGAGGGCCATGTCCCGAAAGGGGTGGAGGTTCGACTCCTCTCCAGCGCACTACTAAAAGACTCGTCTTAAGGGACGGGTCTTTTATTTTTGGGCAAAACTACGCTATAGTTTGCGAATATAACGGAGTCATTTCTGGCAGGAGCAGCGCATAATGAGCAGCAATTTGAACAACGTGCTTTCCCAGGCATACGGGCTGATCGAGGCTGATCAACTGGAAGAGGCGGTCGCGCTGCTCAAGCCGATTCTTTCGGAACAGCCTAATAATGCCGATGCTTGGTGGCTGTACGCGCACGCCGTCACGAATATAGACGATGCGCGCGCATCGCTGGATACGGTTCTGTCGATTGATCCTGAGTACCCAGAAGCGCGGAAATTGCTGGAAATGCTCGATGAGGCGAGTCGCGGTGATTTCGGCAATCCGTTGAACGATATGAGCTTGCAGCCTATCCGCACCATTCCGGCGCTGCCAGATGAGTCGCCTGAATTTGCGTCTGTAGATGAGCCGTTTTCGCCTGTAGAGAAAGAGTTCTTGAGCGCGGGCGAGGTGCGCGAAAAGCCGACCAGCGGCGGAATACCCTGGCTGCGGATCGCGGCGCTCGCGCTGCTGTTCATTTGTGCTTTAGTGGCGGCGTTTTTGCTCAGCCAAAACCTGTTTGCGCCGGGTTCCGGAACTCTGACGACAGCAGTGGGCAGTGACCGTACTGCGACGGCAGTTATGCTTGATGCAACCGATAGTGTCATCGAAACACAGGTTGCGGACGCGAGTTTGGTTGGTGACCCGAATGCCTTGACCGCCACCGCCATTATCGCTGAAGCGACAGCACAGGTCGGTGGTGCCGACGCAAATGCGACGGCTAGTGTTCTGATTGAGACGGCGACCGCTGAGGCTGCGGCGCTCGAAGCTGGCGCGACCGGGACTGCCGAGTCACTTGCAGCAGTGGGAGACGAGACTGAGGAAGCCAGTGCTGCGATTGAGACAGTCGTGGATGGGAACGAAGCCGCAGACGCAACCGAAGCCGGTGACGTAAACAGCACTGCGCCAGGCACGGATGCAGGCGGCGGGGCGGCACAGGTGGCGACTGAGGAACCCGCAGCCACCGACGAGGCGACCCCAACACGCGAAGGTTTTGGCGGCGACATGGATGCACAGGCAGCCGCGCTTGAACCGTTACAGGCGTCGTTTGTTACGGAATTCGGGGAGTCGGCTGCGGTGGAAATCACCGATACCGCGCAGGGAGAAACGCTGCTGCTCACCATTTGCAGTGCCTTCCCGAATGTAGATTTGCGCGAAACGCTGCGTCGTGCCGTCGAAATTCTGGCAGGGCAGGGTTTAATCCTCAACTTCGATGTTCAACGACTGGGTATTCGTCTTGTCAGTTGCGAAGATCAGACCGTTTACCGCACGTTGACTGCCGATATTCAGGACGTGGCATCGTTTGCACAGGGCATGATCGATGCCACAACCTTTGAGGCGCGGCTGCGGGCTGAATAAGGCTTACCCGCTTTCCGACTCGTGGATAGGCAGCAGCACTGTGAACGTGGTTCCTTTGTTTACAGTGCTTTTGACGTCGATTTCGCCGTTATGCCCCTCAATGATTCCGTAGCTGACGAACAAGCCGAGTCCAGTACCGTTGGGCTTGGTTGAGAAGAACGGATCGAAGATACGGTCAATGTGTTCGGGGGCAATGCCGCTGCCGTTGTCTTCAAACTCGATGGCAATGGCGTTAGCAATTTGCTGCGCGCTGATCTTCAATGTGCCGCCTTTGCTCATCGCTGCCTGCGCATTCAGTGCCAGATTCATGAAGACCTGCTCAAGCTGATCTTTACTGCCATAAATCGGCGGCAGCGTGGGGATGTCCGCTTCAATCGTAACGTTATGGGTAGCAAAGAACTTGCGGTTCAGATCAACAATGCTTTCGAGGATCGGACCCACGTCGATCAGTGCCAAGCCCTCGTTGCGCTTGCCAGTGAAGTCAAGCAGGCGGCTGACGATGCGACGTATCCGTTCAAGGCTATCCTGAATCAGCTCCATCGCCTTGCGGTCGTAGTCAACGTTGGAGTGGCTGATTTCTTCCAGATGGTCATCGAGTAGATTGCGGATCGGCATCAGCGGGTTGTTGATTTCGTGGGCGATGCTGGCGGCAAGATGCCCGATGGACGCCAGCTTTTCCTGACGCAAAAGTAGCTGCTGCGCCTGTTCAAGCTCGCGTGTACGCTCAAGCACGCGCGCTTCAAGCTCAAGCGCATGGCGTGCAGTGATGTCGTAGAGCTGTGCGTTGCGGAGCGCGAGTGCGGTCTGGCTGGCGATGCCGCTAAAGAGGCGCAACTGGCGGTCGTCGTACGCCTCATCACCCACGATGAGCAGCATACCAAGTGTGCTATCGCCCTGAACGAGGGCAGTTACCATACAGGCTGGAATCGCTGAGAGTTCCGGGACATTGCCTGTCCAGCGCTGGGCAATATGCCCGTTGAGGGCGGAAAACAGCTTCTTGATGACGGACGAGTCTTGAAGCTTGTTGGCGGCGCGCAGTTTTTGCTGGACTTGTAACCGCTGGTCAATGATACTGCCGTCCTCGCCAAAGACATAAATCGCGGTGGCGGAACCGGGCAGCAAATCGAGCAGCAGCGGGGGTACCAAGTCAAGCAGCGAGTGTAGGTCGGGTGTCTGGTTGAGCTGAGCGCTGACGCCGAGCAGTTGCTCCAGTTCGCGCGAGCGTCGTTCCAGGTCTTCTTCGAGCTTGCGATTGCGCATTTTGCTTTGTGCGCGGGCAATGAGTTCGTGCGGGTTGAACGGCTTGTAAAGGAAGTCATCCGCGCCCAGGTTCAAGCCGCGCTCCAAATCTTCCGGCTCGCGCGCCTGGGCGGTGACGATAATCGTCGGGATGTTGCGGGTTGCATCAAATTCGCGCAGGCCCTTCAATACGTCAAAGCCGTTGAGACCCGGCATCATGACATCGAGCAGGATGAGGTCTGGCAGCAATAATTTTGCCCGGTCAAGCGCGTCAATACCGTTATACGCACATTCAATCTGGAAACCCACGCGCTCGAAGATGGTCTCCAGCATTTTAGCGGTGTTCTTCTCGTCGTCCGCGACCAGCACCAGCGGGGGATGATGCGTAAAGAATGACGGATCAAGCTGCATCATAAAGACGATCTCGCTTTGGCAGAAGCCCTGTAGAATAATGACACTGACTAGGTTCAATCATAATGGATGTTGCGAAAATCGATGCGTAATACTGCACAAACCCCCTCAATTGGGCGCTCAATCGTTACGGGCTTGCTGATAGGCTTTGGTATCGCCGCTGTGTTTGTCGCCGGGTTCGTCACGCGGGATTTGCTCGGCGGTCCAAGCCGTGTCCAGGCAGTCTCCAATCCGAATGAGTCCGGCTACCCATTGCTTCTCCAAGTGCAGGCACTACTTGACCAACACTACTTGCGCGAGCAGCCGGACTATACGCAGCGGCAGTACGGCGCGATTCGCGGCATGTTGACAACGCTCGACGACCGCTTTACGTTTTTTATCGATCCACCCGTTGCGCAGAGTGAGTCGGACGTATTGGCGGGAACGTATGGCGGTATTGGTGTCGAAATCCAGCGCAATGAAGCTGGCGAAGTCCTGCTCTACCCGTTTGAAGACAGCCCTGCTGCCCGCGCTGGGATCGTCACGGGAGATGTATTGCTCGCCATCAATGACACTCCCGTTGACCTGTCAATGGGGCGGGATGTGATTGACCAGGCGTTGCGTGGCGAGGTGCGCGATGGCAATGGCGTTGAGTTGACGTACCGTGCAGCAAGCGATGGTGAAGAGCGCACGATTTTCATTGCGTTCGATGTCATCAATGTGCCGTCAATCATCTATCGCGTCCTTGAGCAAGACACGCGCATCGGCTATATGCACATCCTGCGCTTCACGAGTCGCACGCCCGAAGAATTGCGGACAGCGCTGGCTGCGCTGCGGGATGAGGGCATCGAGGCACTGGTAGTGGACTTGCGCAATAATTCGGGCGGGCTGCTGGCAGAGTCGCTGGTAGTGACCGATGAGTTTGTCGATGGCGGCGCACTTGCTTATGAACGCAATCGCGACGGTGAACAGGCATTCAACGCTATAAACGGTGGCATCGCGATCGATCTGCCGCTCGTAGTGTTGATCAACAACGGAACTGCCAGCGGGGCAGAAATTGTGGCAGGCGCAATCCAGGACAGCGGACGTGCGATTCTGATCGGGCAGCAATCTTATGGCAAGGGATCGATCCAGCAGATTTACCCGTTAGCAGATGGGTCGTCGCTGCATGTGACCGCCGCCGAATGGTTGACGCCAAACCGCAATCAACTGGACGGTGCCGGGCTGACGCCTGATATTGCGATGATCCCGGATGCGAACGGACGCGATGTCGAACTGGGTGAAGCGGTGCGTCAGTTGCAGTCTGAACTGGCAGAGGTTTGAAAGCAGAGATAGAGATGGCAGAAGGTCGCAAAAGCATCGCGCGGAATCGCAAGGCGCAGTTTGACTATGCATTGGGGGATCGCTATGAAGCCGGGGTTGTGCTGACCGGTTCCGAGATCAAGTCGATTCGTGCGAACAAAATCAACCTTCAGGATGGCTTTGTGCAGGAGCAGGGTGGAGAGTTATGGTTGCTCAATGTTCATATCTCGCCCTATGAGCAGGCGGGAACCTATGGTTATGCCGAGCCAGTGCGCCCGCGCAAGCTGCTGCTGCGAAAGAAAGAAATCGCGCAGATCATCAGCCGCACGCGCGAGCGCGGCTATACGGTCGTGCCGACGGAAGTGTATCTCAAGAATGGCAAGGCGAAGATCGAAATTGCGATGGCGAAGGGCAAGAAGCAGTACGACAAGCGCCAGGATATTGCCAAACGCGACAGTGACCGGGAATTGAGGCAAAAGATGAAAAGTGGACGCTATGAAGATTGAGGATTCCCCTCAATTTGCGGCATGTGCTAATACTGCAAACGACATAGCATAGAAAGAGGTGAAGCTCTGGTGGATGAACTACGCTGGCAATCGTCGATATTTGAGATCAATCGCCTGGACGAACCGGACAAACAAGCACTGTACCGAACGTTGTTGCCGGATTGGGTATATACCAATTATGGCATTGACCGCACAACACTCACTGCCGAAGGGAAGCCGGTGGTGCGTTTCCGCTGCCCATCTGGCAGCCGCGCGGTCGAAATTATCGTTCGACGAAGAGCAAGCGATCAAGACCCGATGCTGTACCTGAATATGGTGGATACGTTTAATCACCAGTTACTCGTATTGCTGGTCGTGATCAATAATCCGGAGTCGTCGCGTTACAATATCGACCAGGATGAAGACGGCAATGTCACCCAGCTTGGCACGATTACGCGCAACCGCGAGGCAGAGGAAGCGGCGCTGAAAGCCGGGCTTGCGCCAGGACAGGTGCGGGCAGGGTTGCGTGTGTTCAAGCAAGTAGTGCCGATATTTGAGCAATTCGTTGCCAATATGGGTCACGACATGTTCTTCATCGAACCGCTGGCATATCACAATGCCATCATCTTTGAACGCTACGGCTTCAGTTATGTGCGTGGCTTTCAGGAGATGCAGCGCATTCACCGTGAGTTTCTGCCGGGTGGGGAGTTAGACCGCAAACTCACACCGGAGAACCCATTCAGGCAGCCGGATGCAGGGGAGAGCATTCGCGGACGCTCTTGGGCGATTCACGATGGTATCCTCGGTCATCCCTACACCGGGTTCCAAATGTATAAGCGGCTTGGCATCCATGCTGGAGTAACCACATTTCCCGATGGCAAGTGGTAAAGGCGACAGTCCTCACATTAGCGAATTCAGCGTGCGCAAGATGCTGGAAAGTATGTTGTATGCGCCGGGTGCAAAAAAGCACGATACATCGCCCCTGGAGCATCTTGCTGTAATCGATGCAATTGTGCAGGACCCGGCTACGCCAGCGATGGAGCGGGGGCGTTTGTTTGCGCTGGAACAATTTCTGGTCGAACTGATTACGGATCAGTATCTGAATCTGCGTGCTGCTGAAGGTTTATCCCCACTAGGTGAAAAGTTATCGCGGGCGGCGGCAATTGAAGACTTGAGTCAGGTCAAACTTACGGGGCGCAATGAGCTTGAGTCGTGGGCGATGTTGTATTATCGCTTCGTTCAGATCGATCTCTCGCTGAAGCTTGAGGAAATTCGTACAGCGCTGGCTCTGGAAGAAAGCACCTTTCGCCGCCATTTCCGACACGCGATCAAACGGATTTGCGGCGTGATTCGGACGCAGGAACAGGAGGCACGCCGCCAGAACAAACAGCGGTATCTGCTTGCGCGACTGCCGGGCGAGCCAGAGACGCGAATTGTCGGGCGTGCGCCAATGATCACGGACACGGTTGCCCGCATCAGAGAGATGCCACACATCATGATGATCAGCGGCGCTATCGGCGTTGGCAAGCGCTGCGTGGTTCGGGCAGTGATCGCACGGCTGATCCAAGAGGACTTGATCGACCAGCTGTTGTGGATTGACAATCCCCGATCAGCAGAGCAGGTACGCCTGTGGCTTCTGGAGCTGGCAGCGCCGCACAAACAGAACGCCGAACGCATCGACATGCGCACCTATCTTCTCAGTTATCGGACAATCATCGTGCTTGCGGGGATTTCTAATCTTGCGGAAGCGCCAGACTCTTGGAATGCGCTGTTGCTTGATCTCGACGCAGCGACAGTGTTTGTGATTGACAACAAGTACACCCCGCTAGACGCCTTGACTGCTCATGTGGCAGTGCAGGCGTTGGATGAAGAGGCGACAATCGATCTGGCGCGTGTCTGGTGGGCGCGGTTTCATCGCGGTGACGGGCTTACCGAGGAAGAACTGTCGCTAATTGCGCGGCAAAGCGGTGGCTGTCCTGGCGTTCTGCGCCGTATGATCGCTACCTACAGACATGCATTGCCAGAAACCATGCTGGAGGCAAGCGTCGGGCGTGCTTATGGCGACACACTGGCGTTGTTATCGCCAGCGGCGCTTGAAACGCTGTACCGCGTAACGTTGATGCCGCCGACCGTGCATGACTCGGTGCGGTTGAGTCGTGGGCTGGGTTGGGATGTGCGTGAAGGGATGGATGAACTCCTGCGACATCATCTTCTCGAGCGCGGGCAAGCACCCGGCAGCTACCAGGTTGTGCCGTACATGCGCGACTGGATCGAGCAGGATTACCGCCGGGGCGGGCAGGCGCGGGCAATGCTGGATCGCGATTTAGAGTTTCTGGACTCTATCGTTGTCAACGATACCCAGGCAGCGCTGCCTGTCGTTGAACACGTTCTGAATCAGGGATGGCTGTCACTGCCCGACGCGCAGCGACAGATGTGGCTGCGTGAGGCATGGCGTTGTGGGGTGCAGGCGAACCATTGGGCGCTGTGGCTGGAACTGCTGCGACATAAAATTGACTCCGTACAGCATGGCGACACGGCGCTTTGGATTGGACGTGGGGTCTGCGCACGTTGGCTGGCGTTGTGGGAGGAAAGCACTGAAGCATTTGAGCGTGCAATTGCGCTGGCTGGAGATGTTGGCGACTTTAGTACGCAGGCGGAGGCGGTGCTGGAACTGAGCATACTGGAGCGGCTGCTCAGTCAATATGAGAATGCGCAGCGCCATCAAAACTGGGTCATGGAGGCGGCAGAGCGCTTTGACTTGTATCCTCTTCTGGAGCGAGCGGCTATCGAGCAGGCTCAGATTGCGCTTGAGCGCGGGGATGGGCATCTCACTTTGCACCATCTGCACGGAGTACCGGGGTCTGTGCGGACGCGGCTGATGCAGGCTGAAGCGCATCTGTTGCTGGGCGATCCCGAAGGTTGTCTGTCGCAGCTAGTGGATGGAGTGGCGGACGAATTGACCGATGCCGCAGCAGCAGGGAAAGCCTATGCACTGAGGGGACGTGCGTTGTACGAGCAAGGGGATTATAAAGGCGCACGTATTCAGGTTGAAAAAGCCATCACCATTCTGGAAAAGGCAAACGATCCCTACAGCCTGGGGCGTGCCTATGCCAACTTAGCAGGCTTGTTGATCGATATGCGTCGGGATATTCAAGCCGTCTCAATTCTGGAACGCGCGGAGATGCTCCACAGGCGGGTGGGCGACCGTGTTGCATTGTTTGCTACGCAGCATAATCTGCGCGTGCTGCGCGAGCGCGTGAGCGGCGCTTAACGCTTTGCACTGAGAAAATGAAACTGGCAGGCGAGACTCGTAGTATGTGATTCTCGCCTGTTCCTTTTTTGCGGAGATTACTCTATACTCATACCAGCGCGCTTGTAGCTCAGTGGATAGAGCATTGGTCTTCGGAACCAAGTGTCGGGGGTTCGAATCCCTCCAGGCGCACTGGGTTGCAGCTTGACCCCGTACAGGCAGACTGCTATAGTTTCGCCCAGCTGCTCCATTCGTCCAGAGGCCTAGGACGTGGCCCTCTCAAGGCCAAAACGCGGGTTCGAATCCCGCATGGAGCACAAGATTACCCTCCAACGTCGCCTCCGCATCATTCGCAAATCGGTTCTACCCCATTTGTTGGGGGGCGCAAATCAAAAGTGGACATGCTATCGTCTTTTCAGTTTGTTCGCGTGTTTGAATCACCATAAAACCGTCTCAATCTCATCTATTTCTCATGAGAGTTGTGCAATCTTTGCGCAATGATGAGACTGGCTTGCGGCGACTCAAAACACTATACTCCCGGAGTTCTGTATGGCAGTAATCGAGAAAGCACCCCCCCAGTCGGGAACGCACGCCGCGCCCGGCAGCGCGTGGTATCAACGTGAAGTAGCAGATGTCCTGCGCCATTTCGAGGTCAAAGTAGATACTGGCTTATCTATCCAGACTGTGACTGACCGGCTGACAAATTACGGTCATAACGAGTTGATCGAGAAGGGCGCAAAAAGCGTCTGGGCAATCCTTTGGGAACAGATTACCAATCCACTGGTGTTGCTCTTGATCGGTGCGGCGACCATCTCGATTTTTCTTGGCAAGTGGGACAGCTTCATTGCCATCATCGCAATCGTGATCATCAATGCTATCCTCGGTGTCACGCAAGAATATCGTGCTGAACAGGCGATGCAAGCGCTCAAGAAGATGAGCGCGCCACTGGTGCGCGTCCGTCGTGACGGCAAGGTGCAGGACATCGCGGCGCGTGACCTTGTTCCAGGTGATATTGTACTGCTTGAGGCAGGTAGCATCGTACCAGCTGACGCGCGACTCGTTGAGGTGGCAAATCTGGCGGTTGCCGAGGCGGCGCTCACAGGTGAGTCACAACCCGTCGAAAAGAATACCAGGGTCATTCATGACTCGGACATGTTACTCGGCGACCGCCATAACCTGGTCTACATGGGAACCGCAGTCACTTACGGACGTGGAACGGCAGTCATCGTCGAAACCGGAATGCAGACAGAACTGGGCAAAATTGCCAACCTGATTCAGTCCGTGGAAACGGAAAAGACGCCGATGCAAAAGCGCATTGACGAAGTGGGCGTGCGCTTGTTCCAGGTTGCCATTGCTGTTATGGTCTTTGCATTTATCCTTGGAATCTTTACTGGACAGCCGATACTGCCGCCGGGCGACCAACCGAACCAGGACTCGGTGCTGTTGACCGCAGTTTCAATTGCGGTGGCGGTTGTCCCCGAAGGTCTGCCAGCCGTTGTTACTGTGGCGCTGGCATTGGGTGCGCAGCGCATGTTGAAGCGCCGTGCGCTCATCCGTAAATTGCCCGCTGTTGAAACGCTCGGTTCAGTAACGACGATCTGCTCTGACAAGACAGGAACGCTGACCGAGAATCGCATGACTGTGCGCTTTGTGGATGTCGAGGGTGAAGAGGCGACTATCGATGAAGTGCTGCATGATGGTCGAATGCAGCTTGTGTCGCAGAACGGCAAGACGGAAGAGGCAACGGTTGCGCAGGCGATTCTGATGACGGGCAACGCGCTATGCAATGACGCGATTCTGGAAGCGGTTGAACAGGACGGTAAGCGCGATTTCCGGGCGCTGGGCGACCCGACTGAGGGCGCGCTGGTCATCGCGGCTGCCAAGTATGGTTTAATGAAAGAGCGTCTCGATAAGCAGTATCCGCGCGTGGGCGAAGTGCCGTTCTCGTCCGAGCGCAAGCGCATGACAACCATCCACACGATTGATGAAGCGAGCGAAACCAGCATGGTTGCGGAAGAGAAGGCAGTCCGCCTGCTGTTCCGTAATGCGCAGAATGCGAACGAGTATGTGTCGTTTACGAAGGGCGGTGTTGACAGCGTTCTGGACGTGTGTGACCGTGTGTGGATAGATGGGAAGCCAACAGCGCTGACGCCAGAACTCCGCGCGCGGGTTGAAGCTTCAAACGACAAATTGGCGAAAGAAGGGCTACGGGTGTTGGGTCTGGCGTACCGCCGCTGGACAGCTTTGCCGGAAGATGTCGATGTCGAATCGATGGAGACCAATCTCATCTTCGTTGGCATGGTCGGCATCATTGATCCACCACGCGCGGAAGTGCGCGATGCGGTTGCCACGAGTCGTACCGCAGGCGTGCGCCCGGTGATGATTACGGGCGATCATCCACTGACCGCACTGGCGATTGCGAAGGAACTGAATATCGCAGGTGAAAATGCCCGTGTACTCACCGGTCACGAACTGGCGAAGATGTCGCAAAAGGAACTGGAAGGCGTCGTCGAAACCGTTCCGGTGTATGCCCGTGTTGCACCAGAACACAAGCTGAACATCGTTCAGGCATTGCAGACGCGCGGGCATATTGTGGCGATGACGGGCGACGGTGTGAACGACGCGCCCGCGCTCAAGAAAGCTGACATTGGCGTGGCGATGGGTATCACCGGGACGGCGGTCTCCAAAGAGGCGTCGAACATGGTGATCCTGGACGACAACTTTGCCACCATCGTCAGTGCCGTTGAAGAGGGGCGCACCATCTATGAGAATGTGCGCCGCTTCATCAAATACCTGCTGGCGAGCAATACAGGCGAACTGTTCGTTCTGCTCATGACGCAGCTTATCCCGAATATGGGCTTGCCGTTGACGACACTGCAAATCCTGTGGATGAACCTGATTACCGACGGTGTTCCAGCGCTGGCATTGGGTGTCGAGCAGGGTGAGCGTGGTGCAATGCGGCGCGCACCGTACCCGCCCAACGAAAGCGTCTTCGGTCGCGGTCTTGCACGGCATATTGTGATCGTCGGTTTGACATTCGGTTTGACAGGGTTATTGCTCGGTATCTGGGCTTTCAATCAGTATCAGACAGAAGCGACTGAGGTTGCAGGCAACATTGGCATCACGCAGCAGCAAATTCTGGATGCGCAACGCCTCGACATTGACCTGACCAATGCTACAGTTGTCGCCGACGCAGCGGCACAGCTTGGCATCACAACGGAACAGGTAGTTGCCGCAAAGCAAGCCATCCCTACCATGGATTATGCGCCGTATACCTGGAACACGATGGTATTCATCTTCCTGACGATTGCGCAGATGGGACATGCTTTAGGGCTGCGCTCACACCGCGAATCAACGTTTACCCTGCCGTTCTTTGGCAACAAGCTGTTGCTGGGCGCGGTGGTCTTCACGATCATTGTACAGCTTCTGACAATCTATCTACCGTTCTTCAATGACATCTTCGGCACACATCCGTTGACGGGTGCGCAACTCGCGATCTGTATGTTCCTCAGCACGATTGTCTTCATCGTCGTGGAAATTGAGAAGCTACTGATCCGGCGTGGCGTATTGAAGTCTGGCTAAGAGAAGCAGGCGCAAGCAGAAGCAAAACGGACGTGTAAGCGCACGTCCGTTTTCGTTTACGATACCTTCAACATGTGGATGCGTGTATCCACCGCGCCCATGCGATACTTGTACTCTTCGTTGCCGCGTAAAAAGTCGAACAGCGTGTGTTTATGTTCGATGGCGTGCTGAATGGTGTAACAGAGCAGCACGATTCCGGGACTGAGATGCCCCCACTGCTGTGGCGCAAGTCCGCTGTTGTAAACCTGGATGCCATCGCGGTAATTGAAGTTCATGTAGGTGGCACACGCATTCCCCTGAATAGTGAGGAAGCTGAGTTGTAACCAGCCGCATTCAAACATCACACGCGCCATATTGCGGATGAAGCTGGTATTGCGCCTGTCGCTTAAGAACTCCGCTTTCGCGGACTGGCTGGCGGCTGCCAGTTCGAGGAAGCGCCCCAGCTCTGCTTCGAGGTCGTGACTGGCGTCCACCATATACCAGCGCAGGTCTTGCGCTTCACCCTCGATACGACGCAGTTTGCGGCGCAATTCATGACGCTGCTTCTTGTCCAGTCCTTCAAGGAATTGCTCCCAGCTTTCCGGCAGATGAATCACCGGACAGACTTCCTGCAAGGGGGTTTCGATTGTGAAGCCACAGGTTTCCAGTAGCGGCGGCATGACTTTGAGAGTAGGTGAGTCTTCGTGAATGTTGCACAGATTGATGCGGTCATAGCGGTCGCGATGCTCACGGAGGAAGGCAGCAAGCAAAGTACTGACGACCTCAACATGGTTTACGTCAATGATTAAGTCCACATAATCGGTCACGTCCACACAGCCGATACTGCGCACCACACGTTCGTCCGGACGCGCTTCAATGAACCAGGGCGCAAGACCGAGCAGACGATCATTGTCATCGCGCACTGCAACTATCCAGAGCTCGCCCGCTTCGTAGGTGGTCCACCAGGTATACTGCCATTCGTAGGTGCTGAAGATTCGATTGCTATAGCTGCGTTGGAGAAGGTCGTTCCATTCTGGCTGTAGTTGCTCAAAGGCGGAAAGCGTGTCATGGACAATCAAGCGCATGAGGAATGCACCTTTATGCTGATGTCAGTCGGTCAGTGTGCAGTATAGCAGGCACATGATGTACAGTGCGCAAGTTATCAGCAATCATTTAGAAACGGCAGGCATATGAAATAAACAGGACGCCCGTTGGCGTCCTATTCGCATTGGCATGGATAGCGATTAAGCCATCACCTTTGCTTTTTCTGCGTTTTTGGTCTTATGCTCAAACGCGAGCGAGGTCTGCGTATCGGCATCAAAAATGTGCATGTTGTCGAGGTTGAGCGACACGCCCATGCGGTTGCCAACGCGGGCGCGTGTGCGCGGGTCGGTACGAGCGATGAACGACTTGCCACCATCTTCGAGATAGAGGATCATTTCGTTGCCCATCTGTTCGACTACTTCCACGTTTGCCTGAATCAGGGCTGGGGTTACACCACTTGGCTGGAACTCGGCATCGTGAATGTCTTCGGGGCGGATACCAAAAGTCACGCGCTTGCCCAGATGGCTGCGATACAAGTCTGCTTTGGCGGCGGGCAGAGGGATGCTAAATGTGTTGGTATCGATGCTGACCCTGCCGTCGGTTTCCTTGAGAGTCGCGTCGAAGAAGTTCATTGACGGGCTGCCGATGAAGCCTGCGACGAAGACATTGCGCGGATTGTGATAGAGGTTGAATGGGCTGTCAATCTGCTGGATTTCGCCGACGCTCATCACGCAGATGCGCGTTCCCATCGTCATGGCTTCCACTTGGTCGTGGGTAACGTAGACGAACGTCGTGCCAAGGCGCTGGTGGAGCTTGCTGATGAACGAACGCGCTTCGACGCGCAGCTTGGCGTCGAGGTTGGACAGCGGTTCGTCCATGAGGAAGACGGCCGGTTCACGGACGATAGCACGACCGACGGCGACGCGCTGACGCTGACCACCGGAGAGCTGACGCGGGCGGCGTTCCAACAGATGCTCAATCCCCAGGCTCTTGGCGGCTTCGCGCACGCGCTGGTCAATGACCTGCTTGGGTGTCTTGCGCAGGCGCAGACCAAAAGCCATATTTTCGTAAACTGTCATATGAGGATATAGAGCATAACTTTGGAACACCATCGCCACATCGCGATCTTTAGGAGCGACGTTGTTGACAACGCGATCGCCGATGGCGATTTCGCCTTCACTGATTTCTTCGAGACCCGCAAGCATACGCAGGGTGGTTGACTTACCGCAACCGGACGGACCGACGAGGACGAGGAACTCTTTGTCCGCGACTTCAGCGTTGAAATCACGCACGGCTACGGTATTGCCCGCATACTTCTTCCATACATGACGAAAACTAATACTTGCCACGATCATGCCTCCGTAACAGAATAGGATGCCGATAACGATAGCGAACGCTTGTGTTGCTTTTGTGAAATCTGCACAAAGAGTTTGCGCAAGTGCAGGTTTCGTTCATCACAAGTGGATTATAAGGCGCGCTGAAAGTTTTGCAAATTTTCTCAGGAAATTGGGGACATATGTCACAACAAGTCAATGCAGAAGTCATTGCCATAGGCACCGAGATTTTGCTCGGAGAAATCACAGATACCAATTCGGTGTATATCGCCCAGATGTTGCGGGGTATCGGCATCAATCTGTACTTCATGACATCCGTTGGTGATAACGAGCGACGGATTGCGGATGCTATTCGTATCGCGATGGGGCGGGCAGATATTGTCATTACGTGTGGAGGATTGGGTCCGACGATTGACGATATGACGCGGCATGCGGTGGCTTTGGCGACCGATCGAGAGCTTGTCTTTCAGCAAACGCTGTTGGACCAAATCGCCAAACGGTTTGAGACGTTCCGCGTGCACATGTCGGAGAACAATCGGCGGCAGGCATATCTGCCCGACGGGGCTATCGTTATTGAGAATCCGGTGGGGACTGCGCCATCGTTCATCGTTGAGCATGGGGGCAAGCTGGTTATCAGTCTGCCGGGAGTGCCGCGCGAGATGAAGTATCTGGTGGAGAATGCGGTGATTCCTGAACTGCGCCGGCGCTACGGGTTAGGCGTTATCAAGGCGCGCGTACTCAAGACGGCTGGCATCGGTGAGAGTATGCTGGACGAGGCGATTGGACGCGAGCTGCTTGAAATGAGCAATCCGACCGTCGGGCTGGCAGCGCATTCCGGGCAGGTGGATGTGCGTGTGACAGCGAAGGCGGACAGTGAACAGGAGGCGGATGCAATGATTGCGCTGGTGGAAGCGCAGGTGCGGGCGAAGGTCGGCACATACATTTTTGGCGCAAATACCGATACCCTCGAAGCGGCACTCGCTGAGGCGTTGTCACGACGTGGGATGACACTGGCAATTCTGGAAGCGGGATTGCCGCCTTCGGTGAGCAAGCGGATGGAGCGTGTGACGCAGCCGGGACAGGTGGCGCGGGTCGAGCGGGTTGAAAGCCCTGCGGCTGTGGCGGGGTTGTTAGGCATTGATCCGCTGGAAAATCTGCGCGAACTGGCGGAAGACGCGGCGCAAACGCTGGCGAGAGACGGACAAACCGTAGGGATCGCGGTGCTGGCAGTTGCGGATCGTGCTGAAGATCGTGCTGACAGCGATACTGGCAGCGCGTTTGCGGTGTGCGTGAACGGGCAGATGCGCTCGCGGTCGTATGGCTTTGGCGGGATGTCTGAGGATGCGGTACGTTGGAGCGGAACCTGGGCGATGGCGATGGCGTGGCAGATGCTCGGTTAGTACAGAGTGTCTTGCGAGTGAGACAATCACTAAGCATTTGTAGTTCAGTGGGAACAGACTGGTCAGGATGATATGAGTGATCGATTTGGGCAACGGTTGAAAGCGGTGATGGGTGACAAGCAGAGCAGCATCATGCTACTACTGCGTCCGCAGATGGCGAAATTGCCGCTGCCGATTCAACGCTATGACGATCCCTTTCTGCCGTTCAGCTGTGCGATTATCGAGGCGGCACAACCGCTTGTGTGCGGCGTGATCTTTGATATGGCGGCGTACCTGGCGTTGGGCGCAGCCGGGGCGGTTGCAATAGAGAGGGCGATTGCCTTTGCAGGCAACCGAGATCTGCTGACGGTGCTGCACGCGCCGTTCGCGACGCCGGACTACGCAGCTGCGACGAGCGCGTTGGCATTCGCGCCGGATGGCGTGACGGTGACGGATACCACGTTGATCCCTGCCTACGTGCTGCGCCACCAATCAGGTGTATGGGTGATGGGCGATGCTGGCGCAGACTGTGCACACAGTATTTTTGACAACAAATTATCCAGTGTGAAAGTTGTGATGCCTGACCATGCACCACTCATGTTGCGTATTGCGGGTGATGAAGTCGTCTACGCAGGTAACGGTGAGGATTTCATCGATCAAATGGGAAACGCATTGAAACGCCTGTAGTGTCCCCCAATTTCTTAGGGTCTTGCGCATAAGACTGATGCTATACTGAAACCGTTGAGCTTGATCTTGCGCAGGACTGCAGACATGAAGACATTGACGTGCAAGAATTGTGGCGGTGCGCTGCCCATCGAAAATCAATTTGTTCGCACTATAACATGCAAGTTTTGTGACACTGTTTTTCTGGTAAGCGGAACGGACACGCTCGATGAAACGGGCAAGACGGCGAGCCTTGCCAACTTCCCGTCGCGGCTGCGGATTGGCAACCGGGGTGAGATACGCGGACGTGGATTCAATGTGTTGGGGCGCGTGCGCTATGTGTATGACGAGGGTTACTGGGAAGAGTGGCAGATCGCGTGGGACGATGGCGCGCCGCCCGACTGGTTGGAAGAAGACGAAGGTTACTGGACAGTGTACCGTCGTGAGCGTGTGAAAAGCGCGATACCGTTGTACGATCAGGTGCGCGTGGGCATGACCATCCCGATCAACAATCGACAGGTATTTATCACAGAGAAGCGCACCGCGAAAGTTGGCGGCACAGAAGGACAGTTTGCAGCCGTGCTGCCGCTCAAGGGCGCGTTCGGCTACTTGCAAGGCGGGGCGGATGGCGTTTCGGTCGGTGTGAATTACTGGGAAGATGAGATCGAACTATCGATTGGTGATGATCTCGAACATCATGATTTGAAGCTGCAATAGCATTATGAATTCAACACCGTCAACCAGTGCGCAGACCGCGGCACGCCCGGTTTTGCGCGAATTGAAGTGTCCAAATTGTGGCGCGCCGATTGCCCAGCATGTGCCAGATGTGCAGACGTTTGTGTGCGGGCGCTGTCATGGTTACATCAACGAGAGCCTGGAGGGGTTGACATTTTCTTCTGGCAGTAAGTTGCCACAACCAAAAGTGCCAATCCGCATTGGTCAGTTTGTGACGATTCGGGATGTGCGCTGGTTCGTGTTGGGTCGTGTGGTCTATCAGGGTTGGGATCCCAGCGAAACCAGTGACCGCTGGACGTGGAATGAATGGCTGCTCGGCAGCGACGACGGGCGTTTGTTCTGGCTATCGCTGGATGAACTTGGTTTCACCTGGTTTACAAAGCTGCGCGTGCGCGAAGCGTTTGACCCGCACCGCGATACGTCAATACCTCTTGGCAATGATCGGCGCGCGCGTGTCGTGGAGCGCTATCCGGCAAAGGTCATTGGCGCAGAGGGTGAACTGACGTGGCGCGCCAAACGCGGCGACAAGCTGACGATGATCGAAGGCGCAGACGGTGAGAACAAGATCAGCGTTCAGGTTACGACAGACGAACTGGAAATACATCAGGGACGCACACTCAAGAAGGAAGAGGTCGTCGCTACATTCGGCAAGGACGCGGCTGAAAAGCTGTTTGGCATCGCATTTGTCGTCGAAATTGGCGCGATCATGGTGCTGTTTGCAGTGGCGGCGCTGGTGATTGCGCTGGTGGTCGGTGGAATGGGGCGGACGCTGACGAACCAGAATGTAATGGTTGCGCGCGGGCAGGCGGCAGAGTTTCCGCTGGAATTTGCGGCGGGGCGACCTGTTCAGGTGACACTGTTTTTGCAGACGCCGTTGCAGGAGAACACATTCGCCGATATAGATGTGGTCATCACTGCGCCGGACGAAAGTGAAACGTATGTCTCATTACAGGAGTTCTGGCATGAGACGGGCATCGACGAAGGCGAATTCTGGCGCGAGCAGCGTCTTGATGGCAGCGAAGCGTTTGTGCCGTATCAATCGGGGATGCATGAGGTCGCGATTGAGATGGACGAAGGCAGCATGATCGACGAGGCGAATGTGCGTGTCGAAATGAAAGCTGACTCGATTGGCAACGGCTTCCTGTTTGGGTATGGCGCGGTGGTTGGCATTATCGGGCTGCTGCTGGTGTTTATGGGATTGTCAAAGAAGGCATCATGAACAAGACGATCATTGTGATAGTGCTGGTGGTCTTTCTTTCGGTCGGGCTGATTGGCGCGGTCTATGCGGGCTATACGGGTGTCGGTATGGTGTTAGCGGGTGGACCATCAGCGCGTGTCGGTAGCATCGGCGGACCGCTGATCGTCGGAGGCGGTCCCGGCAGTGGCAAGTGAGGTTGTTGAGCATCATGACGCAGACGCCGGTGTGACGCGCCGCGAACGGGCGGTGCTGTTGGTTTCCGTTCTCGTCATTTCGATTTGCGCGCTGGTGTATGAACTGCTGATTGGCACGCTCTCCAGCTATCTTTTGGGTGATAGTGTTACTCAGTTTTCGATCACGATTGGCTTGTTTCTGTTCGCGATGGGGGTGGGGGCGCTGCTTTCGCGCCAAATCCGGCGTGATGAACTGCGCTGGTTTGTGATGGTTGAGCTGCTGACCGGGCTGTTTGGCGGGTTGGCGGCGGCCATCCTGTATGCCGTATTCACGACACATAGCGCGTATTACTATGTGGTAATGATCAGCGTGATCATGGCGATTGGGATCTGTATCGGCTTGGAAATCCCGCTGTTGACGCGCATCGTTGCCAACCGTGCCAGCCTGAGCCGGGCGTTGGCGGATGTGCTGTCCATCGATTATCTGGGCGCGCTGGTAGGATCGTTGGCATTTCCGCTGCTGCTGTTGCCTGCGCTGGGTGTAAATCAGACGGGCTTCTTTATCGGGCTGTTGAATATTACGGTGGCGGCGCTGATCCTGTATATGTTTCAGGGACGCATCGGCAAGGCAGCGGCGCGCGGGTTGTGGGCGGCAACCATCGCCTTGATAGCGCTCATGATCGGCGGATTTGCGCTGTCTGGTGGATTTGTTCGCTACTTTGAGCAGCGGCTTTACCAGGATTTAATTGTATATAGCGAGCAGACGCAGTATCAGCGCTTGATTGTGACGCGCAGTGGGCAGGATACGCGGTTGTACCTGGATGGCAACCTGCAACTGAGCAGCCGCGATGAGTACCGCTATCACGAGATGTTGGTGCATCCGGTGATGTCGGCGGCACGCAGCCGCGAAACGGTGCTGATCCTCGGCGGCGGCGATGGCATAGTGGCGCGCGAAGTGCTGAAGTATGACGATGTGGAGCAGGTTGTGTTGGTTGACCTGGACCCGGCGATGACGCGGCTGGCGCAGAGCTACGCGCCGCTGCGCGAAATGAACGGCGACGCGCTGAACGATGCGCGTGTGGAGATTATCACCACAGATGCCTATCGCTTTATTGACGAGAGTGACGCGCTGTTTTCAGTCGTGATTATTGACCTGCCAGACCCGAGCAATGAGAGCCTGAGTAAGCTCTACAGCCGCGAGTTCTACACGCTGCTACGCGGGCGTTTGACCCCAGATGGCGTGTTCGTGACGCAGGCTACATCGCCGTACTTCGTGCGCGAGGCATTCTGGATGATCGCACATACGATTGGCGATGCAGGGTTTCACACGCTGCCGCTCCGTACATATGTGCCATCGTTTGGCGAATGGGGCTTTGTGATTGGTGCGCCGCTGCGCATCAGCACATTAAGCGTGCCGGGTGACATTCGTCTGCGTTACCTGACAGCGGATGTGTTGGCGGCAGCACAAACATTTGATCCCGACATTGCTGAAATCGAGACGGCGATCAATACCCTGAATAACCCAGTGCTGCCGCGCGCCTATGCACGCGGCTGGGATTTGTGGGATTAGATCAACTGGAAGACGACGGCGATAAACGGCGTGATGGAAAGCCCACCGTAGAAGAGTGCCAGCGCGACGTTCTGCTCATCAATAATTTCACGGCGAAGGTAGGCGTACAGCCCTTCGCCTTTGACAGGTTCCATCAGGCGATGGGCGATGCTGAACGCAAGGGCTGTATAGAGCGATGCGACCACCAAACCACCGACAATCCACGTAGCGCCTTCGGCAAACGTGGGGTCAGAGGTGAAACCGCTGGATGCCATCAAGCCGATGAAGAGCGATGCTGCCAGCGAGATGATGAAGAAGCAAGCACCGACAGCCGGATTTTGAACGATGACGATTTCTTCCGAGAGCTTACCCGGCGGTAAACCCAGCCACCACATCAGCATTATGCTGACGACTTGCGATATGACAATGGCAAAAGTTGTCCAGAACAGCGCCGAAAGAATCAGATCGACAGACATAAAGTTCCTCCGAAAGCGATGTAAAGGGTAGGGCGCAAGATCATCCTGATGCGCTTTCAGGTTTGGTCAGGCTGGACTCACTCACTACATAAGTCGTATGCGTGGCTTCAGGGTAAGTGTGCAGTGTCCACCAATCAAGGCGATCAGGATGTGTCTGCCAGGCGACGTGTGTCATGGGGGTGACATCGTGCTGGCGGGGGAAACGAACTGTGATACTGTTGCGCGTGTTCAATCGACGGCGGGGGGGAAGTTGTGAAAACGCGACTTTTGTGCAGTAGTTGTCCTTCGCATAGTCACAAACAACCAAATCATCAAAGGAATGAATATGCCCCTCTGAAAAAGCGTCCAATAGGGTACACGCCAACAACTCATGAAACCATAATCGACCATAGCGCTCTATTCGGACAAGGTGACTCTCGCCAATAATCGAAAACTGGAGAGCCACATCATCCCATTCAACACAACGGGATAACAGAATATGAGGTTGAAAGGGAAGTTCAGCGTCGGTAACAGCCAACACCAATGCCGTCGGAACTTGCGTTACAGAAGCCAACACAAGCGAGCGCGTATCAGCCATTATTATCCGTAAGCGCTTTCTTCAGGAAATAACGGGTATAGCCCGGTGTGAAGTCTTCGAGCCGTCCCCATACGCTGTAACCGAGTTTGTTGTAGAAGCCAAGTGCCTGAAAGTCAAACGTGTCTACATGAGCATTACAACAGCCGCGCGCATATGCTTCCTGCTCTGCCATCGCCATCATGCGCTTGCCATTGCCTTTGCCGCGCGCCGCCTCATCAATCCACATGATGCGCACATAGAGCCATTTCCAGTAGGTCGCACCGAGCAACCCGCCCACAATTTCGCTCTGCTTGTTACGCATAACAATATAGAGTGGTTTGTAATTGTCTTCACCGATAAAGCGCGTATTGAAGGCTTCCAACCCGCGCTCAATTGTATCGCGATCGCTCGGCGTCGCATCGTCTGTTACGTAAAAGTGGTAGCTTGTATCCATGTTTCCGTCCTGTATTCATGAAACGACACTACTACCTTCAGTATAGGCTTGAATCGCGATTATTCCTCATCGAGACTTAGCAACGCCATGAATGCTTCCTGCGGCACTTCGACAGAGCCGACCATCTTCATGCGCTTCTTGCCTTTTTTCTGCTTTTCCAGCAGTTTGCGCTTACGGGAAACGTCACCCCCGTAGCATTTCGCCAACACGTCTTTGCGGATCGCCTTGACATCTGCGCGGGAGATAATGCGCTTGCCGACGGCTGCCTGGACGGGGACAGCGAACTGCTGGCGCGGTATCAGGTCCTTAAGCTTGGTGACAAGCTTTTGCCCCTTATGGTAGGCGTCGTCCTTGTGCGTCATGATCGCAAGTGCATCGACAGGCTCGTTGTTGACCATGATGTCAAGCTTGACGAGATCGCCTGCACGGTACTCATCGAACTGATAGTCGAGGCTGGCATAGCCGCGTGTGATGCTCTTGAGACGGTCGTAGAAGTCAACGATCAGTTCGGACAGTGGCAGGCGATATTTCAAGACGACGCGCTTCTTGTCGATATACTCCATCGTGATGTATTCGCCGCGCTTTTTCTTGACCATCTCCATCAGCGCCCCAATGTAATCATCGGGCGTGAATATCTGGATTTGCATCCACGGTTCACGTATCTCTTCAATGGTGTTCTCATCAGGAAGAAAGGCAGGGCTATCGATAGTCGTTTCTTCACCGCTACGCAGCTTGATCTGGTACTCCACGCTGGGCGCGGTTGCGAGGATGTCAAGGTCAAACTCGCGTTCAAGGCGTTCCTGAATGATCTCCATGTGGAACAAGCCGAGGAAACCGACGCGGAAACCGAAGTTGAGCGCCTGCGATGTTTCCGGCTCATAGACGAGCGAGGCGTCGTTGAGCTGGAGCTTTTCGAGGGCTTCCCGCAGCTCGGCATAGTCGTCATTTTCGACCGGGTAGAAGCCCGCGAAGACCATCGGCTTGGCAGGTTCGTAGCCGGGAAGCGGCTCGGCAGCACCATTGATGGCAAGCGTCAGCGTATCACCCACGCGGCACTCACGGACGGTCTTGAAGCCCGTCGCCACGTAACCGACTTCGCCCGCTTCCAGACGATCAATCGGTTCCATGCGCGGATTGAAGATGCCGAGTTCGACAGGTTCAAATTTGGCATCTGTAGACATCAGTTTGAGTAATTGCCGCCTGTCGATGCTACCATCAACCACGCGGACGTAGGCGACGACGCCTTTGTAACTATCGTAGTGCGAGTCAAACACGAGCGCACGCAAGGGCGCAGCCACGTCGCCATTGGGTGGCGGCACGCGCTGCACGACGGCTTCCAGCACATCCTGAATGCCAATGCCGCTTTTAGCGGAGATGCGCAGGATGTCCGTCGTTGGGATACCAAGCAGGTCTTCGACCTCTTTTGCCACTTCGTCTGGACGCGCGGCGGGCAGGTCAATTTTGTTGACGACGGGCAGGATTTCCAGGTCTTGTTCGAGCGCGAGATAGACATTTGCCAGCGTTTGCGCTTCGATGCCCTGGCTGCTATCAACCACCAGCACCGCGCCTTCGCACGACTGGAGCGCGCGGCTGACTTCGTAGGTGAAATCGACATGACCGGGCGTGTCGATCAGATTGATCTCATAAGTCTTGCCGTCGCTCGCCTTATAGGTCATGCGAACCGCCGATGCCTTGATGGTAACGCCGCGTTCGCGTTCCAGGTCCATGCTGTCAAGCAGTTGATCCTGCATATCGCGCTGTTGAACGGTATTTGTCAGTTGGAGCAGACGGTCAGCGAGTGTGCTTTTGCCGTGATCGATGTGAGCGATGATGGAAAAGTTACGGATAAGTGATTGATCCATTGATATGTCGTACCTGTAAGCAGTGTGCGAACTTGACTTTAGTATAGCATTCAAACGCTGTGCGCACAGTCGCAAGGCGCGGCGAATTTAAGCCCCTGCAATGTTCGGGGTGTACACTTATGCCGATAGATAGAACCACGAAAGAGGAATGGGCAAGATGTTACAACGTTCTGGAATTGCAATCCTGCTTCTGATGGTGAGCGTGGGTCTGATGCCGCTGTATGCACAGACTGAACGCCCGACGGCGATGGATGGAACAGTTGTTGGACCGGAGGTGTACGAAGCGCCAGGTGAGTGCCCGGATAACTCCGTTTTGTTGCAACCGAGCGACAATGTGCAGCGACTGGTTGAAATCAGTCCGGAAGGTTCGGTATTCTGCTTTTCAACAGGCGTGTTTGAAAATGCGACCATCGTGCCACGCAGTGGCGATACGTTCATCGGGCTGGAAGGCGCGGTGCTGGATGGCGGTGGTGAAACCGACCATGCATTTTACATCTGGTTTAACCCCAACCCTGAAGAACCTGTGCGCAATGTGACAATACGCGGCTTGACAATCCAGAATTACATCAGCGATTCCACTTGGCGCGACCAGATTTCGCCGCTGGCAGCTGTCGAAGCCGGTCCGGGTTGGGTGATCGAATACAACATCATTCAGGACAACACCACCGGTATTTCGCTGGCGCGGATGAACTGGGGATGGGCAGATGGCGCGGTGATCCGGCACAATCGCATCATCAATAACGAGTACATTGGCATCGAAGGTAACGGCTCCAATATTCTGTTCGAGTTCAACGAACTGGTAGGCAACGGCTGGGCGCTGACCGACGAAGAGAAGTACTGGTCAGGCGGCGGCGCGAAGTTTACTGATCAGCCAGTGTGGGCAGATGACACGTTTGACGCGGAGACCGTAATTGATGTCGAGCGCGACGACGACGATCACCTGACAGTACGTTACAACTGGGTACGCTTCAATCTGTGGAACGGTATCTGGCTGGATGTGAACAATCGTAATGCCATCATTGAGCTAAACGTCATCGAAGGCAATTATGGCAGTGGCTTGATGGACGAACTGAGCAACGGCACGACGATGCGCCAGAATATCGTCCGTAACAATCGCGATGGCAACGTCATTGATGGTATCTGGGGCGGTGCGGAACTGCTGCTTGTGAATTCACAGAATGGCGAAGTCTACGAGAATGAGGTCACGGTTAGCGGCAGCGGGCGCGGCATCATCATGATTTTTGAGACGTATCGTGGTGAGTTTCCGAGCCAGAATTATCTGGTGCGTGATAACGCGATTCGCTTCCTGAACGAGCCGGGCTTTACCGTCGCTACCGCGAGTGCAGCCAGCCAAAACGACCTGGTACAGGGTGTTACCGGAGGCGCGGGGGAAGGTGATTTCTATGACTCGAACAATCGCTATGATGGCAATATCTACTACGTGCAGAACCCGAATGCCAATTACTGGTTCTGGGGACGCCCGCTGAACTGGGCAGGTTTCCGTGCGCAGGGGCAAGAGCCGAACGGAGAGTGCTACCTCATTGACACCAACACGCCGTGCAGGTAGTTGAATGGGCAGGAGCGCGGTTGTCCCGACCGCGCTCCTGCTTCCTGGGGTTGCACCAAAATGCTTGACCCGTGTCCCGCGGGGCGCACATTCGAGTGCGCCCTCGCCCGTAGTTATACTAATTCCATGCCTGTGGTCCTGTCGCCCGCAGGTTTTCTGCCAAAGCAAGCAAGTCGCCAAGACCAACGCGCCCATTGCCATCTACGTCCGCTGGGAGCTGTTCGGATGTCTCCGCTGTCCCGTAGCTGGTTGCCATCAAGACCACATCTAGTTCGTCGATGACAGGGGGATTGCTGGTGACAACATCGCCTGCCAGTAGCGTAATTGCTGTCTTCTGGGCGGTTTGTCCGGCGACGATGGTTACTGTGCCTTCCGCAGGCAGGTAGCCCGGGGTTTCCGCACGGATGACGTAGTTACCTGCCGCCACATTCGAGAGCATGAAGCTGCCATCGCTGGCTGTGGTCGTCGTAGCTACGACTGCGCCACTGGCAAGGATGCTGATGACGATGCCGCTGGAGTCGGGGTTTGCCGAACGACGGACACTGCCTGCCACGCTGCCGAGCGTTGGCGCGGGTGTGTTGGTGGGCAGAGGCGTTGCCGTCGGGACGACAGGCGTTGCGCTGGGGAC
>Ga0224723_1000222_pt1 | contig 39154 bp, 35 predicted proteins | sample Balambano_FR2_Me_FD_161647 | JGI IMG/M metagenome (GOLD analysis project Ga0224723, IMG submission 161647) | Freshwater sediment microbial communities from Lake Towuti, South Sulawesi, Indonesia - Balambano_FR2_MetaG | ecosystem: Environmental > Aquatic > Freshwater > Lake > Sediment | place... | reverse complement strand
GTGTTGGGCATGGCTCAAAAGCCGGATTCGCAAACTGCTGCCCAAATCCCCCAGCTTACGTGATGCGATGGAATCCGTTCTCAAACAAGCAGCGTCCTAACTCCGATGAATACAGCTATACCGTTGGAATGAAACTCGTCCGTTTAAAAACTTACTACTTCAGTAGTTTCAAAGGTTTTCATAAGGATTTGATTATCGAATTCGGCTTACCTATCCCTCATCCTGTCCTGGCGTTTGCTGAAGAATTCCATGAATTAGACCCTCCATCCGACCGACTCGTTCTCGTAGGAGATTCATTTGGGGTTGAGTTTCTTCGACCACCCAATTGTTCAGGTCGGCTTCGATCCACTTTGAGAGATGGGCGATCGCCTGGAGCGGTGACTTCAAATCATAACAAGCCACGTAAACAGACTGGAGTTCTGATTGTGTTCTAGTGAGAGCGGTGTTGAGGCGATTCAGTTCATTCGACTGTCGCTTTAGCTCTGCCTCTGTCTGCTCTTTTGCAGTAATGTCATGAATCACAACAAGGCGGCGATCGTTTACCGGAATATCACTCACCGAAACTTCTATGGGGAAGGGTGTTCCAGCTTTGTGTTTTCCCATTCCTTTCTGTTGACGAACGGGCTGAAAAAGTTTGCCAGTCATTACTTGAGGAGCAATCTGGGTTGAGTTGGATTGGGCGATCGCTCCTCCATCTCTTGCCAAAGGTAACAGCAAACTAATTTCCTTACCTTTTACCTCGGCTGGCTCGTAGCCAAACATTTGCGTGGCGGACGAGTTAAAAGTTTCAATTTGCCCTTGATAGTTTAGCGTAATGATGCCATCGGCTACATGAGTGGCGATCGCCTGCATCAACTTCTCACTTTCCTGAAGCTGTTTTGCTTGCTCTTGCAGTTCTCGACACAGGCGATTTAAGAAATACCAGGCTGCAACAGAACTAAGGATGCCAATGCTAGCGGCGGCTGCTAAAACGAGAATGAGCGATCGCTGTTGTTCAAGCTGCTGGTTCTGTTCAACTAAAAGCTGCTGTGCGTCAGCTTCAACTGTTGGTTGTCCAGTTGGGCGATCGGCGACCGATTGCTGCCGCAGCCAGAGCGACCAGACCAACGGTACGGTCAAGCAAACAACCGGAATGGCTAGAATCATCGCTCCCCATTGGCGGGCAGACAGGCTAAATCCAGCGTCTCGCTTTCTGAAAGAGTGAGTCTGCATACTTGAATCTTACGCAACCCTGAACGTCTTGACCCTGTATAGCAGAATTTTGCTCCCAGATCCGCTGAACATCTGTGGCAATTGTGACGTTCTGATTATCCAGGACGATAAACGGCACTTGGCAGATGGTCTGGGTTAATTTCAATCACCAAGTCTACCAGGTCTGAATTGTGTCGCAGCGGAGTAATGAAGAGGTCAGGGTGGAGCGATCGCCAAAAATAGCTAACAAACTGCTCAATTTCTGCGTCTGACATTCCCGGTCGCCCGGTTGCTTTCATTTTCTGCTCTGCCTGCTGTCGCCACTGTTGGCTCAAGCGATAGTCTGCTGGATAGAGCAAGATCAAGGAATCTAGCTGTTTCCAGAGCGGCAGATAGTCGTGTAGTCGCTGGTTGATTTCACGGGCAAAGGCGCGATCGCCAGAACTCACAATCGGCGGTGGGGCAGTTTCAAACTGAATTGGGTCAATCGGCTGCACGCCCACAAACCAGCCTTCAAACAACACAATGTCTACTCCGGCTACGGTTTCTGGTTGAGTGCGATCGCCCGCCCCATCCCAGGCAGACTTGTCAAACCGAGGCAACTGCACAGGTTGAGATAGCTCGGCTGAACGCAACTGTTGTAGGGTCGTCAAGCCTAGCTGGATATCATGAGTTCCTGGTGGGCCGCGCCAGCGCAAACGCGGATCTGCCTGTTGCATCTGAAGCCGATCGGCGTAGGTTTTGTAAAGGTCGTCTAGCGATAAACTGCAAGCTTGATAGCCCAAATGCTTCAAGATCAGGGTCAGAATGGTTGCCAGCGTCGTTTTCCCGGTTCCCTGTCCGCCTAAAATGCCTTGAATCAAAGGACGCTCTAACTGACGGCGCTTTTCTGCCAGATCAATTGCTAGCGGTAGCCATAGATTCCACAAAGTTCCCAGGGAGTCGGTTTGCCAACCCAAGTTGTTTCGGCAAAAGCAGTCAAAGTCGGGATAAATTTGCTGGAGCAGGTGCGATCGCTGCTGCACAAAGGATTTCACATTACTTGCAGTCACACCGAAAATATCGGATTGCTCATCTGCCAAAAGAAATGTTTCTAACTGTATTTCTAAATCTGTTGTTAGCTGTGGAGTTGAAGGTTTCGCAGCTAAAAGTTTTAATACATCACCAAGTTCAGTGTGAGCCAACTCCCTTACCCCTTCGTTGAATCTCTATGCAACTACGTTACAGCGGGTTTCAGTTTCAACGAGTCAAGGGCAACGGGTTTGCTCTTCTCTAATTTTCTGCTGCACGAAGGTTGGCAGACCTAAACTAGCTCCTTCGTAGAGCCGCTCAAATTCTCGGTGAAAGTGAGCCGCAACAGTGGGGTTGTCAATCACCAGCAAGTTTTCGTCGTTGCTGTGATTGGCAGCTGCGCTCCAATTTTGTGACCCGGTAATGATGAGATGTTTGTCTACCACGCTAAATTTGTGATGCAGCAGGTCGCCTTCTGCAAGGTTGGGAGTGCCGACGGTGGCGATCGCCCCGCTCCAGGGTTGATTCCCCTCCTCATAGCGGCAGCGTCGATTTTTCATCGCCACACCCATCATGTCTAACGCTTCACTATAGTCTCTGTAGATAAAACCAGAATCAATCAAAGCTCTGACCTGCACGCCCTGCTGGTGGCGTGTTTGCAAGACATTGCTTAAGTTTTGATCAGAAAACACAAACAGAGCTACATCAACAGTTCGAGTCGCAACGTTTAAAGCTCTGCCCACTAAACCATTCGTGCTTTGCTGCCAGGGCAAAGAGGTCGAGGTTGGCGAGAATTGGACTGTGACCGTTGATCCCGGTGCCAGTGTCACCGTTTGAGCCGGACGGGGTGACTTCTGCAATCCAAAGTGACTGTCTAAGGCTCCGCCAGGGCCATCTCCCCACATCAACTCAAACTCGCGGGTGTAAAGCTGCGCCAGTTCTGGACTGTCTATCTTCACCAGGTTGTTAGCATTGCCTCTGCTTTCAGGTGAGAGGAAATCTCCGTGTACGTCACTGGTTGTTAAGTTTGCAGACGTGACAATCACCACTCGGCGATCGATGACTAGAAACTTGTGATGCATCAGATCACTGCCTTTGGAACCGTCTGCCGTGTCGTCGATCACAGAAATTTGGGACTGTTTCAGTATCACCAGTGCGTCACGCTGACTAATTTCGGCTGGGGTAAGCTGTCCATCCTGATTTTGGTCTGCTAGCTGAAGGAATTCCAGATACTTTCCCTGCTGTCGCTCATCCAGTTGTCCTACTTCTTCGGGCGTATAGCTGCTCCAGGGACGGCTATATTCGTTTTCGACAATCACTCGCACCCGTACCCCTGCTTGCTGTTTTTCCTGGAGCGCCTGGGCAATCCGAGGCAAGCGAAATTCCTGACTGGCTACGTCGATTGATGATTGTGCGGTAGCGATCGCTTCCACTATCACCTGTTCTAGATCATCCCCAAACCGCTCTCGTTGCCGATAAGGTTCTGTGTAAGTCGCCGCCTGGGAATGGTTAAAGTAAACCTGAATCAGCGGATCTTGAGGCAGCGGTTCTAAGGATGGCTGTAGGGCTGAACCCTGTCGCCATTGGTTCAAGCTAAGAAACAGCAATAGCCCCAGGACAAACAAAAGGCAAAACCGAAGCCAGAGTGCAGGTAGACGCACAATCAACCCCCCACGAGGTAACTCATCCAAAATTGAAATGTATGGGCTGAGCTTGCCCAACCGTGAATGAGGGGTAACACACCAAAAAAAACCTCTGGCATTTCACCAGAGGAAAGGTTCCCGAACATGAACAGAGGAGAAACTTGACTTGCTGCTTGCCCTCAGCAGAATGAAACAGCGTTTTAAGCAATCATTTGAGCAGCCAACACTTGAGCAATTAATAGTCGAATCACCTCAAAGTATCAATGATCCAACATCAGCCCACAGTGCCGCTCTTAGACTCCCGAACTTATCCTAGAAATTTGCTTGACGCATCTAAACTGCGAACAAAAAAACGCTCGAACCTTTGAATCACGCTTGAGTCAGCGCTTTCGCTCAACAGTTTGTCTGTACTTAGTTTGCAATTATGGTTTGGCTTGCGGAATAATTCAGGATCATTAGTTACAGAACTGGAGTATTTTTGAGTTTGTTCCAAATATTCTTGCCCAAATTCTTTCCTGTAGTGTGTTCCAAATAAGTAGACTACAGGTAAGAGTGAATGGCTGCTCGCCCCTAAGAGACTGTTTGTAGATAATTTTGAAGAAGCTGAAACAGGCTTCAAGACTTGATCCTCCCTAACCCTCCTTAAAAAGGAGGGAACCGAACCAAAAGCTTGAAGTCCCCCTTTTGAAGAGGGATCTAAGGGGGATCTAAATCTTCGTTTACAAACAGTTTATAAAGCGAATTGTGTCTCATACAAGTGAAAATTGCTGTAAGTTATATCCCTAGAGCGATGAATTTGGAGTTCAAAAGTTGATAAACAGGAACAATTAAGTCTAGATCGATATCACATTGTCTCGGCAGTAAGCGGAAGTTTTCTCGCCGTTTTGCTAGCTGTGGACTGCACTTATCTCATCTACAAGGAGGGAAATATGGTTTCGGGCAAGCAAAAGCGTGCTGTCGGTGTGTTTCCCGATCGCCCCACGACCGCCTCTGCACTCCAGGCACTCAAAGATTCTGGCTTTTCTATGCGTCAGGTGACAATTTTGGCGCGAAATGCTGCAAGACAAGAGGCGATCGCCGGAGTTGAGATCAAAGACCAGATGGGCAATAAGGCAGGTGACGGCACGGCGGCAGGTGTTCTTGGTGGTGGCCTTTTAGGGGGTGCCGTAGGCTTGCTGGCAGGTCTAGGTGCCCTTGTCGTTCCAGGACTTAGTGGAATTGCGTTAGCGACTGAAGCCGCAACTGCGGCGGCTACAACTTTGATTGGGGGTGTAGCGGGAGCAGCAGCGGGCGGTTTAGCGGGTGCGCTGGTTGGCTTGGGCATCCCTGAAGACCGGGCACGGGCTTATAGCGATCGCGTTAAGCGTGGAGACTATCTGGTTTTAGTTAGAGGTACAGAGCCAGAGGTTCGGCGGGCTGAGGATACCTTACAGCAGCAGGGTATTCGCGACTTGGGAGTTTATAGCGTACCTGAGTGTCGCAGCAACGTAGTAGAGAAATTGGGCGCACTGCGAGCAACTCCAGGAGGACCTGTTTACACAGAATCGCCTCTGGAAGCACCCCGAAATGCAGGAACGACCAGAGCGAATGGCGATCGCTATCCTGAACAACTGCCGCCCGTTCAACCAACTGAATCCGCTGCATCTCGGTTTGGACAGCCAGTACGCTCCAGCGCAACCGCACCTTCAACAGAAGCTGCTATCGGCGATAAGAAGCGGGCGATGGGTGTGTTCTACGACCAGCATGGGTTAGAGCAGGCGCTTGAGTCCTTGAGAAATTCTAACTTCACCATGCACCGAATCTCGATCGTCTCTCGCGACGATGGACAAGCCGAAGCGAAGCGACACACCTTACCCAACTTAAATCCGCTGTCGAGAATCGATTCAGAAGGTCGAGTTAGATCTGGTTCATCTGGCCCACCGAGACCTTTAGGCGGCATCACAGGACTGCTGGCAGGCTTAAACACCGTTACCGTTCCCGGATTGGGAGAAGTCCTGGTTGTGGGCGAAGTTGCTCCTACCCTGAAGGCATCTTTGGCTGAAGGCGACTTTGCTTCAGCGCTGGTTCGTTTGGGTATTCCAGGGGAACAGGCGAGGGTATATGGCGATCGCCTCAACGCGGGTGCCAGCCTGATTATGGTCAGCGGTACAGGTGAAGAAGCGCTTCACGCTGCCTCCATTCTCAGCCAGCACGGCATTCAGGATTGGGGAATTTACGATATCACCAGTACTTCTACCCCATTCGCTCAGTAAGCAGTAGGGGTTTACCCAAAACCGACTCTAGCCACAGGACTTACGCAATAGAACGAATCAAGCGATCGCCGCATCAATAAGGATCTTAAGCCCCTTGTTCCGTAAGAGATGCGTAAGTTCTGGACAATTCTTGACAACAATTTTTTATCTGAAGCTGAAAAACCGTGAAACTTTGTTACGAACTGTAAAAACTCAATGTTTGGGATCGCTATGCAGTTTAGGTTTGAAAATACTTCACAAATTTTTGCGGTGTTCAACACTCTAGCTTTTTGAAGTTGCGTCGCCAAGACTTACGTATGTGAAACGCAAATCAAGCGGTTTCTGCGCTAACAAGGGGCTTCAGCCCCTTGTTTTACGGAGAATGGCGTAAGTTCTGGTCGCAACGGCAGTAGGTAGTTACCTTCGGCTACAGTGCTAATTGCGGTTTCTACAAGGTTGCGCTTTTAGTTGGTTTCCTAGCTTCAAATCTCAGCCTAGTTGCACGTCAAGTCTATTGCTGCAACGCTTGATCGATTTGTTTGGCTCTTTCGACAACATAAGCCCTGGATATTCCGCTGGTGGATTTAGCACTTTTGCTCACTCCCGCTGATCCCCGCCCATCGTTAGATTTTTTGATTCCCATTTGTATTTGATCCCCATTGGTAGCTGTGAGGCTTGCAGCAGTAGAGCAACTATTGCCAGCAACCGTTGAATACCTGCGGCTATTGAGAGCGTAAATAGTTAAAAGCTCTCGCATTTAAGCTGCATTGCACTTCAAATCACTTCGATACTGGACAAACTATGACTTCTGGCAATTTAGAATCTTTTGCGCGATCGCTAACCGCTCTGGAGGAATCCACGCCGGGATCTGATCTTCGTCTGTCTCCTGGGATCAGCTCGACTCAATTCTCAGTAGCGGCTGAGTCCGGTGCAGAGCGTGATCCCTTACGAACGGCGTTGGGCGTTTATGTCACAGTTCATGGTCACTTCTACCAGCCGCCCCGTGAGAATCCTTACCTAAACGCGATCGAACGTCAGTCCAGTGCATCTCCTTTTCATGATTGGAATGAGCGAATTCACCACGAATGTTATCGCCCGAATGCGTTTGCGCGAATCCTGAATGACCAGGGTGAACTGATTGGGATCGTTAATAACTACGAATATCTCAGCTTTAACATTGGTCCGACGCTGATGAGTTGGCTGGAGCGCTATGACGTAGAAACCTATCAGCGCATTCTAGAAGCCGACCGCAGAAGCTGTGAGCGGCTAAACGGACACGGAAATGCGATCGCCCAGGTCTATAACCACATCATCTTGCCACTTGCCAACGAGCGCGACAAATACACCCAAATTCGCTGGGGCAAGGCAGATTTTCGCGCTCGGTTTGGGCGTGATCCCGAAGGGATGTGGCTGGCAGAAACCGCTGTAGACTATGCCACGCTAGAAGCTCTGGTTGCAGAAGGAATTCGCTTTATCATCCTGGCTCCTTCCCAGGCGCAGCGCTGCCGACCTCTGCCCAACCGGGATCAGGCAGATGCTCCCTGGCGGGAAGTGGGCGGTAGCCAGATTGACCCGATTCAGCCCTATCGCTGCTTTTTGCCGAATGGCGATCGCAACCGCGACTACATCGACATCTTCTTTTATGATGGTCCGATCTCCCGCGACATGGGCTTCAACGATGTACTCAGCAGTTCCCAACACTTCGCGGGGCGCATCGGACAGGCTGTACGTGGGGATCACCGCTCTGCTCAACTGATCTCAGTCGCTACCGATGGTGAAACCTTTGGACATCACAAGGGCGGTACTGAGAAAGCGTTAGCCTATGCGCTGACTACTGAATTTCCCAAGCGCGGCTGGACCGTTACTAACTTTGCCCACTTCCTCAGCATTAACCCGCCCACCTGGGAAGTGGAGTTAAAGCCCGTTACGGCCTGGAGTTGCTCTCATGGAGTTGATCGCTGGCAGGAAGACTGCGGCTGCGGCGGTGGCGGTTTGTGGAATCAAAAATGGCGGCGACCGCTGCGCGATTCGCTCAACTGGCTGCGAGATCAGCTGATTCGAGTGTATGAAGAGGCGAGTGCGAAGCTGTTTCAAGACCCCTGGCAGGCGCGAGACGAATATATTGAAGTGATGGGCGATCGCAGCCCTAACAACATCAATCGCTTCCTGGCTCAACACCAAACCCACAAACTCACCGCCGCCGAAAAAGTAGACGCACTGCGTCTGCTGGAAATGCAGCGTCACGCCTTGTTGATGTATACGAGCTGCGGTTGGTTCTTTGAGGAACTGTCGCGCCCAGAAGGAGTGCAAATTTTGCGCTATGCGGCCCGGGCGATTGAGCTAGCGGGCGATGTTGCTGGCATTCAGCTAGAGAAAAATTTCGTTAAGCGGCTTGCCTCTGCCCCCAGCAACGTTGACATCTTTCAAAATGGCGCTGAAGTCTATAGACAACTGGTTGCCCCGGCTCAAATTACGCCGTCTCAAGTCGCAGCCCACTATGCCATTAGCTCACTGTTTACGCCCTATTCTCAGGATCAGCGAGTTTACTGCTACACCGCACACCAGGCAGACTACCAGCTTCAGCGGATGGGATCACTAACGTTAGCAGTGGGGCAAATTCAGTTAACCTCTGAAATCACAAGAGAGAGTTCCAGTCTGGTGTTTGCCGTGCTGCACCTGGGCGGCTGGGATTTTCACTGCTGCATCCAACCTTTTGCTGGGCGGCGCACCTACAGTCAGCTTAAAGAGAATTTGTTTGAAGCGCTGAAGCAGGCGAGTGCCGCTCACACGATCCTAACTATGAGCCGTTTGTTTGGGGATCAGTCCTTTAGCCTGCAAGATTTGTTTGCCGAAGAACGACACCGGATTATGCGACTGCTGAGCCAGGAAACGTTGACCCGTCTGGATCAGCTCTACACTCAGGTTTACCGAGATAACTACGGGGTACTGATGGCCTTCCACCGGGATCATCTGGAAGTGCCGCAGGAGCTTCAGGTTGCCGCTGAGATCGCAATTAGCCACCGAGCAGTCACTTCGCTGCAAGCCCTAGAGCGAGAAACCAGCGATTTAACTAGCTGTAATCTTCAGCTTTGTCTAAGTCATTTAGCAGAATTGGAGGCGATCGCCACCGAAGCCAACCACCTGCACTGTCAGCTAAAACTGCCGCAGATTAGCCAAACTTTGCAACGACTGGTATTGCGATCGCTCTGGCATCTGCTGCACAACTTCAACTCCAAAACCGTTGAAGCTGACGCGCAGCTACTAGAACGGCTGATCGATCTGGGCAATCAACTGCATCTCAACCTGCCGCTCGATCGGGCCCAGGAGCTTTACCTGAAGAGTTTACACAGCGAAATCTTGCCCCAATTCTCACTGTGGCAGCTCTATCAGCACGAAAGCGCCGATGGCACCTCAGCCCCGTCAGGAGCCTGGGATCAATCCCAAATTCGGCAACTGCTCCTGTTAGGACAAAAGCTAGCCATAGACGTAAGTCCCTGGCTGAGCGAGCTTTAGAGGCAGACAAAATTTTGCTCAAACAAGGCAGTGAGTACCGTATTGGAAAATAAAAATCCTTCTGGTTTCGTGAGTCGGAGCGAGAAGGTGGGTGAAAGTTGGTTTAGCAGGAAATTAGGTTCGACTAAGCAGCAGGTTTCTGTATCAAACAGTTCAACCCAACCCTGGCGGAAATAGGGCTTTAGAGTCAGTAGAATCTGATCGACCGCTGCTACTCCAAACTGCTGAGCTAAATCGGTAAGACGCAGTCCTTCAGCTAGGCGTAAGCCCAGCATTAGCGTATCCAGGAGCCTCTCTGGGGCTGGCGTTTGCGGGCAGGCGATTGCCCCTTCATTCTCCACCAATTCCTCAACCCACCGAAAATATTCTCGTCGCGTCCGAGGACGGGTGAATCGCCCACCTTGAACATAACTGGCTGCACCCATGCCAAAGCCGTAGTAAGATCGATTTTCCCAGTAAACTCGATTGTGACGGCACTGATAGCCTGACCTTGCATAGTTAGAAATTTCGTAATGATCATATCCAGCTATGCTCAAAACCTGATCTGCTAGTCGATACATTTGAGCCGTCATTTCATCAGAAGGCAAAGGTTTTGCACCTGGTTTGTACTGCCGCCCGAACGCGGTGACGGGTTCAACAATCAGGTCATAGACAGATAGGTGAGTGGGCTGGAGGGCGATCGCCTTGCTCAACGATTCCTGCCACTGCTCCAGCGTTTGATGCGGTAAGCCAGAAATCAAATCCAGGCTGAAATTGGATATATTTGCTTGATGGATTAACTCGACAGCAGTATAAACGTCATTAGCAGTGTGCGATCGCCCACATACCTGCAATAACTCTGGCTGAAATGCCTGTAAGCCCAGACTCACTCGACTGATCCCCGTAGCCTGATAGCCCTGAAGCTGAGCTAAATCGAACGTACCAGGATCAATCTCAATCGAAATTTCAGCCGATGCCGCAATGCCAAACTGCTGATCTAAAGTCTGTAAAATTTGTTCGAGTTGCCCAACTGATAAGAGGGAAGGAGTGCCACCGCCAAAAAACACCGTTTGCAGTGGGTTTCCCAGAGCTGGAGTAGTGAGGATTTCCTGGCAAAGGATGGTGATGTATTGGGTGATCGCCCCAGAATTGTCACCTTGAGTGCGATCGCCCACCACCGAAATTGGAAAATCGCAGTAGTAACACCTGCGGCGGCAAAACGGAATATGAACGTAGGCAGCAGTAGGAGTGCCAGAACTCGCAAAACCTGACTCCCCTGAAAGATTATTGTTATCCTGACGGGTGGCTAAACTCAATTGCGTTAATGAGAAGTAAGGTTGAGTTGGCTAATTGGCTAAGGATAAAGCTGCTTCACCGGTTCTCAAGTTCCAGCTTATAAGGATGTGAGTTGGGGAGTAGGAAAGCTTAGAAACCAGGAAAAATCTTTACTTTTCATTTTTACATTTTCAACAGTTGATTCTCCTGAAAATCGGTTTAGCAGCTTTATCAGCGCAATTTCCGCGCAAATGCGGCAAAAACTGCATTGCCACCTGGAGGATATAATGAAGGCTGAACAAATGCCCCCTAAGCTCAGTTCTAATCGCTGCTTGCGCCCTGCCAGAAAAAATCTGATCAGCATAGAACTCAGCCTGGGATTCACCTGATGTCATCGGAACTTACATTACTGCATCCGACTGCATCCGACACGATCAGATTTGATAGACCACAATCCATTCATTTATTCAATTGGATTGAACCTATGCTTGACGCAATCATAATCTTTTCATTCATATTAGCAGGGGCGGGGATCGGCTTTTACGGCGTTGAACTGCTGCCAAGCAACATACTCGAACAGGTCACGAGTCTAGAAGGTTTGAGTCTGGTTACGGCTGGCTTTGGCGCTTTAATTGGCTTCGCAGTTGGGCTAACCGCTCAAACAGGCTACCGCCGCCTGGAAAAGCAGGTTCGGGAAATGCCCGTAGATGTGCTGCTCAGTCGCTCAGTCGGTTTGGTACTGGGTTTACTGGTTGCAAACCTGCTCCTGGCACCGATTTTTTTGCTCCCTATTCCGTCCGAATTTGCCTTCATTAAGCCTCTGGCGGCTGTACTGGGCAGCGTCATGTTTGCCTTTTCTGGAGTGAGCCTTGCCGATACTCACGGACGGGCACTGCTGCGATTGATTAACCCGCACAGCGTAGAAACGATGCTGTTAGCAGAAGGAACGCTGAAACCTTCTACTACAAAAGTGCTGGACACAAGCTGCATTATTGATGGACGAATCGAAGACCTGTTGGGTACAGGATTCCTGGAAGGGCAAATCTTGGTGCCGCAGTTCGTTCTACAGGAGCTTCAACAGGTTGCAGATGCCTCCAGTGATCAAAAGCGAGTACGTGGACGGCGCGGATTAGATATTCTTAACCGGATGCAAGAGAACTTTCCAGAGCGGATTTTGATCCACCCAGCCGACTATGAAGACGTGCCTACTGTGGATGCAAAACTCGTGCGCCTGGCCCAAGAGATCAACGGAACGCTGCTGACTAACGATTACAACTTGAATAAAGTTGCAAGTTTGCAGAAGGTAGTTGTTCTGAATATCAACGACCTGGCTCAGGCAATTCGTCCGGCTTATCTTCCTGGCGACACGATTGACATCAAAATTGTTAAGTCAGGGAAAGAGCCAACTCAGGGCGTTGGCTATCTCAATGACGGCACGATGGTGGTTGTGGAAGACGGCAACCGCTATCTGGGAGATGAGCTGTGCGTGATTGTTACTGGAGCCTTACAAACTTCTGCTGGACGCATGATTTTTGCCCGCCCTGAAGCAACCGTAGTGGCCTGATGCGATCGCGGATTAAACTTTGCGATCGCTGCACTCAGTCTGCTCCAGTTCTCTACCGGGTACAGGTTGACGAATCTAGAGAGTGGTTTTTTATTTGCGATCGCTGCTTTCCCACAATCGGCAAAGACAATTCCTATTACACCTATGGAGGAACGTGGAAGGCGAGGAAAAGGGGCTAGGGGGCTGGGGACTGGGGGCTAGAGAGGAAGAGCAGGGATTGGACTGAGCATCTCTCGTTACAAGGCAGAGCCTCGCTCCAAGCATCTCCAGATCAACCTCTCCAGGTCAACCTGGAGACGAGGTTAAGATCCTTAATCCCTAGCCCCTAGCCCCTAACCCCTAGCTCCTAACCCCTCTCACTGCAACACCGTCTTAGAAACAATCCGCGTTTTCTTGCGATCGCTCTCCGACAACTCCTCTCCAGACTGTAACCGAGTAGCATTGTCTTGAAGAACCGTTGCAGCATTTTGGTCGCCCATCTGTAGGGCTGTTTTGGCGGCAGATTGAAGCATTGTGGCGGCTCCAACGCGATCGCCCTGTAGCAGTTTTGACTCAGCAATTTGGGTTTGGCGATATTTGGCTAACGCCAATACGTGCTGCTGCACCTGGGGATTAATGTTTGGCTGAAAGGCGCTAAGAACGGTTGCCTCAACCGGAATTTTCTCAGATAGAAGCCCCTCCTGACCCTGCGCCGGATCGTCATAGCGAACTTGCAGGTAGGCGATCGGATGTCGTCCTTCGGGAAGCTGGCTAGCATACAGGTTTGCCAAAACGACTCTGGGAGTGTCTACCATCAGGTCGCCCAGCCGCACGATCGCCTGATTAGCTTCCTGCATCACCGATAGCTCAATCGTATCGGGAACGACCTGAGCAATCGGCTTTAACTCGGCTAGACGGACGTTTGACGTGAGCGACAGCATCAGATGGGCGTTGGTCAAACCAACTGACTGAATTCGGTTAAACAATCGGCTAAACTCGTTGACTGCTTCTTCGGGCTGCTGAATGTAGGACAGCGTACCGCCTCCCGCATCTGCGATCCTTTCCAAAACGTCCTGATTCCAGTGATCCCCAAAGCCAAGTGTGCTGAGGGTGAGGTTGTAGCCTGCTGCTAGTTGAGCCAGCTTCAAGCAGCGATCGTTATCGCCATGCTCATTCTCCCCATCCGTCAGCAAAAATGCTTGAGAAATTGTGTCTTTCTTGCCTTTTGCCAGTTCCTCAACGCCCAGCCTCATGCCTTCGTCGATTGCCGTTCCACCACTCGCCTTGAGCTTGTTAATTTCTACCTTGATCCCAGATGGATTGTCGATCACCTGGTTGGGCACCAGTACTTTGGCTTTGTGGTCGAACACTACGACAGAAATGCGATCGCCTGGTGACAAACTATCGACAATCCGGTGGGCCGCCTGCTTCACCGTCTCCAGGGGCCGTCCATGCATAGAACCGCTGTGATCTAAAACCAGGCACAGATTTAGCGGGGCACTTCGACCTGCCGACTCCGCGATCGCCGAAATTGAGATTGCCAATTGCCGCTGGCTGCTGGACTGAGCAGCATCTAAATTGGCATCATTCAGCGCAGCTTGCAGACCAACTCTCATAACACGAAGCTCCTAGATACGGGCGAGACAAACATAACTTCAACACGATCAAATGACTTCAACCTGACAGACAAGAGTTTCGGAACCGCAAAGACACATCTTCATATTCATTTTCGGATATCCCTAACGCGACTGAGCGGGTCGGCTACCCCTATTGCTTTCCAGGTCACGCTACTATGTTAGAAACAATGCCACCTTTTCAGGCGATCGCAGGCTATGAACTTACCGATTCAGGCTGTCCAATCTCCCTACTACGGAGACGCTTATTACCGGACACCCCCTCCAGATTTACCATCCCTTCTGCTCAAAGAGCGGATTGTTTACCTGGGAATGCCCCTGGTACCAGCCGTAACCGAACTGATTATCGCTGAACTGCTCTATTTGCAGTACGAAGATCCAGAAAAGCCCATTAAGATTTATATCAACTCGACTGGCACCTCTCACTACAACGGCGAACCCGTTGGCTTTGAGACTGAAGCCTTCGCCATCTGTGACACGATCAGCTACATCAAGCCCCCGGTTCACACGATCTGTCTCGGTTCAGCAATGGGAATGGCGGCTATGCTCCTGTCCGCAGGTACAAAAGGCTGTCGCGCCAGCCTTCCCAATGCCACGATCGTTTTACACCAGCCCAAGAGCTACGCCAGAGGTCAAGCAACCGACATTCAAATTCGGGCTAAAGAAGTCTTGGCAAATAAGGCAACGATGCTCGATATCCTGTCGCGCAACACGGGACAGCCCACCGAAAAAATTGCCAAAGACATGGATCGCCTCTTCTATTTGTCGCCTGAAGCCGCTAAAGAGTACGGCTTGATCGATCGCGTTTTAGAATCTGCCGCTGACCTGCCCAGACCCTTACCCGCAGGCGTGATCTAAAGACACGCCAGAACGCTGTAAACCGCAATCAGCGCAGAAGCAAAGGCTACTGCATTTGTGACTCCATAGAAGTTTGCCTTTAACCCCCTTTATTCACGGAGCCTCCTATGCCGATTGGTGTTCCAAAAGTTCCTTACCGCTTACCGGGGGAGCAATATACCCAGTGGATCGATATTTACAACCGTCTTTACCGCGAACGAATCATCTTTTTGGGTAAAGACGTTGATGATGAAATTGCTAACCAGATTATTGCCGTCATGCTCTACCTGGACTCTGAAGATCCGGGCAAAGACATTGTTCTTTACATCAACTCACCGGGCGGCATGGTCACAGCAGGGATGGCAATCTACGACACCATGCAGCACATTAAGTCAGATGTTGTGACCATTTGCGTGGGTTTGGCTGCCTCCATGGGTTCTTTCTTACTCGCCGCTGGAACCAAAGGCAAGCGCTTAGCGTTGCCCCATTCCCGCATCATGATTCACCAGCCATCGGGTGGAACGCGGGGACAAGCGACGGATATCGAAATTGAAGCGCGAGAGATCATTCGCATTCGCAGACAGCTGAACGAAATCTACGCTAGCAACACGGGTCAAACCCTAGAGAAAATCGAGAAAGACATGGATCGAGACTTCTTTATGTCTGCCCATGAAGCAAAAGAGTATGGATTGATCGATCGGGTGATTGAAGATCGGACACCTTAGGCGTAAATTTGCTATTCTGTGCAAGATTTTGCATTAAAACGCTAACCCACCTTTTTTAGTGGCAGAATTTCAATCGATTCTGCCATTTTTCATCAATGAACCTTGCAGATTGCTACCGATTATTAGGACTGCGAACTGGCGCATCGTTTGACGAAATTAAAGCGTCCTACCGACGTTTGGCGCGTCAATATCATCCTGATGTCAGCTCTGGCGATCAGCAGCAGGCAAAGGAAAAATTTATTCAGCTGACTGAAGCCTATAAATTTCTTATCAGCCAAGTGCCGCCCAACGAAGTTGACTCCGGTGAGCCGCCAGCCCCGGTCTCTGTAAACAGTAAAGCAAGTTCAGCAGAGCCACCTCCTCCACGCACGTGGTCTGAAGAAGTCAAGGTTACGCGAAAGGTACCCAGAATTCAGCGCAACCCGGATTTAAGTGAAGCAGAGCAATTGCTGAAGCAAAATTCCTATGAGCAATTGCAGCAGTTGTTGAAATATCAGCGCTTTCCGAGGGCGATCGCCCTAGTTGAGGGCTTAGCCCAGCGCATTCCTAAAGATCCTGAAGTGCGTCAGTGGCAGGCAATCACCTATCAACGCTGGGGACGCTATCTAATTGATCAAAGAGAGTTAGACAAAGCCAGGGTCTATCTCAAAAAAGCGCTCCGCACCGACCCTCACAACCGCTCCCTCTGGTCAGAAATAGAGCGGGACTTTCGCCGCATGGAAAAGATCTTTTGAGTGCAAAGTTCTTACCTCACACTCAAAAGACCTAAGCCAGAGCTTATTGAATTTTTCCAAACCGACGCTACATCAACCCAAGCCAGTGAAGGAAGCTTTGACCTGTGGTTAACTCAACGACTAGCGCCGACAAGAAGCCAATCATTGCTAGCCGTCCGTTCCAGATCTCTGCGCTTGGGTTAGAACCAAACTGAAATTTCGTTGCGAATTCGCCGTACTTGCGCTGAGCTTGCTCTTCGTAATAGTTCTGAGTGCTTTGATTATCTTGCATTACTAAATCTCCAGGTTTTACGTCATCTTGTCTAGAAATGTAACGAAATTTTGCGATGTATGTAGTCTATCTCTAGAGGGAGAATGTAAATTGAACTCTAATCCAGATTTCTACCTTCAAGCAGGTTACACATCATCTTTTTCTAAAACAGTCTGCTGACATTGAAGGTTTGAAGAAGAGAGTAATTAGTAAGGGTTCTCATAGAGGTTTGAGCCTGACGATAGGTCAATATAGTTGGTATAAAAAGTATAGATTCTATAATCAGGCAAACGGTCTACTTAGGACTGCATTCCGCTCAGGCGACACAGGGACAGAATCTCCTCATCAGGGTGCTTCAGGAGACTGCGATATCTATCCTGCAAGGCACAATCTCGGAGACACACACGGGTCATGAAGAAAGTCCTATTTATTTTGGGCGAGTTGAGCGATGATGACATTGATTGGCTAGTGGAAACGGGCAGCAGAGAAGAAATCCCTGCGGGTACTGTGCTTATCCATGAAGGACAGGCTGTCAATACTCTGTATGTATTGTTGGATGGGACTTTGATTGTCTCGACAGCGGCGCTAGGCGGTAAGGAAATAGCTAAGCTTTCCAGTGGTGATGTAGTGGGTGAAATGTCTTTTATCGACGATCGCCCTCCTTCTGCAACGGTACGGGCGTTAGATGAGGCGCTAGTGCTGTCGATTCCTCGATCGGAACTGGCTCAAAAGCTATATCAGGATGTAGGGTTTGGTTCCCGGTTTTATCGCGCTCTGGCAATTTTGCTGTCTAATCGATTGCGAGGTACGGTGCAGCAGTTGGGCTACAGCCGAGACAAATCGCAGGAGGAAGAGGAAGCTGCGGCCGAGGCAAAAGCTCCTAGCAATGTGGCGATCGCTGAAGTCCGATTTGACTGGCTTTTGCGACGCTTGAGAAGCGGCGAAATTTCTTGAGGTTGACAAACTCTTAGAGAAACGGCCGACGCTCTAAGCGGTAGATTTGCTCTAGTTTGTGGATCGGGTCGAGCAAATTGATCCGGTGCGATTGAAAGCCTTGATTTGAAGCACCAGGTAAAATATCAGGAATTTTGGTAGCAGTACAGAAACTAGATGTTTCTGGCAGCGTCAGTTCCGAATTAGCCTGTGCCTGACCAAAGGTCAATCCGTAAGCAAGAAGTGACAGCATTACGGCTCTCCGTATAACGTTTGGTGCCTTTTTAAGGGTAAATTGTGTGGAGGCGATCGCCTTCCTCCAAGTGATTCATCCACCTGAATGAGATAACTTCAAGTGGCTTTTTGTTTGCTTAGATAAGTTGTTTCAGCGCAATTCAACACCGGGTTAGAACAGAAGTTTTGACCTCAGATTATACAAGTTTAGAGTTCATTTTTTATGAGTTAAATGAACTCTAACTTTGCATTTATTCCGCCTTTCAATCCAAAGTTGAACTGCAAGTTTATTCCTATTTGGAATAGCGCTGTTCTAGCCAAATTCTTGCTTCTGCTTCTGAAGACGTACTGCTACAATAGCTTGTGGTTGGGGCAGATGCTCTCTAATAGGTGTTATTAGAACGATCTTGAGTTTGCCAAACCTGCACTTCGAGACTGCCAGATATTACTCTGATCGAATAGCTTAAAGTATGTTCTAAAGTAGATATAACTTTAGACTTTACAGACGTACTCTTAGAGCGCAACCTAATTGTTGACTGGCTTATTTCTCTGCTGCTAAAATTTGCATAATTCCCAGTGCGTTTCTCCTTTCAGGCGGTAGATTTGCGATTTAGGAGGCTGTGGCGTTTATCCAAGCTATTTCTTCCACGCTTACTCTAATGATTTCCCTTCGTAGGATCAAAAGGTGTATTGAATAGTATTCATGAACAAAATTGATGCTCCTTCATCCATGCACCTTTAAGCTGTCTACGGTAAAGGTTTCATACAGGTTTTAGGCGGGTTTAGCTTAGGCAAGCTGTGCCGTTCGAGTTGTGAACTCAGTTGCGTCCAGGATGGTTTCCGATGAGAGATGTCAGTCGCGATGGAATTAAGCTGTCCCAGTTACGCGCCTTGATTGCAGTCGCTGATCACGGCAATTTTAGTGAAGCAGCGCTGTACCTGGAGGTTTCTCAATCTGCGGTGAGCCATGCGATCGCTACCTTAGAGTCAGAGCTAGGTGTGGTGCTGCTCTCACGCGGTCGTCACGGCGCAAACCTGACTCCTGTGGGTCAGCAAATCATCCAATATGCCCGCCAAGTGATGCAGATGCTGGAGCAAATCAGCAAGGAAGCAAATCTGTCTAAAGGCTTGCGGGGTGGTCAGGTTCGCATTGCTTCGTTTCGCAGCGTGGCAACGCACGTTTTGCCCGGAATAATTGCTCAATTTCATCAAGATTATCCGGCGATCGCCATCTCTATTACCGAACATCAAGACTTTGGAGGAGTCGATCAGGCGTTGCGGGAAGGGCTAGCTGATATTGGCTTCACATATTTACCCACCTTAAAGGAGTTTGAAACCTGGGAACTGATGCGCGATGAATACATCGTGCTGGTGTCGCCTAAGTTGGAATTGCCTGACAGGTCGCTCACCTGGGAAAAGTTAACTTCTTACCCGCTGATTTTGCATCCTGAGACAGAGAGCTGTGGCGGTATGGCCTATCGGCATTGCGCTAAATTTGGGCGATCGCTCAAGCCTGCTTACGTGGTTTCTGAAGATTCAACGATTGTCAGTATGGTAGTGCAGGGCTTGGGGGCAACTATTTTGCCGCGTCTGGCGGCTGAGCCACTGCCACCGGAGATCAAAACCTACAGCCTTCCAGTCCCTCTGGAGCGGGTCATTGGCATTGCAATGCTGGCAGAAGCGCTGCATCCACCAGGCGTATTTGCCTTTCTAGATACCCTGAAGCGCTGCGCTCCCTGCATGATTCCTCAAATTGCCTAAAAAACGAGTTGCTTAAGAGATGTTTAAATTGCGTAGGGGCGAACGGCCGTTCGCCCCTACCCATACCATTGAGCTACTGAGTTCTCAGTCCGCCGTTGCCAGGAAGCCGTCTGGGTTGCTCAACAGAATCGCGAAATTGGGCAACTGCGTCCGTGAAGGCGATTGGCAGCACACCCTCTACGTTTTCATGCGGACGAGGAATGATCACCCAAGACTCCAACGTGCCGCCATAGCACTGCTCTGCGGCCGCAATGCCTGCATCCATTGCGGCTTTGACCTCAGACACATCGCCCCGAATGTTGATTGTAAATCGGGCGCTTCCTGCTCGCAGATAGCCGACTAACGTGACTCGCCCTGCTTTCACCATTGCGTCTGCCGCTGCAAGCACCGCCGGAAAGCCTTTTGTTTCTAATGACCCAACCGCAACTGGCATCGCTGATCCCTTCCCTAATAAATACGTAAATGAGTGACTGCCAACCAAAGTCAATTGTACGAGCCTTCGTTCTGAAATTGCTGAGGCAAAGCGATTGGTTTCAGCTTTGCCTGAGTGGGCTAAACGCGGAACTGCTCGACTTCATCGGTAAAGGCGATCGGCAAAACAGACTCAATGTTTTCAGGTGGATTTGGCACAATGTAGTGGGAAAGTACCAGACCATCTTTAACCTTATTTCCAGCTTCGATGCCAGCGGCGATCGCAGGCTTTACCTCAGAAATACTGCCCCGAATTGCCACAATAAACTGCGCCCGCTCAGCCAAGCCATAGTAGACCAGCGTAACTCGCCCCGCCTTGACCATTGCGTCGGCTGCGGCTAGCACTGCCGGAAACCCATCTGTTTGAATCACGCCGACCGCCATTGGCATGGGTAAGCCTCCTCGCAAGCTTGCGAACCCGATAATAGCAGAGATCTAGATATAGCAGTTCTAATTTTTCCAGGTTTGCTGAAAAACTTGAATCAGATGATTCAAAACGATTGAGTTGAAAACCTCTACAATAAGTGGGATTTACCAGCCATGACCTTTCTGGTGCCCCTATGCCACGCCGTAACGACCTACACAAAATTCTATTAATTGGCTCTGGCCCGATTGTGATTGGGCAGGCCTGCGAATTTGACTATTCCGGAACCCAAGCCTGTAAAGCTCTAAGAGATGAGGGCTATGAAGTCGTGCTGGTGAATTCAAACCCAGCCACGATCATGACTGACCCAGAGACGGCTGACCGGACTTACATTGAGCCGCTCACGCCCGATCTGTTGGAGAAGGTAATCGCTAAGGAACGCCCCGATGCACTGCTGCCGACAATGGGCGGACAAACGGCGCTCAACCTGGCAGTGACGCTGGCAAAGACAGGCGTTTTAGACAAATATAAGGTTGAGCTAATCGGCGCAAAGCTGCCTGCAATCGAGATGGCAGAAGACCGCAAGCTATTTAAAGAAGCAATGGGGCGGATTGGAGTTGGAGTCTGTCCGTCTGGTTTGGCAGAAACGATGGCGGAGGCAAAGGCGATCGCCCTCGAAATCGGCACCTACCCGCTAATCATTCGTCCCGCCTTTACAATGGGCGGCTCTGGCGGCGGCATTGCCTATAACCAGGAAGAATTTGAGGAAATTTCCCAGTCGGGTCTGGATGCTAGCCCCGTTTCCCAAATTCTGATCGAGCAATCGCTTTTGGGCTGGAAGGAATATGAGCTAGAAGTGATGCGCGATCTAGCAGACAACGTGGTGATTATCTGCTCGATCGAAAACCTTGACCCGATGGGCATTCACACGGGCGACTCGATCACCGTTGCCCCGGCTCAAACTCTGACCGACAAGGAATATCAGCGGCTGCGGGATGCCTCAATTAAGATCATTCGGGAAATTGGCGTAGAAACGGGCGGCTCGAATATTCAGTTTGCGGTGAATCCGGTTACGGGCGAAGTCATCGTGATTGAGATGAATCCGCGTGTGTCGCGTAGTTCTGCCCTTGCGTCAAAAGCCACCGGATTCCCGATTGCCAAAATTGCCGCAAAGCTGGCGGTGGGCTATTCGCTGGATGAAATCCCCAATGACATTACCCGTAAAACGCCTGCTAGCTTTGAGCCGACGATCGATTACGTTGTCACCAAAATTCCTCGCTTTGCCTTTGAGAAATTCCCTGGCTCCAATCCGGTCTTGACGACGCAGATGAAGTCGGTAGGTGAAGCAATGGCGATTGGTCGCACTTTTCAGGAATCGTTCCAAAAGGCTGTGCGATCGCTGGAAACAGGTCGAGCGGGCTGGGGCTGCGATCGCGCCGAAAAGCTGCCCAGCCTGGAGCAAATTCGTGCCGGTCTGCGGACTCCTAACCCCGATCGCATCTTCACCGTGCGCCACGCCATGCAAATGGGCATGAGTGTCGAAGAGATCTATGAGCTAACCAATATTGATCCCTGGTTTCTCGACAAGCTGCAAGAGCTGTTGGAGATGGAGAAATTTCTCAAGCGATCGCCCCTCAAAGACCTCACCGAAGACCAGCTTTACGCGGTCAAGCAGCAGGGCTTTAGCGATCGCCAAATTGCCTACGCCACCAAAACGACTGAAGACGAAGTTCGCGCCTACCGCCAGCAGCTTGGCGTGATCCCGGTTTACAAAACCGTAGACACCTGTGCCGCCGAATTTGAGGCGCTCACGCCCTACTACTACTCCACCTACGAAAGCAGCTTTGAGGCACTAACGCTAGACGAAGCGCTGGCCAATCAGCTTAAAACCCACAACACCACGCTCAACATGGAGTCTGAGGTGTTGCCCTCCAATCGCCGCAAGGTGATGATTTTGGGCGGTGGGCCAAACCGGATTGGGCAGGGAATCGAGTTTGACTATTGCTGCTGTCACGCTTCCTACGCCCTGCGTGCCAAAGGGTTTGAAACGATCATGGTGAACTCTAACCCGGAAACCGTTTCGACCGACTATGACACGAGCGATCGCCTCTACTTTGAGCCACTCACTAAAGAGGATGTTCTCAACATCATCGAAGCCGAGCGTCCTGAAGGCATAATTATCCAATTTGGCGGACAAACACCGCTGAAATTGGCAGTTCCCCTACAAAAGTATCTAGAAGGGATGAAGGATGAGAACGGAAGGATAAATGAATCCGATCATCCCTCATCCCTCATCCCTCATCCCTCCATCTGGGGCACTTCCCCCGACTCGATCGACACTGCCGAAGACCGCGAACGATTCGAGAAGATTTTGCGTGAACTAGACATTGAGCAACCGCCCAACGGACTTGCCCGTAGCTATGAAGAAGCGCTCCGGATTGCTCAGCAAATTAACTATCCAGTCGTTGTGCGTCCCAGCTATGTGCTGGGTGGTCGGGCAATGGAAATTGTCTATTCTGATGCTGACCTGGAGCGCTACATGACCTATGCAGTTCAGGTTGAGCCAGATCACCCGATTTTGATTGACCGATTTTTGGAGAATGCGATCGAGGTGGATGTGGATGCGATCGCCGACCAAACCGGAGAGGTCGTCATCGGTGGCGTAATGGAGCATATCGAGCAAGCAGGGATTCACTCTGGCGACTCTGCCTGCTCGATTCCCACGATTTCACTTGCGCCCGTTGCCCTCGACACGATTCGCACCTGGACAGTTCAATTAGCCAAAGCCCTTAAAGTGATTGGCTTAATGAACATTCAGTTTGCGGTGCAGGGCGAACAGGTTTACATCCTGGAAGCCAACCCCCGTGCCTCTCGCACAGTACCCTTTGTCTCAAAGGCGATCGGCGTACCGCTGGCCAAAATCGCCGTGCAGGTGATGGCAGGCGAAACCCTGGAATCTTTAGGCTTTACCAAGGAAGTCATCCCCAAACATCTGTCGGTCAAAGAAGCCGTCCTGCCGTTTGAGAAATTCCCCGGCACCGACACGATTCTGGGGCCAGAAATGCGATCGACGGGTGAAGTCATGGGCATCGACACCGACTTTGGTAAAGCCTTCGCTAAAGCTGAACTGGGTGCAGGGCAGCGCCTTCCCCTCAGCGGCACAGTCTTTGTTTCGATGAACGACCGCGACAAAACCGCAGCCGTGCCCGTCGTCCGTGACCTGATGGAACTGGGTTTGGAGGTCGTCGCCACCGCAGGCACTCGCCAAACTTTACAGGAACACGGGCTGGACGTAGAGCTAGTGCTAAAGCTGCACGAAGGCCGTCCTCACGTGCTGGATTGGATCAAGAATCAAAAGATTCAGCTTATTCTCAACACACCCGCTGGGGAAGCCGCTCAGCTAGACGATCGCCTGATTCGCCGCACCGCTCTAGCTTACAAAATTCCCACGATCACCACGATCGCTGGAGCCAAAGCCACTGCCTCAGCAATTCGCTCGCTCCAGTCTCAACCACTGGATGTAAAGGCGCTTCAGGATTATGGGAGTTGAGGGGCGATCGCAAGAAGCTTCCCTTAAGCTACTCTAGGGAGACGCTTGAGTGTAAGGGCACTTTACATCTAAGCGGCCCTTCGTCTCCTCCTACTTTCAAGATGTTAATGGAACAGGTGGAATAGCAAAATCTGAAAACAGTTGAATATCTAAGTCTGCGCCTTCCAAAAGATTAACCAACTTCTGATCTTGAGTAAGCAGAGGAACATTGTTTTGTTGAGAAAGCGAAACATAGCAAGCATCATAGGCAGAAATTCCATAGGTCACGCTAATAGCGAGAGCCTCTAACATCAGAGCAGAAGTAGGAATTGCCGTTAGACGAAGCAATTTAAGATCAACTAAGTTCGCTCGTGCTTCAGTAATGTTATATGAGCTAGCACGGATGTATTTCCAGATAACGTTTGTACATTCGATTTAAAACAAATCGGGAATATAAAGTTGAGCCTCAGGATCAGTCAAATGAGCAAAAAGTTGGTCAACTTTAGGCGTTAGCGGATCGATAATAAATTTCTTAACACCTACGCTGGCATCAACGACGCATCTTAGCGAACTAGTCATCTGGCACGATCTTCCTGAAGCAGAGTAAGAGTGTCAGGAAGATTTTGTTGAGCGGGAGAAAAAGTGCGTCTCTGCTCAATGCGTCTAAGGATTTCTGCTTGAGTTAGTTGCGCTGAATCTTCTACTAGAATCAGAGTAAGCTTTTTGCCTTCTAATGATGCATCTAGCCTATGGTCGAGTATTAAACTGCCATCCTGATAGGTCGCCTGCAAAACTTTATTCATCAAAAATTTCCTTTGTTGGATTTGGATAATTAGAGGATGTTTGAATCTAATTTGTAATCCAAGAAACCGTAGGGGCGCGGCATTCGGGCAAAGATTTTGAGTTTATTTCAGAGTCTACGTGCCGAATGCTACGCCCTTGCAGGGGATATTAGCTACTTCTCAAACATCCTCTTAGAGAGGTTTTCACTCTAACGCACTGCCGAAAGTCTAGAGAGAGAAAGACTTCATCCTTCTCCTCGCCCATTCCACTGAATTGGCAGCATCGGGGTTGAGTGGTGACCAGAATAGCTAGTTTGCTCTGTGGTTTCTGAGTCGAGGGCTTGGATCACCCGATTGTAGATGTCTTCTGCCTGTTGAGGCGAGTTGCCGATGCTGGTCAGACCCACCTTGCCAAACTCCGACAGACAGCCCATCAGGTGAAAGACGGTGCCCGTCTCGGTGATGCTGTTAAAGTGCAGGCGATGGTGGGCGATGATGTCCATCAGGTCGCTGGGCAGCAGTCCCCGGTAGCGGTCTTTTTGCAGGTTGTCGGTAGCGATGTAGTACTTAGGCACGCCCTGCTGGTTGTAAAACTGTCCGGTGGGGCGATCGTAGCGGCCGCCAGTCAGCAGCTTGAGCGTCATAAACGGATGGGTGGTGCCGCCCTTCCGCAGGTTGATTTCGATCGCCTGAAATTCCCACTGTTCACCGGGGGCGGCATCATCATCTGCCCGTCGCACGGCAATAAAGTCTACGCTGTAGCGTTCTAAAGCACCCCGTGCTGCCAGTGCCTTACCGACTTTCCAGCCCCACTCTTGCAGGCGCACACGATAAGCTTCATCGGCTGGGAAACTGCATCCGAGGAAAATTTGCCCGTCTGGGCCGCCCAAGATCTGATCATGGGTAGAGAGAATTTCAACTTCACCGCCAGGGTTGATGCGTCCTTGCATGCTGGGCGATCGCTTCTCCTCCCCTTCTACAAAAGCCTCAGCGATCGCCCCCAACTCCGGGATGCGGCTGCTAAAGTTAGCCCAGGTTTCGGTATCCGATTGGAAGCTGAGCCACTCAAAGCGATCGCGGATCACCTGAAGCCGTTCCGCAGTCGAGGCATTTCCCGGTGCGACGTGTTGAATCGGTTTGAGGTCGAGTAGGGCATTTCCCTGTCCTGAGAAGCCTTCATTCAACTTAATCACCATGCGCTTCAGGTTGGGGTGGCGTTCCCAAAGTTCAACCGCTACTTTTGCCAAATCTGCCGGATTCCAGACTAGATTGCTGCCGTCGGGATGGGGTACTTCCGCTTCGGCAAAAATTTCTCGACTGCCGCTTTTGGTGCCCCAGTAGAGCAAGCTAGGGTCAAGCCCCAACAGTGGCAAATTCAACTGTAGAGCCAGATCACGCTCTAGCGTTGTGGCATTGAAGCAAGTCATGTAAGACTGCTCTGCGCGGATTGCCTGCCGAATTCGTTCAATTAGACGGGGACGCTCTAGAATCTTTTCGGTGAGAGAGCGGTAGGAGGAATCGTAGGTGCAGAGCAGGAGGAGGCGATCGCGGGCATGGGAGAACGGCACCCCCGGCAAAAGCTGAAGATAATACTCAATTACGCTGGGGTGAATCGGCTGTGAGGTGACGTAAATCAGCCGAGTGCGCGGATTTTGCAGCCGAATCAGGGAAAACAGCAGGCGCTCTTCATAGTGATGAACTCCCTTAATTTTACGAAGCTCTCGCTGATCGAGACTAAGCGAGGGAATCACCACAATGTCGCAGTCGTTGTGATTAAACTGCTCAACAGACTGCCAGCGATCGCGTAGCTGAAACTGAAGCTGCCGAAACTGCTCCACCTCTTCGCCATACATCATCGTCGAAGGAATGGTTAAACTTTGCATGACTCCCCCGCCTTTTATAAACTGGACGAGATTTGGGTTATGAGTGATCCTAACCAGGTATTGTGCTAGATATATCCCTGTCCTGCGATAGAAATATCTAGAGTGATACTCTACTTCCAAACGGGGATCAACGGTTCAGCGGAGATAAAACCGACGCTAAAAAGTTGTTCAAGCTCCTTTAAGCTCAGACTTAAAAGTGTCTCCCTCATTGGAGAGAGAAGGCTCAAAAGCAACCATTGACTTTTCATAGGTTAATAGTAACTGTGCCTAAGTCTTGACATCTCTTACTCCGATCATGACGCATTTTCAGAATTTCTAGATTATTCAGAAAAAAGTCTTATTGCATTCACTCTTTTCTGGTTTTTCACTTATTCACTACAGCAGAGTTTGCCCCTTTTTGCCTGACAATAGATTTCTCTTGAAATGGACTCCTTGATGTCTTATGTAGTTTTAAGTTTTGGGTGAAGCTGGGACGGATCAAGAATATGGTGTGTCAACGGGAGGCTGCTGTATTCCGTACTGCATATTCTGCCTTGCCTGATCAGGGACATTTTGCTTGGAACTGGACAATCCAAATGGTCAATTGGCGGCTGGGAAAGATTTTTGAGTTCAAGCTTACAGAACAGCGATCGCCAAATCGGGTCACTGCCATCGCGAGGCGATTCAAATTCTTCGGCTCTTTATCCTGATATGTAGCAATTTTACGAGAGTTATGAGAGTGTAATTCTAAATTCTTATAGACGACTGGGACTGCTTTTGGAATGGATCGCATCAAAGTGTTGTTTCTTGCAGCCGACCCTAGCGATCGCGCCCGCCTCCGGTTAGGGCAAGAGTTACGTGGCATTCGAGAGAAGCTACAGCTTGCCAAGCGGCGAGAACGATTTTCTTTAGAATCTCGCAGCTCGGTACGCTCAGAAGACATTACTCAGGCAATCTTTGATATTGAGCCTCAAATTGTTCACTTTTCTGGGCACGGCGAAAGTACTGGTGAACTATGTTTTGAGGACGTTTTGGGAAATACCCAGACTGTACGCCCCAACGCACTCGCTAGCCTGTTTGAGCTGGTGCCTGAAGTGAACTGTGTGATTCTTAACACTTGCTATTCTGAAGCTCAGGCAAAGGCGATCGCCAAACACATTCCCTGTGTAATTGGGATGAGTCGAGACATTGGAGATAAAGCGGCGATCGCCTTTGCCGTTGGGTTTTACAAAGCACTTGGAGCCGGACAATCCTTTGAAAATGCTTATAAGTTTGCCTGTGTTGAGATTCAGTTAAAGGGCTTATTAGAAGAACATTTGACTCCAGTTTTGCACCTCAAAAAAGCCAAAAAGCGCATCAAAATCAAATACGCCCCTCGACGCACCGTTATCAACTCATCTTCAAGAAATCTGCCGTCGCCAGATGATTTTGACCCGCCGCAGGAAGACTTTATTGCTTCCCTGTCTACTGAGCCTGAAATTTCTGAAGTTAAGAACTGCGAAACCAATCTTAAACCTGAGCAACTTCTAGAACCTGAGCAACTTCTAGAACCTGAGCAGCTTCCAGAAATAGACTTCAGCCATTTACATTCCTTACTAAACCAGAAAAAATGGCAGGATGCAGATCTCGAAACTCATCGTCTGCTGCTCAAAGTCAGTCAGACAAATCATCTGCATCAGCTCAATGTGCAGACCCTTGAACAGATTCCTGACGATATTCTGAAAACCCTGGATGACCTGTGGAGCCAGTCTAGCGAGGGCAAATTTGGCTTCAGCGTTCAAAACCAGATTTATCGGAAATGTCTGGAAAAGTCTGGCGCTCTAAACTACAGGCTCTTGGGTGAAAAACTCGGCTGGAAAACTAAGAAAGGCTGGCAGGTTCATCAAGTTCCCTCTCGGCTGTCGCAAGGACACTTCCCCAAACCGCCTCAATGGTTCAATCGTGAAAATACGATTAAAGGATGCTTTATTCCACCATTGGCTATTTCTTCACTGCTTCTTATTCTGTTCTTAATCTTGGGGCAGCCACCCGTTGTCTTAGGGCTGGTGCTGTTAGCTGGACTTTTGGTTGCTTTGCTGAATTTCATCATTCACACCTCAAGCTACCTAGAGGGATTGGAATGGATGAATTGCTTGGTTGCAAAGCTGGAAGGCGATCGCCAGCCAAACAATTAGTTCCTGATAGGCGCGGTTTTCTCAACCATTTAGATTCTAAAAATTAGCGGCTTACTCTGCAAAAAGAAATAATATACGGAGTGTATTAAATTACTTGAGTAAGTAATACCCGTAGAGTTGCATAAAATTTAGGATCTCAAGTGATGCAGAGGCAACGTCAGCGCAGTTCGTCGGGTTGGGAGCGATCGCTCAGATTTTTGGTTGGTTTAAGCCACAGCGGATGGGTTCGTCTGGTCGCCAAAGTGACGACTGCGCTGCTCGTAGCGCTGACGATTGTGATCATCACCTTCCTGGTCAGCTTTCGTCATATTGGCTTGCAGGTGCGAGACGGGCACCTTTACCTGGGTGCCTTTGAAATTGGTCAATTTACCGCTGCTTCTGAAGTGCAGTCAACAGAAACCCATCAAGATTCCACTAGCCTCAACCGTCAACCCTTTGGCGCTCAGGTGACAGTCGAATCAACCGCTGGCTTCCAAAACTCAGGCATTTATTTGAAAAGGGGCGATCGGGTTATTTTAAGACCTGGTGGTCGAATTAATCTAGCGCTGAGACAGGTTTATGCCTTTACAGGACTGGTGAAACCGCTCATTGCTGACAGGTTGCCTGCTGGAAGTGAGTTGAATGACAGATATAAAACTAGAAATCAATTAAGAGACCCTGAGACAGGAGAAGCTCTGCAAAATTTGACTGAAATAGAGGTGCTTCAACGCCTGACCACTATCGGTGAGTTTGGGCAGAGGGAAACATTTCATCGAGACTGGATTGGGCCAGACGGGGAGGAAGTCTCTAGTGAAGATCTAGATCCCTGTCTCCTTTTTCGCGGCAATTCGGGAGTTACGCCCAGATGGGGAATGTTATTAGCTCAGGTTCTAGAAGACCCAGGCGCAGCAACGGCCGATCCATTTCAAGTGTTGAGACTCAATGGACTAAGCTCATCTGATCTAATTCCTGTTTCTAGCCTCGAAAATTCTACCCTGGAAGCTGAGCGGGACGGATGGCTAGCGTTCGTCATTAATGAGGCTGTTCTTTCGGGCGCTATGGAGGATTCACAACCCGTCCAGCCCCAGAGTTGCAAAGATTACCATGACGTTTTGGCGGATGTTGCCAATACATTTAGAGCGGAGGACTACCGCAACAGATATCGCATTGTTGAGCGCTCGATTCCTCTGATCTGGTTTTCCGATAACATTGGAGCGTTTCAGGTTATCGTGCGATATGCCGATGAGTCAAGTTAAGGAGTAAGTCAGCGATGAGTCTGGCAGGAAACATTATTTGGTTAGTTTTTGGCGGTTTTCTCACGGGCTTGGGCTACATCTTAGGGGGCTTAGGGATTTGTCTGACCGTTATTGGCATCCCCTTTGGGCTTCAGGCAATCAAACTGGGAATTGCGTCTCTCACCCCTTTTGGCAAAGAAATTGTTGAAGTTGAAGACGCAGATAGCCCGCTGCGACTGATTTTTAACGTCATTTGGATTTTGCTCTTTGGCTGGGAAATTGCGATCGCCCACCTTATCTTTGGTTTAATTCTCGCCATCACCATCATCGGCTTACCCTTCGCCAAACAGCACTTCAAACTTCTCGTGATTGCCCTACTTCCCTTCGGGCGAGACTTACGCTAGAGGAAGCTATGGATATCTTTGGGTTTGGGGTTGTATTTAATCCATCATCCTTCGGTTATCGGGGATGGCAGTGCTTGAGAGTTACCTGTGAGTGTTAAGGTCAAGTTATAACTCTGCTGATGAGTATTTTTGAGAGGCAATCCCTGATGGTTAACTCCGCACAAACCATTAACAACTCTCCTCCAAATGATGAGGGAGTTTTACAACTTCCCTTTGTGGTTCTTCATAGCGTCACTTGGCAAACCTACCAGGCTCTCCTGACTGATATGGGAGAACATCGCGCTGCTCGACTCGCCTTTGATCGTGGCACCCTGGAAATTAAGATGCCATCAAAATTGCACGAATTGATTAATCGGCTATTAGAGCGAATCATCACGACACTCACAGAAGAACTAGGGATGAATGTTCTGTCTCTCGGCTCAACGACGTTTGATTCTGAAGAAGTGGAGCAAGGAGTCGAGCCAGATTCTTGTTTCTACATTCAGAATGCTGATCGCGTCAATCCTGAAGACAATGCCCCTCCACAAGATTTTCCACCCGATTTAGTGGTTGAAGTAGACATTACTAGTTCGTCGCGATCGCGCCTAAACATTTATAGGTCTATGGGTGTGCCAGAAATCTGGCGTTATAGCCGTCAGGGTTTGGCAATTTTAAAGTTGTCTCAAGGGGAATATGTTGAGTGTGAAAGTAGCTCAACTTTTCCACTAATTTCAGTGAAAATCCTTGAAGATTTTCTAGAGCGTGGAAAGCGATCCAAAAACCACAATAGCCTGATCAATGAGCTACGTATGTGGCTACGGAATCAAAACAATACGCTGTAGTTGTGAGGACGGATTTTCCTGTTTGGCTGGGAAATTGCCAGACACCGAGCCAGTAGCGGTTTACTACTGGTTCTTTGCAGGAGTTGTATTAGCTTTGCCAACACTGAATTAGCAAAGTTCTCACAACCCATTTAGGATCGTTACAGTATGCCTAGCTTTGAAAGACTAGGGCAAATTGCGAGGCGCAAATATGTCTGAAACAGCAGAAAAGCTGAAGATTGAGCTTTCCCGGCTCTCTACCCAAGAGCGTGCAGAACTTGCTTATTTCCTAATTCACTCTCTGGATGACGAAGTTGATTATGACGTGGAGAGTGCTTGGGATGTCGAATTGATGCGGCGGAGGCAGGAGATCGATGAGGGTACCGCTTCTGGTAAGCCATCTGGACAGGTATTTACCGAACTGAGAGAGAAATACTTGTGAAGCCTATCATTGTCCATGATGAAGCAATCGAGGAGTTAGATGCTGCAATTTCCTACTATGAAAATCAAAAAGTGGGTTTAGGGTTAGATTTTCTGTCCGAGGTAGAACAAGCTCTGGGCAAAATTCAGCAAAACCCAAACTTAGGAGCCGTCTATAGGGTCGCAGAATTGCGTCGATATGTCATCCAAAGATTTCCATTCCTCATCTTCTATGCAGAACTTGAAGAGTTTATTTGGATAGTTGCGATCGCCCATGGAAAGCGTAGACCCGATTACTGGAGGCAACGCTTTGTTTAACTTACATTGGCCGCAAAACCTGAGATAGAGGCTGGTGAAGTTTTGTAAAGATATACTAATGGTGTAGCTTTGCAGTTTGGTGGAAAGTATTTTGGATACACAAACAATACAAACCGTTACCCTGGGTGCCAACGGCCCTAAAGTCGCTCCCCTGTGTATCGGCACATGGGCTTGGGGCGATAAGCTGTTTTGGAGCTATGGCAGAGACTATGATGCGGCTCAGCTTCAGGAAGCGTTCAAGGCGGCTCTAGATTCTGGCGTAAATTTCTTTGACACGGCTGAAATCTACGGCTTTGGTGAGTCTGAGAAACTGCTGGGACGGTTTATGCAGCAGACTCAGCAGCCTGTGCAGATTGCTACTAAGTATATGCCTTTGCCCTGGCGGTTTAGTGGAGATGCGATCGCCCATACCCTAACCGAGAGCCTCGATCGCTTACAGGTTGACTGCATTCCGCTCTATCAGGTACATATGCCGTTTGACTTTTTCATGAGCAAAAAGACACTCATGGAAGCGCTGGCAGCAGAGGTCAAACGTGGACGCATTGGGGCGATCGGCGTAAGCAACTACTCGGCTAGCCAGATGCGAGAAGCACATCAACTGCTAGCCGCACAAGGAGTTCCCCTGGCAGTCAACCAGATGCCTTACTCGCTGCTGGGTCGGCAAGTTGAAACGAATGGCGTGATGGACGCGGCGCGTGAGATGGGAGTCACCATTCTGGCGTACAGTCCTTTAGCGCAAGGATTATTAACAGGTAAGTATACGCTGGAGAACTCCACCACACCCACAGGGGCGCGTCGGATTGATCCTCGCTTTAGCCGGGATGGTCTGGAGAAGATTATGCCTGTGATCAACTTGCTGAAGCAAATTGGGGAAAGGCGCGATCGCACTCCTGCTCAGGTCGCTCTCAACTGGCTGATTGCTCAGGGCAATGTGATCCCGATTCCGGGTGCTAAAAATGCAGACCAGGCTCGACAAAATGCGGGAGCCTTAGGCTGGAGCCTAGACGAAAGCGAAATTGCCGAACTCGATCAAATCACTCGTTCCTACCGATAAAGTGGAAGGTAAGGTTCAAGCTAAAACACATGAAACTTTGGTCAGACTGGGGATTTAGCCGCGCTGGATGGCGCAATAGCCAACGAGGTGAATATTGGGTGGTGGCGCAAGCAGTGTTGATGACAGGTTTTGTGCTGCTGCCCGTTTACCGGCCCGTTGAGCTACTGTCTTCTGCATGGCTTTACTCTAGTTGGGCGATCGCGGGAGTTTTGGGAGTGGGGGCGATCGCCCTCTTCATCAAAGGCACTCTAGACTTGGGCAATAGCTTGACCCCGCTCCCTTACCCTAGAGAAGATGGGCAGTTGGTTCAATCGGGTGTATATGCGATCGTGCGGCATCCACTTTACAGCGGTGTAATTCTAGCGGCTCTGGGCTGGACAATTTTTCAGTTCAGCCTGTCTCACCTAATTGGCACACTCATCTTTATCCTATTCTTTGATGCTAAAGCCGCCCGTGAAGAAACTTGGCTGATGCAAAAATACCCAGACTATGCAGATTATCGCCAGTCTGCAAAGAAACTCATTCCCTGGCTGTATTGAAGAATCTTCACAACTAGCGGTAAGCAACGTTCATGCCTCTGCTGCGATTGAGCTTGAAGAAGGCAACAAACCGTTGAATCGCCTCAACGTCAGACTTCACTTTTTTAGCTAAACTCTTCTGCTTTTTAATCAGATGAATTTCCTGATCTTCCAGAAATGCAAAGGAACTTCCAGACGTAATGTTAAATTCCTCTAGGGGAACCACTCTGGTAAACAACAACAGTCCTGTAGGTGCTGTTTTACTCATCGAAATGTCAGTGAGTCGAATGTTTTCCCGGTCATTTAAAAGATCTTTAAGGAGTATCACATTCTCGCGTCTGAGTGTTTCAGTCACTTTGAACAGTGATGTGTAAGAAGAGAGTTGAGCGGCAATCAGGTCTTCTTCTTGCGGGTCTTTAGGGCCAATTTCGTCTCGGTAAATGGCGATCGCATTCCTCCCATCAGCCTGATAATCATGAATCGTGAAATCCATTACCGCCGTTCCCTCTTCTTCGCTTTCGAGGGTAATCTGATTTCCTCTGAGAATTCCCAGCAGCTTTGCGGCTCCAGTGATGGTTTCTGGGCTTAAGCAGGATTCTGTAATTTTGTGAGCTAGTTCTGTTCCTACTTCTCTATATTGTCTGTAAAGTTTGATGGTGTTCATGGCGGTAGATCAGTCTGTTCAAATCGTTTCAAAGTAGCTTTTAGAGACTGTTTGTGAATAAATCTGAAGAAGCTGAAACAGGCTTCAAGACTTGATCCTCCCTAACCCTCCTTAAAAAGGAGGGAACCGAACCAAGAGCTTGAAGTCCCCCTTTTGAAGGGGGATTTAGGGGGATCTAAATCTTTGTTTACAAACAGTTTCTTAATAGCTGGGAATATATTGGAGCGATCGCTCCTCAGCCGTCAAATCTGCCTCATTTACATCTCGCCGCAGCACCATTCCGTTTGGCCCAACGATCAATCGCGGCAACTGCTGCATATCCACCAGTTCCATTGTTCTCATGTCATAGGTGGTGTAGGTTGTCTCCTGCGACTCTAAACTGACATCAATCACCGTCAAAGTCTTTTGAGGCGCTAGATTGCCATTCAGCAGAGGACGAGTCCCAGATCCCAAAATGCCGCTGTGCAACAGTTCCAACTGACCGCGATGACCCGGATAGTAAGAATGGTGGTGTCCGCTGACGTAGGTGTGAACGTTGTGACGCTCCATCAGCGCCCGCAGTTCATCTGCTCTGTTTAGATATTCTCCTGATTCATCTCGACCGACCGATATTGCATACAGCGGCAGATGTCCTACTACGATCCGCAGTCTGGCGGCTTTTGCTACTTCCGACTCTAGCGATTGCTCAGCCCAATCTAACTGCTCCTGCGGCACGATCGCCGACGATGCATCCCAGGTCAAGAAGAAAACGCCATTTTGCTGAAAAGTGTAATAGAAGGGAAAACCCGCCCGATCGACAAACTCAACGCCTGGATTGTGGCTGGGATTGTTCCAATAGGCAGCGGCAACGTCCCGGTCTTGCTGGTAGAGCAGCGTTCCGTCACTGGCGAGTGCCCCAGATGCATCGTGATTTCCCACCGTAAACCCATAGGGAATGCTGGCATTTCGCAGCGGTGCAGCAACGTGCTGGTCAAACGCCGCCCACATTGCCTCAACCTGAGCGCGGGGCAAAAAGGCATCTTGTCCAGCAACCATATCGCCACTGCATAAAACCAGATTGGGTGCCCAAAAGGGAATTAGTGAAATGGCTTTGTCTACTTCTGGCTCATAGTCGGTAGAGCCATACTGACTGTTGAGATCACTGACCACGACAATGCGGGCATCGCCTCTGGGTGGATTGAATAATCCCTCACTGCCCGGTACGTTTTGAGATACGGGAGTTGGCTCAGCCGCTTCAGCGGTCGGGCTGGGAGTTGGAGCTTCGGTCGCAACGGGCTGTGGTTCGGTGCTGCTGGCAGTCAAGCGGTTGACCAACAGAGCCAGACTAAATCCGCTGACGGCTCCCCCCAACATCAAAAACTGACGACGCTTAAGACTCATATTCTCAACGCTAAACCTGCTGCGACACCTATCCTACCTTACTCATCTGCCCCTCAAGTTTCCTCAAGTTTAAGGAGTGCCGCCAGAGTGATAGATTGGCTGTGAGGGGGCAACGGCAAGGCTCTATCGCGTTCGGCTGCTTTTTGTTGCGCTGAGTTGATGCGTTGGCTGCTGCCTTCAAGTGTTGCTGCCCATCAGGGAGGGGTCATGACACAGAATCAGCCAAAGTCACCACCAGGCTTACAAAAAGTTTGGCGACAGGTTCAACCCATCTTCAAAACTCAAAGCCTGCGTGCTGTACGAGCGACGATTCAGGTGTTGGAGGGAGTTGCTAAAAATTTGGAGAAAATGCCTGAACCTGCTCAGGTGGAAGGGTCACAGCCCTCACAGCGACCCAAATTGGAAGAGAAAGCAGCCCCAGTTGAGCCACCCGCTCAACCAGCAGATTCTCCGACTGTTGCACCCGCCGTCCCAGTCGTACCCGCAGAGGCGATCGCCCCTCCCCCTGCCTCACCCAAGCCAGCCAAAAGAGTAGAAACACCCTTGCCTGCTGCCGGAACCCTATGGGCAAAGTGGATCGCCCTGCTCGACTGGATGCGCGATCGCCTCCCCGACTCCCTCAGTGACAGGCTTTCTGACTCCGTTCTCACGAGCATTGCTGGCGGAGTTTTGGTGCTGCTGGTGTGGATCACCTCTTCCCTACTGCCCAATCAAGCGGAACAGGTTGCTCAAACTCCTTCAGTCAATCCATCTCCCGTTCGTCTGGCCCCAACCCGTCCGGCTCCAGAACAGACGGCCCCAGCGCCTTCTCCGGTTCCAATAAAGGCTCCAGAAGTGAAGCCTACTGTCACTCGCTCACCTGCCCCGGTACTCGTGCCTTCACCGTCACCCATCCCCACTCCCCCACCTCCTCTAGAACTCACGCCCGAACAAAGCCTGATCGCTGCAATCCAGGATCAGGTGACGGAGGTGACGAACCGCTACGCGAATGGGTTAATCCAGGCGATTCAGGCAAACTTCCGCGACAGTCGGCTGATTGTCAAGGTGAGTATGGGCTGGTATGAGTTGAGTGGCGATCGCCAAAACAAACTCGCCGACGAAATGCTGAAACGGGCACAAGAATTGGACTTTAGCAAACTAGAAATCACCGATGCTCAGGGCAAACTACTTGCCCGCAGTCCGGTTGTTGGTTCAAATATGATCATTCTTCAAAGGGAAATGCTAGATGATAAAGCTGGGTAAACCTATTACCCATTACCCATTAACCCCCTGAGCAATGAGCTTTGAGAATGACGTTTTCATTAGCTATGCCCACATTGATAACCATCCGCTGACGGAGGGGCAGGAGGGCTGGATTTCTGAGTTTCATCGGGCGCTGGAGATTCGGCTGGGACAACTGCGGGGGGAGAAGCCGAAGATTTGGCGCGATCTGAAGCTGCAAGGGAATGACTTTTTTGCCGACACGATTGTGGAGCAGTTTCCCAGGGTGGCGCTGCTGGTGTCGGTGCTGTCGCCGCGCTATGTCAAGTCGGAATGGTGCATTCGAGAACTGCGCGAGTTTTGGCGGGTGGCGGAGCAGCACGGCGGCGTGCGGGTGGCGGATAAGTCGCGGGTGTTTAAGGTAGTGAAAACCCCCGTGCCGCTTGACCTGCATCCGACGGAGGTACAGGGACTTTTGGGCTACGAGTTTTACCAGTTTGACCGCAGTGGGCGACCCGTTGAGTTTGGGCGGCTGTTTGGCTCGGAGGCAGAGCGGCAGTATTGGTCAAAGCTGAATGATGTGGCATATGACATCTATCAGCTTTTGGGGAATCTGGAACGGCGGGTGGCGGTTGAGGTTGACAGTTCTGTAGAGATTTCGGGCAGCGTTGCTCAGGGGAATGGGACGGGGGAAAGGGTAGTCGCCCTCAAACCTCCCATCTATTTAGCAGAAACCACCTTTGACCTGACCGACGAGCGGGACAAGATTTGGCGGGAGCTTCAGCAGCGGGGGCATTTGGTGCTGCCGGATCAGGCATTGCCGCCCTACAATCCAGCGTTTGAGCGGCTGGTGCAGGAAAACCTGGAGCGCTGTCGGCTGTCGATTCACCTGATTGGGTCGCGCTATGGGATTGTGCCGGAGGGGGCAGACCGATCGCTGGTGGAGTTGCAGCATGAGCTGGCGATCGCCCACAATCAAAACCATCCCGACTTTATCCGAATGCTCTGGATGCCCATTGGACTGGAGGTACAGGAGCCGCGCCAGGAAGCGTTGCTTAGCCGCTTGCAGGATGACGCGGAACTGCTGCAAACCAGCCTGGAAGAATTGAAGACGCTAATTCAAGATCGGCTGAATCCGCGTCCCCAGGTTCCGACGGCTGAGAGGGCAGATAACAGATCAGAATCCGATCCGCTGCGGGTTTACCTGATTTGTGACCAGCGAGACGAGGAGGCGATCGCACCCCTAGACGATTACCTCTACGACCAGGGCTTTGAGGTGATTCGCCCGCTGTTTGACGAGGATGAAACCCAGGTGCGGCAAGACCATCTGGACACGTTGCAGGTGTGCGATGCGGTGATGATTTACTATGGCGGCGGTAATGAGAAATGGCTGCGAACCAAGCTGGGCGATCTGCGGAAGATTGCGGGCTATGGGCGATCGCACCCCATGTTGGCGAAGGCGGTTTATGTGACAGAGCCGCAGACGACGCAAAAGCAGCAGTTTCGGACGCGGGAGGCGATCGTGATTAGGAGCTTTGGGGAGTTTGAGCCGGGTTTGCTGGAGCCGTTTTTGGCTCAGATTGCTCAACGACAGGGAGGGTAGCAGTGAGAAGAGGGTTTTATCGAGATGTGGTTGATGTCTTGGATTCTGTGGTTGTTTTTCAGTTCTTGGTTCAGCGATTCCTGGGCTTGATCCCCCCTAGCCCCCCTTGGAAAGGGGGGAACTGGAGTCAACACAGCCTTTCTGAAGGAAGTCAAAGTCCCCCTTTTCAAGGGGGCTTTAGGGGGATCGAACCGGAATTTATTGCTTTGCCCAAAGTGCATATACACAGCCACCGTAGGATAGGCAAAGCCAAGCGTGCCCATCCTACGGCTGTTCAGGGAGGTCTACGTTAATGGTCGGTACTCAGACTCGAACCAATCCGTTTCCCGGTTTGCGACCGTTTGAGCCGGATGAAGATCATCTGTTTTTTGGGCGGGAGGGGCAGACGGATGAGCTTTTGCGGCGGCTAAAGCGGACTCGGTTTTTGGCGATCGTCGGCACCTCTGGCAGCGGCAAGTCTTCACTGGTGCGGGCGGGGCTGCTGCCTGCGCTCTATAGCGGCTTTATGACTCGTGCCGGGTCAAGCTGGCGGGTAGCGGTACTGCGTCCGGGGAATGACCCAATCGCCAATTTAGCCGTTGCCCTGAATCAGCCGGAGGTGCTGGGTGGGGAGGATGCGGATCGACTGCATTCGGTCATCACGGACTCGACCTTGCGACGGGGGGCGCTGGGGCTGGTGGAGGTAGTGCAGCAGGCGCGGATGTCAGTGGATGAGAATCTGCTGGTGGTGGTGGATCAGTTTGAGGAACTGTTTCGGTTTAAGCAGTCGGAAGCGGTGGGGCGGGAAACGGGAGACGAGGCGGCAGCGTTTGTGAAGCTGCTGCTGGAGGCGACGCGACACCCGGACGTGCCAATTTACGCGGTGCTGACGATGCGATCGGACTTTTTGGGCGACTGTGCCCA
>Ga0224723_1000221_pt1 | contig 39249 bp, 39 predicted proteins | sample Balambano_FR2_Me_FD_161647 | JGI IMG/M metagenome (GOLD analysis project Ga0224723, IMG submission 161647) | Freshwater sediment microbial communities from Lake Towuti, South Sulawesi, Indonesia - Balambano_FR2_MetaG | ecosystem: Environmental > Aquatic > Freshwater > Lake > Sediment | place... | reverse complement strand
GCTCAACCCCAACCTCAAGCTCCCACCTTCACCGATCCTGCCTGCCCCAACGGAGTCTGCCTCTAAACCCGCCGCTAAACATCTATCCCCTTCATCCCTCATCCCTCATCCCTCATCCCTCATCCCTCATCCCTCATCCCTCATCCCTTTATCCCTCCCCCTCATTCTTCACCTCTAAACCCGGAGCCAATATCTGTGAAACCATTCAAACTCCTAATTGCTTTACTAATTGGCTCAACCGTGTCCGCCCTGCTGCCCGGAGTACATCAGCCGATTCAGGCGCAGACCGGAGCCGGATTTTACTGCGACGAGAGCCGCGAACCACCCGTCATGGTTGCTTCAGGGAATGGGCAAATTATTGACTTTATTACCTTTACCTCTGCCTGGGCACCGCCACCCTACACCGCTGAAGTACGCTGTCAGGTGATTTCTGCCCGGTTTCAACGGGTTTTTGTTAGAGATGGCGCATCTGCCTTTTCAAACGCAACCTTTGGCTACATCAATAACGAGCCAGTCATGTGCCTTTCCAGAAACGCTCAAGAGCAGCAACGGGGCATCTGCGACCCAGACAACATTCTGCTGACCTTTCAAAACGAACTTCAGGGCTGTCTATTTATTCCTGCGTTTGAAGAAAATCTTTTTAGTCAGGGCATTCAGGGCGATTCCAGCGGCATTACAAGAGAACAGTGTAACCGCCAGTTTCCTGTCCAAACTGGACGAGGAAACAGCCAGGCTCGTCAGGCATTCATTGCGCTCAATCAGCAGCAGGCAACACCGTCCGTCAGCAGCATCCCTTACAACTCACCCTCTGGAACGAGCGACTACATTTTGCAGGGACAGGGTAATTTGGTTGCGGGCGGTCCAGTGCTAAACGACGGTAGCCTGTACAATGAACATCTCTTTTCGGGCACAGCGGGTCAAACGGTGACAATTACCCTGGAAAGTACTGCATTTGACACGTACCTAATTTTGCTTGGGCCAAACGGCGATCGCATCGCCGAAAATGACGACATCGGGTCAGGCAACCTCAACTCTCAAATTGTTGTGACGCTACCCACCACAGGAGTTTACCGAATTGTCGCTAACTCTTATGACGAAACGGGTCGCGGTAGCTATACCTACACTGTGCGTTGACCCTGGCAAACTTTCATGGGTTAGTGAACCGCTCAAACGGGTTCGTTTGACCCGTCAAGCCGCCCTGACCAAACGAATCTAGCAGAATCGCACAACTGCTTTGAGGCAACTCCTCTGGTAGATCATCTGGGCTGACCAGCCGTTGAGTCTCAAACTCAACCTCTGGAAATTCACAAACGTAAGCCGCCAAAGGTTCTTGCTGCTGATTGTAGACTCTAGTGCTGTAGCCAAAGTCTCTTGCGGCAGTGCCCAACTGGTTAATGAAGGTATAGCGCTCCAGATAATTGTAAAGGCTCCAAATTTGCTGATTCACAATCAGGTCTACTCGCCGCGTTTCGCCATTACTGCCTGTGAAAGCAAACCAGTTGTTGAGCAGTTTGCCGCCGAACTGTTCGTCTGCCCACCACAGGCTAGGAACAGTCAGGTCAGTTTGAGAAACGGTATCCGCAGTAATAACGGAACCATCTGATGGAACGGCTTCCGGTTGCAGCAGCCGTAGGTCTGGCGGCTCAGTTTCCCGAATTAGAGAGAGGATGGTCTCCCGCTCAACGGCGATCGCCCCCAACGGCAACCCAAAACTGAGAGCAACAGCCAGGACTAAATAGGTTAAAAGGTGTGGCGATCGCCCCAAAAGTCGCAGTCGCATCATTATGTTTGAACGTCTTTAATTCCAAGTCTATCTCTTGAGAATCCTGGATGTCTCAAGACTTGCGCCACAAGAGGTGAAGCCCTGACTGGCTGACAAAACTCCTAAAATTATTGATGCACCGTAGATTGGGTGAACCGCAGCGAAACCCGACAGGCTCCATAGAATTCGATAAAAGAGAGAAACCTTTCCCAGTGAGAAAAGTTCCTCTCTTTCGATGATGAGCTAGAATCACTCGCCTAAACTAGCCAACTCCTTTGTCTCAGCACCCAAAATCGGCGGAGCAAAGAAGGGAGGCGTGAACACCCGAATTGGCTGTTCAGCAATCAGCGGCAGAACGTTTCGTGCCTGCGTTGCGACCGCGACCGTCTTTACGTCATAGGTCTGAGTCGCCAGTTTCGGATAAACTCCAATCGCCACAATCGGCACCAGCAAACAGAGTGCAATGAACGCTTCCCGCGGTCTAGCATCGCTAAAGTCAAACTTAGCCGCTAGCTCGACATTCTCAGAACCGTAGAAAACTTCCCGCAGCATCGACAGCAGGTAAATCGGCGAGAGAATCACACCAACCGCCGCTAGCAAAACGATCGCCGCTTTGAAAGTCGCACTGTAAGCATCACTGGTCGTAAAACCGAGGAACACAGTTAACTCACCCACAAAACCGCTCATTCCTGGTAGCGCTAGCGAAGCCAGAGAACCAGCGGTGAACAGGGCAAACACCAGAGGCATCTTCTTTGCCATGCCGCCCATCCGATCCATTGCCAGGGTGTGAGTTCGCTCGTAGGTTACACCCGACAGGAAGAAGAGAGCCGCTGCGATTAAGCCGTGCGAAACCATTTGCAGCACTGCGCCACTGATGCCTAGCGTGGTGAAAGAGGCAATGCCAATCAGGACAAACCCCATGTGGGCGATCGAAGAGTAAGCAAGTCGCCGCTTCAAGCTAGTCTGAGCAAAGGCTGTCAAGGAGGCGTAGATAATGTTGACTACACCCAAAACTGCCAGCACTGGAGCAAAGTAGACATGGGCGTTGGGCAGCATCTCAATGTTGAAGCGGATTAGTCCGTAACCCGCCATCTTCAGCAGCACACCTGCCAAAATCATTGAAGCGGGTGCAGGAGCTTCACTGTGAGCATCGGGTAGCCAGGTGTGGAATGGGAAGATTGGCAACTTCACACCAAAAGCAACCAGGAAGGCAGAGTAAATCAGCAACTCGAAGGTGAGAGAGTAATCTTTCAGCCCCAACTCAGAGATATTCAGGGTGAAGTTGTCTCCGTAGAAAGCCATCGCAAAGGCCGCCAGGAGAATAAACAGCGACCCGATCGCCGTGTAAAGAATGAACTTTGTCGCTGCATAGGAGCGCCTTTCGCCACCCCAAATTGAAATCAGCAGGTAAACCGGAACCAGTTCCAGTTCCCACATGATGAAGAAAAATAGCAGATCCTGAGCAACGAAAACACCAATCTGAGCGCTGTACATTGCCAGCATCAGGAAGAAGAACAGGCGCGGCTTGTGCTTGATCTGCCATCCCGCCAGAATCGCCAGCGTTGTAATCAAACCCGTCAGAATAACCAGGGGCATCGATAGCCCATCCACTGCAACAGACCAGTTCAGCCCAATTTGAGGAAGCCAGCTATAGGTTTCAACCAGTTGAAACTCTGGATTGCGGAGGTCGTAATGCTGCCAGAAGGTGTAAATAATCAGTGCGAATTCTGCCAGAGCCGCTCCCAATGCATACCACCGAACCACCTTGCCCTCCTGATCGGGCAAAAAAGGGATCGGCAGGGATGCCAGAAGAGGGAACAGAATCAGGACTGTTAACCAAGGAAAGTCAATACTCATCATGAGAGCCTACCCAAAAGTTCTAAATATGAAAGACATTCGGGTTGCAGAGTAGGCTTGCTACAGAGCAACACAGGCTCGATCTGTAAAGAAGCGCATTTGGCTGAGGGAGGAAGCGGGAAGAGAACAGGCGCTCCTGGATGAGATGGCTCTGCTGCTTTGAGCAGAACGGATAAATGGCAGGTAGGGCGAACCTATAAATCAAGAGGCTGTAACCTTGCAGGACTTCCACGAAGTTATCCTTGACAGATCGAGTGAACAGTGGAAAATCGAATTCGGTAGGAACAATTACCTATCTAATCGCGATAATACCCCAGTTTTGTTAAGTAAGGTAAAGTTCAGTACTAGTTTATTGCAGATTTTTAACGATTGTCATTAAAGATGTAATTCTATAGAGCTTAGGTAAAGCAGAATTGGCGAAAAGAGCATCTACTGAGTATGGCGATCGCCGGATGTTAAATTTTGCTGACACAAATCCTGATTAAAAAAAGGGCATGGACTTTGCCAAACCCTTTCTCGTCCGTACCCTGGTTTTTGAAATAAGAAATTGACTGTTGGATGATCCCTACAGATTTTCAACGGCGATTGAGGAATCGGCTTGCCAGGGAGATCGCGTCACCAATATCTACGTCGCGATCGCCATCACTATCCAAAAACGTATTCAAAACAGAATTAGATCCGCCACCCGCAGCCTGTGACCCTTGATTACTCGCTCCACTTTGTAAAAGCTGAAGCACAATCGGAATCAGCGTCGGCAGCATAGCCACAATTATTTCGGCATTAATGCCAGTTTTTTGAGAAGTAGCTTGCGCTACCTGCTGCTGTTGGGCAGGCGAAAACAGCGCTTGGACTGCCGCTGCGTTAGGGGAAGTACCGCTGTACTGGTTCACAATCGCTTCTGCATTTGACCGCCCGCCCGCCGCCTGCTGTTGCAACGCCGAACGGACATAACCACCGACCGAAGAGAGCAACGTTTGCGTGGTTGATGAATCAACACCCTGAGCGCTCGATAACTGCTGAACCGTATTAATAATGCCGCCAAGCTGTGACGGATTAGCCTGCTGGTTAGGATTATCGATCGCACTCACGATCTGATCAAAAAGTCCCATATTCCTACTTCCTATGACAAACACTCGATGCTTTCAGATTAGCTCTTCGAGTTAACCCAGACAAAGCAGAAATTCTTAACCGTATTACGATATAGAGAAGTGTGTGGGCGATCGGAAGAACCGATCGCCCTATACAGAAAAATAACAAGATTCAAAGCACAGGCATTCTGGGCGGTAGCAACATTCAGTCCGGCTGCTGCCCATTCAGACAATGCAAACTCCCCTTTCAATAACGAACCTGTCTTGCTTGTCAAAGGAGTAATGAGAATGTCTTGAGATGGATGCGACGTACTTACCACAACGGCAGGTCTTACCTTTGAACGTGACAAATCTGAGAAGGGATACCGCACCAAGATAATGTCATGCTTGGAGTAGCTGGGCGTATACATCGTCGTCAGCATCGTCCCAAGCGGCATTGAGCGATGTTTGACTTGCTTTTAGCCAAAACTCAGCCTCGTCGTCAGGCAAAACTGTCACTAGCACTCTTACCCCTTCGGGTAGCTGCGCTGACTCCAATAACTCAATTTTTCCCGCACTCTCATACGACGTAGACGTTTTCTGTTATCCCCAAACGAAGAGATGGAACGATCGCACCTTCTTCTCAGCGATCGCCAAAACCACTGAAATGATCGTTGAAGCTCAACTCACTCAATTGATATGTGCAGTTCTCAATGAGTAGGAGCGATCGCTGCAATTCTTGGGACGCTCAAAGAAAACATGGGGACGTTTATCAAGAACGCGAAGACGTTCATCAAGAACGCGAGAAAATTTATTGAAAACGTTGCTATGTTCAAAGAAAACGTAGGGACGCTCATTGAAAACGCCAGAACGTTTGTTGAAAACACCGTCATGTTCAAAGGAAAGCGGCTGATTTTTGCCTTGCGCCTGCCAATCGCTCAGTGAATATGCTGTCAAATTATATTCCATAGCTTCACGTTTCCTTGATAACACTGAAGTCGATATTCTTGTCAATTGTTTATCTTGATTTTGTACAGCCAGGGTAGCAGTTCGTCATACCTAATTGAGTTGAATTTCAGCAAGATAGGTACTTATTGATCCTGGCGTTCTATAAAATAAAGGAAATTCAATGCCGCGTCCCAAACGCAGTTCTAAAGTGTTAGATAAGGCAGAACGTCGGATTGCTGCCATCAAATCCATTAGTGCTAACCTCGACCTGGGTAATGGTCATACGGTAGATTCTTTCAACACCGCGATTGAAGCTACACGAAACAAATTGTCTGATTACAACTCTTCGCTTTCTACCGTTGATGCAGCGCAAAATGCCTTAGTTGAAGCTGAAAAGAAACTGATGGAAATCACTGAACATATCTTGCTGAGCGTCGCTGCAAAGTATGGCAAAGATAGCTACGAGTATGAAATGGCAGGGGGAATTCGCAAAAGCGAGCGTAAGCGACCAGTTCGTAAAACCCTGTAGAGATTGCTTTAAGATAATTTGTTCGCCGTTAGGCAACCAGGTGGTTTCTCCTGGTTGCCCTTCAAAAGCAAAAGATGAGTTGTGGGAGCATCAGGATGCAGAAGTCACCGATAGCTTGTAGACCGCTGGCTGATTGGCTGGGGCAAAGCGTTCGCTTTCAGGGATATTTAAACCACTGGGAAACGGCTAACAAAACTGGAGATACTGGGTTTCTACTGCGAAATGTCGAGGTCGTTCCTTACAAAGGCTGTCAAAAGCAATCTAGAATACTGGATCATATTTGGATTTATTTGAAGAAAGGTATGCACGTAGAAACCAAATTTGAACGCTTTGGTGAATACGCGGCTGTTGGACGAGTTATAGGCTACACAAGGAGTAATGGCACAAAAGACTTTGCGATTGATATTAAGTCATTTGTACCGATCGAGCCACACCTTGCACTATTCAAGCTGTGCGGAGAACCTAAACTCGATCACATTAAAACCAAGACAATAATTCTCAAAGAAATGTTAGATTTACTAGAAATTGAAGAACTAGATTTTGGTATTTATTTATCCTACGAAGAAGTTTATCGGCATTTTCAGAATGAATATGAATTTTGTCGCAGCCAGGTTGAAATCAACGAACGTTATCAGGCTAAGAAACAGTACCGCGCTAAACCAAACACTAATGTGGTTAAATTCGCTTCGGCTGCATCAAAATCAACCAAAGCAGCAGGTAAAGGCTTCGCAATTTCGTAACCTGTCCTTGATCAATCTCATTACCTGTTTCAGGGGGTGACAGCAGATAGAATTAATCTGCATTCATCTAATGTCTGCATCGACGGCAGGGGTTTCATATGGCTTACACCTCCTCCAAAACTATTACGTTTAAAGACTTCCTCGCTCAATATGGTGACAACCCTCGCTATGAGTTAGCCGACGGAGAACTGATCGACATGGAACCAACTGGCCCTCACGAAACCGTCGGTGGCAAGTTGGCAACCCAAATTGGCATCGCTATTACGACTGCACGACTCCCCTGGTTCATTCCTCGGACTTGCCTGATTCGCCCTTTTTCCGATGTCGCTACCGCTCGTCGCCCTGACATTGTAGTACTCGATGAAACGGTTCTGATCAGTGAACCTCTTTGGGAACAAGAACCTGTGATTACTTTAGGACGCTCGATCAAACTTGTTGTTGAAGTCGTCAGCACAAATTGGGAAACGGACTATGCCCGAAAAGTTGAAGAGTATGCGCTGCTGGGGATTCCTGAATATTGGATTGTGGACTATCGCGGCTTAGGTGGCATTGCATTCATTGGCAAGCCCAAACAACCCACCTTCACGGTTTGTCAGCTTATGGGTGAAGAGTATCAGCAGACGCAGTATCGTCTCAGTCAACCGATTCACTCTCCCCTTTTAGCCAACTTTCAGCTACGGCTAGAGGATATTCTTCCTCGATAAAGCTGGCGGGTGCAAGCCTTCTAGCAAACTTGTAAACCAGCACCCGTCCCATGTCTTGGTATCGCTTAATGGAGGTATGTTTTGGAGCGTGCAACCTTAGGCTTCACGCTCCAAAACATACCCAAATCCAGCAACGCCTCAATTCTTTAAAAACAGGGCGCGTTCTGCCTGTCTGCGGTTGACTAACCCTTGTAGCACTCTGCCACCGCCTTTATTCCACAGCAGCAGTTGATCGGCTGCGCCCTGGTAGTTGCGCTGATTAAGCAGCTTTAGCAGAGTCGATCGCTGAAATGCACCAATACCCACGTTAAAAGTAAAGGAAACCAGGGCGCTGAACTGATTTGAGCTAAGAGGCACTTTGACCGCATCGCTAACTGCCTTCTCAAACCGCACCAGATCGCGTTGCAATAGGTCTTCGCCGCCTTGTTGGGTGATGCGATCGCCCATTCTCACCCCCAACGTAGAACCATAGCCAATGGTCGGCACCCCAGCGGGGCAAATGTAAGCCTGCGGTCTAAATCCTTCAAAACGCTTAATCATATTTAACCCAGCCTGGTTGATTCTGCTGGAAGAACGGGGGGCAGAAGAATTGCTAGAAGCTGGACTGGAAGTTTGAGGTGGCTCTACCCCTTCAATCAAACAATGTTCCTTGTAGATGTACCAGACGCTAGCGTTGTTCAGAACTGGGCCTTCAAAGCAAACCTTGACGTGTCCCTGAAGATTTTCGCCAGGCACTTGATAAGCATAGGAATGTAAAAAGATGCGGCAGGGCGGCTTGGCAACTTTTTCATTGGCAGCTAGCGCCTCCCCTGGAACCGGACGACGCTTGAGCAAGGTAGGTTTGGTAATTCTAAGCACCAGGGGGGGGTTGTCGGGGGGCGGCACGGGGCTATCCTCCGCCTTGCCCTCAATTAAGCAATGCTCCTTTGGCACATACCAAACGCTAGAACCTTTGTATGGACCCGAAAAGAAGACTTTGAAGTGATTTTGCAAGTCTTCCCCTGGCACCGACTCAGCGTAAGATTCTAGCGGAATTCGACAGGGACCTTTGTCAACCGTTTCAGCAACCGTAAGCTGATCCAGTGGAGCAACACGGCGTTTCAGCACGGTTGGATGGGTGATCCTGAGGACTAGGGGAGTAGTAACGTTTGCCATAGGTAGAGCCAAGAATATGCTGTTATTCTAGGCACACTTTACCTAGATGGGAAAGCGTAGTGAGAATATGAGTTTTTAGGGTTGAGTGAGATACATTTGGTAGGTTGTTGTGAGTCATTGGTTACTGGTCATCCAGTCCTACAAATGACCAATGACCAGTAACCAATGACAAATAACTGAGACAAATAACTGATTCTTAGATATCTCTATGACAAGATTGGTTGTAGCAACGGGCAATCCTGGCAAGCTCAAGGAAATGCAGGCGTATCTGACCGGACTGGATTTAGAGTTAGTGCTAAAGCCAGAGGAGTTAGACATTGAAGAAACTGGAGATACTTTTGCCGAAAATGCTTGTCTCAAAGCATCACAAGTGGCAAAGGCGCTGGGAGAATGGGCGATCGCCGACGATTCCGGTTTAGCAGTCGATGCTTTGAATGGCGCACCGGGGTTGTATTCCGCTCGCTACGGCAACTCTGACTCCGCTCGAATTGAGCGGCTGTTATCTGAGCTAGGTGACACGCAAAATCGACAGGCTCAGTTTATTTGTGTGGTGGCGATCGCCCATCCCGATGGCTCAATTGCACTAGAAACTGAGGGAATTTGTCCCGGAGAAATTCTTTATGCGCCTCGCGGCACGGGTGGGTTTGGCTATGACCCCATCTTTTATGTGCCAGAGCAGCAGATGACCTTTGCAGAAATGCCGCCTCAAGCCAAACACGCGATCAGTCACCGAGGGCTAGCTTTTCAGCAGCTATTGCCAAAGCTATCGCAGATAGTGAGTAAGGCTTAATTAAGGGGGCGATCGCCCCTATCTGCTCTTCTATCTAACAAAGCTCTGCAAAAGGAGTGTGCCTTTCCAGAAGATTGGCTACTGCTTAGATTGCCTCTAAATTCTTCTCACCCGTGCGAATTCGGATAATTTCATCTACAGGCGTGATGAAAATTTTGCCGTCACCAATTTCGCCAGTCCGAGCGGCAACGATAATTTTCTCGACCACCATATCAACCTGATCATTCTCTACAACGATCTCGACCTTCAGCTTTTGTAAAAATTCAACCGTATATTCTGAGCCGCGATAGCGTTCGGTTTGTCCTTTTTGCCGTCCAAATCCTCGGACTTCAGAAACGGTCATGCCGACGATGCCTGCATTCACCAGCGCAATCTTGACTTCATCTAGCTTAAAAGGACGAATAATTGCTTCAACTTTTTTCATTTATCCCTTCACTCCTTACTCGGTTCACCAATGCGCTTACTAGCATGAATGTTTCTACCACCGCCAGGAAGTGAGGTTTTGTAACATTCAACACGTTTGCGGGGTAGAACTATCATTCCTCATTCTGCCATTACCGTCTTTCCAAATCGAAGTTGGCTTTGCTTGCAATCTTTAAGGAATACAAAGTAGACAAACTCTGAATTGAGCGGATTGGGCACTACTTAGCATAATGGCATTAGGAGGTTGGGTAATCATGGAGCAAAGAATTAATTTGCTGAAGAAAGTTAATCAGGTTACAGATTGGCTGGCAGAAATGTCTGGAGAAGCTCAAAATGCTGTTGCCAATTCTGCGAGACGGGCAACGCAGGCGATCGCCCAGCCGATTAATCAGGCAAAAGCCGCCCTGACCGAAACCGCCACAAATGCCAGAACCTCCCTAGACGGAACAATCAATGGCACAATGCAGCACACCGAGCGTATGGGAAATGCTTTTGGAGAAGGAATTCAGAATGCTGTCGTAGGTTCCTTTCAAGACTGGCTAGCGGCTCATCCCATGCTGGCATGGCTGATTACTCATCCACTCTATGCATTGGCGATCGGGCTGCTGCTACTGGTGTTGTTGTGGGGACTGATTGGGGCGATCGCCAACCTGGTTCAGCGAGCCTGGTCAGCTCTACTTCATGCTCCGCTGAAGCTAATTCGCTGGACTTGGCGCGGCAGCATCAATTTAATCAAAGTGAATGCCCTACCCAAAGCCATCCCACTTGAATCAGACAAAAATCAGCGGCTAGCCGATCTGCTGAGCCAGCTAGAAGCCATTCGTTTGCAACAAGACCAACTGCTTGAAGAAGTGAAAGCGATTCTGGCACTAGAAACCTCTGAGCAGCCTTAAAAAGATATTTGAAGTGTATGGGCATAGCACTCGGCAGACAGACTCTGAGCCTACACCGAAAATTTTTGACCGAATGCTACGCCCTCAGGACTGGGGTAGAGAAAGGGTGACTGTGGAACTATCCCATACCGGGAATCAACCCTGCACCCAACCGCTTCATTGCTCGGTTAGCAACGTCTGCGTAGCGCAATTCGCCACACAGAATTTTGACCATCCGCTCAGTGGCAGAGGGGCGCTTGACTCCAACCTTATAGCCGATGCCAGGTGCCCGGTAGAAGATTCCAGCGAGGCGTTGGGCCCACACCATATCAGTGCCCCATTCATCGCTAATGACCTGGGTGTAGTGTTCCAGAGCGTTTTGATCTCCGGCGATCGCCCCATCAATTGCCTCAGCCGCCTTCACCCCGGTAAAGATAGAGGGACGAATGCCCTCAGCGGTAAACGGATCGACCACACAGGCTGCCTCACCCGCCAGCAGCGCATTCTGAGTATGCAGCTTTTGGTTGCCATCCCACAGGCAAAGCGGATGTCCATACTGCTGCGTCGTCTTCAAGTCAATGCCAAACAGCGTCGCGTATTCCGTCAAAATTGCCTTAAAATCTTGCTGCTCGCCGCCCCGGAAAGTGCCCACACCAATCGAGTAACCGTCTGCCTTAGGGAAATTCCAGATATAGCCATTCTTGACCATGCCAAACTCAAAATGAGCGGACTCCGGGTCTTTCACATTGGCAGCGGCTTCTGCCTCTAGCGCTCCAGCAAACCGACGTTTGCGATCTTTAAAGCCGAGCCACTTTGCCATTGACCCTTTTGCTCCGTCCGCTGCAATCACATAGCGTCCGGTGACAGGCCCAGTTGCAGTATTGACTTGCCAGTGGTCACTTTTAAACTCAATTCCTGTAACTTCAGTATTGTCGCGGAGTTCTGCGCCTTGCTTTTGCGCCTGCTGCACCAGGAAATGGTCAAACACATCGCGTCGCACCATCCAGATGGGTTCAGAACCTTTAAGCTTTGCCTTAACCGGGTCGCCCATCTTCCAGGTATAACGAATGGCGTTGACCTTGATCGAAATTGCAGGACTGAAGTCAAAGTCAAACCACTCAGCTACCTGGGGCGATACGCCACCACCACAAGGCTTGTAGCGGGGCAGGGAGGCTTTTTCTAGCACTAAGACCGAGCGTCCGCGCTTTGCTAAATGATAGGCCGCAGTGCCTCCGGCTGGCCCTGCGCCCACAATAATGCAGTCATACATAAGCTTTGAATTTAGCTCCTAGTACACCAAATTGATCTGCCAAATTGATCGGGTAGTTACACTGGACATTCTGCTGCTCAACCCCCAAAACTACGTAGTTCACAGTCTAGAATCCAGGCTGGCTGCAATCACGTTTTTAGCGAAAAGTTTTCTGAAACTTTGATAAAGGAGAGTTGAAGAATCAGCGTTTGTAGCAGTAAGGATGAAAGATGAGGGATGAAGTCGAACCTTGCTCATCAAAGCTTTGTCGCTTACCGCCCGTCCTAACCCAGCTTCGTACCGCTATACATTTCGCCCCTGGTGAAGTTGATGTCGTTCATGATCGTTAATGCATTTCGGTCATGGGAAAATCCGGACAGGACAGAGCAGGGCAGGGCAGCGAATTTCTGTATGTGACTCAACAGGCTGTGTGCTTGTGATTTAGATCAAGTTGGACATTTGTACGGAGTACAAAGCTTGGATGAAGTTCATAGGATTGTCTGTGAAAGATTGATGAAGTTACCTTCCAAAGGGGCTACTTCCAGGATTAGATCTTCTGCTGCTGTGAGCGGCGGCCAAACCATCGCTTACAGCGTTTACTCCCAGCCTGTTGTGATTCACGAGGATAGGACGATGATTTGGCAGCTTTGCATTCAATATGCCAGTGGCAGAGAGCGGGTTCTGCGATCCTATAAAAATCGCGAAACCGCACTGAAATGCGTAGACGCAATCTATGCAAAGGGATATCCGCTACACATCGCTTACGTAGTGCGTCATGCCCAGGTGCAGATGGCGTAGATAGATTCTGGTAGATCTCAGGTCGTTAGACCTTCAGGATATCGGCTTCTTTTTCGGCTAGAAGGCTATCTACTTTGGCAATGTATTTATCGGTGAGTTTTTGAATGTTGTCCTGAATGTCACGAGCCTCGTCTTCTGAAATTTCGCTACTTTTTTCTTGTTTGCGAACCGCGTCGATCGCATCTCGACGAATATTTCGGACTGCAACTTTACCTTCTTCGGCAAACTTGGCGGCGACTTTGACGAGTTCTTTACGGCGATCGCTCGTCAACGGCGGAATATTCAACCGAATGATGGAGCCATCATTATTCGGCGTTAAGCCGATATCTGACAGCGAGATTGCCTTCTCAATCAAATTCAAGGCACCGCGATCGTAGGGTTGAATCGTGATCGTGCTAGCGTCAGGGGTATTGATGCCAGCCAAAGATTTGAGCGGCGTGGGGGTGCCGTAATATTCCACCATCACCCGATCTAAAATCGCTGCGTTTGCTCGTCCAGTACGAATCGTGTTGAAGGAGCGCTGAGTCGCCTCAATCGATTTCTGCATCTGGCTTTCAATTTCAGCTAATTTCACAAGAACCTCTCACAATTGTTCCAATCGGCTCTCCCATCACGGCTCGGCGAATATTCCCCGAAACGGAAAGATCGAACACGATGATAGGGATATCGTTATCTTTGCACAGAGCGATCGCCGTGCCATCCATCACTCGGAGGTCTTGGGTTAAAACGTGCCCATAGGTCAGCGTTTGAAAGCGGCGAGCATTCGGATTTTTTCTGGGATCAGAGTCATAGACTCCATCTACCTTAGTCGCCTTGAAGACGACTTCAGCGTTGATTTCAGCCGCTCTCAGGGCCGCTGTCGTATCGGTAGTAAAGAATGGATTGCCCGAACCCGCTCCAAAAATGACGACCCTGCCTTTTTCCAGATGGCGAATTGCTCGACGGCGAATGTAAGGTTCAGCCACTTCCTTCATTTCGATCGCCGTTTGAACGCGAGTCGGAACGCCAATTTGCTCTAGCGCATCTTGCAGCGTCATCGCGTTCATAACGGTGGCAATCATGCCGATGTAATCAGCCGTTGCCCGATCCATTCCCGCTGCTGCGCCTTTAACCCCCCGAAAGATGTTGCCGCCACCGACGACGATTGCGACTTGGACTCCGTTAGCGACGACCGCTGCGACCTCTTGGGCGATGTCTTGCACCACTTTGGGGTCAATGCCATAGGCAAGCTCACCCATCAGTGCTTCACCGCTCAGCTTCAACAAAACCCGCTGGTAAGTTATCCCCATGCAGTGACAATTTTTAACTCAGGTTGCTTCCACCTAAGATAACAGCACAGGCGTAATTCCGTGACATTTAGGGTAGCCAGTTTTACTGCCGCCACTTGACAGAGCAACCGACTGCGTGTGTGGAGGGCACGGTGACGGAGCCGTTATGCAAGAGTTGGGCGATCGCATCTCGCAAATAGTTAACTCGAACGGCTCCAGGGTTTTGAGCCTGATCATCAATCAGCCCACTGTAGCGGAGAATACCTGAGCGATCGATCAAAAACGCCTCCGGTGTTTTCTCTGCCCCAAAGGTTTTAGCAACATCTTGAGTGACATCACGCAGATAGGGAAAATTGAGCCGTTGCTCTGCGACAAACCGCTTCATATTCTCAAAACTGTCATCGGGATAGCGCTGATCGTCGTTAGCGTTAATTCCGATTAAGGTGAATCCCTGATTCTGAAAATCAGCCTGAATCTGTTTCAGACGGTTCAGGTACAGATGCACGTAAGGGCAGTGGTTGCACATGAAAACTACGCCTACTGCCACAGTTTCCAGATAGCGAGCTAGATGATGCACCATGCCATCCGTTCCCGGCAGTTCAAAATCAGGAGCATAGCTGCCAACGGGAGTTCCTGTTTTTTCCATGAACGCTTGCGTCGCTGACTAGGGAGGACAAACCAACTCAATTCCTGTCGCTCAAACAGGATATTCATAGTCTATAGACTAATTGATATATGAATCTAAGTAAATTTTTTGGCAGGATTTGACAGTCTCGCGCTAATTACGAAATATAAATACAGTGTACAGAGTGCAAATTAGCCGAAATTTTTTGCATTTCTCCAACATAGTTGACATAGTTGACCTAATTCGGTGTTAGCTACCGTTGTCCTCCCTAGCTGCACTGTCGCCCAATCACTACTGTCGTTGATGTCATTGCTTCCATTTTCAGATTGTGGAGCTGGCGCATTTAGCAGACTGATGGAACGAACAATGCAAGTGCTTTTCGGGTCATTGTTTGATTCTCATGCCCTGGACGCAAAGAAAGCTGCAACAGCGGTAGGAATGTTGGCTACGCAGAAGCGGGGCTTTAAGCTGCTTAACACTGCGATCGCCAGCTTCAAATTAGTTCCGGTAGGGCATCAACAAAGAGTAATGAGCTTGCTCAAGACAGGCTCGTGGCTCATTAAGACAGCAAAAGAACAAGGTCAAAACACCAAACTTTACAGAGAAGGATCAATCGCTGCATGGAATTTTCGATCGCGTCGCTGCTGGCAAACTTTACGGATGACAAACTAGTAGCTCCTAAAGCTTTAGAGAAGAAGTTGAATTGTGAGGATGATGCCAGTATTCGTAAGCTGCAAATTGCCCTGGATGCCTTAGAGAAGATTGGCATATTAGTCAAGGAGCGGGGTAAGTATCGCCGCATCCCTGAAGAAGATGTGGTTGAGGGAAAACTGCGCTGCTCTAGTAAAGGATTCTGCTTTGCCATTCAGGACAAGGAAGGGGCTGAGGATATTTACGTTCGCGAAAGTCAACTGAACACAGCCTGGAATGGCGATCGCGTCCTGGTTAAAGTCACCAAAGAAGGTAGCCGCAGACGCAGCCCTGAAGGAGAAGTGCGGCTGATTTTAGAAAGAGCAAACTCCTCGGTGCTGGCACGAGTGAAGCAAGCAGAAAGCAGCTACCGGGCTGTCCCCCTGGACGATCGGCTGCTGTTTGAGCTTGACCTTAAACCCAATGGCGGCAAACTAGAAGACGCGGTTGATCAACTGGTTCACGTTGAAATTTTGCGCTACCCTCTGGGGCAACTGCCACCCATTGGCAGAGTCGCTCAGATTTTGGGTAGCGACGCTCAGGCCGCGTCTGACATTGACATCGTTTGCTGCAAGCACGACTTGCCGCGCAGTTTTTCTGAAATGGTGATAGAGGCGGCTAAAGCCTTGCCAACCAAGCTGCGTAAGGGCGATCTTAAAAAACGGCTAGACTTACGCAGTCTGCCTGCAATTACGATTGATGGCCCTAGTTCCCCCTCTGGGCCAGCAATTGATGATGCTCTGACGTTGGAGAGACTAGATAACGATCGCTGGCGCATCGGGGTTCACATCGCCGACGTTGCTTTCTATGTAGAACCTCAGTCGCCGCTAGATATTGAAGCCCAGCGACGAGGCACATCGATTTACCTGGGTGAGACTGTACTGCCGATGTTTCCAGAAGAAATTCGGCGTTGCTGCGCCCTGGCACCAGGGCAAGACAGGCTAACCATTTCAGTATTGCTAACAGTAGATGGAACAGGGCAACTGCTCGAATTTGAAATTCAGCCCAGCGCCATTCAAATTCACCATCAGCTTAACTATCAGCAAGTTCAGGCAATTTTACAGCGCAACCAGTCCCCCGAAACCGATCCGGCATTGAGCTATCCCCTTCCCTCTTTGGAGGAGCTAGAGGAATTTACGCCCGTTTTTGAACTGCTGGACCAACTGTTTACCCTGAGTCAAACGGTTCGAGAACAGCGACGGCAAAGGGGTGCATTTGAGCTGAATTTGCCAGAAAAGATTTTTCCGAATGAAAGCAACCCCGAATTGGGCAAATATCTTTCGCCTAAGTTTCAGTATGACGACGAGGGAGCGCTGGGGGCGATGGTGGTTTCGTCACTGCTGCCTGCCCGTTCGATTGTGACGGAGCTGATGATCTTGGCAAATCAGGCGGTTGCGTCTCACCTTCAGGCGCTCCAGGTTCCAGGCATTTATCGGGTTCACCGAACGCCTGACCCCGCAGATGTGCAGGAATTGCTAAAGCTGGTCGGCAATATGGGCATTGACTCCACCCTGGAAGATGAAGATGTAGTGCATCCGCGTGACTATCAGCGATTGCTGCGGGAGTTTGCCGAATCGAGGGCTGAGAAGGTGTTGACCTATCTGCTGCTGTCTACGTTTAAGCCTGCGATTTATAGCACCATACCGGGAACTCATTTTGGACTGGCACTGGAGCAAGGCTATACGCATTTCACGTCGCCGATGCGCCGCTATCCTGATTTGCTGGTGCATCGGGTGCTGAATGCGGTGTTTGAATTTGGGCGCGATCGCCGCTCAACTCGCTCAAAAGAATCGGTAGATCTTCGCAGCAGTGCTTGTCACGGTCAAATTACCTGGAATGTGCTGCCGCCCGAAATTCACAGTGAGCTAGAGGAGCATTTCTCTTCAGTGGCGGTGCATCTGAGTGAGCGCGAAAAGCTGGCTCAGGAAGCCGAAGCCGACCTGGAAGGGCTAAAAAAAGCCGAATTTATGCAAGAGCATACCGGAGAGGTGTTTCACGGCTTGATTACTGGGGTGCAGTCCTACGGCTTTTTTGTAGAAATTGAAGAACTGCTAGTGGAAGGGCTGGTACACGTCAGTTCGCTGAAGGACGACTGGTATGAGTACCGTTCTCGTCAGCAAAAGCTGGTTGGGCGCAAAAACCGCAAGCAGTATCGACTGGGCGATCGCGTCGAAGTTCAGGTTAAGAGCGTAGACTACTATCGCCAGCAGATTGACCTGGTAGCGGTGGGTGGCGGCAGTGAGGCCACCGATGACGACATCGACGACGTTCCACCGCTAGAGCCGGAGCTAGAGCTAGAAAACGGTCAACCGTCAGAGGCTTATGATGAGAGATAAGCTCTTTTTTGTATAGTTTTGTGTCTCTAACTTCCTCTGTCCCTTCATCCGCTGCGCCTGCTGTTGCCAAACCGCTCATTTTAGGAATCACGGGAGCCTCTGGACTGATCTACGCCGTGCGTGCCCTGAAATTTCTGCTGGAGGCAGATTACTCGGTCGAGCTAGTCGCCTCCAAGTCAACCTACATGGTTTGGCAGGCTGAGCAAAATATCCGGATGCCCGTAGAGGCGGTGCAGCAGGAATTGTTTTGGCGATCGCAAGCCCAAGTCGAGACGGGCGGCAAACTGCATTGTCATCCCTGGGGCGATGTGGGCGCAAACATTGCCAGCGGCTCCTTTCGCACGTTAGGCATGGTAATTATGCCCTGTAGCATGAGTACCATTGGCAAACTCGCCGCCGGACTCAGTTCTGACCTGCTAGAGCGAGCGGCAGACGTACAGCTTAAGGAAGGGCGCAAACTGGTGCTGGTGCCCCGCGAAACGCCATTTAGCCTGATTCACCTGCGAAACCTGACTACCCTGGCAGAAGCCGGAGCCAGAATCGTCCCTGCGATTCCCGCCTGGTATCACAATCCTCGAACCGTTGAAGATCTGGTCGATTTTGTCGTAGCCAGAGCGCTTGATCAGCTAGATGTTAGCTGTGTCCCGATCAAGCGTTGGGAAGGACATTTGGGCGAAGAGTGAAGTAAGTTACCGCTAACCTACGATCAATTTGAGAATGGAAAAAGTAGATTTACTAGATTGTGTTAAATCGGAAGAATTTACTAAGTGTGCCCTTACACCAGAATCACTTGCCTGGATTGCTCAGTTTATTCAGGATCATAATATTAGAACAATCACTGGCGCAGGAAGCGGCTTGTCTACAATTTTGCTTGCCTCAATGACAAAAGACAACCAAATTAGTCATGCTTTATCTTTAGAACACGACCCTCGGTGGTATGAATATAATCAGCTAAGATGAGTGAAAAACGACTTTTGAACCATGTAGATTTACAGCTTTGTCCTTTGTCTCAAGTCAAGCTTAATAGGACTACAGCAAAGTAGTATGACATTAAAAATATTGTTCCATTCGCAACAGATTTGATTTTGATAGACGGACCTCCTAGCCATAATTTTATATGGGCAGGGCGACCTGCTCCATATCTGCTGAATAGAGTTTATTCATCCTGGGACATAGATGATTCTAGACGACTATAATCGACCACTTGAGCATCAAACCGTGACGTTGTGGTTAAGAGAATTAAATTTAACGCTGATTGAAATAGCTGATACCAATTTAATATGAAGTTGCACATAATAGAGGTGACAACTATGAGTGTTAGACAGTTGTGAGCCGTCCATTCAAAATCGAGATTCACGAGAGTGAAGAGGAGTAAAAAAACGCCTACAGACAGTTCGAGGTGGGGTTCAAAAGGAAAAGCTCCAGATGCTGTGGTGGCTCAAAAGTGGACACTTGTTGGCATAAGGCAAGTGCATTCACTACCTGTGTCAAGACGAAACTCGGGTTGGTACAAAAATCGAGACGGGCAAAGTGATTAGCGCCAAAGGGGTTAAACCCAGAGTTTCAGTGAAGTGGAGACGAGAGAACTTCTGGATTTATGGGGCTATTGCTCCGCTCAGTGGAAATCATTTCTTGCATGAGTATGCCGCTTTGAATGGAGCCTGTTTTCAGGAGTTTCTCGACTGGCTCTCGCACCAGTTGGGTGAGGACTACGCGCTGTTGCAGATGGATCAGGCTCCTGCCCATATGAGTTCAGCGATTTGCTGGCCTGAAAAAATGATTCCGTTCGTCCAGCCTCCTCATGCTCCTGAAGTCAATCTGATTGAGCGATTCTGGCAGTTTTTCAAGCAGAACTTCAAGAATCAGTGCTTTCCGTCCCTCCAGGCGTTACGGGAGCAAGTCCAAGAATTATTTGACCAAATTACCTTTGAGCAGGTGAGATCTGTCTCGTCTTACGATTTCATTTTGGAAGCCCTTTTCTATGCAGCTTCACATTGAATTGGTATTAGCTAACGAAATTACTCGGGACACTGTAAGTAGGTGCCCCAGACTATATTCCTTCTCTAGTCAACGTTTTGGCTAGTTTATGCACCCTCACGATGCAGGGGTGCGTTTCTAAATTGATACATCTTGAAGGTTAGATGAAGAAGCAGAAAAGAGTAAGTGAAGTATTTTCTCATCTGCTGGTGATCGTTTGCTTTTTATGATTAGAATTTGGATTATCGAATAGCTGGGTAGTTGAGATTCCTTAGGTGTAGCACTACGTGGGCTTCACAAGTTGACCGATATCAAAGCTCTGCTAACATTATCCAAATTATTAATCTTTAATCATGGTTGACTTCTCCGTAGCCATTCGTACCTACAATAAGGCAGATCAAATTCCTCCGATTCTGGAAGCGTTGCGATCGCAAGCTGACACTAAGTCTATCAGTTGGGAAATCGTAATTGTCGATAACAACAGTACTGATAACACCGCTGATCTAATTCGAGAATATCAAGTAAATTGGGATTGTTCTTTTCCGATTAAATATTTTTTTGAACCAACACAAGGTGCATCTATCGCTCGAAAGCGTGCTATTCAAGAAGCCCAAGGTGAACTTATTGGTTTTCTGGATGACGACAATTTACCTGCACCAGACTGGGTCGCCGAAGCCTATTCTTTTGGCAAAATGCATCCTGAAGCAGGTGCATTTAGTGGGCAGATCCACGGCAAGTTTGAAGTTGAACCACCTCCCAATTTCCGCCGAATTGCTAGCTATCTTGCCATCATTGAGCGCGGCGATAAGGTCTTTTCATACAACACCCGTAAAGGTCGAGTTTTACCACCGGGAGCAGGATTAATTATCCGTAAACAAGCTTGGCTTGATTGCGTTCCAAGTAATCTGTTGCTGCTAGGTCCTGTTGGTAAATCGTTGGGTTTAAAGGGTGAAGATATGGAATCTCTAGCCCACGTTCAAAATGCGGGCTGGGAAATCCTGTACAATCCGAAGCTACACATTTACCATGAGGTGCCAGCTTGGCGATTTGAGCGAGATTATTTGCTCTCTCTCGTTCGCAGCATCGGGCTAGCCCAGCATCACATTCGCATGACACGAGCAAAAGCGTGGCAAAAACCGTTTATTTTACCTGTCTATTTGTTTAACGATATTCGCAAGGCGATTACTTACTTCATCAAAAAGCGTAAAGAAATTGCAACTGATGTCGTGGCGGCTTGTGAAATGGAACGTTTAACTAGTGGCGTGATCAGTCCGTTCTATTTGTGGAGAAATGCTTCCAGAAAACCCTCCTAAATTTTTTTCCGATTTAAATAGCAAGAACTTGTAGGTTGATGGCTCGAAAAGATTCGAGTACTGTTTGTATTGCTTTCTAACCCCAACAAACCTCCTTACCACAGAAACTAATGAACAGTAAAAATGTTGTCATATACCGTGATTTGCTTCTACCTTATTCTGAAACTTTTATTCCTGCCCAAGTAGAAAGTTTTTCTTCGTATCAGGGATTTTATGTCGGTACTTCACGAGTGTCTGAAGAAAATTCTTTGGTCTCAAAAGGAAAAAGCATTGCACTGAGTGATTTGGTTGCGTATCCCACTCCCTGGAAAATGGCTTATAAGATAGCTGAGTTACCCCATCCTAAGTGGTTTTGCGCTATCAAAAAGCTCTCACCTTGTTTGGTTCACGCTCACTTTGGTTTAGATGGAGTTTTAAGTCTACCCCTGGCTAAAAAGCTTGGTGTTCCACTGGTTGTTACCTTTCATGGCAACGATGCAACTGGAATGGAATACAAGAGTACAGGACGTACAAAGTTAACAGATTTATTCCAAAAACGTGGGCAGTTTTTCCGGGATCTATATATTCAGAAGCGCGATCGCTTATTCCAAGAAGCAGATTGCGTAATTGCCGTTTCGGAATTCATTCGGTCTAAATTAATTGACAAAGGCTGTCCACCAGAGAAGATTTTAGTTCATTACATTGGCGTAGATACAGATAAATTTACTGCCGCTCCATCCGTCCAACGCAAGCCTATCATCTTATTTGTAGGACGCTTGGTTGCGAAGAAGGGCTGTAAACATCTAATTCGAGCAATGGCACAAGTTCAGAAAGTCATTCCTGAAGCAGAGTTAGTTGTCATAGGAGGTGGACCACTCCATAGTAGTCTAAGGCAGATGGCTAACGACACACTCAGCCCCCATCGTTTCCTCGGGATACAACCCCCCGAAGTTGTTAAAGAAATGATGAATCAAGCCACGTTGCTTTGTGTTCCGAGTGTCACCCCTTCAAACGGGGATTCAGAAGGGCTGCCCATGGTGATTTATGAAGCCCAAGCGATGGGGTTACCTGTTATCGGCTCTATCCACGCTGGAATTCCAGAGGCGATCGGCCCAGGGAGAAACAGGATTTTTGGCCCCCGAGAGAGACTGGGAGACACTAGCCAAACACATCATCACACTGCTAGGTGACTCTCAACTGAGGGAGCAATTTTCGACGGCTGGACGTAGGCGGGCAGAACAGGAATTTAGCTTGAAGCTGAACACCGCTAAACTAGAGGCTGTCTATGATCGCATTTTGGCAAAATCTGAAAGCTCGGCAGCCATATTACAGCCCAGTTTTTCCGCCCCTTCTCCTAGTCAGCTCTAAGTTAGAGTCTTGGATAAGCTCTAAATAACATCGTTTTTATCAAGCTTTGTCTTTGAGTGTTTGTCTTGCGTGCATGAGACAGATGCTCAAAGACAAAGCCTTAAAGAGAACGGGTATAGATGTCCCATTACTGATAACTGACAGCATTAAAACCTTCACCACACGCTATAAAAGAGGAGCTTTGTAGTGGCTAATTGTCAAACAAAAACCCCAGTCGCAATCCTGATCTACAAGCGACCTAGCACTACAGAAAAGGTCTTTGAGGCAATTCGGCAAGCTAAGCCCTCCAAGCTATTAGTGGTAGCAAACGCGCCACGCTTAAACAAGCCAGGGGAAGCAGAACAGTGCGCGGCAGCTCGCTCCATCATTGAACGAGTTGATTGGGACTGTGAAGTCTTAAAGAACTACGCTGATCAGCATTTGAGCTGTAAAGATCGAATCGCTAGTGGGTTGAATTGGATTTTTGATAATGCTGAACGAGCCGTCATTTTTGAGGATGATTGCGTTCCACATCCAACCTTTTTTCAATTCTGTGATCAGGTGCTAGAGCGGTATCAGGACGATGAGCGGGTTATGGCAATTTCCGGCACTTGTCCCAACATTGGAACGCTTCGCACCGACTATAGCTACTACTTTTCATGCTATAACCTTTACTGGGGATGGGCAAGCTGGCGACGTGCTTGGAAGCATTACGATGCTGACATGAAGCTGTGGCCCAAAATTCGGGATGAGGACTGGCTATTTGACATTCTGGGCGATCGCCGGGCGGTCGAGGATTGGAGTTGGAGGCTGCAGCGCACTTACGAAGGCGTTGAGATTAGCACATGGGATGATCAATGTACTCTCGCCTGTTGGATTCACAATGGTCTATGTATTGTGCCAAAGGTCAATCTCGTTTCTAATATCGGTTTTGGTATAGACTCTGCTCATACCAAAGATAAATTTGACTGGCGGGCTAACGTGCCAACCGAGCCTATCCAGTTCCCCCTCAAGCATCCAGAGTTTGTAGTTCGCGATGCCAGAGCAGATACGATTATGCAGCGCGAGTACTTTGAGCGAATAGCCCAACAGAAAACCCTGGTCGAAAAAGTACGGCGTAAAATTCGTAGAGCGGAGAAAATTTGGGAAGAATTTCGTACTCAAAACTATCAAGGTGGCTTTTTAGAACTAGTTCAGCAAGTTATCAAAGAATAGAAACAGTTGCTAAAACTCTCAGCAGCCAATAATTAGGGTTTGGTAAACTTACTCCTACACTGATTAAAAAACCTGCCTTTTCTAGAAGAAAAGCAGGTTTTTTAATCAGGTTGAACTTAAGCTGCTGATATAGTCTCGGATGCTACTTCTTGGGATGCTACTTCCTCAAGTGCTATATCCTGTGAAGTAAGGTCATAATCGGGTCTAGCGTAAGTGCGATCGTGGTATTGAGTGCAGCACTGAGGACGTAACGGTTTTGCAGAGGTGTAAACAAAGAATAGCGCCGAGCGCTCCTCTACGCGAGTCTTACCATGATGGAAAATTGCGCTAGTATCTGCCAGTACAGCAGTACCCGCCGGACCAGGACACGCCCTCAGCGCCGATTTGGGTAAAAAGCGGGCTAACGTTGCATCATCAATCCCTAAAGATTTAGTCTTAGCGATAGTGCGGCGTATCCAGAGTGACGACCAGAAAGAAGCCTTTGTTTTTGGAATATATTCGAAAGGTCCATTAACCTCGCTCACGTCGCTCAGATATACAAATATTTTGATGATGCGACGGTCTTCCATATCTTGGTGCCAAAATTCTGTCGTAACAGGTTTTTCATTAGCAAAATCTTTTCGCAAATGAACACCTTGGAAAGTTACGGGTAGACCGATATAGCTCTCAACGATTTTGAGCAGACGCTCCTCCTTTCCCCAAGCTGAGAATTCTGGTAGGTCAGTCACAGTAAAAATTTGAGGATAGGCTGGGTCTGCTTCAGTCCCGATGAGTTGCCTGTCAGATCGTTGAGACGCGACGTAAAGATCCATACGTTGTAAGTGACTCTTGGCAGCTGTCAAGAGTTCTGATGTAGAAGAAAGCTCTAGCTCCTCTAGGGAAGTTACAAACGCGCCTTCTCGTCTAAGAGTCTGAATTACACGCTGCTCAAATGTATCAAGTTGAGGCAGTTCTTTGAAATGCTTCAGCAGTGATATCTGATAATCAATCTCAGCCCCGATCTTCTTTAAAGCCCTTGCAAATTTTCCTTGAATTTTACTTAGCATTTGACGTTACTCAAGAGATAAGAATAGAAAAGAAATGTACCTTAAAGAGTTCAAATTTCCTGACTATTTAGGAATGAACCTTTACCTCTTCTGTTTCCTGTAAATCTGGCTTTTCTAAGATTGGCTCAAGTGCTTGCAGCTCCTTCTGCACATGAGTAGAGAACAGAAGACGAAAGTAGGATGAAAGTACCAAGGTAAAAAAAGATATGAGTGTAGGCAGTGCCTGAAAGGGATAGCTTCTCAAAGCTTTCAGGCAATCTAAAGCACTGTCTCTTAGCCGACGTGCTCTGAAATGCTTGATCATCAATTGATCTAAGAAGGTCTGAGAATACCCCAACTCCCGAAGCTTAATATAAACTTCAGGGATATCTCTATATCGAATATTGAAGGAGCTACGCGGGTCTTTTTGCCAATGGCTATCGTTAATAATGCACTCTACATAGTTTTCTTTGGAAACAATCACTTTCCCAAAAGTAGCGCAAAGACCAGTCCAGTAAGCTTGCCCACCCCAATTTTTGACGCTATCCGGCCACTTCTTGAGAGCAGCTTGAACTAGATCAGTTCGATATATCGTCGAGGTAATGAAGATAACACTACCAAAGCTCTTCTCAATGCACTTCTGAAAAACAACCTCTCCATCTAAATCGCTGTCTTCTAAATTCGTGGCAAACCAATGCTTTCTAGACACTTTGCCCGATGGCTTGTACTTATCAGAGAAATTTAGATATAGAAGTGATAAATCTGAATTATTCCTTAAACAGGTTATGACATAAGCAAGAGCAGTGTCTCTAATTGGATCATCATCTCCGACCGTCCAAACATATTTTCCTGTTGCCGCATTAATAATATAGGAGAAATTTCTCATCCATCCTATATTCTCCATATTTCTATTGGCTCTAAACTCAGTTTTATTAAAGACTTTTTGCCATTTTTCAATAACCTTCTGAGTATCATCGGTTGAGCAATTATCAGAAACTATAATCTCACACTCATCTTCAAAACCATTAATTGCTCTTTGAAGCCATGCAAGTTGATTATCAAGTTGCTCAGCTCGGTTAAACGTTGGGATGCCGATTGAGAGAAGCTTAGACATTATATTTGAGAGTTAAGTTCAGTAGTGCAATTCATAAGCATAAAATATATCCGAACGCACCTCCGCTAGGGTTATCCCTAGCATCTCAAGATTTTACTTGATAGAAAGTTATACAGATTTTAGTAAAGCTATAGCTTCACTGAAATCTTACAAAATAGCGTTAGGAATTAAAGTTTGAATGAGAACTGAACCTAAGCTCGACTTTATCCATTTGAAATTGGGGCTACTCTTGATGCAGCCTGAATCGCACCCAGGCTCCAGCACTTTTTAGATGTCATAGAATACTGCCGACATTGAGAAAAGTCAGAAGCGTCTCCCGGAATGCCAGAACCATCAACGGACAAGGGATTCAGAATTTGGATAAAGTCGAGCTAAGAACCTGTTTGAGAAGTTTCGGGATAGCCTAGCGAGTGTGAGTTTTAGGTTCTAATCGACGCTGAACCAATGGGCAAGCCTAATCTCTTGAACTGCCGATACTGAAGGTGAGTCTGATGGGTCATGAGATATTGCCGAACTCGTTGCAACACGGGTTTAGCCGATGCAGGAGTGGAAGAGTATTTCACTAACCGTCCGAATTCTTTGACAATGTGGTACACATAACTGTGTCTCAATTAATGAGGCAATCGTTCAAACCACTGTTGAGGAGTGCGAGAGGCTAGCGTGTTGCCATCGGCTTCAGCAGCATCCCAGAGTTGTTGGGCAGCATGATAAAAGTCCAAAACTCCAATCGCAATATCAGCCCAACTCTGCTCAAACAATCGCCAGAATCCTCGTGTTCCATCAGAGATCCACACCACTTGAGGGGCACTCGTCATGCCTTGACGCAATGCCTCTAATTGCAGACGAGGTTGCAAGGCATCAATGTCTGCGAGGACTGCAACTAAACGCCGTTGCTGCAAGCGAGTCACCCACTCTCCGCTTCGAGTTTGAACCTGTTTGAGACGGGCAAGCACGGCGATCTTGACTTCCCGAAAGCGAATTTTGCCTTTAGCCGTACCCGCATTCGGGCAAAGGGGACGCTCACCCCATCGGCAGCAATCACCCACGGCAACGCTGCCAGCACCGGGGCTAGGGGTTCAATACCTGGTTCAATGCCCGTTGCTAATGGCTCCAGTTCACCGTCTAATTGATGCATCGCCTGCCGTCCAAACTGCTGCACCCAGTGCCATAGCGTGTCGTTACTGACGGCAAAAACACTGCCAATAAACATCCCAAACGCACCAATTCGATTGAGGTTTGTTGGTAAGCCGTAATGCCAAGCACGGCATCAAAGGGGGTGCAATGGCTACCAGCGCAACGATTGGGGCAGCGTCTCACCCGTCGTTGCCACTCCACCCACCCCACGAGCGTCAGCATCCGACGACGCACAAACCCCTTACTCTCCGGGCGACTGCCGCACTCGGCACATTCTCCCACACCTGCGGTTGTTTGGCTCGTTCATTCAACTGATGCTCGCTTATTTCTATTTAGAAAAAGCTATTTTCTGAAAATAATTTAAGTATGCATATAAGACTTTAAAGGACTGTTTGAAATAAAGCATGGAAAATATAGCAATCCCATTTGATTTGTGAAAAAGATGATTTGTGAAAGTGCCCGCCCTCTGGGCGGGCACTTTCACAAATCATTTAGGAGCGCTATAGGATTCTGTAAGTTGTAAACAACAATCGGTACGAGCAAAGGACAGATATGTTCCAAGCTTGAAGTTGATGGGAAGGAGGGCGATCGCCCCTCTCCTTCCCCTCCTAATGCAATGATTGCGCTATCAATCCTATACTGAGGAGTGTGAATACCTACCGCCTGCTCACTGTCCGATTATTCACAGTCGATCGCCCACTGGAGGATAAGCCGTGCCAGTAATTCGCCTTGCGCTGCTGCTTGCCGTCCTGGGAGGGTTGACGCTGTTTGCCTTGCAAAACTGGTCGCCGGTGGTGCCGCTGGTGGTTTTGGGAGTGCAGACGCAGGCATTTCCGCTGGCGGTGTGGATGGTGGGGGCGATCGCCGCTGGAGCCTTCACCACACTGGTTATCGCGGCACTATTTGGAATTTCTAATACTTTTTCTACCACTCGCACTCGCCGTCCTGCTGCCAGACGCGAAACCAGCCGAACTTCTGCTTCAGCCGACGAATCGTGGGACAAAGGCTGGAATGAACCGCAGAATTCTTCCTACAGTTCAACTGCTGCTACAGCGGCGACTGCATCTTCTGCTAACACAACGACTAGCTACACCCAATCAGCATCGTCTAAGCCTAAGTCAAGCTTTGACTTTCGCAATGACTGGGAAAATGTTGGCGCTCCAGTCGAAGAGTGGGAAGATTGGCAGGATTATGAGGAACCGGTAGACACACCGCGCCCTCAGGCGAGTTCTGCAACCAGTCCATCCTATTCGTCTTACAACTCCCAAACTTATATTCAGGAGCCAGAACAGGAGCCAGAACAGGAGCGGGAAGAGTGGGAGGATTGGGAAGATGAATCCCCTCCTCAAACTTCTACCCAGTCGCAGCGAACTGACTACGAGGTGCGGCAAGATCCTAAAACCAGCTATCAGTCTGGCTCGGTTTATTCCTACAGTTACCGGGAGCCGAGTGATTCTGGCGTGGGTAAAACCGAATCGGTGTATGACGCAGACTACCGAGTGATTATTCCCCCGGCGCGATCGCTTGACGAAATTGACGGCGAACCTCCCGCTAATCAAGATACTGATGAGGAAGATTGGGACTTTGAGGATGAGTTTGAGGAAGGCGATCGCCCCCGTCGATAATGGTTAATGCTCACAAAAGCGACCCGTATCGATAAACTAATCTTAAGAATTTGCTAGGGCAGGAGGAACAATGGCGGGATTTTCCTCATACGAAATCAAACCGCTTAGCGATGTGGCCGAGAAGCATTTGCTGAAAGGGGTCAACCTTTACCTGGTTGGCATGATGGGGGCAGGCAAGACCACCATCGGACGAATTTTGGCTAAACGGCTGAAGTATCGCTTCTTTGATACTGACGCAATGATTGAGCAGCTAGCCGGAAAGTCGGTGTCTGAGATTTTTGCTGAGTCGGGCGAGGAAGAATTTCGGCAGATCGAGACGAAGGTGCTGTCTGAGTTGTCGGCTTATACGAGGTTGGCGATCGCCACCGGAGGCGGCATCGTGCTTCAGCGGCAAAATTGGAGCTATCTGCATCACGGCATCGTTGTCTGGCTAGATGTACCGATCGAACAGCTTTATCTGCGGCTCAAGGGCAACACTACCCGCCCGCTGCTGCAAACTCCTGACCTGCGGCAAAAACTGCAAACCCTTTTAGAGCAGCGACAGCACCTCTATGCTCAGGCTGACGTGCGGGTCAAAATTAATGGTGGCGCTCCGCCCAACTATGTCGCTAGCCGCGTCCTGGAAGAAATTGACAAAACAATTAAACCTGGCGATCGCCGTTCGCCTAGCTAATCTAAATCCCGTTTTACATGAAGCAAACCTTAACAAGGGGCTTAAGCCCCTTGTTCCATAGAGGTTTATCTCATACAGGCTCAAATCAAATTGGTATAAACTGCATTCAACCCCTTTACAAACCTAGTTGCCGATGATCACCGACGACTATCTCGACAGCGAATACATTCAAAGAGCCGAAGCAACCCGTGTACGAGTCCTGAGTGAAGCGCTGCCCTACATTCAGCAGTTTGCCGGACGCACCGTTGTGGTTAAGTATGGCGGCGCAGCGATGAAAGACAGCACGCTCAAAGCCAAAGTCATGCGAGACATTGTGTTTCTCGCCTGCGTTGGCTTGCGTCCAGTCGTGGTTCACGGTGGCGGCCCTGAAATCAATTCGTGGTTGAGCAAGCTGGGCATTGAACCCCAATTCAAAAACGGGCTGCGGGTAACGGATGCGCCGACCATGGATGTAGTCGAGATGGTGCTGGTTGGGCGCGTCAATAAAGAAATTGTGGCGCTGATCAATCAGGCTGGTGGCTCGGCGATCGGGCTATGCGGCAAAGATGCCAATCTGATCAAGGCGCGTCCCCAAAATGATGTCGGTATTGGCTTTGTCGGTGATGTCAGCAGCATCGACGCTAGCGTATTGGAATCACTCGTCAAGTCTGGCTATATTCCCATCGTTTCCAGTGTGGCGGCAGATGAAACGGGGCAGGCTTACAACATCAACGCCGACACGGTAGCGGGCGAATTGGCGGCAGCACTGGGCGCAGAGAAACTGATTTTGCTGACTGACACACCCGGAATTTTGCAGGACTATCACGATCCGTCTAGCCTGATTGCTAAGCTAGACATCCAGCAGGCCCGCAGTTTGATCGAATCAGGCGTAGTGTCCGGCGGAATGATTCCTAAAGTGAACTGCTGTGTGCGATCGCTTGCCCAGGGAGTTCGAGCCGCCCACATCATCGACGGACGCATTCCCCACGCTCTGCTATTAGAAATCTTTACCGATGCTGGAATTGGCTCAATGTTAGTCGCGTCAGAATTCATGTCTTAGAGGATATTTGAGAAGTAGCAAATGTCCTCTGTAAGGGCAGGTTTAGCATTAAAACTGTTGGTCAACTGCAAAGATTTTGGCAAAACCTGCCCCTACGCAAGGGGTAATTTTTTTCACGGAACTCTCCTTAGCACTGCCCGACAAGGCTAGAGGGAATCGCCCAACAAGGCTAGAGACGTTCTATGAGAACGTTCCTACAATGATGGAGGTCTGATTTGTGAGAATCATTAGTCATTGACGCAATGTGCTCCTAGAGGTTTGGAAACCCTGGTTTCCTGTGGAGCAGGCATCCTGCCTGCTTGATTTGGACGGGCAAGATGTCCATTCCACAGGGGTCTTTGAAGTTGCACATTCCGTCAATGACAAACTTCAGACACTGCTTCTACACTGCTTTCCTTCACCTTCCTCTATGCCCAGCTATTCTGCCATTACCTCAGCCGTCATTCGTGATATCAAAGCCCGTGAAGATGCATTGCCAGTTCGCAATGAAGCTTGCCGCTCTCGTTTCTATTTTCAACCTGCGCCTGCCGCCAAAACCTGTTTGTTCTTTCACGGCTTTACAGCGGGGCCATATCAGTTTGTGCCAATGGCAGAAGCGCTGTTTCGGGCTGGTTACAATGTTTTGATTCCAAGAATGCCGGGACACGGGCTGGCTGGCGACTGGGGAAAAGACAATCCGCCGCCACTGCCCACCAAAGTCGAAGATTACCAGAAGTTTGCTTTACAGTGGCTTCAGCTAGCCCAAACTCTAGGCGGACAGACGGTAGTGGGCGGCTTGTCGGGTGGGGGCACTTTGGCGGGTTGGCTGGCTGTAGAGCGCCCTCAAGTGATGAGTCGCGCTATTCTATATGCCGCATTTCTCAGCAGCAGCAGCAAAGTTATCGATCTGTTTGTTCGTCATCTCAATTCTTACAGCGAATGGGTGAATCCCAAGCCAGAGGCTGTCCGGTTTGGCTACAGCGGATTCATGGTTCCGGCGCTGCGGGTGTTTTTGCTGATGGGAACGGACATTTTGAAGCGATCGCGTCAAGGCCCGATCGCCCCCACCTTTACCATCTCCAGCGAAAGCGATATTGCCGTAGGCAATCATGATCATCGGTCGCTGTTTGAGTCGGGCGTTAAGCATCAGCCTAAATGCTGGTATCAGCGGTTTGATCGGGTGCTAGATATTCCGCACACGATGATGACTCAAGAGGAAGGCAACAACTACCAGGATCTGCTAATTGCGATGACCAAAGCCTACATTGAGAGCGATCTCACCTGGGCAGAAGTGGAGGAAATTGGCTATCGCATGACTCGCAGTAAAACCTTTGACATGGCAGTATCGGAGTTTAACCTGACTGCAAAAGTTTCCCGCGATATGCCTGCGATGATGACAATGGTGGATAAACGGGCGATCGCCATTTCCCGCAATCCTCGGTTTAGGGGCGATCGCTAACTCCTGCAAACCACGCCCTCAGCGTAACCGAATCGTTCTGGTGTTCACTCGGTTAGAATCGATAATCACCGGATTAACTAACGTTGAATCGATGATCGTCGAGTCAACAATCACCGGATTTCTTACCGTCGTGCCAGTAGATGAGCAATTCACCAAACTCGAAGTCGGGCGCTCGTTAATCGGAGTCACGCCGTAATAGGGGTAGCAATAGCGTGTTGTACGAAGGATCGTCGTTCGAGAATAATCGTCGTGGTAATAGTCGTCGTAGATCACGGAGGGTCTAACTCGAATCGTGCCGTTTCCGCGAATGATGATGGTATCAGCCATTGCAGGAGAAGCGCTAGTAAACAGCGTTGCAGCGCCCAGAGCTAGAGAACTGAAAGCCAGCGCAGATTTATACCAACCAGAGCGAACCGGGTTAATCGTTTGGAGCATCGGTCTACCTCAATCAATTCAAATCAATCAAAAAGTTATCCGTTTCCAGAACCTCTCGCCTGTAGAAACACGATTCAGTGCGCCTTCTTCCAATATTGCGTTTTCTGCTTCAGTTCGTTTCATCCTATTAGGATCAAATCTGGATTGAATTGCATTTATGCTACAAAGATGCAGTGAGTTGCGTTTTTACAAAAGGGCAATGATTGGCAAAAGTTCGATCGCGTTGGGTAGAGCCTGCCCTGTTTCAATTTTATGTTCTCTGGCAAGGGACTGCCCTAACCTAAAATCGGTTGCCCTTTAAAATTGAAATAGCGATCGCACTAACCCGATCCTTGACCGTATCTTTAACTAGTAAATCGTGAGTTCAGAAAATCTAGAAGCTGCTAAGGTGCAGTACCAGACGGGCAAAGCCGCCTTTGAGCGGGGTGCATATCGCCAGTCAGTTCAATCTTTAAAAAAAGCGGCCAGCCTGGTAGCGCGAAACACCCCCTTTGGCGGCGAGGTGCAAATCTGGCTAATCACCGCCTACGAAGCTGCCGGACAGCGCGAAGAAGCGATCGCCCTCTGCGAAAAAATCAGCCGTCACCCCGACACCGACACCCGCAAGCAAGGCAAACGTCTGCTCTACATTCTCAAAGCCCCCCTGCTCAAAACTCGCCCCGAATGGTTGACTGAAATTCCTGACCTGACGACTCTGGATGATGCCGAGGGCAACAAAGGCGGCACAAATTACCCCGCTCCCGCTAAGCGTCCGCCCCGTCCGCGCCCTCAAGCCGACCCCGAACCGATCGATTTGAGCCAGGTCAATACCAAAGATAATGCTTTTATCTGGGTGGCGTTGGTGGCGATCGCTCTCACAATCGGGAGCCTACTCTGGTTTAGTTAAGATCAGAATTGTCCTTTGTCATTTGTGAACAGCCCACTCCCTATTCCCCACTCCCCCTTAAAAACATCGTGAGCGACCCTATCCTAGACCAAATTCTAAAATTAGCTGCCCCGCGAACCGAGGCGGCAGAAGTATATTTCCTGTCCAGTCAGGATACGCCGATTGAGTTTGAGAATAATCGGCTGAAGGCGCTGCAAACGAAAGCCCTGAAGGGTGTGGCGCTGCGGGTAATCTGTAACGGCAGGCTGGGGTTTGCTAGCTCAACAGACCTGACGCGCCTGGAAGATTTAGTGGATGCAGCGGTGCAAACGGCAGAAATCGGCAGCGTGGCTGAGTTTGACTTTGCCAGTGAGCTGCACAGTCAGAATGGCACGGGTGATTCGGGCTATGTGCCGCCTGCAACTCAAGAATTAGTGGAAGTGGGCGATCGCCTCATCCAGTCTGTCCACGATTACAATTCAGAGATTCTCGTAGACGTGGGCTTTCACGTTCGCTCTGGGCAAGCAAAAATTGCCACCAGCAAAGGCGTGTATGCAGAACGGGCTAGCCAGACAACCAGTGCCAGCATTTCAGGGAATTTGGTGCGGGGTGAAGATTTTCTTCAGGCATACAGCTACGATGTGGGGCGCGATCGCACTCCCGACTACGAGCGCATCTTGGCAGAACTGCTGCAAAAATATCGCTGGGCAGAGCAAAACGCCAGCATTAGCAGCGGCTCTTTCCCCGTCCTGTTTATGCCTAGAGCAGCGGCTAGTTCGTTAGGTGGCTTATTTGAAACGGTGCTTTCGGGTCAGGTTGTGGCGCAAAAAGCTTCACCCCTGACGGATAAGGTGGGTGAAACGCTATTTGACTCACGCTTGACGGTGTTTGAAGATCCCACGATTGGCGTTTCTGCCTGCGCGTTTGATGATGAGGGCACGCCAACGCGCCGCAAAGCCTACATTGACCAGGGCACCGTCAAAGGATTTTATTGGGATCGCCGCTGGGCTGCTCGTGCCGAAACAGAACCAACCGGAAATGGCTTCCGGGGTGGGCTGTCGCGTCCCGGCCCAGATATGGTGAATTTCTGCGTTGCTCCAGGTAGCACTTCCACCGAAGACCTGATTGCCAGCATGGATGAGGGGTTGATTGTCGATCAGGTTTTAGGCGCAGGACAGTCAAATCAGCTTGCCGGAGAGTTCTCGGTCAATCTGGCCTTGGGCTACAAGGTGGAAAAGGGCAAAATTGTCGGTCGCGTCAAAAACACAATGGTTGCCGGAAATATTTTTGAAGCCTTTCAACATCTAGCTGACCTGGGCAGTACGCCAGAGTGGGTCGGGGGAGGGGCTTACCTGCCGAGTATGCTGTTCCAACAGTTAGGAGTAGCCGCCCGTCAGGGATAGGGTTTATTTGGAATGACTTAGAGGGCTAAGGTCTGCGACTTCTTCGAGAAGTCGCAGACCTCGACACTCGTTTTTCGCTTATTTCAGTGCCATTCGGCCTAAGCCCCCTGTTGGTGATGCCCATTTCACAAGAAGCTTATGCTCTGTAGTCTGTGGGAGAGAGCCAGGATAAAGGGAGTGGAGTTTGGAGTATGCTTCTATCTAAGCAACTTCATAGCGATCAACTAACCTGGAATTCTTCCATGCAGAGATCTTCTCGGTCTACATCTGCCTCTCCCCTCCCCAGAACGCTGAGAACTTTGCTCCGAGTTCTAGTGCGGCTGCGGGTCTTGTGGATTGTTTTGATTGCAGTGCTGTTTCTCTCTGGCTGCGTTAAGTATGACGTGGGGATTCACTATGACGGACAAAATCATGGGGAAATTGTGCAGCATATGCGACTGAGCGATCGCCTCACCAATTTCAGCGATGCGGCTCAGGACTGGCTCCGCAGCGTCGAACAGCGCACCAAGCAGCTAGGTGGACGAGTCAAGCGGCTTTCTAACCGGGAACTTTTGGTCAGAATTCCGTTTAACAACGGGGCGGATTTGGAGGCAAAGTTTAACCAATTTTTTGAGGCAGAGACAGAGCCTTCTGTTAGCGATTCCAATCCTGAGCTAGACTTACCTAAAGTAACTTCACACCTGACATTCACAGAGAGTAATCTGCTGCTGCTAGAGCGCAACCGCCTTAGCTTTGATGTAGATTTGCGATCGCTTGGCGTTCTCTCTGCCAACGGCAATCTTCTAGTTAGTCCGGGTTCTCTCATCGATTTGGAATTTAGCCTCAACACTCCCTGGGGTGCCCGCAGCGTCAATTCCTCCAGTGAAGCTCTACGCCAGGGAAAGCAGCTCACCTGGACACTCAAGCCAGGGGAAGTGAACCACCTGGAAGCGGTCTTCTGGATTCCCAACCCGCTTGGAATCGGGACGGTGGCGATCGCCCTCCTCGTGATCAGCGGCAGTTTTGTAAAATCTCTCCTGGAACCCCAACCAGAAAACCAGGCGATCGAACCAACGCCCGGAGCATAGCCCTAGCCCCTAGCCATTCCCTCTACCGCCAGGAAGAGAGCGGACGGCGATAGCGAATATCCAAACTATCTGTCAGACCTGCTTCACTCCAATCTGGAGGACGGCTTTCCCCATTAGGAACGACACGCAGAGGCTCTTCAGCAGCAGATTGCAGGGCGGTGGTAGGTTGGCTTGGTGTAGCGTCACGAGAAGTTGGAGCGATCGCCCTGCCTAGAGGCGCAACCTGAGCAGCAGGTAGAGATTGAGGGTTTGTACTGGAGCGCTTGACTGGCTTGCGGGGACCGGGAATTTGTCTGAGTCTCTGGGAAACCATCAGAGAGGCAACGGCACAGCTAAAGGCGATCGCCCCAAACGACCAGAGTGGTAAAGAGTCTTTGCCTGCTTCGGCAGATTTTGGGGCAGGTGCAGATGCATCGGGCGACACGACAACGGGCGTTTCCTGGAGCGGTTCACCAGCGACAAATTCAGGGTTGAGCAAAAAATTGGAAAGGGTGACGCTGATCAACAGCAGCAGCAGCGTCCATAAACTGCCCCACAGCAAGAAGGGATGGCGACAGAATGTCTGCATCAACAATGCAAAGTCTGACTTGCTCTGACCTGCGGCTGGAAGAATGAGATGTTCCGCTTTCTGGTCGGCTATCTGATTTTGAATTTGATCTTTTTCCATCTCTACCTCAGCCGCGCAGAGCCAGACTATTTATAATTTGCTCTAATTCGTACTAGCCACAATCTGGTCTGCTGTGCGATGAATCACGGAAAATTTAAGTATCGCGCTCTATCGCAAGCTGGATCAGTTGATTGACCAGTTCTGGAAAGGCAACACCGCTGGCTTCCCAGAGCCTCGGATACATACTCGTTGCTGTAAACCCAGGCAAGGTGTTAATTTCGTTGATCAAAACTTCGCCAGTCGCCTCAACGTAGAAGAAGTCTACCCTGGCCAGCCCCGCTGCATCAACTGCGGCAAATGCTCTCAGTGACATTTCTTGAATTTGCTGGGCGATCGCTTCTGGCAAAGGGGCAGGAATCAACAAACCTGCTAGACCCTCAGTATATTTGGTTTCGTAGTCATAAAAATCGCTCTCATAGGTGATTTCACCAACCACTGAGGCTCTAGGCTGGTCGTTTCCTAAGACGGCGCACTCGACTTCGCGGGCGGTGACTCCGGCTTCAACGACGAGGCGGCGATCGTAGCTGGCGGCGTTATCCAGGGCGGCTTCGAGTTCGGGGCGCGATCGCACTTTGGCAATTCCTACCGAGGAACCTAGATTGGCGGGTTTGACGAAGCAGGGATACCCTAACGTTTGCTCAATTTCGTCACACAGTTTGAGGAAAACGCAGGGGTTTGACCGAATTTGCGAACGGTTTACCGCAACGTATTTCACCTGGGGCAGTCCAGCCTGGGCAAAGGCCATTTTCATGGCGATTTTATCCATTCCCAAAGCAGAGCCGAGAATGCCTGAACCGACGAAGGGAACCTGCATCAGCTTGAGCAATCCCTGAACGCTGCCGTCTTCACCGTTGGGCCCGTGTAGGATGGGAAACCATACGTCTACGTCAGCGACTTGGGCGGGAGACTGCCAGCGCAGTTTTTGAGAATCGGCGGCTTGAATAGTGCTTGTAGAATTTTCGGCGGTTTGCTTTTCGTTGGGCAAGGTAGGATCTGACGCGGACAGTTGCAGTGGGGTGCCGCTTTCGAGAACTTGCTGGGCGATCGCTGCTCCTAACCAGCGCCCGTCTTTTTGAATGTAGACCGGGTTGATCTGATATTTGTGGGCATTGCCACCAGAACTTAGGGCTTGGGCGATCGCCTGGGCAGACCGAATTGATACTTCATGCTCTCCTGAACAGCCGCCAAACAGTAGTCCAACTCGCACTACCATAACCCTAATCTCCTGCCACTTGTTGTTCTCGAATGGCACTGAAAGGGGCAAGATCTGCGACTTCTTTGAGAAGTCGCAGATCTGAATGCTCGTTTTCCTTATTTCAGTGCCATCGCGTTTCAATCTAATTACGCAGATAGCGTATCATAGGCTGCTTTGCTTCTTGGTTGCTAGATCACCTGATCCTGAAACCTTTTTCAGATCCCTTGTGGGATGGGCATCTTGCCCGTCCATTTTCTTAACCCTAGATTTCAACCAAACCTTTTTCTGGGGGCTTGCCCCCAGACCCCCACTGGGGGACGAAGCGCGTCCCCCAGACCCCCTCCGCAAGGGTTTGGGATGGGTGGCATGACGCGCTTCGCATCGGTGGGTAGCAAGGGTTGCTGGTTTAGCAGATTTTCTAGTCAGCCAACGGCACGGCTGTTGTAGAAACTCAGGCGATCGCCCTCATCCTTCATCCCTCATCCCTGCTATAAAATGTCTCAGGGTGCCGAGTACTGGTTTTGCAAAAAATGCTCATGGCAGTAGTTCCACTACCAATATCTGAGTTGACGATGACACAAAAAATTAAGGTTGTTGCTTGGCTGAGTCGGGTTTTGGTGTTGGGGGTGGCGATCGCCTCTCCCCAGATAGCTGAAGCATCGGGCGAAATTCGCGTAACCCAATCGAGCGGCAATGTGGTTGCTGAGCTTTCCTATAATGGGGAAGTTTTGGGGGCTGAGCTGTCCCAGTTTGCTAACTTTCGCTTGAGAATTGCCAGAGCAGGACAAACTCTAATTGATCAGGATCTGGTTACTGCTCGTAGCACCTATGGCAACCCGTCAAACCTTCAATCGTCTGGTAATCGCCCTTTCCCTGAATCGCTCAAGGTCGTAGACCTGAATCAGGATGGTGAACTGGAGATCTTGTTTGATTTTGGCAATCGCCCCGGTGGTTGCTGCACCTATACCCAAATCTATCGCTATGACCCTGAACAGCAAACCTATTCCTACACTGAGCATTTTTGGGGCTATGCAGGCTATCGGCTGCGCGATTTGAATGAAGATGGGACACCAGAGTTTTTAACTAATGACAATTTGTTTGCCTATCCGTTCGGCTTTCCGTCGGTTGAAATGGTGGAACAGCTTCAGGAGAGCAGCTATGCGCCCAGCGTCTTGCCGCTGCGGGTGCTGCAATACCAGGATGGCAGAATGGCTGACGTGACGCGCCAGCATCCGCGAGAGGTGGGTAGCCATGCTTACATTCTCTGGTCACACTACTGGCAGCGCCAGAGTAATGGGGATGCCAGCGTCAGAACAGACCCGACGATGAGATCTGTCTGGGCAGCGTATCTGGCAAATAAGCACCTTTTGGGACAGGCACGGGAAGGTTGGCAAATGGTGGAGCAGGCTTACCAGGGGAGCGATCGCCAACAGTTCTTCAACAACCTCCGCACTCTTTTGCAGCAAAATGGCTACGTTCAGGAGTCATAGCTCAAATAACACTCACTGAAATACAATAGATCGTGTTAACTATTGGCTAGCTGCTGTTTAAGGTGACGGATGGCGGCGCTGGTGTTACGTTTGTAGGCAATCTCAACACAGCGGGCGATCGCCCCTTCCAAGTCAAACCCTGGGAAATAAAGGCTCTCACTTTGCCGTTGATAAGTGACTCCTTACAACTGATAAATCAATATCTGCTGCCGTTTGAATAGCCACACTTCAAGGACGCGATGGGGTAGATAATCTTGAACGTCGGAATAACTGGTGACATCAATTTCAATCACCAAATCGGGTGGTGGGTCCAGGGTAAGCGCATCTAAAAAGGAGGCTAGATATACAGACGATTTGCACAGTGAGTGGTGCATCAGGTTCAGCCTGTTCAACCTATCGATGCCCGTGGCGTAACCAGAGAACTGAGGGATGATC
>Ga0224723_1000220_pt1 | contig 39433 bp, 35 predicted proteins | sample Balambano_FR2_Me_FD_161647 | JGI IMG/M metagenome (GOLD analysis project Ga0224723, IMG submission 161647) | Freshwater sediment microbial communities from Lake Towuti, South Sulawesi, Indonesia - Balambano_FR2_MetaG | ecosystem: Environmental > Aquatic > Freshwater > Lake > Sediment | place... | reverse complement strand
CAGGTAGGTGCTGTGTATTAGTATGTTTGTATAACAAATACACCGTGTTTTTGATGAAACTAAAATACTATTTTGTCATCAATTCCCTCTTTTATCTAACTCTCTAAAAAATAAGCGAACCGGGAGTGATTATCAAAGCCAAGCCTTAAATAAATACAAAAACAAGCAAAGGCAAGATGCGATACTTGCTTCTCTAAAATTTTGAGCATACCTTTAGCTAAAAAATCAGCATCTTCTACAGTAGAAGCTAAGTACACACTGCTTCCACTACCAATTGTAGCTAAAATACTTTCACCAAGACTTACACCAATGACAGTCATGGTCTCTTTGTACTGCTGTGGTTCAACATTTTTGTCAGCTAGGGTTTCAAGCCAAGTACGGACGCTGCTATTAGAGAGGTCTGAATAAATTCTAGTCATATTAAGAAGACCTCCAATTCTTCAAAACAAGTAGGTCGATTTCTCCTCAACAACTCCTGAAATTTCTGAAAACGCTCGCTTTCAATAGTACCTATAAGATGCATAATCTGCTAGCATTAAATTTAGCGCAAATTTAATGCATAATAAATCCTATGCTGAACATTAGTCGAGATATCCATTCACTCTCAAGCTTTAAGCGCAACACAGTGGAATTTATTGAACAGATGAAGCAAACTGGAAAACCAGTAGTATTAACAGTTAATGGTAAAGCCGAACTAGTAGTTCAGGATGCCCAGTCCTACCAAAAGCTACTGGATACTTTAGAAAAATTGGAAGCTGTGGCTGGAATTAGGCAAGGATTAGAGGATGTAGAGGCTGGTAGAACTATCACCCTTAGCGAATTTGAGCAAGAAATGCGGCAGAAGTATGGTATTTCAAGTTAGGGTAACTCAAACGGCAAAAACTGAAATTGATGCTGCTTATTCCTGGTTGAGAGAGCGTAACCCAGTTTATGCGGATAAATGGTTTCGGGAATTAATGAATACTATCGCCACTTTGCAAGAAAAGCCTAAACGTTGCGCTTTAGCTCCAGAGAATGATTTGTTTACAAAGGAGATTCGTCAACTAATTTATGGTAAGTCTAGGAACAAATACCGAATTTTATTCGAGATTAGGGATGATACTGTGTTTGTACTTCATGCCCGCCATAGTTCGCAAGCTCCATTGACGGCAGAAGAAGTTTATGAAGAAGAGGAATAATACGTGATAATCAAAAATGAACAGCAATATAGGACTACCCCAAAGATTTTTGTTGGCGTAGCCTACGCTTGCGCTTACAGAATTCGGTACTGTAGCGACTGTCTTGAAAGTCAAGCGATACTCCTACGTATCTACGTATCTTTCAATAATCAAACTGTCTATTTTGACAGTGATCTGTAACAAGTTGAATGATTGAATACTGTTCCACCGATCGCTAATTCATCAATAGGTCGATCGCCAGTTATCCCCTTGACTCCGTTTCGCTCAAATTCTTCCCAAACCATAAATTTTGTTCAAAATAATTGAAAAAATTTTGACGCAGCAACCCCCGCACATTCGAGGGTTAAAAAGGTTTAAAGTGCGGGATGATTTTTAACAGCATTTGTTATCAATTAAAGATTATCTGTCCTCCCCAAACTATTATATTTTTACGCTACAGCTAATGTTTGGACGTACTCCAGCAGTGGTGGAAAAATTCTCGACTTATCGCTGGAAACTATCACTAAAACAACATCGGTATGTAGCTCGCGAACATAATTATACAAAATAGAGAATGCTCTAGTGGTTAGATAATGCGCGTTTTTCAATACCACTACAACCTTTCCACCATCAATTACTGAAAGTGCTGTTTGCACTCTCAAAATCAGTTCCTCTACATCAGATGCTTCATAAGCAGTTGAAGCATCAAAATCAATTGCAAAATCACATAAATAAGGTGTCATTCTCCATCCTCCTGTTCGTAAAGTTCATTATCTAAAACAGATTCGACTTCTTCCTTAGAGACTCTTTCAAAGGTTCCGTCTGCTAATCTTTGCCACCCATCAACAACCACATCGTCTTCTTTGTTACGGGGTTTTGAGGGGTCACGCCAGTCATAATCATTATTTTCAGGCGGTTTTTACTTTTTCGCTTTCTTCCTGGAGTTTGAAAAATTACCTTCGGCCATTATTACCTTAACTCGGTTATAGAACCGTGCTGCACTTGTTATGATGCAAGATAATCTCGTTTCTCTTTGTCCTCCGCGATTGTCCGTTTGACCAAAATTTTCACAAAAGTCGGCAAAGTCACAAAGTTTCTTTCGGCTAATCCTTGAAGATATTTATATTCTTCAGGGGTTAATCGTATTGATACTTGCGGGTTATTAGATGACATCTATAGCAATTTAATACACTACAACACCATCTTAGACTTTTGCACCCGAAAATGCGATTTTTATAGCATCTGTTCACAAGTGCTAGCACTTCCTATCACCATATCAAAGTTTCGGCAAAAAACTTTGATTTATTTTTGATGTGCTTTCACCAGTTGGGTCATAGCAAAACTGATACTACGAAAGCTTATGTGCGCGCTTCTTGGATACAGGTACGGGTACAGTTTTGCCGAGATTTTGACTATTTTGTACCTGTGCAAACATTTTCGGATTGACACAGGGGTATCTATTACTCGCTGTTTACTCGGCAATTAGTACTGACTTCAACTCGTGGTATCGTCGCAATTGAACAAGCTGAAATAGATCGTCTAAAAGCGAAAACTGATAAAAAGCGCGATCGCTACCTGACAATTGGAAGTTTTGGAGTTGGTTCTGCTGCACTTTTTACCGGAAGTTCAATCCTTTCTGCCCAATCTGCTCCCCACATCAAAGCTTCTGTAGGCAGAAGGAAAGAAAGTTAATTTCATAAGCTTTTTAGCCTTTTTTAACTGGATAGTTATTTTAGCCGCGCTGCACTAGTATCATTTGACTTATCTATAAACTGTTGGTTCATTTCTCGAATCTTTGCCGCAGCATCATCGTATAAAAACGGTAAATAGGCATAACGACGACCTTGAGTTACAGGAGTTGCCTCATGCAAAAGCGAACATGAAAATACTACTGCACCGCCAGATGGTGCGCTATAAGTTTGCTTTCCAAACTCTGGAAAGCGAAGCACCCCACCCTCATATTCTCCGGTGTTAAGGTTTAATGATACAGCAAACTTCCGGTGGATTGTACCTTTGGTTGTATTGTCTCGATGAGGACGGAAAAAACCTCCAATTGAGCTATCGTAGCAGGCCACAATATGACGCTCAATACGCGTCGCCTTGAACTGAAAAGCCTTTAAAATTTCTGGTACAAGACGGTCATGAATTCGGTACATTGCTGCATTTTTCAATTGTTCATCCAATATCTCCCGATCTTGACGACGCTTAAAACTATGGTCAGTGATAAAAACAGTCCGTCCTTCCACCTGGCGCATAAATCCAGATTCCTGTCCTCCAAACTGATTGTAGTGAGCAATCAATGCTTGGCAAAGCTCTGGCTCAAAAATGCGCGGAACAACTAAGATTGGGGCTTGCACTAAAGCTCTACCAACTGGCATTGATGGCAAGCGTGAGAGGATTGTTATCAGTTGAGCAACGTAATTTTCTGGTTGCGAATTAAAAGGAAATACCCCCAAAACTCGCAAACGCTCATCAAGTAAATAAGTACACTGACAATATGCATTCCTATGGTCAATTACACCATACTTTTGACTAATGCTCTGGTCAAAATCCCAAAAAAATCGGATACCTGGCAACATTTCTTGCACCCGCGATAATCGCTTATCATCTGGGTCTATACTTACACCGAAAAAACAGCATTTATCGTCATCAAACACCTCTCGATGCTGTATAAATTCTTGCAACATCTGCTGACTTAACCGATCTGCTCCAGTTCCCAAAAAACACAGCAGTACATACCGTCCGGCTACAGAGTCAAAGTGATACTTGGGATTGTTTGTAGAGACAGCTTCAAACCAGGGTGCCGATTCTCCCACCGCCAAAAATTTTTGAGTCATCGCCTCTAAACCCGAACTTTATTTTATCGGCTTTCTTTTGCATGAATGCCTTTTTACTTTTGCCTTGTTGTACTAGCCTATCCTATAAATAACAAGGAAGTAACTATTTATTTCATAGGCGCCAATAATCGCATCACTTGGGCTACAATAATGATTGGCAAACCTAAGGACACACACAATAGCCCCATTGTCAAGTTTAGAGGTGTGGTGTCAAATAGTTGATTCATTACCGACCACTGGCTGAATAAGATTTGCAAAACAGTCAAGCAGATGATTCCAATTGCGGGTGCAAAACCGATAGGTCGGGAATTACCCCTCAGTCTGGCAACTACTGAGGGGACAAATCTGCTAATGCTCAATAGATAAAAGATTTCTGTCGATACAAGTGCATTGACTGCTACGGTACGGGCTAAATCTAAATTCTTTGTCGTTGCCAATACCCACTCGAATGCACCAAACGTAACAATAGCATTCCAAAGCGAAATCACTAAAATCCGTAAAGATAAACTCCTCGATAGTAATGGTTCTCTGGGGTTACGTGGGGGTTGCTGCATTACCTTTGAAGTTTTTGGTTCAAAGGCAAGAGGAACAGTAAGAGAAATTGCACTCACCATATTTACCCAAAGAATTTGTACAGGTACAATCGGTGCTTGATCCCCGAATAATACACCCAAAAAAATTGTCATTGCTTCCCCTGCACTAATGGGCAGAATAAAACTAATTGCTCTTTGCAAATTACGGTATACAGTACGCCCTTCTTCAACGGCTGCGGCAATAGAAGCAAAGTTATCATCGGTTAGTAACATATCTGCTGCTTCCTTTGCGACCTCGGTTCCTGCTGTGCCCATAGCAATCCCAATATCTGCCTGTTTGAGTGCTGGAGCATCATTAACCCCATCCCCAGTCATGGCAACTATTTCACCTTTGGTTTGTAGTATTTCTACTAAGCGTAGCTTTTGCTCTGGTGCTACCCGTGCAAATACAGAAGTTTGGACTGCTGCTGAAGCCAATTCATTATCATCAATCCGAGCAATGTCACGTCCCGTCAAAGGTAATACTTTAGAGTCTTGCTGAATTATACCTATTTGCCGAGCAATAGCATTTGCTGTATCAGGGTGGTCTCCTGTAATCATTTTGACTTGAATGCCTGCATCTTGGCACGCACGAACGGCAGCAATTGCTTCCGGACGAGGAGGGTCTATCATGCCCTGCAAACCAAGAAATACAAAATCTTGATCTACATTTACCGTGTCCAGTGACTCAGTTGCTGTTTCTACCTCTTTTTTGGCAAATGCTAGCACTCGCAGTCCTCGCTTTGCCATTTCTTCAGCTTGGGACTTTAACAACTGGGTATCTAGAGGCATGAATTGTAACTCAAAAAACATTTGTTGGCAACGACCCAAAACAGCTTCTAACGAACCCTTCATGTAAACAAATGCACTAGAATCACGTTCATGCAGAGTCGCCATGTACTGAGATTTTGAATCAAAAGGTATCACATCCAGCCTTGGTATTGCATCTTCTAAAACTTCTTGATCCAAACCAGCTTTTTTTGCTGAGACAATTAAGGCGCCTTCAGTTGGGTCGCCAATTACTTGCCAATTTCCATCGACTTCTTGTACGTGGGAATCATTACACAAAATTCCTGTTAGCAAACACTCTTGCAAAGCAGGATTTTCACTCAAATTTACTTGTTGCTTGTTGAATAAAATATTACCATCTGGATTATATCCAACTCCACTAACTACGTATGAACGACCATCAGCATAGATTTCCTCTACGGTCATTTGGTTTTCAGTCAACGTGCCAGTTTTATCAGAACAAATTACCGTCGCACTACCTAGAGTTTCAACAGCTGGCAACTTGCGAATAATTGCATGACGTTCTGCCATTCGGGAAACACCAATGGCAAGGGTAATAGTCATCACTGTCGGTAGCCCTTCGGGTACGGCGCTGACCGCCAATGCCACGGCAGCTTTAAATACCTCAACCGAGTTATCTCCTTGTCCAATACCAACTGTAAAGGTTACAGCAGCAAAGAATAACACCCAGTAAAGTAAGGTACGGCTAAACTTTTGGATTTTACGAGTTAGAGGTGTTACTAAATTAGAGGTACGCTGCATAAGTTGGGAGATGCGTCCTGTCTCTGTTTGGTCAGCAATGGCGACAACTAAACCACTTGCCTGACCTGCTGTGACTAAACTCCCTGCATACGCCATGTTGAGACGTTCAGCTAAATTAGTTTCTTCCTCTACTGGTTGAGTAATTTTTTCTACTGGCGCCGACTCCCCAGTTAAACCAGCTTCTGAAACCTGAAAATCGAAAACCTCTACTAAGCGCAAGTCGGCAGGTACTTTATCTCCAGCACTAAGTAATACCAAATCGCCAGGAACTAGTTGTATAGAGGGGATGCGTTGTTTTTGACCGTCGCGGATAACAGTGGTTTCTGTGGTGACAACCTTCGCTAGTGCTGCAATGGCATTTTCTGCCCTAAATTCTTGAAAAAAGCCAATAAAAGCATTTAGCAAGGCAACAGCAAGAATTACGCCAGCATCAATCCAATCTTTAAATAACGCCGTCACTAGTGCCGCTACTAAAAGAATATATTGAATTGGCTGATTAAATTGCTCAAAGAACCTTAAGAAAACATTTTGCCCGTGAGGTGGCGTCAGGTCGTTTAACCCAAATTCAGATCGTCTTTGAGTCACCTCCGAAGCTGACAGCCCAGCTTCCACGTCACCTTTAATAATTTGAACAACCTTCTCAACTGGCAGATTGTACCAAGGATAGTCCAGTAAAATAGCTTGATGTCCTCCAAACGTTAGAATTTGTAAAATTATTATTTGTTTACACTAGTAAATCAAAAAACTTTAAAGTTAATATCTTTCTCCCTGGAGATATTTTTTCCTAGGGGGAAGAAACAAGTGTACTATCTTCAATTTCTTTGTTTGGCGTATTTTTGTGATCAATAACAGTATCATAGGAGGATTTGGGAACTAAAGTCATTACCGAAATTAGAGTCAAAGACATCAATTCTACATAAGCCTCAATGTCTACCTGGTCGGACAATAACATATCTCGAAACCTCTGCTTGATTTGACCAAGTTTTTGTATAGCTGTATCTGGGTCGGTTTGTAAATTTGCTTGCCATTCGTCCAGCAGTAACAAAGTATCCATAATAAATTTTTTGCGCTGACGTTCTAAAATAGATCGACACTCATAGGCAAATGTTTGGGTTTTTTGGTGCAATTGCTCGTAAATTTCTGTTGTAACCCCACCATCAATAAATTTGAGGCGATGTTCCTGACTTAGTTCTTCAATACCTTTCATTGCTTGCTGCGGGTTCTCTGACAACAAATTTTTGAGTTCAGTAATACGGTCATTAGTGGCAATCACCATTTTTTGAGAACTACGAAGACGCCATCGTCGTAACATTAAACCGACTAAACTGGTTGTCAGTAGAATAAATACCCCAGCCTGCAAGTCAGTATTATTTTCCCAATAACGAACTAAAGCTGCACGGGGGTCTCCTTCTTTATAAACGTCTTCGGCGGCAGGATGGATATAAAATAATCCCTTTTGTAGTAATTTTCCAACTTCTTCGTTCTGTAGTTCTGGGTAAAATTGCGAGAAACTGCGACCATTAGAAAGAATTGACCAGGTAACAAGTCCAACAGTTCGTCGCGACACATCAGGACGAGTTACTAAAACTGTTGCTGTAGCTACAGTGGGTACTTCTTGTTCTGGAACTGGGGGACGTGAAGTGTAGCTACCAGTAGGTAAAGTGGCACTTTGGTATGAACCTGGGTTAAGGATAGTTAGGTTATTTATTAAACTTTGCTGAATGGGGAGAATCTTGAGATTTGGGTTACGAATAAAGTTTTGTCGCAGCTTTTGACTGGCGCCTAAACTTCCTACATAAATTACAGCATCAACTTGTTGAGTACTTAATTTCTGTAATGCTGTATCAAAATCAGCACTATCTTCTTGAATTTTTAAATTATCTGCTTTTAAGAGTTCGTTGGCGGTTACACGAATCCCGCTACCGAGTGTACCAATGGCGACTCGTTTACCCTGAATATCGGTGAATGTTTGGAATCCGGAATCTTTTCTTGTAATAATCTGTACGTACTCAGTTGCTAAAATTGCGATCGCTTTGACTTTACCTTGGCGCATTGCCTCATTGGCCACATCCAACTGCATCAAAGCAAAGTCTGATTGACGTTCAAGCAAACGTTGCAAATTCTGTTGAGAACCTTGGGAGACAAGGTTATTTACCTCTGATCCTACTATTGTTTTAGTCGAATTAGCAATTTGTTCGCCTACACGGTGGTAGAAGCTACCAGATGTACCACTAGAAACTTTTATACTACTTGATTGAAAACTGCAACCGTTTAAACCAAGAATAATACTTGCTAAACTACCAAAAATCAGAAAGAAACCATGAGGATAACAATTTGATTTCACGAGCAGATTAATATAAATGTTTTAATTCCCTGAATTCCTCAAGCGGATACTTGAGAATAACTACAGATTAATTTTGGGATCAGTATTTTGCTTGTGTATTGGGGTAATGAGAACTTTATCTACCCGTGTACCGTCCATATCCATTACTTCAAACTGTAATCCATTCCATTGAAAATAGTCGCCTGCTTTTGGTATACGTTTTAAAAAAGTAATTACAAATCCACCAAGGGTATGGTAATTAGCTGTTTCTTCTTCAGCCAATGATTCAAGCTCCAGCAAATCTTTAAGTTCATCGGTTGGAAGCAAGCCATCTACCAACAAAGAACCATCTCCACGCCTAACCACCATTGGCTGCTCTAAATCTTCTTTTGCTGTGATATCTCCAACTATTGCTTCCATTATATCATTAAGCGTTACCAAACCTTCAATATTCCCATACTCATCATTAACTAGTGCCATATGTATGCCCGTTCTTTTAAATTCTTCCAAAACCTTCAAAGCTGGCATATTTTCGGGAACATGTAGGGGTGGTTGAAGCATTGTCTCAAGGTTAACTTCTTGTCCACTTAAACGCGCAGATAGAAAATGTTTTCCGCGCAAGATTCCCAAACAGCTGTCAAAACTTTCTCTTGCGACAGGAAAACGGGAATGGTTACTTTCCCGAACCAAATGCTCTAATTCTTCTACTGGTGCGTCTATGTCAAGCCAGGTGATCTCAAATTTCGGAGTCATTAAGGTTTTGATGCGGCGATCGCCTAAGCGAAATACTCGCTCTACCATCTCTTGTTCTGATTCTTCAAAGGTTCCTGATTCTGTTGCTTGTTCAATTAAAACCTTGATTTCTTCTTCAGTCATTGACTGTTCTTCAACTACTCGGATACCCAAAAGATTTAATAGTGTATCTGTAGAAAAGGTAAGAATACGTACCAGTGGAGATGTGATTAATGAGAGCGATCGCATCGGTTTAGCTACGGTACAAGCTATTTGTTCGGGGTTATTTAATGCGACTCTTTTAGGCATCAATTCCCCAATTACTAGAGAAAGATAAGTAATAATAGTAACTACAATACCAACACTAATACCTTCGCTATAACGACTGAGGGCGGGAATTGCATCAAATGTAGGCTTTAAACGTTGAGCCAGGGTTGCTCCACCTACAGCGCCACTGAGAATACCAATTAATGTAATACCAATTTGGACTGTAGAAAAAAAATCATTGGGGGAGTTCGCTAGTTTCAATGCAGCTTTTGCTTTGGAGTTTCCCCGGTTAGCCATTTGCTCCAGACGGACTTTCCGAGCAGAGACAAGGGCTATTTCTGAGCCGGAAAATATACCATTAGCAATAATAAGTACAAGTACAAGAAAAACTTCTGTAGCAATGGCTGACATTTTTATAATCCTGGATAGATGTAACTATATATTATTGTTTAGTACTAAAAAGAGTACTAACATGGGTTGGCGTTTTGTACTGTTACTATATTAGCCGAGAGAAGACAAGTGTAATATCCGAGTTAAGGCTACAAGTGCTTTGTACTTGAACTTTTCACTATAAATATCAGACCGCTAGCGGTGAGGGGCGATAAGGTTCAGTTCTGAACGTCAAAATTTTGACAATATTGTTTGATTAACACCTAGAATTTCATCCGAATTTCATCTGAGCGTGACAAACTATTAAAGTAAGCAGTTAAACGCCTTAACTTCTTGCCCAACACAGCCATTATTAACTCCCCTGAATTAAAAAGGAATTTTCTCTCGATGCAACAACTTAATCGTTACCGAAATCAAATTGCATCATCTACCGTATTCAGTTTACTACTGCTAACTGCGCCAACTCCAGTATTTGCAGGTGCGGGACACGATCACAGTGGCGCCAGTGAGTTTCAGGGGGGAGGACAAAGCGGTTTAATTAAGGTTGACACGGAAACAGCTCAACGCTTAGGCATTAAAGTTGAACCAGTCAAGAAGCAAGCATTAGATGTTGGGATCAGAACTACAGGACAAATCGAAACTTTACCCGACCAGCGAGTTGACGTGACTGCCCCATTAACGAGTAAAGTTGTTGAGTTATTAGTAAAACCAGGTAGTAAAGTTAAAAAAGGTCAACCTGTTGCTGTTGTCTCTTCACCGGAACTGGTTGAACTGCGTGTCGGTTCGCAAGCAAAGCGAGCAGATGCAGTTGCTGCAATGCAAAAAGCACAAGCCGAATTAAAATTAGCTAAGGAAAATCTTGGGCGTCAACAACAAATATCAAACGCAGAAATAGAGCAGGCAGCAACCCAACTCTCTGCTGCACAATTACAATACAACCGCGATTTAGCTTTAGTAAATCAGCGCGGTGTTTTAAAAGTTGCCCAAGAAAACTTTAAACGCCAGCAGCAAATAGCTCAAGCCGAAATAGCACAAGCGAATACGGAAGTAGCAGTAGCTCGAGAACAGTATGAAAAAGACAAAGAATTGGTCGAGAACGGAGCGCTGCCAAGAAGGCAGATGTTAGAGTCGCAAGCTAAGTTAGAAAGGGCAAAAGCAGTACTGGCAAAAGCAAAGAACCTTCCTCAAGTAGTTCAGGCAGAAAGCGAAATTAAACGTGCCGAAGTTGATTTACCCCTCAGAGAATTACGGGATTCGCAATCGCGTGTTGCGGAAGCACAAACACAACTCAAACGCGCTCAAACTCGTCGGGAAGTTTTACAAGCAGAAGCTCAACTCAAACGCGCTCAAGCGGATGTTGAAGTAGCACAATCTCAGATAAAGCTAAGTAATAATATTTATGATACTCGTTTGCAGCAACTGGGAACAATCGCAAACGATAAAGGTTTGATAACAATCACCGCTCCTCTAACAGGAACCGTTGCAGAGCGCACTGTTAGCGTTGGTCAATCACTCCAAGATGCAGGTGGTAAGTTAATGACCATTTTAAATGATGCCCGCGTTTTTGCTACAGCAAATATTTATGAAAAAGATTTAGACAAAATAAAGAATGGTCAACGAGTAAGAGTCAAAGTCGCCTCCTTGCCCAATCAAATTGTTGAAGGTAAAATTACGCAAATTGGCACGGTTGTACAAGGAGAAACGCGAGTTGTTCCCGTACAAGCTGAGTTAAATAATGTGGGTGGCTTACTTAAACCGGGAATGTTTGCTGAATTAGAGGTAATTACAGATAAAACCGCTAGCGCTTTAATGACGATTCCTTTGGCTGCGGTTGTTGATGTAAATGGTAAACAATTAGTCTTCGTGCAAAATGGAAAAGCCTTTCAACCAGCAGAAGTTACTTTAGGTCAAACTTCTGGAGACATGGTTGAGGTCAAGAGTGGTTTATTTGAAGGGGATTTAGTTGTTACCCAACGGGCGATGCAACTTCATGCCCAGTCGTTACGGGGCGATACTCAGAAAGAAGACACTCCCTCAGAACATACTGGGGAAACAGGAGTAAAAACTAGCAACTTCCCTATTCCTTTGTGGTTAATCGCAGCTTGTGGTGGTTCAATAGCCACAGTATTAGCTTTTAATGCTAATAATTTACTGTTGAGACGCCAGCGATCGCTAGCAACAGCAAGTGATTCAATTCAAGAGGGTGTAACTTTTGAAACAGAGCAACCTTCTTTGGCTGTTACACCAATACTAATCGAAGAACTAATCGAAGACCAAGAAAATTCCTGGGAAATATCTAAATCGGTTAAATAGGCATCACCATAGCGCTCCCTCATATTTTCCGGTGTTGAAGGGCATGAATGTCAATTACAATACTTAAGTATTTTTTCTAGTTATATCTCTAAACTTTGAAACTTGGTATAGCTGATTAACCTTGGTTATTTTTACTTACCGAAAAAAATTTCAAACCAAAAAATTTCATCCGAATTTCATCTTGTCGTGTCATGCTTGTATACAGACTCAATATGATAGCGTTTTTCATTCTGCTATCTATTACTTATTTTGAGCTATTGAATTATTTTTCCTAATTCTTGAGGAGTGTGAATCCGTGAAATCTTTCAAAACTATCATAATTGCTTTATCCAGTACTAGCTTACTATTTTTAGGTGCTTGTAGTGGTGGTAATCAGGCTACTAACTCGGAAAATACCTCAAATAATTCAACTACACAAACAGCAGCCAAAACTGAAACCACAGCTAAAGAAGGCGAAAAACATGATGACAGCGATGGACACCAACATTCCAAGGATGGAAAACACGGTTCAGACCATGCTGGTCAAGTTATAGATTTAGGAAAATATCATTTAGAGTTTAAGCCTGAAACTGTAAAAGATGCTACTCATTTAGATATTTCTGTACATGGTGAGAAAGACGAAATAATTACAGATGCCAAGCTAACTGCTCAGATTCAATCACCGGATGGTAGTAATAAAACTGTGAATATTCCTTATAATGCATCAGAAAAACAATATACTACTGCTTTTAAAGAAACGGCAGCAGGAGAATATAAAGTTGTTCTTCAAACTGATATAAAGGGTGAAAAATCAAACGGTCGTTTTAGTTTCAAACGGTAAGAATAAATTTAAACGTTGTAGAGATGTAATATATTGCGTCTCTACATTTAGATTTTTTTACAAATAATTATTTATATTTTTACTGATTATGAAAATTTTGCTAGTTGAAGACGAACCAGATTTAGGCGCCTCTATTCAACGGAAATTAACTCAGGAAAAATATATTGTTGACTGGGTTCAAAATGGCGATGAAGCATGGAGTTACCTTGAAAATAGCTGGACGCAATATACGGTAGGAATTTTTGATTGGTTGCTACCTGGAATATCAGGTTTAGAGCTATGCAAACGCTTGCGAAGATATAATAGTTCTTTACCAGTTTTGATATTAACAGCTAAAGATAGGATGGAAGATAAAGTACTAGGACTTGATGCAGGAGCGGATGATTATTTAGTTAAACCCTTCGGAATGGCTGAATTATTAGCCAGATTGCGCGCGTTGCAACGACGCTACCCAAATTTTCAGCCGCAACGTTTGCAAGTTGGTAGTTTGGTTCTAGACTGCGGTAATTACACTATAATTCATCAAAAAGCTGATAGCAATAGGCAAACTATTAATCTGACAAAAAAAGAATTTCATTTACTTGAATATTTTATGAAACGTCCTAACGTAATTTTAAGCCGCGACCAAATTTTAAATCATCTCTATAGTTTGAGTGCCGAAAGAGTCAGCAATGTAGTCGCGGCACAAGTTCGGCTTTTACGACGGAAACTATCGGAATGTAACTGTGAAAGTATAATTGAAACTGTCCCCAATATGGGTTATCGTTTTAATCCTGATAATGCAAATTAGACTATTTAATAAAACTCGTTGGAGATTAGCCGCGTGGTATGCATTAGTAATGGCTCTAATTTTGAGCCTATGCGGTTTTGTTGTCTACCAAGTCATGATTCAAACTTTCTTAGTATCTATAAATCAAGAACTGGAATCTGTTGCGGGCACATTACATAGCGTTATCGAACCAAGTTTAAAAAAGCCCGGTCGTTTAGAACCTGTTTTTCAAATTGTTTTACCTAATCTGTGTTTAGCAAACTCTACTTGTTCTCAACAAGAAAGTTTTAGTCATCAAAAAAATTTGCATACAGAACACGGTATTTTTAGTAATCACAATAAAGATAGAAGATACTATATACGCTTTACTGATAATGTTGGAAATTTAATTGCTGTTGCAGGTTTTCTTCCTAACGAATTACCACAAACAAAACAAACAAAGCTATGGCAAACGGTAGTAGATTCTCAAGGTAATCGCTACGGTCAAAAGTCCATACCGTTATACACGACTAAGAATCAAACTTGGGGTTATATACAGGTTGGTCGCAGTCTTAAAGATTTAGATAATCGTCTTAATAAGCTCAAGCTAATTGTAGCGTTAGGATTACCAATAATGGTCATTTTAGTTGGTAGTTCAAGTTTGTGGTTAGCTGGGTTAGCAATGCGACCAATTAATAAGTCTTACACACAGATGCAGCAATTTACTTCCGATGCTTCTCATGAATTACGCACTCCTTTAGCCGCAATTAATGCTACAGTTGAAAGTGTTCTTGATTTGGAGTATTTATCGGAAAAAGAAGCAAGAGAAACTTTAGCATCAATTCAGCGTCAAAATTTTAGACTTACTCAATTAGTTCAGGACTTATTACTGTTATCTCGACTAGACCAAAGAACCCAAGCTACACGAAAGCAACCTTGCTGTATTAATATTTTAATTAATGATTTAATAGAAGAATTTTCGGATTTAGCTAGCGCCGCTGGTTTGCAACTGGCGCCATTATTTCAATCCCATCAGCCATTATATCTGATGGGAGATGAAGATCAGCTTCTACGTTTATTCTCTAATCTAGTCGCTAATGCTATTAAATATACTCCTGCTGGTGGTTACGTGAATATTATTCTCAGACGTAGTAATGGAGACGCAGTGATTGAAGTTCAAGATACGGGTATTGGTATCGCATTACAAGAAGTTCCTCGAATTTTTGATAGATTTTATCGTGTAGATTGCGATCGCTCTCGTAGTAAAGGTGGTTCTGGGTTAGGTTTAGCGATTGCAAACGCAATTGCCAAAGCACACAATGGTAAGATAGAAGTAAGAAGCCAATATGGGAAAGGTAGCACTTTTATCGTTATTTTACCGACTATAGTTGTGCCATCATGAAATACACAAAGTTTCTAAATCAAGGAATTTGTGGTTTATCTATTTAAAAAACCATAAAGATACAAAAGAGTTACTGCCGTGTCAATACTACTCGCTCAGAGAGGTAAAGCGAATTTTATTTCTTAATCGAATAGTAGGCCTTTCCTAAAATTCTAGAAGCGGTGAATGTGCTTAGTAGCATCTGTATGTTGGTGGACATGAGTATGAGGTTTACCTATAAATACTGCTTCTAAGTGTTCATGTTGATGATGTTCATCATGAATATGTTCGTGTTCATGAGAAACAGGATAGTGTAAATGCTCGTGATTATGTTGGCGTGGTCGGAGAGTCATTTGTACTATAAAGAGCAGCGTTAAACCAATCAAACTTCCATAGAAAAATTTAGCTTCAGAAAAATTGCTCCCTAGCCAACCTGCTAATGGATAAGAAATTCCCCACCAAAGATGACTCCAAGCAAAGTGGGCGCCATAAACTCGTCCTTGAGCATCAGTAGGAATTCGGTCTGCAATTAAAGTTTGTGTTGGCAAGTTAACACAGTTTTGCCCAACTCCTGCCAGCAACCACAAAATCATTAAAATTGGTAAATTTGAACGATTTGCAGGCAATAAAACAATCGTAATCATCATACTGCCAAACAGCACTAAGCTGGTTTTACTAAAACGTTGACCAATGGCGCCAATACTCACTGCGCTTACAGTTGCACCAATACCAAACGCTGCCATCACCCAACCATACTCTAATTCTCCAAGTCTTAATGTCCCTTGAACATAGCCAACAGTATTAACTAATATTTGCGCTCCAGCAATAGATGCAACTAGCTGCATAAAGAGCGCATAACGTATTGAAGTACTAGCAAAAAGACGAATCGTTCCATCTTTGACATCTCGCCAAGTTCTACCGCGTGCGTTTGATGCTTGTTGTGATACTTGCAATTGACCAGGTAATGTAAAAATTAATACTGCTGCAATCAAAAAGCTTAGAGCATCCAAGAAAAAAACTTGTCTTCTGCCAATCAATGCAGCTACAGCACCAGCAAAACCGGGGCCAAGAACACCAAGTAATTGATATGTCGCAGTTGATAATGCGATCGCTTGCGGATAATCATTCTGTCCCGTTACCAAGGGAATTGTCGCTTGATAGGTAGGTGTAAAGAAGGCATTGAAAACATTTAGGGCGAATATCAATATATAGACTTGCCATATTTGCGTGATGAATGGCAGTAAACCTACAATTACCATGCGAACAACATGAGTAATCACCATTATCTTCTTACGGTCAAAACGGTCAGCAATGGCACCTGCCAGTGGTGAAAGTAGTACAAAAGCAGTAACACGTAAAGTCAAAGCAGTGGACAACAAAATTGCTGATTTTTGTCCAGCTAATTCAAAGGCAAGCAAAGCCAGACCAACCCAAGTTAAAGCATCTCCCAACAGACTAATCGTTTGAGCAGCATAAAGACGTGCGAAAATCGGGTTTCTTAAGCAGTGTCCAAGCGTAAAGCGATTCATTAAACTAAGGGGATATTAATATAGTTTGTTTTTAATCAAATTTTATCATATATGGGGCAGGGGGGGATAGTATTTTATTGCAGATTGTGCATATGTCAGGCAGGTAAAAATGAAATCAGGATGAAATGTTATTGATTGTTTTTGCTAACGTAGAAAATACTTGATAAATAACTTTTCTAGTTCAATCCAGACAAATACCAAAGCGCTAAATCCTACAGATATGGTTAGTTCAGACAAACTTAACAAGTGAGTATTAAAGAAATTACGTAAGGGTGTAATGTAGATTAACATTAGTTGTAAAATAGTTGTCAATGAACTAGATATTGAAGTGCGGAATATGGGATAGAAAATTTCATCCTAATTTCATCTTTTTACTTTAGGATAGAGATAGGCTAATTTGATTCAAATGAGCTTGCTCATAGAGTCTTAATAATTAATTAGTAATTTTTTGTAAAAGATTATTGATTTAGTTAGAAAATTACATTATTCAAGTAATGCTATTTATTTTAAGAGAAAAACTTTCGTTTAGAAGTAAAAAATCTTCTAAATTATCTTGTTGCCTGCGATTTATATTGTTGGGTTCGATAATTAGTATCATTGCAAAACCATTCATTGCCACAGGTTATATTAGCTTAATTACTAATAGTAATCGCTATACCAAACCCGAACAAGTTCCTCAAGAAAGGGTAGCAATAGTTTTTGGCGCAGGACTTTTGCCTAACGGTAAACCTACGCCATTTTTATCTGATAGGATAGAAGCTGCGGTCAAACTTTACCAACTTGGACGAGTTCAAAAATTGCTGATGACAGGAGACAACAGCAAAATTTCTTATAATGAAGTAAAGTCTATGCAGGAATATGCCCATGAGTTGGGTGTACCGATGAGAAACATTACCCTTGACTATGCAGGCTTTAGCACATATGAAAGTTGTTATCGCGTTCATAAAGTTTTTGGTGTACATCAAGCTGTAGTTGTTACCCAAAATTATCATTTACCCCGTACTGTTTATACCTGTCAACAGTTGGGAGTAGAAGTAGTAGGTTTAGGTACACAAGATGTAGAAATTTATGGGTTACGGCCAATGATTCCCGATTTACAGCGAGAAATGTTAGCAAATGTGAAAGCGTTATGGGAAGTTCACGTCACTCGTCCTAAACCGACTTTTCTAGGACGTTTTGAGGAACTAAAATAATTAGATCGGGCAGGATACCTAATCCATCAAATCGGATTTGAGGTAGCGTAATAATAAGACTGTAAGTTCCTGTTCAAATTGTTCATTCGCGAAAAAATCAGGTTCCGCAAGTGCAGCGTGGATTAAGTTTTCAAGAGTATGAGCGAGAATAAAAGCTGCTAGGTCAAGATTTTGAGGTTGAATTTGGTCGCATTTATCCTCGTTCAAGAAGTTGATGATATTGTTTTTGAGCTTAATCAAAACGTGTTTAACAGCTAAATAGATTTATATGAAGTTAAAAAAAGTTTTAATTGTAGGCGCCGGAGTTGGAGGATTAACTCTGGCTATAGCATTGCAACGACTTGGATTTGAAGTAGAAATTTACGAAAAAGCATCTAAGCTGCAACCAATTGGTTGGGGACTTGCACTTGCACCAAATGCCCTGCTTGCTCTTCGCCAAATTGATTTAGATAAATCTGTAATCCAAGCAGGACATAAAGTTTGTCAGGTGCAAATGAAAACTTGGCAAGGAAAGATTTTAAAGGAAGTTCCTTTAAGCGCTTTAGAAGAAAAGCTAGGTAACTCCGTTGTTACAATTAACCGAGGTCGCTTGCATCAAATTTTACTAGCAGCAATCGATGAATCTAAATTACATATTGGAAACAAAGCAACCAGTTACAAAGAATACGATACACAAGTTATCTTGACTTTAGAAAACGGTCAAGAAGTTGAGGGAGATTTACTTGTTGGTGCCGATGGCATTCATTCGATGGTACGGCGCCAGTTATTTCCTAATTCACAGTTACATTACTCTGGTTACACTGCTTGGCGTGGTATTTGCGAGAGCAAGAATTTACTGAAAGACGGTACTTATCTTTCAATCTTAGGTCGTGGTATCCGTTTTGGCTGCACACATAACGGAGACGGAACTCTATGTTGGTACGCCACATACCTAACTTCACCGGGAAAAACTATTGTTGATTCGCCTCAAGCATTAGTTTTGAAGCGCTATCATGATTGGTGTTTTCCTGTTTGCGAAATCATTGCTAGTACACACAATTCATCGATTATACAAACCGATGTTTATGATGCAGACCCTTTGGTAACATGGAGTAGTCAGCATGTTACTCTACTTGGAGATGCTGCCCACCCCATGACACCTGACATGAATCAAGGCGCTGCTTCTGCAATTGAGGATGCAATCATTTTGGCTAACTCACTTCAATTTAGCTCTACTTTACACGAAGGAATACAGCTTTACGAGTCTTACCGAATAAAGCGAACTTCTAATATAATCAAGCGATCGCGTCAGTCTGGGCAAGTCGAACATATTCACAATCCGCTTTTGTACAGTTTGCGTAATGCTGTTTATGCTTATACTCCAGTAGAGATACTGCTGAAACAGTTGATAGTTGTTTCCAAGTTTGAAAGTCCTGCAATCAGAAAGTAAAGGTAGTTCTTAGCGCTCCAATCACAACATCGTCATTGTTACTATTATGATCCGGTGCTGTTAGCCAAATAACAGCTGGAGTGATAGCAATATTATCAGATACCTTATATTCATAGAACGCTTCTATGTGATAAGAAGTATCTCTATCTTTGTCAATTTCATTAATGCTTGAACTAGTTACTCTTGGCTCCATACCTACGATAATTCCAGCTAAGTTTCCTTTTTTACCTAAGTCGGGAAATCCCAGAGAAACAGCCCAATTCCAAATATCAACAGTTCCGCGATCAACACTTCCCCCAGCAGTAGATAAGTTGCGAGCATTGGTGTATCCAGCCCAACCACCTAAAATAAATTTATCGCTCAACCGCCAAGATAACTGGGCGCCGTAAGAATTGCTAGAAAATGGTACATCAATACCTAGCGGATCGCTCAAAAAGGATTGGAAATTTGCCCTATTGCTACCAGTTCCGATTTCTTTATTGTAAGCGTTAATGTAAGTTAAGCCAAGCGATAATTTATCACTTGGTTCAAAAGTTAACTGTGCCAAGGCGCCATATGGTCCATCGAACAAACCATTTTTATCCGAAGGGTTATTAGCTGAAGTTGCCACATATGCTAAGGTCAAATCCAGACCTTTACCAAACTGCTGCCTTAACACCAGTCCAGCACCATCCTCTGCCAGAGCATAAATCGGATTACGAGTACCAAAAGCTGACACTGCACCCGAACCACCGTCACCATCAAGGGCATGTATTGTGTTGGTTATATCATCAACTTCGGCACCAGTGGCATGAAGGGTGACATTAGTGCTGTCGGTTAAAGGAAAACTGTAGAACAGCACAGAAAGTGCTGCATTTGTGTTGCCATCTTCGCCAGCAAAGGCTAAACTTCCTTCTGGTGTACCAATGTCTGGATTGAGGGCATTATTAACCTCAATGCGAGTAACAAGTTCATCTTTGCCAGTAAAACTGGAAACAAGATTTAGACGTATTCTAGATCCAATAGTTGTATTGTTCTCATTATTGCCAGAGAACACATCCGTCAAAGCTGTAACTACTTCTCCTTCTAGTTTGGTCGTAGTAGAAAATTGATTTGCTTCCAACTCAGCAGCTTTAGCTTCTACCGCATCTACACGACCCCGCAGTGTTGCGAGTTCCGCAGAAAATTCTTCCTGCAATCTTTGCAGTGTCGCTAAATCCTGCTTAGTCACCAAATCAGCGGTTGCAGTCGCAATCAGTTCATTTACTCGATCCAAACAAGCATTTAAACCAGCAGCAAACTCGTAGCGAGTCAATGCTCGATTCCCACGATAAGTTCCATTGGGATATCCGGCAATACAACCGTATCTTTCTACCAAAGATTGTAAAGCTTGGAATGCCCAATCAGTGGGCTGCACGTCTGATAGTTGAGACACAGAAGTCACCTGCGCCATTTCAACTTTTTTTGTTACTACTTCTCCTGCGACTGCTGTACCAGCAATCAGTACTGCACCAAAAACTGCTGGACTAACCAACAGAGACTTCCAAATTTCCATTCTTTCCTCACACTTCGCTCTATTTGTTACCTAAACTGCATTTGTGTAACAGTACAGTTTAGTCAAAAGTATTCTCAAACATTCCATAGGTTTTGGGAATAGTTTTAACAAAAACTTTTAAAGTTTCTAATTAAAACTATACCTATCCTTAAAGTTAATCTACTACATAAAAAACATTATTGATTATTTTTTGCAAGCATTTTTTTTACTCATGAAATTAAATGTTTTGTATGTTACAAAAACTAAAAAATATATTATCTTTACGCAAATCAAGACTTAATCACGTAAAATGAGAATGAGTCTTATTGTTACATTGGACAAAAAATCAGTCACTTTGTCAATAGGAAAACACTAAAAAGTTTTTTGGCTTTCAAATAGGGGAGAAGCAGCAAGATGTACGCAGTAAACAGAAAAAGCCGGGGTGTTTTATCTTTAATCACTCTTGTACTACTATCAGTTGCTACAGGTTGTAGCGAATCGAACACAAGGGAAACATCTCCATCACCACAAGCGCAGCAAGCAACCAGTACCTCTCCTCCAGTGAATAAAACAAAAGTAGTGACAACATTTTTACCGATGTACTGGTTCACAAAAGCTGTTGCTGGGGATGCAGCAGATGTGAGTATTTTAGTTCCACCAGGGTCAGAAGTACATGAGTACCAAGCCACACCTGATAACGTAAAGGCGATCGCTACAGCGAATGTGTTAGTAAAAAATGGCTTGGGTTTAGAAGAATTTCTCGCAGACACAGTAAAAAATACCCAAAACGCCAAATTAACAGAAATTGACGCGAGTAAGGGAATTCAAGCTTTACAAGAAATTTCTCCAGTAGAAGAAACTGGGAAAGAAGCACATGACCACGAACAGGGTGATGGGAATCCCCACGTGTGGTTAGATCCAGTATTGGCAAAACAACAAGTTAGCAATATTCGGGATGGATTGATCGCAGCAGATGCAGGAAATAAAGCTACATATGAAGCAAATGCCGCAAATTATACTAAACAATTAGATGATTTACATAATAAATATCAGCAAACTTTGCAAAAGTACCCTAGCTGTACATTTATTACGTTTCATGACGCTTATCCTTATATAGCCAAACGCTATAACTTGAAACAAGTCGCAGTAGTAGAAATACCCGAAGACCAATTATCACCAACAGATGTACAAAACGCAGTTAAAGCAGTCAAAAAATATCAAGTAAAAGCCTTATTTGGCGAACCTGGAGTAGATAACAAACTCTTAACAAGCCTTTCCAAAGACTTGAACTTAACCTTACGAGAATTAGACTCCTTAGAAAATGGGGAAACTAATCCAGAGTATTACTTCCAAGCAATGGAAAAAAACTTACAAACCTTAGAAGCAGGGTGTAGATAGTGGGGGAGAAGAGGTGATGGGGGTAATGGGAGTGATGGGGGAAATAGAGGGAAAGAAAATATTACTTACGAATCCTCTATCATCTATATCACCTCCATTACCTCCTCTCTCTGCGTATTCTGCGTCTCAGCGGTTCAATAAATCAAAAATCCTATATCTAACAAACTATTCCTAACTCATTAAATGAATATATTAAAAGTAGAGGGATTAACAGTATATCAAGGTAGATATCTGGCAATTCGGGATGTTTCATTTGAACTACAACCACAAACAAATACAGCAATCGTTGGCCCAAACGGAGCAGGGAAAAGCACATTAGTACAAGCAGTATTAGACTTAATTCCCCGCAGTGCTGGTACGATTGAAATATTTGGTCGGCCAATATCCAAACTAGGAAATCTCCGTCATCAATTAGGCTATATGCCACAAAATTTTATCTTTGATCGGAGTTTTCCCATTTCTGTGAGTGAGTTAGTCGGTTTAGGATGGGTAAAAGAAGGCAAAAAGAGTAAATCAGTAGCGATCGCCGAAGCTTTACATAGAACAGATGCTAACCATTTGCGAAACCAAGCGATCGGTACTCTTAGTGGTGGCCAACTCAAGCGAGTATTATTAGCATACTGTTTAGTCACCCCTCGGAAATTGCTAGTACTTGATGAAGCTTTTGCTGGGGTGGATGTACAGGGTGCGGCTGATTTTTATAGCTTACTTAACGAACTCAAACAAGAAGAAGGTTGGACAGTGTTACAAGTTTCCCATGATATTGATATGGTAAGTCGCCATTGCGATCGCGTTATCTGTCTAAACCAAACTCTTGTTTGTACAGGTTCCCCAGAAGTAGCTTTGTCACCTGAAAATCTACTAGCTACTTATGGGCCGATGTTTAGTAGCTATAAGCATAATCATATTTAAACTTATTCAGCTAGCGAGAACCACTTCTTTTAGATTGACAGCGACTGTAAACCCACATCGTATCCTTTAAAAGAAGATTATTACCGGACGAACTTCTGCGGCGATAATAATCATGGCTTCCTAAACCAGAAATAAAAGCATATTTAGGTGCATTTGCTTCTGTGTTGAAGCTTGTGTTTGGTGATTTGAGGGAAGCATCAAAGAAGTTAATCCCAAAATCACCATCTGCAAATCCACTTCCATCAGGTTTTAAACTGATTAGAGACATCGACCCATATCCATTGGCTTGTGTAAAGCTAAAATTATACAGTCTGCCTAGTTTTGCTTGCTGGATAATTGCTGTTCCATAAGCACCACCAAAACCTGAACCAGTAGCTGGTTTGAACACTAACTCAAATCCTTTACCATCTACATCCCGATAAATACTTTGACTAATTTTACATCCTGCCAAAGCCGGAGTTGTCGAGGTGACGGTGCTTAACACAATTGCTACTGTTTTTAAGTTCATTTTTTAGTATCTTTGCTGAATAACTGTCTTAACTCTAAAATTTAGTCGGGAAAAGTATTAAAAATCCTCACTTTCATCTAAATGTTCAGCAACAGCTTGGTAGAGACTTAAGATATGGCTATCATGGAGACGGTAAAATACATTACGACCTTGTTTCCGGTAACTGACTAAGCGCATCGCTCGTAGGTTTCGTAATTGGTGGGAGACAGCAGATTCACTCATATCTAGTACTCCTGCCAAATCACTGACGCAAAGTTCTTCATTCGCTAAAAGGGAAAGAATCCTCAAACGGTTAGGATCTCCCAGAAAACTAAAAAATTCTGCCATCCGTTGAGCTTTATCGCTGTCAAGTAGCTGATTTGGGAAAGGTTGCACGCTATTACTATCTAGGTTACTCGGATTATACTGAATAACTTCCGGTGTAGGAATAGAATTAGATACATCCCAAGCAACAGTATTTGGAGTTGACATACTATCTAAAATAAACTGAACGAAAAATATATACTCTAAAATTTAACCAAAAAAAAAGTGTAAATAATCACACATGAACATATTTATTTTTGGCCAAACTAGTTTGTCTGCTGTTATCAGTACTAATGACCTGCTGAGTTTACTACAGTTTCCCTTTATGCAGCGGGCGATCGCAGGTGCTGTACTCATGGGAATAGTCGGTGGGTTACTGGGTAGTTTTGTTACATTGCGACAGTTATCCTTTTTTAGCCATGCTGTGGGTCATGCTTCTCTAGTAGGTGTGGCTTTAGGTGTACTATTACAGCTAAATCCTACCTGGATGCTGTTACCTTTTACTTTGCTGTTTGGGGTAGTAGTCCTTTATTTTATTGACAAAACTGACTTGGCTAGTGATAGCGTTCTCAGTATTGTGCTTTCGGGAGCATTGGCGATCGGTGTGATTTTGACTAGCCTAATTAAAGGATATCGTGGCAACTTAATGGGCGTACTATTCGGCGATATTCTGGCTATAGATGTAACTGACTTGATTTTGACAGCATTAGTACTTGTAGGCAGCAGCATTTTTTTATTATCTACCTTGCGGCAGCAAATTTTGTTAACCCTCAACCCTGCCGTTGCTAAAGTTCAAGGCGTCCCAGTACAATTGTATCGCTATACTTTTGTGATATTGCTGTCTTTAGCTGTTGCCGTAGCGATCAAAGCAGTTGGGATTCTATTAGTGAACGCCTTTTTGGTAATTCCTGCCTCTACCGCTAAGCTTATGAGTCATCATTTCAACCGCTTTTTAGCATTTTCTGTAATTATCGGCTCTAGCACTAGTATTGTTGGCATAGTTTTATCTGCTCTTTTTAAAGAGCTTGCTTCAGGTCCTAGTATTGTGCTAGTACAATTTGTCGTATTCCTGCTAGTTTTTAGCTGGGTTAAGCTGACAATGAAAACTGCTTAGATTTATTTATTTAAGTACTTGTCAAATTTCATCAGGGTTGCTATGCTTAGTAATCGTTGCGAAAGATAATATTTAGCCGGGATAGCTCAGTTGGTAGAGCAGAGGACTGAAAATCCTCGTGTCACGAGTTCAAGTCTCGTTCCTGGCATCCTTTTAAAATCTAATTTTTCCTTACGGAGCAAAGGTTTTAGAGGATGATTAAAGAAAGGTGTAATCACATTATTGGGTATTTTTAGATCGATTTAGATAAAAAAATGGTGTAAAGATGGTGTAATCCTTGTGTAGACTAGAGAGTAGATTACACCTTTCTTGGCTATGAAAACTAAAACTCCTACTGGCAGAGCTTCCAAAGGTTCTGTTAAGTGTATTCTTTCTAATGGACGCATTCAGCTGCGTTTTCATTTTGCTGGCAAGCGTCATTATATTTCCACGGGTTATCCCGACACTCCACACCATTGGAAATTGGCGCAACTTAAAGCTTCGGAAATTGAGAAAGATATTTTGTACGAGCGATTTGATCCGCAGGATTTAAGTAAATATACCACCGAAGGTTCTAGTCGCCACAAGTCTCAAACTTTTGTAGCATTGCAAAAAACTCAACACACTCTTCCACAGTTATGGGAGAAATATATAGAGTTTAAACGACCAAATGCATCACCAAGTACCTTGGCAAAAGATTACAAGAACGTTGAGAATTGTCTGAATTTACACTTGCCGACAAAATCAATTAATGATGCGATCGCAATTCGCGATTGGCTTGTTGCTAATAAAACTGCTAATTCAGCCAAGCGAATATTGACACAAATAAATGCTTGTTGTGCGTGGGCGTTAAAGTCTCAATTAATTACTAATAATCCTTTTGTTGGGATGGCTGCTGATATTCGAGTTCCCAAGAGTGAGTCGGAGGATGAGGATATCAACCCTTTTACTTTGTCTGAACGAGATAAAATCATTCAAGGATTTAAAGATGACCGTTATTACAAATATTATGCTTCTTTTATCGAATTTCTTTTCATGACAGGCTGTAGACCATCGGAAGGAGTCGCTCTGCAGTGGAAATATATTGCCGATGATTTCCGGATAATAAAGTTTGAGCAGGCGGTGGTGGAGTCGGAAACTGGGTTGGTTTGTAAGAAGGGGTTGAAGACTCAGAAAAAACGTTCTTTTCCGGCGAATCCAAAGTTAGCAGCACTTTTACAATCCATTAAGCCGGAAGGTGCGACAAGTGAAACTAAGGTATTCCCAGCACCAAAAGGTGGATGGATTGATGCCCATAATCTAACGAATAGGGCTTGGCATTCAGTGCTGGAAAATATCAATATTGAGTATCGCAAGCTGTATCAAACCAGGCATACCTTTATTACCGCAGCTTTGGAAACACCAATTATGATGCCCGATGGAGGAATTCGGATGTTGGATGCGAAGGATATCGCCAAGTTAGTTGGTACAAGTGCCAAGATGATTTACGAACACTATGCAGGAGCAAGAAGGGAATTGTTTGTACCAGAGTTTTAGGTTGTTTTGTCGCAACCAGCTAGTCTTTTCAGTTTGAATAGCGATTTGATTCGGATAAATGCTTTACTGTTGAATGTCTTAGAAACATCAAAGCATTTAACTAATAAGGCTTTTCGTTTTTATCCAATGGTTGACGCTACGCTCAGACACCATTTGTCAGTTACAAAAGTCAATAAAATATTTTCTATCTTTCAAATCAATTTACTTTTTGAGAACTACTACGCTTAATTTTTTTTCGATTGGATGGAAGTGAAGCAAGATAGTTCTCTATAGCTATTAAATGTCCTTGAGGATTATTATGGTTTTGCATCCAATCTAAAATTAGTACAATATTGTACTTAACCACTCTAGAATTAATGGAAATCCAATGAATATCTTTCTGTAGTTTTCCTTGAAGGCGATATTTCTTTAAAGTTTCAGTAGATAAACCTGTTAGCTGAGAAGCTACTTGCTTAGTGACAAAAGGGTAATCTGGTAAATGTATATTTTTGAATGGGTTTTTCATTTTGTGCTAAAAATATTTCAAGTGAATTAATAAAAAATATCCTTTTACCTTTTAAATAAATAAATCAATAACATATGGAATGAGAGTACTGTTGGTAAGTATCATCATTAGTTTTCTCTGTTTGCAAAATAATTTGACTAAACTTAATTCCTAATTCTGTTGGCAACCAATCAGGTTTGCTATCAACATTTTTGATTTGTAAGCCTTTTTCTTCTAAAAGCTTGTTCATCGCTATAGCTTCTGCTCTCAACGTACCAGACTGACTCAATCTCTTAGCTGCACGATTGTAATAAAGTTCTGCTAATTCGCTTGCTGTGAGGAGTCTATCTTCGGTTGGTAACGGTAGTACAATATTTGTTTCTTTCATTGTCGAGGTTAATTTTGGATACTCCCGACAAATAGCATTTGCCACCACTTTGGGAATGAAATTAGGATGAACCCCAGTAATTGATAGCACTCTTTGTACAGCTTCTGTAATTTCTTTAACGTTAGGAGCTTCATAGACGGAGAAATTTTCTTCTTTAAATGTTGGTAAATAGACAAGGTAAGTAATATTTAATACCGCTTATGAACGCAAAGAATTTTCGTATTGTTCTAATTGAGGCTAAAGATATTCCATTCAAGGCAGTTGTCAGTAATTCTCTACTTATAACCAGCTATATATTTTTTGACAATTTTCCGCTTGCAAAAGAATTCACGTCTGAAATCAAGCTGTATTATATATTGCATTAACTAATCATTATCTAACGTAGTCGTGTATAATTTTGTTATGCTAGAAAGTCATAATATCAGGCATTTTTAGGTAAATTTGGATCATTCGGCTAAAAAAATAATGTATTTAATAATATAGTTATGTTTTTCTGCGGAATTTTTGCACAACCAGTATTGAGGATTGACTATATGATTTACAAGGGTTTTAATTAAGAACGGCACGCAAATAATTAATTGAATCAAAAATATAACGTATAAAAAATTTGCCAAAAAAATGCAAATGTAATATTTTTAAGGGTATTGAATTGAGGCTATCAACAGTCAAATTTAGCCAATAAATCAGAAGCTCAAAGAATTGAAGAAGCTTGAAACTATTATATCCACTTTATTATTAAATCTTCTTGCAAAATGATTACTGGCTAAGTTGTGAATATTTTTTACAAAAAGCTTATATAATAGCTTGCGTATTTACATATAATTTAAGTAGTCCCATTGTTGTATAAAATTTATTATGAGTTAAATAGAGAAAATAAACCTATCTAAAGTGATAGTCATTTTTAGTTATCAATAAAGAAGATTTGTTATAGACTGAACCCAAGTAAGATTACTTAAGTCAGTCTTCATCACTAGATAAAAGCCATCACCAAGTCATAGTTTGACTTTCCAAAACACATTGCTTTCAACCCAGGCAAGCATTTACCACTCCTGCGGTACTTTTCTTGAAAATTCGGTATAAAACAATGAGGCTGAACACATTTCCCATTGTGGCGGTTCGTATTCTCATAACTTCTAGAGGGCTTTCTTTGCAAAACCGACAACTTAACCCATCGGCATGGGTGGCTGACAAAACTATAAGTAAAAGAACTGGGAATTTTAAGAGGCTAATCTACCAGTCTCAGCACTACTCGCCCATCGCTCTGCTAATACGTTGAGAATTTTTTCAACTTCGCTATAGCTGGCAGACAAAACTGTTGTTCGCCAATCCGGTTCTTCATTGTGAATCTTTTGCCAAATAGTATTTACCCGTGCGGAATCGACTGAGGCGACTTTCGTGTATTTCAAGACCTTGACCCTTGCCCGGACGAAAGAAAATATGTGCCGGCACAAGTGCATTACACAGTAATGGATAACGGGTTAAACCATCCGTGGAATGGACGAGTCTTTATGAATCCCCCATACTCATATCCTGGTGTTTGGATGGCGAAACTGCTCCTAGAGTTTCAAAAAAATGGGAAGGATTACCTCAACCTTACTATCATTATGAGGTTTGGAGCCAAGGAAATCGCATTGTGAAAAAAGTAATTATATACCAAAACAACTACTGCCGCTTGTCGAGAAGTTGGATGCGGCGAAGGTTCCGACCAAGGAAATTTTACAACTCTTGGGGGTGAGAACAATATGAACAGTAAAATCTACCCATAGCCCTAACAACAGCACCAAATTTACTTACTTACTTGCAGTTTGAGGTGACTTACTTCGACTAGCTAAGGTTTCCACCGCCGCAGACGCGACTTGAACTACTGCATCTGTTGGGAGCGATCGCAATAAACTCAAAATTTGTTGTAAAGGTTCGTCAGATGGCAGTTCGCCAATTACCAAGTAGGTTTGTAATTGGGCAAGAGTCCAACCTTTGAAAGCAGCCAACTTCTCAAGATTTTCAGTATCAGGGAAAGCCAAGCCAGACTCCCAAAAGTTGACACAGGATTTACTTACCCCCAGTTGCTGAGAAAAGCGACGTTGGGATATAGCACCTCGTAACTCCTTAATTAGTTCCGCCAACCTTTCTGCTTTAGTATTCATATTAAGAAATTATACTTTTTCGGTGGAATTTTAGTAACAAAAAAAATTTGAGCGTGCCTAATACGGTAAATTAGTGAGAATAAGTGTCCAAATGCCTAGACGTTTTTGACTAAATAATCAGTCTCTTAGTTTTGATTTTGAGTGATAGAATCCAAAAGCCTTATCAAACAAAACTTTTGCGCTTTTATCTAACTTGCTCTTAACTATGCCAATCTGGGCGGTATAAACCGTCCGGGTTAAACTGCTATAGCCATCTGACAAATCAAACTATCTCGATTTTAATCAATACATCTTTCAACTCAGATAGCGTTAAGAGCAATTTACATCTATGTTTTTAGAGGTCTTTATGAGCGCTTATAAGGAACCAAGTTCTATTTTTCGGTCAGTACAACCTTTCTCAAACCATAGCCACTCCACTTGTCCATTTATGCCTAAACAAAAGATGTGATTTATCAAACTGGTAAAAATGGTAATTCTAACTAGCTTAGACTAATTTCATTAGCCTAATCAGCAACCACCGTGAAAAATAACGTATAAATAGCAGCATTAAAGAGCCAGCATTTATGGTAGGAACTACAAAAAAGGGAAGGTATTCATCCAAGAAAAACCCTTGTCCTCTGTGTGGAAATACAACAGGTAGTTGTAAGCATAATCACGATGGCAGTATTTACTGCTATTACACAGGGCCATTATCCGCTCCGTCTGGTTATCTTCATATCCGAGAATTATCTAGTGGAATGGGACAAGAATTTATCGAACCTCATGTTGTAGAAGAATTACTGAGGGTGGGGAATTTACTTCAAAGTCGGGGAAATAAGGCATCAGCAAGGGAAATGTCGGATTTAACAGGGTTGCCTTCATCTTGGGCAATGGCAGTACAAAAAGCCTACCCATCACGCTTCCCTGAGTGGAATAGTAATTTTTTTAACCATAACTTTAAGGCTGGAAATAAACAGACATCAGTAGAAAATTCGCCATCAGCACCAGAAGATGAAATTCACAGAGAAGCAGAGCGAGATAAACAGTATCGCCAAGTATTAACCCAGCTAGAGCTATCCCTTATTCACCGTACTCACTTACAAGAGGTTCGCGGACTAGCTAAATTTATTGATTTCATCGGCTTTCGCTCGTGGAAAGAAATTCAGGTAAAGAATGTAAGTACTGGTTTACCGGGTGTAGTTGAGCGAGATGGTTCGTTGTATCTGTGGGGTAAAACAGGTGTATTCTTACCGATGTACAACGAATTGTCCCAAATTATCGCCTTCCAATTACTTGCGGATGATAAAGAGACTGGTAAATATAAGTGGGGTTCTTCCGCACCAGTTGGTGGAAGCAGCCCACGGTTAGACAACGGTGAAATGCCGTTGGCTTTTTGCCGTCCCCAATCGGTTCAAATATCTTCTGTTGGTTTGGTTGAGGGAGTGTTAAAAGCTTCATCAGTTGCTTGTAATCTTCAACAAATAATCATCGGAGCGCCTGGAGCGGCTTGGGATTGTAGTCCAAAGTTACTCAGGCGTTACTTGGAAAAAGCTGCCGAAGAAAAGAATGTTAGGCTTTCTGATTTGGTACTTGATTTGTACGTTGATGCGGGAATGCTTGCTAACAAGCACATAATGCATCGCTACTATGAAACAATCAAACTTTTACAACAATGGGAATGTAAAGTCAGGGTTGGCTGGTGGGGACAATTTACCAAAGAATCACCGGATATTGACGACCTGATTATTCAAGGAAATCGATATCAAATAACTTACATTTCTATTGAGGAATGGATGGCTCTTTGGTCTGATGAGATGCGCTATTGTTTACTAAATAACGATTTACAGTTCGATACTTCAGATTGGGTAGCGCCAGTGCAACATCCTCATAGGTCGGAGTTAGGGTATTGGAAAAAAGCGGTTAAAGGTTCTGATAATGGTGTGGAATGGCAATGGATTCCTAAAGCTGGCTTCAGCTTTATCGTTGAGCGAGAACTTGTAGGAGTTAATAATGCTTTTGGTGGATTAGTCTTACAGGTAAAGCGCAGTTATGACCCAGTTAACGAACAAGACAGGGTGGTAGTACCAGCCGAAGCACTGCACAAAGTGGCAGATTTTATTAATTGTCTGGGGCGTTCTACTGGAAAAGTTTATTTGGTCAATAAGCTAAAGCAAGAAGAACTACATAAATACTTACATAAAGAGTTAGCTGCTTACCGAGCGCGGGGAGGTCAAGTATATAAATTATCCGAACGTATCGGTAGACAAGCTGATGGAACCTGGGTTTTTCCTGATTGTCAAATTTCTGCTGATGGAAGATTTATTACAGAGTCTGAATCGGGTTGGGTTTTTAACCATGCTCTGATTGCTAAGGAAAAAATTCCCCTTCCCAAAATTAACGAACAGCAAGAACTAGAAGTTCTGAAACGCTTGGTAGAAGCGATGCGGAACTTTTTTGGAGAAGCAGGATTTATGCCAGCTTTCTTTACAATGGCTTTTACCATTGCTGGTCTTTTTTACGACGAAATCCAAGAAGAAGAAGGTTTTTTCCCGGTTTTGGGACTTTACGGTGATGCGGGAACGGGAAAAACAATTGCAGCAGTTACTGCACTTTCATTATTAGGTTTGGACCATCGAGCGAAGCTGCACAAAACCTCTGAAAGTGCTTACCACGAGCGATTTAAACTCATGGGTGGGTTAACACAGTTCCTCGATGACCCAGATAAAGCTCAAATTGATTGGGTTTGTCAGCAAGTCAAGATGCAGTATGGTGGCGGGTCGCGCTTTGTACGGGAAAATAACCAAGACCCCCACAGTCCTTTAATGGTTGCTTCTAATTATTCGATAGCGGATGATGATTCGATTACCTTGTCACGTTTAATTCGCTTGCTGTTTGAAGCAACTCCTAATCCAGTGGCTTTTCCAGAATTACACTCAGTTTCGCGTCTTTGTTCTTGTGTTTTACCTGAGTTAATTAAATTTGGTTATCCTCAACATCTTGTTAAGGATTTAGAATCGCGTCTGATTGCGAAACTACCGAAGGCACACGCCAGATTAGCTTCTTCTTTAGCACTGGTTACTTACTACGCTTTTCGCTTGGGGGAACTTTCTGGTGCTGTGTCGGAAGCGGAAGTTTGGCAATACCTTTCTTTATTATGTGGCGAAGCTAATGAAGATGAGTCGAAGAAATCTTCACTGGATGATTTTATTGATAGGCTTTTAATACTGCGATCGCAAACCGAAATTGGCGAGTGGAATTGTCGCTTAATTACGGAGGGTGGCAATTTAGAAAATCGAAATTATAAATCACTGGCAGTTTACTTACACGGTGTTTGGTCTTTGATGTCACGTTACTTTAAAAACCAGTTACCGTACAGCCAAAAAATGGTTCGTCAGCAAATTGAGAAGGCTGGAGGTAAGTCATACAGTAAGCAAAAGTTCCACTTGGATAAAGACTCGTCGGTAACTTACGGGAGGTTAAAAGTAAATGCAAGGGCAGATGCTAATGGGGAAATAGTACCACCAACACCACCAGAAATGGTAACTCGCAGTTGTGTGGAAATACCAGTTAGCTTACTTTTAGACCGGGTTAACAGTTTTGAGTTACTGCACGAACCAGATTCTCAAACTCAAGAAGGTAACGCTGATTATTCATGATTCAAGCATAGTAACTGCCCAAATATTTACAAGAGAAGCATTTCAAGCTTTGTAGACATTGAGTTACTACAGTTGCTACTCCAAAAACAAAATTTGGATTTATGGTTTTTGTTTCTGTTATCACTCCCGGTTCGCCCATTTTTTTCGTAGTTCTCTTAAGGAACGCAATAAACGATATTTTCTTCTGAATACTTCGTTTTTCCTCCTCTAGCTGGCTTATCCCAAAGACTTTCTAAACCAAATTTCTGCCATTTATGTAATAAGGTTTGATCTTGCTCATGAGTTAAAAAGACCCTTAAACGAGCGCCCATATTTCAATAACCTCGGTAGATGCATTCTCCGTATTTATTTATCTTTACATACTTTGTTTTTTTCACGCTGACCTACTTATTATTTTAAATAGTAACTGAAGTAACCAACTAGTCAAAAAGGTTAAAACTTCAATTATATAAAGGTTTTATTAGGTAACATTAGTTGTATTCTTGGTGTCTGCCATTCCGCGCAAAGATACCCAGTAAGCACAATATCTCAGACACAGTTCGTCTTCTGTTTGTTTTATCCAGTCTGTTATTTTTTCTGGAATTAAAACAATTACTAAAATCCGAGGGACAAGAGCGTTTATTTTTAAATCATTATAATTTTTGAGAATGAGGGGATAATTAATATAGTTCTCATTGCTGAGATTTCTGGCTGTAGATTTTAGTTGTAGTTCTAGTCTAGGGGCAAGGACTCTACCTGTACCACCTCTACTGACTATGCCTAAATCTACACTCGATTTAAAATGGGCGAACCGTGAGTTGAGAGTTAGAACTTTTGATGCATTTCCTCAAGATTGGGCAAAGATACAGAATAATCTCGGCACTACTTACACCATGAGAATACTAGGCAAGCAAGCTGATAATTTAGAACAGGCGATCGCTTATTACCAAGAATCTCTCAGGGTTTATACTTCTGATAGTTTTCGTTATGAATGGGCAAGGACACTATATAATCTCGGTAATGCTTACAATGACAAAAAGTTTCAGAAGCGATAGTCGCTTTGTCTAAAACAGCCATATCAGGACGAAAACCTGTTGAAACCCTCCTTCCGTTACAGGTTAGCCAATTACCCTGTAGACGCAGCTATTACGTCTACATTTTTTAGTAAAACTTTTACCAAGTCTATGTTGGTCTTTTTCTATGTAGTCTACGGAAATAAATGCGTGAATTTGAAAATACGCAAATCAGTAATAATACGCTTGTATTTAATTTTTTGATACTCATAAATATGGATTTTATGTAACATTACACAAGTAAAAAGTTGAGAAAGTTATTTAAATAACTCTTAAAAGAAATTATTTAATCAAATAAAAAATCTTCATCTATTTCTAACCATCTACAGATTTATATTTCAGGAATTAGAAGTTAATAAAGGTATAGAGAACTTTGTTGTTCAATCACTATGCTCTTTCATGTACCCAAAATTTTAAAATCGGGCCAAATCAGGCATAGCCAAAAGCATTCAGCAAACTTTCAAGTGTTAATGCTAACTGCTGGTATGACGACAGTGCTAGACACAATCCTCAACCCTTGCTTAATCAGCTTGACAACATTGAGCTTTTCATTCTTGGGAACAGGAGCGATTATTTGGCGACAGAAGTTAGATTCATTCTTCAGCTACCTGACAAAGTTTTCCGAAAAATACAAAGTCACCTGCTCCGCATTAACTGTTTTAGGCACCTTCCTCTTATTAGACGCCCTGGCCACACCAGCACAAGCACAGTTTTTCCAAACAGCAGAAACTTGGATGACTGGACAATTTACAGGTGCGGAAGAAGCGATTACTTTATCATTTAACGTACTGCGGGGATTGTTCATTCTTTATTTAGGAATCTCTTTAGTTAGAGTCATTCAAGCAGCTCGTCAGGATGAGGATTGGCAAAATTTAGCCCGCACACCAATGATAATCTTGATTGCAGTAACAATGGGTGATATCTTGGCGAATTTAATTATTGGTGGTGGTGGGGCTACGGGAGGTTAAATATGGAGACAAATAAATCCAAATATCGTACTGTTAACACCACCTTAGGCAAGCAGCCAAACATTGGGCCATTTCCAGCAGATCAATTAATACCTTGGGTAGTAATTTGCGGTTTTTCTTACTACTTTGGTAATAGGTTATTGCGATTAAATTGGATATGGACTTGCGCGATCGCAGCTTGGGGAATATCTACTTGGTGGGTACTTACCACTAACGGTGCTTGGCGAATTTTATCAAAGTTTGTAGCAACACCTAATTGGACAAGAGTACGTTGTTTATATCAACCAATTATTATGTCAAAAATCATTAGCTGCAAGCAAGTTAGAAATATTAAAAAATAGTAGGTTTAACGTGAATTTCAAGTCAAAAGTAGGTCAGCGTATAGTCGATAACGGAGAAAGCAAAGTCCGTTTAACACCTGTAGAAGATGTTTTCGCATTGACATCAATGTTGCAAATTAACCTTCATGGACGCTCAGTTGGTGCATACATATTACGAAAAGGAACTGAAAACTTCTTAATTCAGTTTGGTTTTGAGTGCGCGGGAATTCACTCAACCTTACGCACCGAACAAATTGACCCTATTTTTGATGCTATAGAATCTGGGCTGAAAGATTTACCAGAAGGTGAACGTTTAACAATTCATTTGGGTTCGTTTACTGATGATAGTTCCAGACAACAACACCTTAAACAATTAACCTCAAGCGCACCAAATAAAGAACTGCAATATTTACTTATGGGAGAACGCTGTCGCACTCAACAGTTAACAAAACTTGGCATTCGCAAACCAAAAACACTGCGTTTGTACTGTACTTATACCATTGAAGCTAATGGCACGGGTACTTCTGATGCTATAGAAAAAGCACTCTCCAAACTTGAACATTCTTGGAAGTCATTCACAGGTGAAATAAATGAACTGCAATTTATCGGTATCGAACGGCTAATACACACATCTTTTTCTGATGGGTTTCAATTATGGGAACAACTGCTGTCAAACAAAATGGGGCTAGATATCAGCCCTTTAAGTGTTGAACAACTTTGGTCAGAACTTTGGCAACGATTTAATAACACCCCACCTCGCCCTATTCCTCAGCTTTTAGTTCTTGACGAAGACGGACTACGAGAGGAAATTTATTCAGATGTCGCCCCTACATCTTTCTTAATGGAGTCCGAGTCTTCTATTCCAATTGCCGATAGACGCTGGGTGCATCTCCAAGGAAAATACATCGGAGCGCTCACTTTTGTGGATAAACCCGGTGGTTGGGCAAATAAAGAACAACAAATGCGCTATCTCTGGGAAGTTTTGTTACGAGAACGAGTCTACGACACGTCTATATACTGCCAACTGATGCGGGCAAACGAAACCCTCGTAAAAACAAATATGCAGCGTTTGACCAAACAAGCAAATACCTCCGCGTCTTTGGCACAAGATAAAAACTCCGTTGATGTTAAATCCCTACTAAACATTAAAAAATCCATCGCCGTCCAAGAAGAACTTTATGAAGGTGCTGTACCCATCCACACATCTGTTGTCTTTTTGGTGTATCGCCAAAACCGTGAACAATTAGATGAAGCTTGCCGTTACTTACAATCATGTTTTTTACGTCCAGCATGGGTTGTGAGAGAAACCGAATACCCTTGGCGAATTTGGCTACAAACTTTTCCGATCACTTGGGAACGTTTGATGACAGTTCCGTTTAATCGGCGACTGGTATATCTTAGTAGCGAGATACCTGGATTAATGCCATTAGTGCGAACTAAATCGGGTGATGATAGTGGTTTGGAATTAATCGCAGAAGAAGGAGGTACGCCTGTATTTCTGAATTTATATAATCAGCATAAGAACTTGGGACTTTTTGCCACTACCCGTGCCGGAAAAAGCGTTTTAGCATCAGGCATTATCACCCAAGCACTCGCCCATGATATGCCAGTAGTAGTAATGGATTATCCAAAGCCAGATGGTACGAGTACATTCACTGACTACACAAGGTTTATGGGTGATGATGGAGCATATTTTGATATCGGTAAAGAGTCGAGCAATTTGTTCGAGTTACCAGATTTACGTTCCCTTTCTCCCAAGTTACAACAAGAACGGTTTGAGGATTATAAAGATTTCCTGGCGACAGCGATACTCGCAATGGTTATGGGAAGTTACCGAGGCTCTGGTAGTGTTAGGTCGCAAACTCTTACTGATACAGTACGGTCTATTTTAGCTCTGGCACTTAAAGCTTTTTTTAGTGATGATTTGATAAGAGACCGTTATGCCGCAGCTTACACTAATGGCTTTGGTTCTGATGAGTGGTCAATAATGCCAACTTTGGAGGATTTTTTAGGCTTTTGCTCTCATGAAAGGTTAAGGTTAGATTCTTTAACTGGGGATACCAAAGCCGCTTTAGAGACAATACGCTTACGATTAAGGTTTTGGCTTTCATCACGAGTGGGACAAGCTTTAGCACAACCTTCTACTTTTCGTAGCAATGCGCGGTTGCTGATATTTGCCCTGCGTAACTTATCCAACGATGAAGATGCTGCAATCTTAAGTTTAAGTGCTTACAGTGCGGCGCTACGTCGAGCTTTAGCAGCGAAAGCAAGCGTATTCTTTATTGATGAAAGCCCCATCTTGTTTGAATATGACTCAATAGCAGCGCTTGTTGGTAGACTATGCGCTAATGGAGCGAAAGCCGGAATCAGAGTTATTTTATCTGCTCAAGACCCAGATACAATTGCCCAATCTCCATCAGGGGCAAAGATTTTCCAAAACTTGACTACTCGATTAATAGGACGCATTCAACCAAGTGCAGTTGATAGTTTTGTCAGCATTTTGAAGTATCCACAGTCAATAATTTCCCGCAACGCTACGGAAAGTTTTTTTCCAAAAAAGGGCGGTATTTATTCGCAATGGCTTTTGGATGATAATGGAATTTACACTTTTTGTCGTTATTACCCTGCATTTAATTTGTTAGCAGCAGTCGTAAATAATCCCCAAGAACAAGAGCAGAGAACAGTAGCTTTGTCACATTATTCTGATAAATTTATAGCACTGACGGAGTTTTCTAAGCAACTACTTGAAGCCAAGTAATACTAATAAAAATTAGGAGTAATTATGAAAAATATAAGGCAAGTAACATGGGGTTTTATTGGAGTATTTACTATTTCTACAATTAGTTTCACAAGCGCTTATGCAGTAGAAATATCAATTCTCAAAAATACTACCCTAGCTGATGTTTTTAACCAATGGCAGGAGCAATTAACTTTTTTAAATAAATATGTGTCCTCAACTCTTGTTCGGAAATTAGAACCTTTAGCTCAGTCTCTGAACTCAGATTTACAAGTAGCTATTGATGAAGCTATGGGCACTTTGGGTTTACCTGATTCTACAAAAGCAAGAGAAAAAGTTCAAGATATTGTAGCAATTGCAAACATAGCCATTAATGGTGTTGAACGAACAACAAATGAATTAGACCGACAAATTACCCGTGCAGTGTATGATGCGACTTTAAGTAAAACTGGTCAACAACAAACAAAAAAACAAGTAGAAAAAACCCAAACTTCGATTGAACAAGTTGAAGCAGATGCTACTAATGCTCAAAGAGAAGTTGTTACACAAAATGTAATGAAGCGCATTGCTAAACAGAATACCCAAATTGCAGCTATTTTAGGAGCAACGCGGTCTGATGGCTTGAAGTTACAACATTCTCAAGATTTAACAAACCTCAATTTGACTAATATTTCACGTTCGTTAGACGGACAAAACCAGGCACGCCAAAAAGAAACTGTTAGTCAGGGTTTTAACAATTTAAGAACTGCTGCACAGGCAAAATTATTTTAGATGAAGGCACATCTAAATATGTCATCCTTTCTGTTTCAATGTAAACTAATTCTTGCTCAAACACAAGTTCCAAATCCTGGACAAGCAGCTTCCATAATTACAGAAGATGGGGTAGCAGCTAGCTCGGCAGTTGCCCAAGCAATGGATCAGTTATGGGATGATGTGTTGCGCGGTGGGTTGTATGGTGCGATCGCCAATCTTGGGATATTCTTCGCCGTTGGTAGTTTACTAATTTTCATCGTCCAGTGGACACGGGAAATGGTGGATGGAGAAATTTCCAAAGGATTTACTGAAATTATTTGGGGGTTGCTGAAAAAAAAGAAAAGCTAACATTTCCAAGATTTTCATACCCAAGAAGTATATTCATGTGCAAGACAAGAAGGTAGTATGGTGGGAAATGCTTGCATCTGCGTAGTTAGTACAAAAGTA